>Ga0307412_10001371_pt1 | contig 13533 bp, 15 predicted proteins | sample DK1Cmetagenome_3_FD_203823 | JGI IMG/M metagenome (GOLD analysis project Ga0307412, IMG submission 203823) | Maize rhizosphere microbial communities from greenhouse at UC Davis, California, United States - DK15-C-1 | ecosystem: Host-associated > Plants > Roots > Rhizosphere > Soil | place: USA...
GCACCCACCGTGGCACGCCAGCGCGCCTTGTGGTCGCACAGCACCGTGCCGGGGGCGAGATAGCCGTTCTCGACCAGTTGGCCGAACGCCACGCGCGGCGCCGCCTTGGGGGCCTGCATCGTCTGCAGCGCGCTTTCGTCGAGCGGCAGCGCCGCGGCGATGCGCTCCAGCGCCGCCTCGACATACACGCCCTCGCGGTCGATGCCGATCCAGCGCCGGCCGAGGCGCTTGGCCACCGCGCCGGTGGTGCCGGTGCCGAAGAACGGATCGAGCACCACGTCGCCCGGCTTGGTGCACGACAGCAGCACCCGGTACAGCAGCGCCTCCGGCTTCTGCGTCGGGTGGACCTTGTGCCCGTCCTTCTTCAACCGCTCCTGCCCGCTGCAGATCGGGAATTCCCAGTCGCTGCGCATCTGCAGTTCGTCGTTGAGCGTCTTCATCGAGCGGTAGTTGAACGTGTAGCGCGACTTCTCGCCCTTCGACGCCCAGATCAGCGTCTCGTGCGCGTTGGTGAAGCGCGTGCCCTTGAAGTTGGGCATCGGGTTCGCCTTGCGCCAGACGATGTCGTTGAGGATCCAGAAGCCCAGATCCTGGATCGCCGAGCCGACCTTGAAGATGTTGTGATAGCTGCCGATCACCCAGATCGTGCCGTCGTCCTTCAGGATGCGGCGCGCCTGCGCCAGCCATTCGCGGGTGAACTTGTCATAGACCGCGAGGCTGTCGAACTTGTCCCACTCGTCGGTCACCGCGTCGACATGGCTGCCGTCGGGGCGGTTGAGGTCGCCGCCCAGCTGCAGATTGTATGGCGGATCCGCGAAGATCATGTCGATGCACTTGTCGGGCAGCCCGCGCATCGCCTCGATGCAATCCTGGCGCAGGATCGTGTCCAGCGGCAGCACGGCCGGCGCCTGCTTCGCGACGCGCGCACCCGCCCGTTTGACCTTCTCCAGCACGCCCATGAATCATTGCCCCTTCGCTCGAAAGGCACCCCTATTCGCGGCCGAGCGACTCCGCCGTCAAGAGGGGGCATCGCCGGGTGGTGACCTAGAACAGGTGCTTGGGCCGGCGGAACATTTCGGCACCCGCCACATCTTGAGTCAAGAAGTTATCCACAGGCCCAAGCGCTGGTGGGTGTGGCCCAAAAGACTCAGTTGCGGCGCCTCGAAAATTTTCCTGCCCTGTGGATAAGCTGGAACGTTCCGCAAACGATTCAACCGATCGCGATGGCCTCTCCGCCGCCCGCGACGCTTGCCGCGAGCCGTGCACGGGCCTGGGTGAACAGGCCCATTTCGTACAGCGCCTGCGCCTCGCGACCCAGCCACTCGGCCTCGCCGCCGAATCGGATGCGCGCTGCGACGCACAGGGCCACGCGGACCTCCCACGACGTGCCGGCCGCGAGGATCGCCATACGCAGCGCCTTGCGGCTGGGCCGCGGCCCCAGCATATCCGACGGGAGCCGCGTCGAAAGCGCGCGCTCGCGCCACGGTGCGATCTCGCCGAGATCGGCATAGTCGCTAGCCAGCGCGGGATCGCGCAGCGTTTCCAGAAAGGCGACGTGCAGCGGATGGGTGGGATCGGCGAGCGCGGCACCATCGTCGAAGCGGAAGCGGATCGCCCCCAGCCCGCGCGATTCGGCATAGCGCACCATCGCCGCCATCTCGTGGAAGCTCGCCGGACCGACGATCGCCTCGCGGAGCAGCTCGGCCAGCACCGGATCATAGCGCGTCGCCAGCTGGAACCCGCCGGTCGTCCCCCGTATCATGCTGCCCAGATATGCCATGCCCGCTCCTCCCGCTGCTATCCTTACATTGTAGGACGGCGGGGAAGCCCCTGGACGCACTAGGCAAAATTTGCCGGGTTATTCCGCGGAGATCGGCCCGAAATCGAGATGCGCCTGCGCCACCGGCGCGAAGCTGCGGCGGTGGTGCGGCGTCGGGCCCAGCCGGCGCAGCGCCTCCTGGTGCACCTTGGCGCCATAGCCCTTGTTCGAGGCCCAGCCATAGCCGGGATATTGCGCGTCGAGCTCGGCCATCATGCAGTCGCGCTGGTGCTTGGCAACGATCGAGGCGGCGGCGATCGACAGGCACAGCGCATCACCGCTCACGATCGCCTGGCTGCGATGCGACCACTGGGGGCAGCGATTGCCGTCGACCAGCACGAAGGCCGGCGCGAAGCCCAGCGCATCCACCGCGCGCTGCATCGCCAGCATCGTCGCCCACAGGATGTTGAGCCGATCGATCTCCTCGACGCTGGCGATCCCCACGCCCACCTTGGCGCAGGCGAGCAGTTCTGCGCACAGCCGGGCGCGCTTCGCGGCGGTCAGCGCCTTCGAATCGTCGATGCCGTCGGGGATACAGTCCGGGTCCAGCACCACCGCCGCGGCCACCACCGGACCGGCGAGCGGCCCACGCCCGGCCTCGTCCACCCCGGCCACCGGGCCGGCATGGAGCTGGAAATAACGGGTCTCGTGGCTGAAGTCAGGCATCGTCGTCCATCCGCCATGGCGGGAAGCGGCGCATCTCGCCAGCCTGGTAGAGACGAATCGCATTGCCGGCGGGATCGCGCAGCCGCGCCTCGCGCCAGCCCCATTTCTCGTCCGTCGGCTCCTGTTCGAAGCGGAAGCCCTGCTGCTGCAGATAGGCCACCGTCACGTCGAGATCGCCGCATTCGAAATAGACGACCGGCGCGGTGTAGGATTCGTCGGTAGCGATCGAGAAGGTCGCGCCACCCTCGGTCTCGAAGCGGGCATAGCGCGGGCTCGCCCGCACGACCTGGCGCAAGCCCATCTGCCGGTAGAAGCGCTCGCTGGCGGCGAGATCCTGGGCCGGCACCGTCACCTGGTTCAGCATCGGCTCGAAGAAGCTCATATTGACGTCGAGCCGCACCGCCTGCTGCGCCATGGGGCCATGGCCGCGCCCCAGCCCCTCGGCCTCGCGCATGGCGATCCGCACGAAGCGGCGCGCGCGATTCACCGCCTCGGGCAGGTCCCATTCGCAGGCGAGTCCGCAGGCAATGGCAGAGGCAAGCGTGCAGCCGGTACCATGGTCGCTCTCGGTATCGATCCTCGGGTCGCGCCACTCGATCTGCGGCGGATCCTCGGGATCGGAGGAATAGAGCGTGTCGACCACCTCGGTCCCCGTCCCATGCCCGCCCTTGACCAGCACCGCGCAACCATGCGCCGCGACGATCTCCTGCGGATCGCGGCCAAGCGCTTCGAGTTCGGGCAGGTTCGGTGTCACCACCGTCGACCGGTCCATCAGCCGCTCGAAGGCGGCGACGGTCGCCTCGTCGGCCAGCCGAGCGCCGCTCGTCGCCACCATTACCGGATCGAAGACCACCGGCACGCCCGGCAGTTCCGCGAGCCGCTCGGCCACCGCGAGCGCCGTGCGCGCCGATCCGATCATGCCGATCTTCACCGCATCCACGCCGATGTCGCGCACCACCGAATCGATCTGCGCCAGCACCATATCGGTCGGCACGGCATGCACCGCCTGCACGCCGACCGTGTTCTGCGCCGTGATCGCCGTGATCGCGGTCATGGCATGGCCGCCCAGCATCGTGACCGTCTTGATATCGGCCTGGATTCCGGCGCCGCCGCCCGAATCCGACCCCGCGATGATCAGCACACGTGCGCCCATGGCCCTACCCCTTGTGTCTGCGCTCGGTGGACGCCGGATGGTCCTTCAGCGCCTTGCCCACCCGCGCGGGCCGGTCGAGCAGTTCGCCGCCACAATTGGGGCAGCGCTCGTCCAGTTCGTCTGCGCATTCGGCGCAAAAGGTACATTCGAACGAGCAGATGAACGCGCCGCCTTCATGTGCGGGCAGATCGGCGCCGCAGCGTTCGCAATCAGGGCGCATTTCCAACATCGGCAATGCTTCTAGCCACCTTCCCGCAGGAGGCAAGCGTCGCTCAGCGCAGCGGGCTGAAGGCCAGGATCATCACTGCCAGCAGCAGCGCCGCCAACCCACCCAGAAACGCCTTGTCGGCAGCAGCCTCCGCCCGCACTGCCTCGGGGGATCGGATCGCGAGATAGGACAGGAGGCAGCTCGCGGCGAACAGCAGGCACGCGACCCACGCCACCTCGTCGGCCATGGTCTGGTCGGCGACCTTGGTGAGGTTGAGGCCGGTGATGATGAGCAGCGCGATGCCGAGCAGGTTCGACGCAGCGCCCAATATGTGGGGAGAGCGATCCATCCCGAGACCCTTCGTCACGGTAGCTTAACCAGAGCGAAACGCCGTACCGACGGCCAGCACCGTCAGGGTGCTTTCCGCGCCGCCAGCTGTCGGTACAGGCGCCTCAGCCTGCCGCCACGCGCACCGCGTCGCACACCCGGTCGACCACCGCTTCGACCTGCCCACGATCATCGCCCTCGGCCATGACGCGGATCACCGGCTCGGTGCCCGAGGCGCGAATCACCAGCCGGCCGCGGCCTTTGAGCTCGGCCTCGGCACCGGCGATCACCTCCTGGACGCGTGGATCGTCGAGCGGCTTGCCGCCGGCGAAGCGGACATTCTTGAGGAGCTGCGGCAGCGGCTCGAACCGGTGCAGCACCTCGCTCGCCGGGGCGCCCGCACGGACGATCTCGGCAAGAACCTGCAGCGCGGCGACCAGCCCGTCGCCGGTGGTCGCATAGTCGGAGAGGATGATGTGCCCGCTCTGCTCGCCGCCGACATTATAACCGGAGCCGCGCATCTTCTCGAGCACATAGCGGTCGCCCACCTTGGTGCGGACGAGGCCGAGCCCCTGCGCCGCAAGATGCCGCTCCAGCCCGAGGTTGGACATCACCGTGGCGACCAGCCCGCCCCCGGCGAGCTTGCCCTGCCGCGCCCAGCCGGTGGCGATCAGCGCCATCAGCTGGTCGCCGTCGATCACCGTGCCGGTCTCGTCGACCACGATCAGCCGATCGGCATCGCCATCGAGCGCGATGCCCAGCGCCGCACCCGAGCCGACCACCGTCTCGCTCAGCACCTGCGGTGCGGTCGAGCCGACGCCGTCGTTGATGTTCTTGCCGTTCGGGCTGACGCCGATCGAGACGACCTCCGCGCCCAGCTCCCACAGCGCCGAAGGCGCCACCTGGTACGCCGCGCCATTGGCGCAATCGACCACCACTTTCAGCCCGTCGAGCGTGAGATCGGAGGGGAAGGTCGACTTGGCAAAGTGGATATAGCGCCCGCGCGCATCCTCGACGCGCCGCGCCCGGCCGATATCGGCGGAGGCGGCCAGCGGCACCTCGCCATCGATCAGCGCCTCGATCGCCTCTTCGTCCGCGTCGGAGAGCTTGAACCCGTCCGGGCCGAACAGCTTGATGCCGTTGTCGGCATAGGGATTGTGGCTCGCCGAGATCATCACGCCGAGGTCAGCGCGCATGGAGTGGGTGAGCATCGCCACCGCCGGGGTGGGCATCGGCCCCACCAGCACCACGTCCATGCCGACGCTGGTGAAGCCCGCAACCATCGCGTTTTCCAGCATATAGCCGGAAAGCCGCGTGTCCTTGCCGATCACCACGCGGTGGCGGTGATCGCCGCGGCGGAAATGCGCGCCGGCGGCCATGCCGACCTTCATCGCCATCGCCGCCGTCATCGGGGAGAGGTTGGTCGCACCGCGAATGCCGTCGGTACCGAAATATTTTCTTGCCATGCTGTTCGTTCTCGCGCCCTTGTGGCGTTGTGTGCGTGCTGTGATAGCGGCGAAAATCTCAAAGGGCGAGCATGTCGCAACCTACCCGTATTCTTCTTTCGCTGCTGGTCGGGCTCGCGATCGGCGCCGCGCTGGCGGCCTACTCTCCACAGGCGGGTCTGACCGCCGCCGCCTGGGCGCAGCCGGTGGGCCAGGCGTGGCTCAACGGCCTGCAGATGACGATCGTGCCGCTGGTCGTGGCGCTGCTGATCACCGGCGTGACCGCTACCGCCGAGGCCGCCGCCGCTGGTCGCCTCGCCGGCCGGGCGATCGCGCTCTACATCGGCCTGCTGTTCCTTTCCGCCGCCGCCGCTGCCGTTCTCACGCCGCTGTTCCTCCAGATCGCCCCGCTGCCGCAGGAATCCGCGGCGAACCTGCGCGCGGCGCTGGTCGGTGCGGAAAAGATCGGCCCGGTGCCGCCGATCGGCGAGTTCCTCGCGGCGATCATCCCCGCCAACATCGTCAAGGCGGCGGCAGAGAACGCGTTCATCTCGCTGATCATCTTCTCGCTGGTCTTCGCCTTCGCGATCACGCGGGTGAGGGCGGAATCGCGGGCGCTGCTTACCAACTTCTTCGTGGCCGTGCGCGACGTGATGCTGGTGGTGATCGACTGGGTACTGTGGATCGGCCCGATCGGCGTGTTCGCGCTGGCGCTGGTCGTCGGCGCCAAGGCGGGCACCGGCGCCTTCGGTGCGCTGCTCCATTACATCCTGATCGTCGCCAGTGTCGGCCTGGTGGTGACGCTGTTCGCCTATCCGGCAGCGGTGATCGGCGGGCGGATCGGCCTGGGCCGCATGTTCCGCGCAGCGCTGCCCAGCCAGGCGGTGGCGCTGAGCACGCAATCGTCGCTCGCCACCCTGCCGGTGATGATCGAAGGCGCCGAGGAACTGGGCGTGCCGGTCGCGGTATCGGGTGTCACCCTGCCGCTGGCGGTGGCGATCTTCCGCTCGACCGGACCGGCGATGAACTTCGCGGTGGCGATCTATGTCGCCGAATGGTTCGGCGTGCCGCTTCACCCCGCCACGCTGGCGGTGGGCGTGGTGATCGCCACGCTGACCTCGCTCGGCTCGGTGAGCCTGCCGGGAACGGTGAGCTATATCAGCGCCATCTCCCCCGTCGCCGCGACGATCGGCGCGCCGATCGCGCCGCTCGGCCTGCTGGTCGCGGTGGAAACGCTGCCGGACATCATGCGCACCGTCGGCAACGTAACCTGGGATCTGGCGACGACGATCTGGCTGTCGCGAAAAACGGCCGCGTCGCGCGAAGAGGCAAGCGAGCTGACCACGCATTGAGCCTTCCCGCCTCGCCCCTGCTCCGCTGGGCCGCGCTGGCCCTGGTCTCGCTGCTCCTCGCCGGCCTGCTGGAAGCGATCGGGCTTTCGGCCGGCCTGCTGCTCGGCCCGATGCTCGCGGCGATCGCCTTCGGCGCGGGTGGCGCGGGGCTCAGCCTGCCGCGCTGGACCTTCCTGTGCGCCCAGGCAGTGATCGGCTGCCTGATCGCGGGCACGCTGTCGGCCGGCATCTTCACCGCCGTCGTGCACGAATGGCCGCTGTTCCTCGGTGTCACCGCCGCGACGCTGGGGGCCAGCTGCTTCCTCGGCTATTGGCTCAGCCGCTGGCAGGTGCTGCCCGGCACCACCGCGATCTGGGGATCGATGCCGGGTGCCGCGAGCGCGATGGTGGTGATGGCCGAAGCCTTCGGCGCCGATGTCCGCCTCGTCGCCTTCATGACCTATACCCGCGTGGTCTGCGTGGCAGGCGTAGCCTCCGCGCTCGCGGCGGGGTTCGGCGCACATCATGACGCCTCCTGGCTGCATACGCTGATGGCGCCCGCGCCGCTGCTCCCCACGCTCGCGACGCTGGCGGTAGCCGCCGTCGGCGTGGCGGGCGCCCTTGCCCTGCGTCTTCCTGCCCCCGCATTGCTCGGCCCGCTCGCGCTCGGCGTGACGCTGCACCTGAGCGGCATCGTGCGGCTCAGCCTGCCCGAGCCGGTGCTGGCATGCAGCTATGCGCTGGTCGGCTGGCGGATCGGCCTGGCCTTCACCAGCGAGACACTGCGGCTGGCAGCCCGCGCTGCACCGCGTGTTCTGCTGTCGGTGGCGATCCTGATCGGCTTCTCGACCGGGCTCGCGCTGCTGCTCGCGCGGTTCACCCATATCGATCTCGTCACCGCCTATCTCGCGGTGAGCCCCGGCGGGCTGGATTCGGTGGCGATCATCGCCACCTCGGTGCCGGTCGACCAGCCCTTCGTCATGGCGATGCAGACGCTGCGATTCCTCGCGGTGCTCGGCGCCGGCCCCCTGCTTGCGCGCTGGGTGGCGCGGCGCCTCCAGCCGGTTACTTGAGCAGCACCAGTTCCTCGGCCATGGTCGGGTGCAGCGCGACCGTGGCGTCGAACGCGTCCTTGGTCAGCCCGGCCTTCACCGCCACCGCCGCCGCCTGCAGGATTTCCGGCGCGTCCGGCCCGATCATGTGCAGGCCCACCACGCGGCCGGTCACGCCGTCGCAGATCATCTTGTACAGCGAACGCTCGTGCCGCCCGGCGAGCACATTCTTCATCGCCCGGAAGTCGGAGGTATAGACTTTCACCGAACCCAGCGCGTTGCGCGCCTCGCCCTCGGTCATGCCAACGGACGCGATCGGCGGATGGCTGAACACCGCACTCGGAATGCAGTGATAATCCACCTGGTGCGGCTTGCCGCCGAACAGCGTGTCGGCAAAGGCCTGACCCTCGCGGATCGCCACCGGGGTCAGCTGCACACGGTCGGTCACGTCGCCCACCGCATAGATGCTGTCGACGGTGCTGCGATTGTCCGCATCGACCTTGACCGCGCCGCGCCCGTCGATCTGCACGCCCACCGCTTCCAGCCCCAGCCCCTTGGTGTTGGGCACGCGGCCGGTGGCGAACAGCACGCAATCGACCTCGATCGGATCATGCCCGCTCATCGAGACGAGCAGGCTGCCGTCTTCCTGCTTCTCGATCTTCTCGAACTCGGCGAAGAAGCGGAAATCGATGCCCTTGGTCATCGAGATCTGCAGCAGCCGGTCACGCACCTGCGCGTCATAGCCGCGCAGGATCACGTCGGTGCGGTTGACCAGCGTCACCTTCGATCCGAACTCGTTGAAGATGCCGGCGAACTCGTTGGCGATATAGCCGCCGCCGGCGATCAGCACACGCCGGGGCATCGTCTCCAGGTGGAACACCTCGTTGGAGGTGATGCCATGCTCGCTGCCGGGGAAGTCCGGTACGTGCGGATGCGCGCCGGTGGCGATCAGGATGGTCTTGGCGCTGACCACCCGGCCGCTGCCCAGCGTCACTTCGTTCGGGCCGGTGACGGTGGCACGATCGAGCAGGATTTCGACGCCGTTATTCTCGAGCCCCTGGGTGTAGAGGCCGTTGAGCCGGTCCACGTCCGCCAGCACGTTGTCGCGCAGCGTCGGCCAGTGGAAATGGCAATCGGGCACTTCCCAGCCGAAGCGGCGCGCATCCTTCAAGTCCTCGGCGAAATGCGCGCCGAAGATCAGCAGCTTCTTCGGCACGCAGCCGCGGATCACACAGGTGCCGCCGACGCGATATTCCTCGGCGACCGCAACCTTGGCGCCGTACGCCGCCGACATGCGCGAGGCGCGCGTGCCGCCGGAGCCTGCACCGATCACGAACAGGTCAACGTCATAGTCGGACATCACTTCACTCCTGGACGGTGGACCGCCGAGACCAGCCCGAGATGCTCGACAAAGGGCTCGAAGTCGCGGTCAGAAAAGAGCAACGGGCGGTTTTCCCGAATGCAGTAGGTGGCGATCAGCGTATCGATCGTCTTTCGGATGGTAATGCCCTGCGCGCGCAGCAGCCGGTAATTGGCGGCCGCAGCAATTGCCAATTCGGCCCCGCCCAGCGGCACGACATCGAGCATCGTCAGCAGGTCGCGCGCCAAGGCGAAATCCTTGCCGGTGCGCGTTCCCTGCAGCACTTCGGCCAGCACCAGATCGGCGGTAAACAGCGAGAAACGCGGCAATGCCTGCTTGAGCCAGTTGGTCTCGCGCGTATCGCGGGCATTGAGAAAATCGATCCAGACGCTGCTGTCGACCAGGATCATTCGGCGGGGAGGTGCTTGCTGGTGCGCATCGCCTCCAGATCACCGTCCCAGCCGCGCCCCCACAGCTGCAACAGCGCCTCCTGCTGGCGCAGGCGCAGCGTTTCGCGCAGCGCGCGGTCCACCGCCTCGCGCTTGGTACGCGCGCCGGTGAGCCGCATCACCTGCGCCATCAACTCGGGGTCGATTTCGATATTGGTCCGCATGGGGATACACATCCTTCCCGCCAAGCTTACACATAGGCGCGGTGCATCCCCACAACAAGCTCACCGCTTGCGGACGAACTCCGCGCGCAGGACGAGGCCCTTGATGCCGTCGAACTTGCAGTCGATCTCCTGCGCGTCGCCGGTCAGGCGGATCGACTTGATCAGCGTGCCGCGCTTCAGCGTCTGGCCCGCGCCCTTCACGGTCAGGTCCTTGATCAGCGTTACCTGATCGCCGTCCTGCAGCAGGTTGCCGACCGAGTCGCGCACCTCCACCACATCCGCCGCATCGGCCTTGGCCGCGGCCTCGGCGGCGGAGATCCATTCCCCGCTCGCCTCGTCATACACATATTCTTCGTCGCTGCCGCTCATTCGCCAAAAGCCCTTTGAATCAGATCGTTGGTGGAAGGGTCGAAATCGAGCCCGCCCTTGTCGGCCGCCTTGGCCATTTCCTTGCCCAGCTCGACGCCGAACTGGTCGAACGGATTGATGCCGAGCAGCACCGCGTTCACGAACACGCGGTGCTCGTAGAAGGCGATCAGCGCGCCTAGCGTGCGCGGATCGAGGCTGTCGAGCAGCAGCGTAGACGACGGACGATCGCCCGGATAGCTGCGCGCGGGGTCTTCATGCCCCTTGCCGGCCATCAGCGCCGCGCCCTGCGCGAACATGTTGAGCAGCAGCTGGCGGTGGTGGTCCGGCGCCAGGGCATCGCCCGCCTCGATCACGCCGACGAACTCGAGCGGCACCAGGTGCGTGCCCTGGTGGAGCAGCTGGAATACCGCATGCTGCGCATCGGTGCCGACGCCGCCCCAGGTGATCGCCGCAGTCGGGTAGGTCACCACGTCGCCCTCGGCGCTGACGCGCTTGCCGTTCGATTCCATCTCCAGCTGCTGGAGATAGCTCGGCAGCAGTCGCAGCCGCTCGTCATAGGCGAAGGTCGCGCGCGTCTCGCAGCCGCGCGCCTGGGCATAATAGAGGTCGGCGAACGCCGCGAGCGCCGGCGCGTTCTGGGCGAGATCGGTCAGGCGGAAATGGCGGTCCATCTCGGCCGCGCCTTCCAGCAGTTCCTCGAACGCGTCCCAGCCCAGCGCCAGCGCCGCCGGGAAACCGATCGACGACCACAGCGAATAGCGGCCGCCGACGCTCTCGAAGAACGGCAGCACGCGCGTCTCGTCGACGCCCCATTCCACGGCCTTGTCGGGCGAAGCGGTCAGCGCGATCACCTGGCCGTACGGATCCTCGACGCCACCCTCGGCCATCCAGCTGAGCGCGCTCTGCGCGTTGAGCATCGTCTCGGTGGTGGTGAAGGTCTTGCTGGCGATCACCAGCAGCGTCGCCTGCGGATCGAACGCGTCCATCGCGTCTTCCAGCGCCACGCCGTCGACATTGGAGACGATCGCCACGTCATAGCGGTCCATGTCGCGGCCCAGCGCGTCGACCAGCAGGTCCGGCCCCAGCGCGGAGCCGCCGATGCCGATATGGAGGATGTGGCGGATCGGCCCCAGCGCCTCGGCCTCGATCGCGTCGATCAGCGCGCGCATCCGCGCATGCTGGCTGCGGGCGCGGGCGACGCTCTCCGGCGCGCCCTCATACCGCTCGGCGGTATGCTCGGCGGCGCGGCCCTCGGTGACGTTGACCACCTCGCCCGCGAACAGCGCATCACGCTTCGCCGCGAAGCCCATCTGCCCGGCCAGCGTCGCGAACGCGGCCAGCGCATCCGCGGTGAGATGCGTCTTGGACCAGTCGAAATGGATGCCGGCGACGTCCAGGCTCAGCCGCGACAGCCGGTCGGCGTCGGCAGCGAACAGGTCGGTCAGCTTGGGTTGGGGGAGGGCGTGGATCGGCGTCCAGTCGGGCAAGGCCATGTTCATCTCCTTGGTGGCAGGGGTCCCCCTATCGTCCCACACCGGCCCGTTCCAGCCTCATTCCGCCGCTTGACCTCCCCGCCGCGCCCTAGCAGAGCAGAGTCCATGGAAACGCCCTCCGCCACCGATACCGGCGCCCCGCGCCCCGCGCCCGCGCAAGTGCCTGCCGCCAAGCCGGAAAAGCCGAAGTCGGAGTGGCGCGACCTCGCCACCTTCCTGCTGAAACTCGCGCTGATCGTGTTCGTCGTGCGCAGTTTCATCTTCTCGCCGTTCAGCATTCCCAGCGAATCGATGCTGCCGCGGCTGCTGATCGGCGACTATCTTTTCATCACCAAGTGGAATTACGGCTACTCCAAGCACTCGCTCCCGTGGAGCGTGCCGCTGATCCCCGGCCGGATCTTCCCCGGCACGCCCGCGCGCGGCGACGTGGTGGTGTTCAAGGCGCCCAATCATAATGGCGAGGACTGGATCAAGCGCGTGATCGGCCTGCCCGGTGACACGATCGAGATGGTCAACGGCCAGGTGATCCTCAACGGCAAGCCGGTGCCGAAGCAGCGCATCGCCGATTTCGTGCTGCCGATCAGCCCCAACTTCACCCATTGCCCGACGCAGTTCCAGTCGGCCGACGCCAAGGGCGCGCCGATCTGCCGCATCCCGCAGTTCCGCGAGACGCTGCCCAGCGGCAAGCAGTATAACGTGCTCGACCAGGACACGCTGCCGCAAGACAACACCCAGGTCTACACCGTGCCCGCCGGCCATGTGTTCCTGATGGGCGACAACCGCGACAACTCGACCGACAGCCGCTTCCAGCAGCCGCCCTATGGCAACGGCATCGGTTTTGTGCCGATCGAGAATATCGAGGGCAAAGCCGTGGTGAACTTCTGGTCCACCGACGGCAGCGCCAACTGGTTCCTGCCCTGGACCTGGGTATCGGCGGCGCGCTGGAGCCGGATCGGAGAAGGCTTCTGAGCGTGCCCGATCTGGGCGGCTGGGTGGAAAAGACCTTCGGCCGCCCCGCGAAAGACCTGCCCGCCTTCCAGCGCGCGCTGACCCATGGCAGCCAGGCCGCCGGCAATTACCAGCGGCTGGAGTTCCTCGGCGACCGCGTGCTCGGCCTGATCGTCGCCGAATGGCTGTTCGAACGCTTTCCGGAAGAGCCCGAGGGCGCGCTCTCGCGGCGGCTGAATTCGCTGGTCACCGGCCCGGTCTGCGCCGACGTCGCGCGCGAGCTGGGCGTGGTGCCGTATCTCCGCCTCGGCAAGCAGGCCCGCGACGACGGCGCGGCGGACAGCGACAATGTGCTGGGCGACGTGGTGGAGGCGCTGATCGGCGCCTATTATCGCGAAGCAGGGCTGGACGCGGTGCGCGCCTTCATCCGCGGCGCCTGGGGCGACCGGATCGACGCGCATGCCAAGGCGCCCAAGCACCCCAAATCGGCGCTCCAGGAATGGGCGGCCGCGCGCAATCGCAAGCCGCCGGAATATGAGATCGTCGATCGCTCCGGCCCCAACCACGCGCCGCGCTTCACCGTGAAGGTGTCGGTCGGCAAGCTGGCCGAAGCCAGTGCCGAGGGCAGCAACAAGCAGGAAGCCGAAACCGCAGCCGCTGCCGCGCTGCTCGCGAAGCTGGGCGGCTGACCCCTTCTTCTATCAAGCCCCTCCTCCTTGGAGGAGGGGTTGGGGTGGAGGGATTCCAGA
>Ga0307412_10001372_pt1 | contig 13526 bp, 12 predicted proteins | sample DK1Cmetagenome_3_FD_203823 | JGI IMG/M metagenome (GOLD analysis project Ga0307412, IMG submission 203823) | Maize rhizosphere microbial communities from greenhouse at UC Davis, California, United States - DK15-C-1 | ecosystem: Host-associated > Plants > Roots > Rhizosphere > Soil | place: USA...
CTCCAGTGAAGGTTCCGGTTGTACCGCTGACTGCTCCAGTGAAGGTTCCGGTTGTACCGCTGACTGCAGCACTGAAGGTACCGGTTGTACCGCTGACTGCACCTGAAGAAGCAAGGGAAGATGAGCTCAATGCACCGGTGAAGGTACCAGTTGTACCTGTAATAGGACCTACGGATGCAACTGAAGAGAAAGAACCTAAAGGAGCCGAGAGAACTCCCGAGAACGTTCCATTGACTGCTGAAATATTACCACTGAAACTTCCATTCACAGCTGTAACGGAAGTTTGACTGTTTGCTGTTTGTTGGGTCATGTATAGAGTGAAAAAAGACAGTGAATGATTTTTTCACTGTCAGGTTTGGAGAGCAGCAGTATTTAACCCTCCTTCGAAGAGGATAAGAAAAATCATTTCCTTCTTTTTTCCATTCTTTCGTTGACAATGGCAATGAATACCGATCAAGTTTTCGAATTGGAATTTGGAAGAACAGATGCTTGTTTATCTGAAAAGGAAAAGAAGGCGATGATTTCGATCAAGCAGAGTCGTGAAGCGGTCTACACCTTTCAAGGAAAATTGCAAACTGTAGACAAGTACAAACGTTTCTGGTTATGTGAGATTGAAAAAGGAGGACCTACAGCAAAAGAGTTGATTCGAAAAATCCCAAGGAAGACGCAAACCTTTTGTTCCCCTTTTCGATTGGATCAGCAAACCAATCAATTGATGATGGTCTTGAATGGGAAAGACCTTGAGCCTTGGTCAGATGAAATTCGTCAACAAATGCAAGGATGTGAATTGATTTTTACTATCAAATTGACAGCCTTCGTAGATTTTAATGGATATTCTGGTATTTCTGCCTCTGTGACAAATGTGTCAAGTGAGGATCACCAATCTATGTCTGAATTCCCTGTGGATGCATAGAAGAAATTCTCAATATCATGAGGTTTTCGGTTCTGATAAGGTGAATTCGTATAAATTTCAGGATCAGATCCGTCTTTGTTTTTAAAAAAAGGAGCAGATGCTGCCAGTATATCGCCATGTGTCAAATAAAGATAATGTCGATCAAATGTGTTCTTTCCTTTTAACTTTTCTTCGTTTGAGCGAAAAAAACTAGAGACAAATTCGAAATCATTGTGTCCATCTTCAAACATGTTTTTCATGGCAACAAGAGGACTGGATCCTGGATTAAAGGAATGAGAATCAATATGTAATTCATTTCCTAAAATAAAGGAAGTGGTTCCTCCTAAACTGTGCCCAACAGTAATCACTTTATGCGTGTTTCCATAGGTTTCAATGACCTCTTTCGCAAAAGCTTTTGCGTTTAAATAATGAGCCGTATCTCGAAAACCCTGATTGACTACAATATGACCATCTGTTGTTAAATCCGAGATTGGGTCATAGGGTAAACTTGTACCTCGATTCACAATGACTGCTAAATTCGAATCTTTTGATTTGGCAAGAAAAAAACGTCTCGAGTTAAAACGAGGATCAATTTCGAACAAATCGGTTAGATTCAATTCGGCTGCTTTATTGACACGTTCTTCAGGTAAAGAATACGCGACTTCACTAAGTCGTGCATATCGAGCTGGCATGCTTAATTTTTGCGCATGCGTCGTTTCATAATTTTCATGTTTTGGAGGAGAAGGAGAATTGGACATTTGAACATGAAAAAGATTGAAATGATTCGAATTGACTTTTTAATTTTTCTCCAAATAGTCACTCAATCCAAAAAAAGGGTGGAAAGGAAGAGTTGCAGATGCGCGACAGGCATCACGGACAAATGGAACACCTAAATAGGTTAGGTCTGGTAATTCTGAAGTCATCAATGTTGGTTCAGGAAGACTTTTTGTTACAACTTTTTCCGGTTTTGGGAGATTTGGCTCACAAACAATAGATAATTTCCATTCTCGTACATCAGTGTCTTCTAAAATAGCTTCCACATGTTTCAAGGAAATAGATCGAGTCCTTAGTTGTGCGTTCTCGGTTACAAGTGCTTGTAGACTATTGACAATGTTCTCTAGCAAAACCTTACTTTCTTCATGGATCCATTCTTCTTCCTTTTCATCCAAACGTCTTCTGGAATGAGCTTCTTCCCATTCAAATGGAATCAAGTCACCCTTCTCATTTGATACGAGTTGAACAGAAACTTGCATGTTATATTTTAATAAACTTTTCTAATAAATGATTTTTTTCTTCTAAGGCCACAATCGTCCTGTTCCTGTTGGGTGACCAGCTGACATGATTTGATTCAGCCCGACTTTATGAACTGCAATCGATCTCATTGAATCGCTTGTTTTTGAAACACCTCGTTTTTCAGCACCTACAAATACCTTTCCATTCACTTTCTCCACTTTTGGTTTTTTCGTAAAAATAACAGGTTTTGTATTTTTCTTGACTTTTAAAGGAGGTGGAGGAACGCCTGAATATTGCATATCTTTTAACTGTTTTCCTTTTACTCCAGGCGGAAGCTTTGGTTCAACTGGGACGGTAACTTCTTCCTCGAATCCATGTGTGAGACGTCTTCCTGTTTCTGTATCAATTGGATTGGAACGCACTGTTTTTGAATAATGTGTAGGATACATATTATGTGACATGTTACCAGTCAAATTAAAAAAAAGGAGAAATGATTTTGTTTTAATAACGGACAAGTGTGGCATCATTTTGAAAAGTAACAACAGCATCGCAAATTCCAAAAATATGGATCAAACGATCTCTTTGAAGCGCATGCTGTCCTAAAATCATGTTTAAAATAATGCTTACAGATTGAGACGTATCAACTCCTGACGCGAAATCTCCATCAATTTTTTGAGTATTGAAGGCCAAGACAAATTTAGAGGTATCACGATACCCAGTCAAGTTGCTTCCTCCACTGACCCATGTTTGATCCCAAGATCCATAACGTGCGTAATCTCTGGAAGTCTTTTTCAATTTGGAAGGGATAAATTGAGGGGTATACTGTGGATTTCCCAATACTCCTAACATGGATTCCAATTCGTTCAATTGCGCAACAGTGTATACGCCTTGGGTAAAGTCGAAACGACGTGCAGGATAAGTTTGTGCACCTACAAAGAGTTGTGCGTATTGTAATCCTCGAGTCATGAAACTGCTTTTCGCAGGATAATTATAACAAGTCGCATCTCCAGTGGTTTGAACACTTGCTTTATCCGTAATCGCAATCATGATACCTCGTAAAGAACGAACTTGGAAAGGAATTTGGATATTGTAAGTATTGGCACTTCCTCCTACTGCCAAATAGGAATGATACAAGACACGGGTAAAAGGATACGCAATCCCTGATTCTGAACTGAATTGTTGCACATACTGTTGGAAAACCATAGCCGAAGGCTTTACAAAATCACATAACATTTCCAAGTTGGAAATCTCGTAATTCCAAGAAGGAATATAGTAATTCAAAGCTCCAGTCACATTTCCTAACTTGAAGCCTGGAACAGGAACCACGCTTGTTTGGAATTTGGTGTTCTTAGTATTTAGGGTTGCATACACATCTGCAGCAGTCAAGGTAGCAGGAAAGATGTAAGGGGAATGGGTTTTTTCCACCAATAAACCTAACAAGCCAATAGCTGGAGTCGAAACACCTCCAATCGATTGACCTGTGAGAAATTTAAATAAAGTGTTTTTGGCTCCAGAAAAGAGTTCTGCAGCAGTTAATACAATCCCTCCAGCACCAGTCGTAACATTCAGCTGAAGAATATCTTGAGTAAGAGAAAATATAACTGCACTATCTGCTCCTTCAAAAGAGAGCAAAGAGGTAGATGCACTAGAGGCAGCAGGTAAACCAACCTGTAAAACAGTTCCAAAACCTGTAACATATTGTTCACTGGATGCGATGGAATTGTTAAATCCAAACACCATAGCAATACGATCACCTACTTTCAAGTGTAATTTGTTCCAACCTTGCTGAGTCAGTGAACATTGAGGGAATTGCGTATAAGGAGCATAAACTTGTTGTGCACCTGAAATGGCTCCTGCGTAAGAAGTCCAATCCGCTTGTACCATAGGTACAAATTGTACAGCAGGATATCCCAAGTTTTGTGACCCGGAAAACTGGTTGTAGAAACACATGGCTGGATTTTCAAACTCAACCGTAATTCGCAGTCCATTACGCATGACAAACAAAGGTAAATAACGAACCCGATTCAAGAACGAACTGTTAGACAATTGAATCAACACTTCACGCAACGTATTGTAAGGATTGACACCTGCTGTGACGGTGACTTGTCCATCCTGAGCCTGACCAGCTGCAGTCATGGTTCCAGGATAATAACTTCCATCTGCGGAAATAGCAGAAATCGGTTCTGTCAAGTACATAGAAGGATTAAAACAAGCCTGGAGATCATCTCCTGATTCTAGGTGTAATGCATCAAATTGAGGAGTGACACGGTAATTGGTAGTTCCAAAATGTCTTGCAGCAAAATTTTTATGATTCGGATTTTCCGAAAATGACTGAACCATATTGGTAAACAAATTATAGTTCAAAAAATCCTCAGTCAATACTCCTTGAGCATTTCCGACTGTCAAGCGGAAAACCATTGCTTGGGTGTCTTGATCCAAACAAGGAGAAGCTCCTGCTTGGTAAGCCATTGTTTTTTGCTGATCCTTAAAGAACAAAGGTTTAAACGAAAAACTAATTTCCAAAGATCGTGTATCTAGGAAATTTTCAGCATCCGAAATATCCCAGATGGCACGATAAGGATAACTACTTTGGGCGTTATGACTATAGGTTCCTGGCTGATTGACAGGAATACGGACACGAGTACGTTTGGCTACATCAGTGGACGAACTGGTTAATGCAGGGACGACGAACCCTGGATAATTGACTGCGCTGACTGTGGCGGCCATATTTTTTTACAAAAATATGATTTATGTATAAAGAGTGAAAATAAGTGTAAATGATCTTATTTAAATATTCTTACCACCAATGCTCTTGTTTCCCAATTTCATAAACACCAAATCCTAACAACCCTAGACCAACAATTGGAGCTGCAACTGCACCAATCGCTGCACCTGCAAGTAATTCAGCACCCACTTCTACACCTACTTCTGCACCTACTTCTGCACCCACTTCTACGCCAGCTTCTGTACCAGCTTCTAACGGAAGTGATGCGTCAACAACTTCATAACCCTCTGTCCCTCCTTCTTGTAATTCTGACTCTGCAACTGTTTCTGGTTCATCCTCCATTTGCTGATAGGGAGCATTGGATTCATATTGAAATCCTTCTTCATTGGGTGGCTCATATCCTTTTTCCTCTCCTAGATTTTGGCTGTCATCGATTTCTTGATCTGTATATCCTTGGTCTTTCAAATGACCTCGTAAAAGATCTTCTCCTTCTTGTGTTCCACCATTTCCTCTAATAAATTCAATTTGGGATTCTGCATCTTCATCAAAATCACCTGTCGGATAGTCATCTGTAATTGGGTTTCCATTTTCATCGTATTTAATAAACGATTCATCCAGAGATCTATCAATACTCGCACCATTCTGTCCATTCCAATATTGAACTTGATCTTTTACCCATCCTTGTGTCTGATTGAATAAATTAGATCCCCATTGAATACTTTCTTGTATATTTGCATAACTCGTTTGAGCATCTTTAAACAATTGATAGCCTGCAGCGACTCCAGTTACAGCTGTCGTTCCATACTCTAATCCTTTTTCTAAGACGGTCTTTTGTCTTTTAGTCAATTGACTGGAAGAATCATCTCCTCCTCCTCCTTCTTTATTGTCATCAGAGAGTGTAGGTGTATACAATCGCTTCTTGCTAGGTTCTTCATCCTCGTCCTCACCATCTAAAGGTTGAGTAGGGGTAAAGTATTTTTCGTTTCCAAATCCAACTGATGGAGATGTTCCTTCTTCTTCTTCTCCATCTAAAGGTTGAGTAGGGGTAAAGTATTTTTCGTTTCCAAATCCAATCGTAGGAAATTGAAATGTTCCTCCTCCTACAGAAGAAGGACCTATTTGTCCAGTTAATATAGGTCTAGGATTATTGTCTAAATAAGCACCATAAGTGATACTTCCGTCATCTGAAACATATGTCTGTGCGAAATGAACTTGATGTTGTAGGAGATTTACATCATAATATAGTGCTGTAGGTGTTTGAGGTAAGGTTGTTGTTTGGATTTGGGAAAGAGAAGGAGTTTGAGCAGATGTGATTTGAGCAGGTTGACGTATAATGGGTTTGGGTAAAGTATTCATGTTTTTTAAAAAAAACGAATTTATGTAGAACAGTAAAACAATTTAAAGTGTAATGATACACTTGCGTTAGGAGGTAATCTTAAAAGGTCTCCCCACTCATCATTTAAAGTAACTCTTAAATTCGCTAGATCTTGAACGTAAATCGCAATCCCATCTGTTACCACTGAAGGCTCATAGACAATTTGATACCCATAAGGTTGATTGATAGGAATACGTGCAATACAAGACCCGACATTACCTGTATGAAAAATTTGCCCAGTTCCTGAATTTGCACTGACTAATACATCTACAAAATTCGTACCATATAAGCGAATCGGATCAGATGTAATGCTAGGTAAAGAAGTCGGGAAAAAAGCAGGATCTCCAATCGATCGATTTAAATAACGGGTTAAGCCAACCATTTCGTAAAATCGATCCATCTGAGCATTTGTACTCACAAACATGAATCTTGATCCAGCAAGAGCGGAAATGACGAATGTACTTGTATTTAGATCAAAAACAACAGAGGCAAATGCACCTGGATCATTAATAGCTGTTTCAAACGCACTTGCCAAGTCTGTTCCATTTACGACTTGTTGATCAAAAGTATAGGTAATGGCAGGAGGAACACCTGAATAAACAACTGCAAATTGATCATTGACTCCTGTTTCGATGGTTGGAATTAAATTGGTGAAGATGGCTTGTTTTAAACTAAATGTTGCTGTATTTGTAATATTCGTAAACTGTATAGGTTGGGATAAAGCGAAATCTGCTGCAGTTCCTCTACAATCACGTGAATTCAAATAAAGATCCCCTGAAGGTGTATTCATCTTCTGAATACAAAAAAGGAAGAATGACTCTTTTCATTCTTCTTTCACTGTGCAAATCTGTTGATTTAAACACTTACTGATTTTCTTTGCCAAGTTCTCAAACCCGCGTAAGATACGAATCATACGCTTCTGTTGTTCGCCTTGATCGCCATCTTCTTTCGCTTCTAACCACTGAATCAAATTTCTTCCCAAACCGTCGTAAAACCCATGAAGCAAGAATTTTTGATCTTTTGTACTAAATTTTTCATTCAAGTATTGTAAGAGATGACTATTGCTGACTTTGACTCCATGCTCACAAAAATATAAATCACGATATTTTTGCGAGAAGGGAGCAGTTGAACTCCAAAAAACTCGATACCCTAGATTTCTGAAAAAATAGTTCATGGCTTTCATGGAAAGATAACCAAGATCTCTTTTTTCTTTATTGAGAACTTCAGTCAATTCCATTTCTAAGGTAGAATTCATGTTCGTTCTATTCGTTCGAAAACTTTAAAATGATTCTTTTTTCTATTCGCGACTATGATATGCTCGTTCAATTAGTAAGTCAGTCAGATCATTGAGATACCTCTCCTTGGCCGCACTTGAACCACTGCGCGTTTCTCTCATACCACGAAGTGTGTCAAGTGTTTTATCGATCACTCTTCTAATAGTTGCTTTTTGTCGTGCTCTACGATGCCTTTTCTTCATCTCTTTCACTTTAGCTTCTATTTCAGAGTCAGATAATGCTGCCAGCCTTTCATTAGCTGTTTTTAAGAATTCGTTGTTTGAAGCTTCTGCTTGCTGGTTCGAATCTAACTCCTCATCCAATTTTGGTTCTTCTTCTTTTGTCTCCTCTTTTGGTACTTTAGCCAGTAAACCAGACATAAGCGCATCATGTGTACGCATATTCCTTCTTACTGGACTTTCTAGAGGAGGCATTTTTCTTACTGGACTTTCTAGAGGAGGCATTTTTTTTACTTTGACCTCCTCTTCATTCATCCAATCACTAGGCTCATCTTGATTGGTTGGTGTCAAGATATCATCATCTACTCCCCTGTTTTTCTTAATCCTACTGATCGCATCTGAATCAAAAAGTGGATCTCGAGAAGGAGGTAAAGTTGAAGCTGTAACGACAGTTGAAGATGTTGTCCCACCCATTTCTCGACGCATGTCCTTGTGAACTTCTGGATCTTCAACCAATTCAGGAATGTTGAGTGGATCCACACGAGGAACACCAACGAACGGGTTTCGATACCGATCGATTACACCTCCATGAGTTAATACTGAAGAGCTGTCCGTGTGGAAAGAAGGTGGACGATCACTATAGAGCGAGCTGTAGTCATTTGGTGCGTCTGTCACATAATCAGGTGCATCAGCCTCAGATCTTGATTTCTTATTACCAAATAAATTTACATCATTAGATGCGGCAGCACGCGGGATAATTTCTCTTCCTAAATGAAGGTTATAGTAATTTTCTTCCATTTCCTTCCGCTTTTTCAATTTTGCTTCCACCTTTGTTTTCAATATCTCGAATTCAGCTTCAAGATTCTTGATCACCAATTCCGTTCGATGTTCTAGTTCCATTTCAAGTCTTTTCGCATCGATTTTACGAGCCAATTCTAATTCTTTCGCGTAAATGGCTTCCATTTGCTGAAGTTCCTGTACTTGAGACTCACCTTTCTGTTCGCGTTCCAGGATGTAACGTTGAAGGTTTTGTTGTTCAAGTCTAGTTGCCTCAAGGTCTTGTTGTAGAAGTTTTATTGTCGCCTCAAGTCGTTGACCTTGTTGCTCTGATTGTTGAAGAAACTGTTGAGCTTGCGATCGTGCTTCTTTTTCTTGCTTGTACATATCCAGTAATTCTTGCTGAGTCAACTTTTGATCGTTAAGCGCATTTATCCATGGTTGTACGATTTCAGCTGGAATTGCAACTGCAGATCCATCTGGAGGTGGAGGCGGGCCACGCCCATCGTCACCGCCAGTATAACTTGTAAGCTCTTCATTCATACGAGCTTTTCTTTGTTGCAGCACGTAGACCAATTCTTCTGTTAACGATCTAGATTTTGGACTAAAGCTGACTAGAGGTGGAGGCTGAGCAGACGTAGTCGCTAATGCTTCAGTCAACCGATCCGTTGCAGCCCTTGTTTGTTGTAATTCAGTACGAGAAGTTGGCGTCAAACTGGCTGCTCCTCCTCCTGGTCCTGGTGGACCTGGAGGCCCAGGTGGACCTGGAGGTCCTTGCGGAATATTAACAACTTGAACAGGACCTGCGGGTCCTGGTGGACCTGGTGGACCTGGTACACCTGGAGGTCCTTGTGGAATATTAACAATTTGAACAGGACCTGGTGGACCTGGTGGACCTGGTGGGCCACCTGAACTAGAAACCATTTGTGCAAGATCATCCAATTTCTTATTCACACGATCCATTTCTTGAACGAGTGGGATGTTAGATTGACCTTGTTTCAACTGATTCAGTGCTTGATAAATATTACTGATTTCTTGCTGAATAATTCGTAAACTTTCCTCTTCTTTTCGATCTCCTACCCCTTGCTTGGAATTCATGATTTCACGTGCTAAAGTTTGAAATCGATTATTCGTTTCTACAATGTAATCTTTCAAATCAGAAGCATCTACACTTGGAGGACCAGGTGGACCAGGTGGACCTGGCCGACCTGACATTCCTGAAGGTCCTGGAGGACCTGGAGGACCTGCTGGACCTTGATAACCTATTACTTGTACAGGTACATTCCGAACAGAAGAACGCTGACCGCCTAAACCATCCTCATCTTGAGGAACTCCATCTGTGCTAGTTTTTACAAATCGTTCTGTCGGTAAATCAAAAGAGGTGAGCTGTCCATTGTCCACAACCATTAAATCTGATTTCCAACTATGAAAAGGTTGAAAAGTAGAACTTTGGAAAGGAAAACGTGATCCTGTTCCATCTGTTCTCAAAAAAGAAGGAATCGGCGCTTGAAACGCGTCTGCTTGAAAGATCTTAAACCCTGTAGGCAAATACGGAACGCGATCTTCTTGTAATACAAATGCACTCTCCAATCCTTGACCTTTTGGAATAGGAGGAGCTGTTTGCACAACATCCCATGCACTCCATGAAAGCGACATATTTGTTAACAAATGATTCTTTTTCACCTCTTTTGAGAAGGATTTTATTTTAAAGCATTCCCTCGCTTCCTTTTTACTTTCCGATTCTCCTTGTTTTCTTCTTCTTCCACATTTCCTTCCGCTTTATCTTGAAAGGAAGCTTTGCTACCCATCTCAAATTCAGGGTCGTAAAAGACCTCATCTGCACCATTCTCCAATACGTTCTGTTCTTGAGGACTGAACAAAGGCTGATTAAATGAACTTCTGTAAATATTTTCGAATCCTTTTCGTTCAAAATCAATGTACACAAAATTATATTCAATATTCCAAGCTCTTCTTAAAGCATTCATCCATATTTTTTGTGCGTCCCGACTTCGTCTAGAAAACATACCCAATACCCAATCCCATTCTGATTGCTCGTGCGGTCGAAACAAGATCCATTGCTGAATTTGCGTCCTTACCCCTCTAGGAATACTACTCATTTTATGAGCAATCGCTAAAGTATGAATCTGAAAATGTCGTCCTGTATAACCAAGTTTTTCCAACGCAATCCATGCTTTTCGAATTTGTGTACAATCTTCTAGGATAATGAATACAGGTGCTTCATCATTACTTTTCTTAAACACTTCTTGTTGACGAATGATATCTTCTACAATGTTTAACACATCATGTTTGGGTCCATATACCTTTTCCAATTTTAAATCATGTAAAGTATCATCACAACTATAAGTAGGTGAATACAAGATAGTATTGGCCTTATTAAAATATGTTCCATACATTCCTTTTCGTTTGCTGATCAAATGATGAGCTAAGACTGTTTTTCCTGTATGTCTAGGACCTACGATCGCGACTGTGAAAGGAGGTTGTGGAATACGTGGATTGAGCACACGTTCCCAGTCCTTTTTTTTATTCATCTTGCATTTAGGGAGTACTGGAATCACATCTTCATCATTCGGATTGTGGGCAAATGATTCAGAAGATCTCATTTTTTTTCGGACCTCTCTCTCTCTCTTTCTTCTTTATTTTAAGCGAAAAATGAGCTATTTATACTAGAAAAGTAAATGGTCCTTCATTTCTTCTGGACCTCGATACATTTTCCCACGTTTCAAGGAAGGCGGATTGTCCTTTGCATGACGAAATTGTAATTCAGAGGCTGCAGGATATTTTCGAACAAATCGGTCTGCCACAACTGAATTAGGAAAAACACTACTAGAAGGTACACTTGGTCCATTAGGTAAGTAAGAGATCACCTCTTCACGTGCAGGAACAGATTTTTGTACTTTCATTTCATCTCCATAGAGTGAAGGAATAGGTTCAGCATGTACAAATTCAGTTGGCTTACGAATTTGACGATCCAAATGAACTGGATCTTCTAGAGGAATCACTCGACGTAAACTTTCCAATTCTTTGTGTACACTTTCAAATCCACTTGTAATTTGGTTTTGGATATTCGTCAACAAATCTGGAGCAGGAGTTCCTTGATTTTTCGCTTTTCCCTCTAATCTTTTGTATCGTCTCTTCTCTGCCAAAATCTTCCTTGCTTTTGCAAGAGAAGCACGTTGTTTGTCAGAAATATATTGTTTACTCATCTTTATCGCTTCTTGTACTTTCTTTTCAGAACATTCCTCCTCCAATTTGTCTACACTGGTACGAGGAACTTCAGGAGGTTGACCTACATCTGTGGTAGACTGTTCCAATACCTCATGTCTTTGCATTTGTTCATTGAGACGTTTTTCAGACAAGCTCTTGTCCCCTTTTCCTTTGATAGGGACTTCTGAGCCTAAGATTCTATTGTCCAAGTTCATTGTTCTCCAAATACAGTACCAATACCTTAAATGAATTCTTATAAAAAGATAGAGGGATTTATTTTCATTTCACACTTAATGGGTAACTTGCTTCAACTCGCTCGATTCAGGTGCCAAACTCAAATTTCTTCTGTCCGTTTTTATTCTACTTGTTGTGGCTCTGACTCTACTCTAGACCCTGTTTCAAGTTCTATTACAGAGAATGGGTCAAATCAAATCACTTCCTCGGACTCCATTGTCCAGTCCTTCTCCACTGGTTCATCCTAGACAACCTCTTCTTTCCCCTTCTCGTCTCTTTACCCTTAGCAGTTCTGCTGTTCAAGATATCTGTTTTTGTTGCAAAGAACAAATACGAATCAGGGACGGGTATTTACAACTTCCGTGTTTAAACAATTTCCATATCGAATGCTTGGTACAATACCGTAGTCTTTCAAATGCAAACTGTCCTGCCTGTAAAGCAACACATGTTCCAAATTTTTTTGAACTTTGTTGCCTCCATCTTCCAGAAAAACGACGCTCTCGAATCAAGCATCTATTTAAAAACCGTAAAAAAAACCGTCGATGATGAAATAAATTCTATTCTTTCTTTTTCAGTACTCTTCCATTCCAAGGAAAAAAATGGAACAGGAAGAGGAACAAAAAGAAGAACAATTATTCAAAGAAATTGTCCAGCATTTACACTTACTTCCAATTGATGTTTGTCATGAGATTGCAGATTACTTGGAACTTTCTGATTTTCAAATTACAGGTTGGACACCTATCGTAGGACGAAAACACGCTTACCATTTGACTCGTGTTCTCTTTGGCTATCAAAATTTACCTGATATTCTCCCTACTCGTATTCAAGCTTTATATCTTCTAACCTATGAAAAACAAAGACAAACCTTTCAACTTGGAACACGTTTTCAAAATTGTAAAACCTTGGACATCACTTTTAGCAATTTCATCTGTGAATCGATGCCTCTTCTTCAATCTCTCCACTTGAAACATGTGGAAATTCTAAAAGGACCTTGGGAAGAAAAACCCATGCTTTATTTGAAAAGAATCTATATAGAAGATGAAGATGATGAAAGATTAGGACGACTCCTTTTACATTTTCAATCGTTTGCAGCTCATCTACCAAGGCTGGAACGCGTTTTCGTTATCCGCACTGCAATTGAATTAGATCCTTTGACAAGCTTTGTGGCTACTTTTTTCAAAGAACGCATGCGAGCTCGCGGTGCACTCGCTTTACGTTAATCTTTCTCTTTTCATTCTTTTGATAAAATCATTTCATCTTCTACATCTATGAATAATCGTCAAATTGCGAATCTTGTTCCAGAAGATAATGATGACCTTCCTTCTAATTATTCTTATTTACTAAATTCTGTACAATTCTCTGGCGATACTATTCCTACAGATCTGCGTTTTGTTTACGCTTTAGGTGGAACCTCGTCTATTGCAGATGGAACTCTTTCTTTACAACCTGGCACAACACCAGGTGGGAACAGTAGTTTTTCCACTCGACGATCTTTTTCGCTTTTGGCTGGAGAGACTGCTGAACTTGTGTTTTCTGCTTCCATTCCTGCTTCTCAAGCTCTCGATTTTAATGGGATGGGTTTTATTTCACAGCAAGCCTTTGTACTGTTTGG
>Ga0307412_10001373_pt1 | contig 13518 bp, 13 predicted proteins | sample DK1Cmetagenome_3_FD_203823 | JGI IMG/M metagenome (GOLD analysis project Ga0307412, IMG submission 203823) | Maize rhizosphere microbial communities from greenhouse at UC Davis, California, United States - DK15-C-1 | ecosystem: Host-associated > Plants > Roots > Rhizosphere > Soil | place: USA...
GACAAGCACCCCCAATCCAATCCCAGACAGCATCCGAATCGAAATCACCGAAAAAATCCCCGTCGTCCCTGTAAGCGCGGCCCCACGCCACGCTGTTCTTATCAGTTATAACGCGCCTATCACGATTCCATTCCGGCCTGCCACTATCTTGACTCAATTTATCCGCCATGTGGCAGCGGGGACACAGCGGGAGGCCGGCGCGCGGCTTGCGGCTGGCCCGGCATAATCTATAGAGACACTCTCCTTCATGACCACGCTCAGGAAACCGCCCATGTCCCGCCCGTTGCGCACCGCGATCGTGGTCTCGCTGCTTCTGTCGTCCGCCGCGTGCGCCCATAAGGGTAGCCATCCCAAATCGGCGCTCGCCCCCTCCAAGATCACGACGATCGGCGTCAACGCCTATCTTTGGCGGGCGACGCTCGACACGTTGAGCTTCATGCCGCTGGTTCAGACCGATTCCAACGGCGGCGTCATCGTCACCGACTGGTACGTCAACCCGGCGGCTCCGACCGAGCGCATGAAGGTGACGGTGACGATCCTCGATCAGGATCTGCGCGCCGATGGCCTGCGCGTCGCGGCGCTTCGCGAGGTCAACCAGAACGGGCAATGGGTCGATTCGCCAGTGCAGGCGGCGACTGTGCAAAAGCTCGAAGACATCATCCTCACCCGCGCGCGCGACCTGCGCCGCGCCGCCATGGTGAACTAAGCGCGCGAGATTCCGCGCAGGAGTAAAAGCAAACAATGTCTCGCTTCAACAGCCTGAAGTCGGATGCGGCATGGCAGGCGGTGTGGGACGAGCGCCGCACCTTCGCCGCCAACGATGCGACGGCGAAGCCGCGCACCTATGTTCTTGAAATGTTCCCCTATCCGTCGGGGAAGATCCATATGGGGCACGTCCGCAACTACACGATGGGGGACGTGCTGGCACGGTTCCGCCGGATGACCGGGCATGAAGTCCTGCATCCGATGGGCTGGGATGCGTTCGGCATGCCCGCCGAGAATGCGGCGATGGAAAAGCACGTCCATCCCGGCGGCTGGACGCGCGAAAACATCGCGACGATGAAGGCGCAGTTGAAGCGGCTCGGCTTCGCGCTCGATTGGACGCGCGAGTTCGCGACCTGCGATCCCGAATATTATGGCCAGGAACAGGCCTTGTTCCTCGACTTGTTCTCGCACGGTCTCGTCTACCGCAAGGAATCGTCGGTCAATTGGGACCCGGTCGACATGACCGTGCTCGCCAACGAGCAGGTGATCGATGGACGCGGCTGGCGCTCGGGCGCGTTGGTCGAGCGGCGCAAGCTGAGTCAGTGGTTCCTCAAGATCACCGATTTCGCCGACGAACTGCTCGAAGGCCTCGATGGACTCGAACACTGGCCGGACAAGGTCAAGCTGATGCAGGAAAACTGGATCGGCAAAAGCCAGGGGCTACGTTTCACGTGGAACGTCAGCGATGGCGAAAAGGTGGAGGTGTTCACCACCCGCCCTGACACCATCTTCGGCGCGAGCTTCGTCGCGGTCGCTGCGGATCATCCGATCGCGCAGAGGCTTGCCGCCGGCAAGCCCGAGGTCACGGCGTTTATCGAACGCTGCAAGCAAGGCGGCACCACCGCCGCCGAGCTGGAGACGCAGGAGAAGCTCGGTCTTTTCACCGGGCTGACCGCGAGGCACCCGTTCGATCCCGCGTGGCAGGTGCCCGTCTACATCGCCAATTTCGTGTTGATGGAATACGGTACCGGCGCGGTGTTCGGCGTGCCAGCGCATGATCAGCGCGATCTCGACTTCGCGCGCAAATATGATCTGCCGGTCCGTCGCGTCGTCTCGGATGGCACCGACACCGATCCGGCCTTCGTGGGCAACGAGGCCTACACCGGCCCCGGTACGCTGGTGAACTCGCAGTTCCTCGACGGCATGGATATCGAGGATGCCAAGCGCGCCGTCATCCAGCGCGCCGAGGACGGCGGCTGGGGCACCGGCTCGACCGTGTTTCGCCTGCGCGACTGGGGCGTCAGCCGCCAGCGCTATTGGGGCACGCCAATCCCGATCATCCACTGCGACGCCTGCGGCGCGGTGCCGGTCCCGCGCGACCAATTGCCCGTGGTACTGCCTGAGGATGTCAGCTTCGACATTCCCGGCAATCCGCTCGATCGCCACCCGACCTGGAAGCATGTCCCCTGCCCCACCTGCGGCGGCGCGGCGCGGCGTGAGACGGATACACTCGACACGTTCGTCGATTCGTCCTGGTACTTCATCCGCTTCGCCAGTCAGCCGGGCGACAAGCCGTTCGACCGCGTTCAGGCCGAGCGATGGTTGCCTGTCGCGCAATATATCGGCGGGGTGGAGCATGCGATCCTCCACCTGCTCTACGCGCGCTTCTGGACGCGGGCGCTCAGGCACATCGGCATGCTCGACATCGCCGAGCCGTTCGCCGGACTGTTCACGCAAGGGATGGTCACGCACGCGAGCTACTACCAGCGTCCGCACGAGCATGAGCGGCCGATCTATTTCGAACCCTCCGCGATCTCGCGCCGCGCCGACGGCACCGCCTTCGTTACCGAGAGCGGCGAGGACGTCATCGTCGGCCGCGTCGAGAAGATGTCCAAGTCGAAGAAGAACACCGTCGACCCGACCGAGATCGTCGATCAATATGGCGCCGATGCGGTACGGTGGTTCGTGCTGTCCGACTCGCCGCCCGAGCGCGATCTCGAATGGAGCGAGGCTGGCATCGAAGGCTCGTGGCGTTTCGTGCAGCGCGTCTGGCGGCTGTTCGATGGCCTGGCAGACGCGGCGAATGCCGCGGGCAACGACGCTCCGCTCGACCGCAAGCTGCACCAGACGATCGCCGGCATCGCTACCGACATCGAGGCGCTCGCCTTCAACAAGGCCGTCGCCAAGCTGTACGAGCTGGTCAACGCGATCGAACGCGCCGCGCCTTCGGCCTCGCGCAACGCCGCAGTCCGCACGCTGATGCGGCTGGTCGCGCCGATGGCGCCGCATCTGGCTGAGGAAGCCTGGGCGGTCGATGGTGGCGAAGGCCTGATCGCGGACGCGGCCTGGCCCGAAGTCGATCCCGCACTGCTCGTCGAGGACGAAGTGACGATCGCGGTGCAGGTCAACGGCAAGCTGCGCGATACGCTGACCGTCGCCAAGGGTGCCGACAAGGCCACGCTGGAGGCGATGGCGCGCGGATCTGACAAGGTCGTCGCCTTCCTCGATGGCAAGGAACCCAGGAAGGTGATCGTCGTGCCCGATCGTCTCGTGAATCTCGTCGCATGAAGCGGCTCGGCATCCTCCTGCTCGCGCTCGCTTTGCCCGGCTGCGGACTCCACCCGCTCTATTCGGGGGGCAGCAGCGGCGCGGTCGCGACGATGCTGACTCGGGTCGAAGTCGCGCCGATCGACGGAAAGGCCGGCTGGCTGATGGGGAATGCGCTGCGCGACAAGCTCGCCGCGCAAGGTGAAGCGCCTCTCTATCGGCTCGAAGTCCGGCTCGATGACAAGATCATTGGCCTCGGCGTGCGCAGGGATGACAGCGTCTCGCGCGAGCGGCGGACTCTGCGGGCGCGCTATCAGCTTGTCGAACTGGCGCATGGCACGGTGGTGCTCGACGCGTCGGCGGGATCGGACGCGGGCATCGACGTGGTCAGCTCGGATTATGCGACGATCGCCGCCGAGAATACCGCGCTCGAGAACCTTTCGGAGATCGTCGCAAACCAGATCATCTCGCGCGTCGCGCTGTATGCGGAACACGCGCCAGCTTCCGAACCGTGAAGGCCAACGCCAACCAGATCCGCATCGCGATCGACGCGGCCAGCCCGGACGTCCGTTTGTACCTGTTTCATGGCCCAGACGAATCGGGCGCACGCGAGCTGGCGGCGCGGGTCGGCCGAGCGCTTGGCCCGGAGGCCGAACGGATCGACCTCGAACCTGCGCAACTCCGCAGCAATCCCGGCCTGCTTGCCGACGAAGCCGCCGCACTGTCGCTGTTCGGCGGTGCGCGGCACATCCGCGTCTCCGGCGCGGGCGAGGAATCGCTCGAAGCGCTGACGTTGCTGCTCGACGCGGAGCGTACCGGCAATCCTGTCGTGGTGATCGCGCCCTCGCTCAAGGCAACCGCCAAGGTCGTTAAGCTCGCGCTCGGCCATCCGCGTGCAATGTGCCTCGCCTGCTATTTGCCCGAGGGTGGCGACGCTGACCGGCTCGCGACCGCGATCGCCCGCGAACAAGGCCTTCGAACCACCGGCGGTACAGCGGCGCGGTTGGCTGCTGCGAGCGGTGGTGACCGCGCGGTGATGACTCGCGAGCTGGAGAAGCTCGCGCTGTATCTCGATGCTGCGCCCGAGCGGCCGCGCGAGTTGGACGACGCCGCGCTCGATGCGGTGGGGGCGGATCTTGGCGATAGCGAGATGTCGCGCGCGATCGACGCCGCGCTCGATGGCAGCCCTGACACGCTCGCCAATGAGCTTGCCCAGCTCGCGGAAGCCAACGTCTCGCCAATCCCGGTGTTGCGTCAGCTCACGCGCCGTTTGGTCGGGCTTGCCGAAATGCACGCCGAGCTCGACGCCGGCGCCGATCCCAAGGCCGTGATCGAACGCGTGTTCTTTCGCGAACGTGCCAACACGTCGCGCGCGTTGCGGCTGTGGGATTCGAACCGAATCAACGACGCGATCAAACGGATTCGCGAGGCCGAGCGCGCGATCATGGCACCGCAGAACCCCGGCAATGTCGTCGCAGACGCCGCCATCATCGTGCTGGCGCGCATGGCCGCACGCCAGCGCTAAGCGTCAGATTCGCTCGCCGCTCAAACGCTGGCAGAGCATGTCGAGCTGATCGAGCGTCGAGAAGCCGAGCGTCAATGCCCCGCCCTTCGCTCCATAGGCAATCCGCACCGATAGCCCGAGCAGATCGGCAAGCTGGTGTTCGAGCGCGCTGAGGTCGGCGTCCTTCTCGCCACTGCCATGCCCGCGCACGCGCGCGGCATCGGGCTTGACGGTACGGGCGAGCTTCTCGGTGTCGCGAACAGAGAGGCCCTTGGCGACCACCTGATCCGCCAGCGCTTCAACATCCGGCGCGCCGATCAGCGCACGCGCATGGCCCATACTGATCGCGCCTTCGACGACACGATCCTGCACGGGCTTGGGCAGATCGAGCAGGCGCAACAGATTGGAGATGTGGCTGCGCGACTTGTGGACGATCTTGCCGAGCGCCTCCTGGGTATGGCCGAAGTCGCTAAGCAAACGCTGATAGGCTTCGGCTTCTTCGATCGCGTTGAGATCCTGCCGCTGGATGTTCTCGATCAGTGCGACTTCGAGCGTCTCGGTATCGCTGAAATCGCGGACGATCACCGGCACTTCGTGCAGCCGCGCGCGCTGCGCGGCGCGCCAGCGGCGCTCCCCGGCAACGATCTGATAGCCGGTGCCGTGCGGCCGCACCACGATCGGCTGGATCACACCACGCGCCGCGATCGATTCGGCGAGCTCGTCGAGCGCTTCCTCGCGGAAGTGGCGGCGCGGCTGACCGGGATGCGGCGTGATCGACCCGACCGGGAGAATCCGCACGCCCTGCGAGACCGGCTCGTTGCCGCCCACCGGCTGCTCACGCGCGATATCGCCCATCAACGCGCCGAGGCCGCGTCCTAGCCCGGACCGACCTTTGGGGCGTGCAATCGGGGTCGTGGCATCACTCATGCGGCAACCTTGGTGGTGCGTTCCGGCGACGTATCGGGCAGTCGCGTAATCAACTCACGGGCGAGTGCGATATAGGCTTCGGATCCAGAACAGCGGAAATCGTAAATCAGCGCCGGCAGCCCATGACTCGGCGCCTCCGAAAGCCGGACGTTGCGCGGAATCACCGTCTCGAACACCACGCGGCCGAGCACGGCGCGGACGTCGGCGGAGACCTGCTCGGTCAGTCGGTTGCGACGATCGTACATCGTCAGCGCGACGCCGATGATCGACAGACCGGGATTGAACCGTTCGCGAATCCGTTCGACGGTGTTGAGCAACTGGCTCAACCCCTCCAGCGCGAAGAATTCGCATTGCAGCGGCACCAGCAGCGAGTTCGACGCCACCATCGCATTGAGCGTCAGCAGCCCGAGCGACGGCGGGCAATCGATCAGCACGACATCCCAATGCTGGTCCGACCGCTCGATCGCGCGGCTGAGCCGGTGCGTGCGCTCCTCATATTCGACCAGTTCGATCTCGGCACCCGACAGATCGACCGTCGCCGGCACGAGATCGAGGCCAGGTACGCATGTACCGATCACCGCGCTCGCCAGCGGCATCTCGCCGAGCAAAACGTCGTAGATCGAGCGTTCGCGATCGTTGCGGCCGACGCCGAGCCCCGTCGACGCGTTACCCTGCGGATCGATGTCGATCAGCAGCACGCGCAGACCCGTGGCGGCGAGCGCCGTGCCGAGGTTGATCGCGGTCGTGGTCTTGCCGACCCCGCCCTTCTGGTTGGCGACCGTTATGACTTGCATCGACGTGCCACTCCCCGCGCTACCACGATCAGCGATTCCTTGTTGGTGAGGCTCTGTTCCACGTGGAACGCACCATGCCATGCACGCTTGGCGATTGCCACCTCATCGCGCGCCGACTGCCCTTTTGGAAGCAACCACAGCGTTTCTTTCGACGCTGAATCGGTCGCAGCGGCAAACAGCGCGTCAAGCGGTGCTACCGCACGCGCCGATATAACCGCCACCGGAGCGGTGGCCAGAGCCTCCGCTTTTCCGGCGAAGACCGAGACCCGATCGCTCGTGCCAAGCGCGTCGGCCGCAGCTTCCAGAAATGCAACGCGGCGCTTCCGGGGTTCGGCAAGCGTCACCGTTCTGTCGGTCAGAGCCGCCACAACCAAGCCGGGAAATCCCGCTCCGCTACCGATATCCAGCCAGGCACCCGGCGCGCGATCTGCCATCGGAATGAGCTGCGCGGAATCGACGACGTGTCGCGCCCAGATCTCCGCTATGGTCGATCGGGCGATGAGGTTCTGCTGTTCGGACTCAGCGACGACGAGATCAACGAACCGCTCCATCCGCGCCATGCCGACGCCGCCAAAATGTGTCGCGATCCAGTCGCGGGCTTCGTTCTCGGTCATGCCGCGCGCCGCCGGGCATGAAGCAGGATCGCAGCAAGTGCCGCTGGCGTGATCCCGCGCAATCGTCCTGCTTGTCCCAACGTCGATGGCCGAGCTGTACTCAGACGCTCGACCATCTCGGCCGACAGACCGGGGATCCCCGTGAAGTCGAGATCGGCCGCGAGCGCGATGGCATCGTTGCCCCGCACCATCGCGATCTCCGCTTCCTGCCGGAGTAAGTACGGCGCGTAACGAACGTCCTCGACGATCTCCGCCAGCAAGCTCGGGTCTGCGTCCGCGACCAGATCCGGCGCCACCTGCGCAACGGTCACGCCCGCCAGCCGCAGCCATTCGGACCCCGGCCTGCGATGCGGACCGGTCGAAACGGGTGCGCCGCGACCGATCAACTCGGCGGGAGAAAGCGGTCGCTCAAGCATCGCCTCGATCCTCGCACGCGCATCGCAGCGCTGCTTAAGACGCTCGCGGCGCACCTCGCCAAGACATCCCGCAGCCTCTGCGATCGGCCCGAGCCGCGTCTCGGCATTGTCGGCACGCAAGCGCAAGCGATACTCGGCGCGCGCGGTCAGCATCCGATACGGCTCGGTGACGCCTTGCAGGACGAGATCGTCGATCATCACGCCAAGATAGCTGCTCGCCCGGTCGAGGATCACCGGCGCAATGTCCAACGCATGGGCGGCGGCGTTGAGACCAGCGACCAGCCCCTGCCCTGCCGCTTCTTCGTAACCGGTCGTACCGTTGATCTGTCCGCAGCAGAATAGACCCGGGATCGCGCGGAGTTCCAGCGTCGCGTTGAGCGCGCGGGGATCGATATGGTCGTATTCGACGGCATAGCCCGGCGTGAGAATACGGGTACGTTCCAGACCTGGAATCGAGGCGACCAAAGCTTCCTGCACGTCGACCGGCAACGACGTCGAAATGCCATTGGGGTAAATGATTGGGTCGTCCAGCCCTTCGGGTTCGAGGAAAATCTGGTGGCCGTCACGGTCGCCGAAGCGGTGGATCTTGTCTTCGATCGAAGGACAATAGCGCGGCCCCGCCCCGGCGATCGCGCCGCCGAACAAAGGCGACCGGTCAAGGCCAGCGCGGATGATCGCATGGGTCGCTTCGGTGGTGCGCGTGATCGCGCAATGCACCTGCGGCAGCGTGCGCGCGGGTGTCAGCGGCGACATCGTCCAGGGATCGGTGTCGCTCGGCTGCTCGTCGAGCCGAGCCCAATCGATCGTGCGACCATCGAGCCGCGGCGGCGTGCCGGTCTTCAACCGTGCCATCGGCAAGCCGGCGCCGCGAAGCTGTTCCGCCAAGATGCTCGCCGCCGCTTCCCCGACACGGCCGCCACTTTCGCGTTCCTCGCCCCGGAAGATGCGCCCGCCCAGGAACGTACCCGTTGCCAGCACCACGGATGGCGCGGCGAGGTCGCGGCCATCCGCCAGCGTGATCCCGACCACACGATCCGCCACCATGCGAAGCGCCGCGGCCTCGCCGGCGACAACGGCGAGGTTGGCCTGCCTCGCCAGCATGGATTGAATCGCGGCTGCATAGCGACGGCGGTCCGCCTGCACGCGCGGCCCCTGCACTGCCAGCCCCTTGCTGCGGTTGAGCATCCGGTAGTGGATTCCGGCTGCGTCGGTCGCACGCGCGATCAGGCCATCGAAGGCATCGACCTCGCGAACAAGGTGACCCTTGCCCAATCCACCGATCGCGGGATTACACGACATCGCGCCGATTTTACTAGGATCGAAACTGACCAGCGCAGTCCTGGCACCGCGCCGCGCAGCCGCAGCGGCAGCCTCGGTGCCGGCGTGGCCGCCGCCGATCACGATGACATCGAACTGGTTCATGGGTTTTCGCTATGCCCGCTGCAGCGCCAAGTCAAAGCGTTCCACGTGGAACAGTCACTTGCCGATGCAGAACCGCCCGAACAACGCGTCGAGTACGGCCTCCACGTTCGCCCTGCCGGTGATGCTGTCGAATAGTGCGCGGGCGCTTCGGATCGCCTCTGCCCGCAAAAGAATATCCGGCTCAGCAGATCCCGCTCGCAGGATCTCCTCCGCACTGGCGAGGAGACCGCGTTGACGCGCGTTGATCGCCATCTCGTCCGGGCTTGAGCCCAGCGCACTGGCGCGCGCCTCCAGCGCGGACCACAAGGCGGCGATCCCCTCACCGCTCGCCGCCGAGATGGCAAGCTCGCGACCAGGGGGCAAAGAGGTCCGGCGCGGGACATCGCACCGCGCGTGCAGCCACATTGCCCCCGCATACGGCGGCGGCGCATCGTCGAGCCAGAGCAGGATATCGCTCGCCGCGATCGCGTCGATCGCGCGCCCAATGCCGATCCGCTCGATCTCATCGGCCCCCTCGTCACGCAGGCCAGCGGTGTCGGTGAGAAGATAGGCGATTCCTGATCGCGTGACGGGCACTTCGATCCGGTCGCGCGTTGTGCCGGCCGTGGCGGAGACGATCGCCACGTCGCGCCCGGCGAGCCGGTTGATGAGAGTCGATTTGCCGCTGTTGGGCGGGCCCGCGATCACCACGCGGATACCGTCGCGCAGCCGCTCGACGGACGGCGCGGCAACGAGCGTGCCGATCTCGTCCGACAAAGCTGCCAGTACGCTGCCGGACTGCGCACTCACGGCTTCGGGCACATCGTCTTCGTCAGAGAAATCGAGCGCGGCTTCGATCGAAGCCGCCACATCGACGAGGCGATCGTTCCAGCCTTCGATCTGCTGGCGAAGCCCGCCTTCCGACAAGCGCAACGCGGCACGACGCTGATGCTCAGTTTCGGCGGAGAGGAGGTCCCCCAGTCCTTCGGCTTCGGTCAGATCGATACGACCATGTTCAAGCGCGCGCCGGGTGAATTCGCCGGCTTCGGCTGGTCGCAGTCCCTCGATCGCGCCGAGTGCGGCTTCGAGCGCGCGCTGCGTGGCGCGGCCACCGTGAACGTGCAGTTCGACGATGTCCTCGCCGGTCGCGCTGTTCGGGCCGGGAAACACCAGCACCAGCCCACGATCGAGCAACATGCCGCTCACCGGATCGCGAAGCGCCCGCAGGCTGGCGATACGCGGCTCGGGCAACCTGCCGCACAAAGCTCGAGCCGCCGCGAACGCCCCCGCCCCGCTGATCCGAAGAACCGAGATGGCCGCCGGCGCTGCGCCGCTCGAAACCGCGAAGATCGTGTCCACGGCTATTTCGACGTCGAGGTCTCGAACATCTTGCGCCAGAAACTCATGCCCGCGTCGCCGACCGGTGCCCAGCTCCGCATCATGTTTTCGACCATCTCGTTCGATACGTTGCCGTCCATCGAGTTGGTCAGCATTTCGATATATTTCTCATGCACCGGCGTGAAATCGGGCAAGCCCATGACGCGCCGTGCCTCTTCCGGGGTGCAATCGACCTCAACATTGATCTTCATCGGGCATTCCTCCGCTTGAGCGTCGGAATTGAACGCTCCATACTCCTAGCATGTATGCGCGCGACTTCGCCCTGATCGCAACGCCCATCGGTATGGTCCGGCTGCGCGGTGATATGGATTGGCTCGATGCGATCACGATCGACCGTGATGCGCAGCCCGAAGTCGCGGGTGCAGGTGCGCTTGCCGAGGGTGCCGCGCAGATCGCCGCCTATTTTGCGCGCCGGCTGACGGTATTCGATCTGCCGCTGCGGCCACTCGCCAGCCCGCGTGGGGCTGCGATGCGCGACGCGATGGTTGCGATCGGCTTTGGGGAGACGCGTAGCTATGGAGTGCTGGCGCGATCGATCGGGTCCGGCGCGCGCGCGATCGGCCAGGCGTGTGCGCGCAATCCGTTGCCGATCGTGGTGCCGTGTCACCGCGTGACCAATGCCGACGGATCGCTTGGCGCGTATTCAGCGGGGGACGGGCCGGTTACCAAGCGATGGTTGCTCGATCATGAGCAGGGGCGGCTGATTTAGCAGCGGCACGGCCGTCGGCCGGGGCTGCAGCCCCGCCGCCGAGCCGATGCGAGTCCCGCGCCAGCTTGGCGCGGGCCGCATTCGGCTATTGATTCATGCTGTCGAAGAAATCTTCGTTGGTCTTCGAATTCTTCATCTTGTCGAGCAGGAACTCCATCGAATCGATCGTGCCCATCTGCATGAGGATTCGGCGCAGCACCCACATCTTGGAAAGCTTGCTCTGATCGACCAGCAGCTCTTCCTTGCGCGTGCCCGATTTGCCGACGTCGAGCGCCGGGAAGATGCGCTTGTCGGCGACCTTGCGGTCGAGCACGATTTCGGAGTTGCCGGTGCCCTTGAACTCTTCGAAGATCACCTCGTCCATGCGGCTGCCGGTATCGATCAGCGCGGTGGCGATGATCGAGAGCGAACCGCCCTCCTCGATGTTGCGCGCTGCGCCGAAGAAGCGCTTCGGCCGCTGGAGCGCATTGGCATCGACGCCGCCGGTCAGCACTTTGCCCGACGAGGGAACGACCGTGTTGTAGGCGCGGCCGAGGCGGGTGATCGAGTCGAGCAGGATCACCACGTCCTTCTTGTGCTCGACAAGACGCTTGGCCTTTTCGATGACCATTTCTGCGACCTGGACGTGGCGCGTGGCGGGCTCGTCGAAGGTCGAGGAGACCACCTCACCCTTCACCGACCGCTGCATGTCGGTGACTTCCTCGGGCCGCTCGTCGATGAGCAGCACGATCAGGAACACCTCGGGGTGATTGTCGGTGATCGCCTTGGCGATGTTCTGGAGCATCACCGTCTTGCCGACGCGCGGCGGCGCGACGATCAGCGTGCGCTGGCCCTTGCCCTGCGGCGAGACGATGTCGATGACTCGCGCCGACTTGTCCTTCATCGTCGGATCGCTCGGATCCAGCGTGAGCTTTTGCTCCGGGTACAGCGGCGTGAGGTTGTCGAAGTTGACGCGGTGACGCACCGCATCGGGATCGTCGAAATTGACCGAGATGAGCTTGGTCAGCGCGAAATAACGCTCGCCGTCCTTGGGGCCGCGGATCTCGGCCTCGACCGTATCGCCGGTCCGCAGGCCGAACTTCCGCACCTGATTTGGCGAGATGTAGATGTCGTCCGGGCCGGCGAGGTAATTCGCCTCGGGGCTGCGCAGGAAGCCGAAGCCGTCGGGCAGCACCTCGATCGTGCCAAGCCCCATGATCTGGTCACCGTTCTCGGCCTGGACCTTCAAGATCGCGAACATCAGATCCTGCTTGCGCAGCGTCGAGGCGCTCTCGATGCCGAGCGCTTCCGCCATCTCGACGAGTTCGGCGGGCTTTTTGTTCTTGAGGTCTTTGAGATGCATTGGGGGCGTCCGGAGCGAGATGTGCTGGGAAAGTGAGCGTCGATCAGCGAAGGATACGCGACGAGGCTGGAGACAGGATGCCACACCACGCACGCCAGGACGGCTGCGGATATTGACATTGATTGGACAGCTAGGTGCGGCGCGCAGCCAAGTCAAGTCAGAACGGGCGCACGATCACCAGAATGACGATCAGGGTGAGCAGCACCGCCGGCACTTCGTTGACCATCCGCAGCGTGCGCCCCGTGAGAGTCGCGCGGCCTTTGGCGAGTTTCTTGGCATAGCCGACCGCCCAGCCGTGATAGCCGCTCAGGAGGACCACCAGCGCCAGCTTGGCATGAAGCCACGCCAACCCCGGCACACCGCTGAATAGACCCGCGTTGGCCGCCAGCAGGAGCCCGAACACCCATACCAGCACCATCGCCGGCGTCAGGATGATCGAACGGATCTTGCTCTCACGGTCGGTCCAGCGCGCCGCCTCCTCCGGGTTGCCGAGCGATTCCTGGTGATAGACCAGATAGCGCGGCAGCATGAACAGCCCCGCCATCCAGAACACCACGAAGATGACATGCGCCGCCTTGACCCAAAGATAGGCGTTACCGAGGAAGTTCATCGCGCTCTCCGCACCAGCGCCAGCAGACGCTCGACGTTTTCGATGGGCGTGTCCTGCAGGATGCCATGCCCGAGGTTGAAGATATGGGGGCGATCCGCGAATGCCTCAAGCACGTTCGCCACAGCACCTTCCAGCGCCGCGCCACCGGCGATCAAGGCGAGCGGATCGAGATTGCCCTGAACGGGCAAATCGACCGGCAGGTTCGCCGCCGCCCAGCGGGGATCGACCGTTTCATCGAGCCCGAGCGCGTCGACCCCGGTCTCGCGCGCATAGGCTGGAAGCTTGCCGCCCGCGCCTTTGGGAAAGCCGATCACCGGAACGGTCGGGTGGCGTGCATGCAGCGCCGCGACGATCGCGGCATTGGGCGCTATCACCCAGCGTTCGAACTGCGCGGGGCTGAGCGAGCCCGCCCAGCTATCGAACAGTTGAACAGCCTCGACGCCGGCTTCGATCTGACGTGAGAGATAGGCGACCGTCGTGGCCACGATCGCATCGATAAGGTCCGCAAACCGTGCCGGATCAGTGTAGGCGAAACGGCGCGTCTCGCTCTG
>Ga0307412_10001375_pt1 | contig 13509 bp, 10 predicted proteins | sample DK1Cmetagenome_3_FD_203823 | JGI IMG/M metagenome (GOLD analysis project Ga0307412, IMG submission 203823) | Maize rhizosphere microbial communities from greenhouse at UC Davis, California, United States - DK15-C-1 | ecosystem: Host-associated > Plants > Roots > Rhizosphere > Soil | place: USA...
GCCCACGGCCAATGCCTCTCGGGCCAGGGTTTGTACTTGCGCCAGGCTCAATTCGCGGACCCGCGCCTTGACCTCGGCAATGCTGCGGGCCGAGACACTCAGCTCGTCGACGCCCAGGCCCACCAGCACCGGCACCGCCAGCGGATCGGCCGCCAGCTCGCCACACACACCCACCCATTTGCCATGGGCATGGGCGGCGCGCACGGTGATGTCGATCAGCTGCAACACCGCCGGGTGCAAGCCATCGGCCTGGGCCGACAGGGTCGGGTGACCACGGTCGATCGCCAGGGTGTATTGCGTCAGGTCGTTGGTCCCGACGCTGAAAAAATCGACTTCCCGGGCGAGCACCGGGGCCAGCAGCGCGGCGGACGGCACTTCGATCATGATGCCCAACTGCAAGTCCGCCACAGGGATTTCCCGACGCAGCCGTTCGGTCATGTCCCGGGCCTGGCGCCACTCGTCGACGCTGCCGACCATGGGGAACATGATCCGTAGGGGACGGTTGTCGGCGGAGCGCAACAGGGCACGCAGCTGTGCTTCCATGACCTGCGGACGTTGCAATGTCAGGCGGATACCGCGCACGCCGAGGAAAGGGTTTTCTTCTTTGGCGATCGGCCAGTAAGGCAGCGGTTTGTCACCGCCCACATCGAGGGTGCGCACCACTAGCGGCCGACCGGCCAGGCCCTCGAGCACCTTGCGGTATTCGGCTTCCTGGGTCGCTTCGTCCGGAGCCTCGGTGTGGGCCATGAAGATCAACTCGGTGCGCAGCAGGCCGATGCCTTCGGCGCCCTGCTCCACCGCGCTGGTGACGCCAGCGCTTTCGCCGACGTTGGCGAACACTTCCACGGCATGACCGTCGCGGGTCAGCGCTGGTTGGTGCCGTTGCTCGGCAGCGACCTTGAGGCGCTGCTCGCGGGTATCGCGCTCTTCGGCGGCCCGTTGCAGGGTCGCGGCGTCCGGATCGACATGCAGGCGACCGCGTTGGCCGTCCAGCAGCAAGGAGGTGCCCGGCGCCAACAGCAACACCGCAGCACCCGCGCCCACCAAGGCCGGAATGCCCAAGGCGCGGGCGACGATGGCGCTGTGGGCGGTGGCGCCGCCACGTGCGGTAAGAATCCCCGCCACGCGGGCCGGGTCCAGGCGAGCGACATCGGACGGGCCGACTTCGTCCATCACCAGGATGTACGGTTGATCCGGTTCAGCCGGAGTCTCGATGCCGCACAACTGCGCCAGCACTCGACGACCGACGTCCCGCAGATCCGCGGCACGTTCGGCAAGCAACGCATCCTGCAGGGCTTCCTGCTCTTTCGCGGCGGCCTCGATCACCCCCATCCACGCCGCTTGCGCGCTCTCGCCGAGTTTCAGGCGGGTGTCGACTTCGTCGGTCAGTTCCGGGTCGTCGAGCATCTCCTGGTGGGTGATGAAGATCTCGCGGATGGCCTTGGCCTTCGCCCGCTCGATCAGCCCCTGGATATCCCGACGCACTTGGCCCAGGGCTTTTTGCAGGCGCTCGCGCTCGATCGCCGGGGACTCGCCACGCAGCGGATAATCGATGTCTTGCTGCACCTGGATATGCGCCGGGCCGATGGCGATGCCCGGCGCGGCGGCGACGGCCTGGATCAGGCTGCCGGATTCGGGCGCCAGCAGCACCGTGGCGACTTCGGCAATGGTGGTTTCCCGTGGCGCACTCGGTGGCGGCAGCGGTTCGACTTCTTCGCCAAGGCCTTCTTCGACGGCCGCCAGCAACGCCGGCAACGCATCGGCGGCAATACCCGGTTCGGCAATGAACTCCAGGACCTGACCGCGACGGGCGCCCAGGCTCAGCAGCTTGCTCAGGCTCTTCACCGACACGGCGCTGTCCTGGCCGTCGACGATGCGCACGCGGATCTCGCCTTCGAAGCGCTTGGCCAGTTGTGCGAGGATTTTCGCCGGACGCGCATGCAAACCATGGGCGTTGGCCAGGCCGATACGCGCACTGGGCCAATCGGCAGGCAACTCGCCGCCCAGCACTTCCAGGACCTTGCGGCTGCTGGTGGCGCGACCCAGTTCATGGCCGCGACCTTCGATCAGCAATGCGCAGAGTCTTTCCAACAAGGCTTGGTGCGCTTCCCCGAGACTCGCCAGGCAGAACAGTCCGCTCAAGGGTTGGCCGAGGTAACGAATGGGTTTGTCCGGCGTAACGAAGGCCAGGCCCGGGCGCTTGACGGTCTGTTCGCTGTGCAGCCACCAGAGCCCGTCGCCGAGGGGCAACGCATCGACCTGCTGCAGCACGCCGGCAAAACCGTTGCTCACGCAATCGGCCTGGCGCAGCAACCGAGCGCCGCGCCAAACCAGCTCTTCGAAGTCGTCGGCCGACACGCCGAGGCCGATCATCTGTGCATCCAGCGCCAGTTCCTGCGGCGCGCCTTGCAACAATTTCAACAGGGCTTCGGCGGAACCGGCGCGGCGCAGGGCCTGGCCCAGGTCGGTCTCGCCGAGGGCACGGGTCAGCAGTTGCAGCAAACGCAGGTGTTCGTCGGATTTCGCCGCGATGCCGATCGCCAGGTAAACGATCTGGCCATCGCCCCAATCCACGCCTTCGGGGAATTGCAGCAAGCGCACGCCGGTGGAGTAAACCAGGTCGCGGGTCTGCGGGGTGCCGTGGGGGATGGCGATACCTTGGCCAAGAAAGGTCGAGCCCTGGGCCTCGCGGGCCTGCAAGCCGGCAAGATAGCCCTCGGCTACCAGGCCATCGGCCACCAGTTTGTCAGCGAGCAGTTGCAGCGCGGCGTCTTTATCCACAGCCACCTGGGCCATGGATATCTGCTCTAGAGTGAGCTCGAGCATGCTTTCTCCTTTTTGGCGTCCGGTCGGCGCCAGGTATTGTTTTGAATGAATCAGCTTAGCGTTGCAAAACGGCTTCCGGCGGGATTGCGGCAGCACCGACCAAAAACCTGAGAGCCTTGAAAATACGCTTGCTGAAACGTTTAATCTAGAAAGATTGGCACGTTACTCGATAATCTCTCATCCTTGAAGTGCAACTTGTCGAAAGCGTCCGGAGGGTGACCATCGATCCGAATCGGGTAGGATGAGTCTTCATTGTCGGGGCACACTCGAAAAAACAAGGAAAACCGGGTTGAAACTCAGTGATATCGCACAGCTTGCCGGTGTGTCCGTGACCACCGCCAGCTACGTCATCAACGGCAAGGCCGAACAGCAACGCATCAGCAACGCGACCGTCGAACGGGTGCGGGCGGTGGTCGAGGAGCATGGCTTCACGCCCAATCCCCAGGCTGCCGGACTGCGCAGCCGACATACCCGCACGCTCGGGTTCATCCTGCCCGACCTGGAGAACCCCAGCTACGCGCGTATCGCCAAGCTGCTGGAACAAGGTGCCCGGGCCCGAGGTTATCAGTTGCTGATCGCCAGTTCCGATGATGCGCCCGACAGCGAGCGCCAACTGCTGCAACTGTTCCGTGCCCGGCGCTGCGATGCGCTGATCGTCGCCAGTTGCCTGCCCGCCGACGATGACAGTTATCGCCAGTTGCAGGCCAAGGGCATCCCGATCATCGCCATCGACCGGGTGATGGAGCCGGCGCATTTCTGCTCGGTGATCAGCGATGACCGCCAGGCCAGCCTGCAACTGACCCGCAGCCTCCTGGAGACGAACCCTCGGCAGATCGCCCTGATCAGCGCCCGCCCCGAACTGAGCATCAGCCAGGAGCGGACCGCGGGTTTCCGCGAAGCGCTGGAAGGCTTCGAAGGTCAGGTCCTGATCGAACATGGCGAATCGTTCAGCCGTGAATGCGGTCGCCAGTTGATGGACGAAATGCTCGCGCGCCTGGGCCATTTGCCCGACGCGCTGATCACCACCTCATACGTGCTGCTGCAAGGGGTGTTCGATGCCCTGCATGATTTTCCGCTCAAGGCGCGTCCACTGCGCCTGGGCACGTTTGGCGACACGCAACTGCTGGATTTCCTGCCGCTGCCAGTCAATGCCATGTCCCAACAGCACCAACTGATCGCCGACAAAGCGTTGGAACTGGCGCTGACGGCCATCGAAAACGATGTCTATCAACCCGGCGTCCAGGCGATTGCGCGGACGTTCAAGCAGCGCATTCACCAAGGCTGAGGTTCGGGGTCCGGTTATGCAGTTGATCGACACCCATACTCACTTGGATTTCCCGGATTTCGACGCGGACCGCTCGGCGCTGCTGGCCAAAAGCCGCGCCTTGGGCGTTCGGGAAATGGTGGTGCTGGGCGTGTATCGCGACAATTGGCAGCGCGTCTGGGACTTGGTCCAAAGCGACCCTCACCTGTACGCCGCGCTGGGCCTGCATCCGGTGTATCTCGATCAGCATCACAACCATGATCTCGCGCAGTTGCGAGAATGGCTGGACCGCCTCGCCGGGCACCGGCAGTTGTGCGCAGTGGGGGAAATCGGCCTGGACTATTACATCGAGTCCCTGGATCGCGACCGGCAGCAGACGCTGTTCGAGGCGCAGCTGGAACTGGCCATGGAGTTCGAGCTGCCGGCGCTGATCCATGTGCGCCGCAGCCATGCCGCCGTGATCGCGACGCTCAAGCGCATCTGCCCGGCGCGGGCCGGCATCATCCACGCCTTCGCGGGAAGCTTCGAAGAGGCCCGCGAATACATCAAGCTCGGTTTCAAGCTCGGCCTTGGCGGCGCGGCTACTTGGCCCCAGGCCCTGCGCATGCACCGGGTGCTGCCGAAACTGCCGTTGGACGCGGTGGTGCTGGAGACCGACTCACCAGACATGGCTCCGGCGATGTTTCCTGGCGAACGCAACAGCCCGGCCCATTTGCCGGCGATCTGCGAAGCGCTGGCGGGGATCATGACGGTGACGCCTGAGCGATTGGCCGAGGCCAGCACGGCAAACGCCCGCCAACTGTTCCAGTGGTGAACTCGTGGGGGAGCGGGCTTGCTCCCACACGCTTTTGTGATGAGCCCTGGCGGTTAAACCCGGAACGCATTGATCAACTGTTTGAGCTGCGTCACCTGGGCGGACAGTTCTCGGCTGGCGTCTTCGGTCTGGTGGGCGCCTTCGGCGGTGCGTTCGCCGGCGCGGTTGATCTCGACGATGTTCTGGTCGATGTCATGGGCAACGGCGGTCTGCTGTTCCACCGCAGCGGCGATCTGCTGGTTCTGGTCGACGATCATGCCGACGGCACCAAGAATGTTTTCCAGGGCCTGCTGCACCTTCTCCGACTGTCCGACCGTGCCGCTGGCCATCTCATGGCTGGTGCCCATCGCCTTGACGGCGGCACCGACCCCGCCATGCAGACGACTGATCATGGCTTCGATCTCTTCGGTCGACTGCTGCGTCCGCTTGGCCAGGGTTCGCACCTCGTCGGCCACCACCGCAAACCCGCGCCCTTGCTCGCCGGCCCGGGCGGCTTCGATGGCGGCGTTGAGGGCCAACAGGTTGGTTTGTTCGGCAATGCTCTTGATCACCTCCAGCACGCGGCTGATCGCCTGACTGTCGGTCGCCAGTTGATTGATCACTTGCACTGACTGGTCGATTTCATTGGCGAGCCGCGCAATGCTGCCCTGCTGGGACTCCACCAATCCCCGCCCGCTCAGGGTTTCGTCGTTCACACTGTGGGCGCTGCTGACCGCCGCCGCCGCGCTGCGGGCGACTTCCTGGGCTGTGGCGGACATTTGGTTCATCGCCGTGGCAACCAATTCGATCTGGCTGCGTTGACCGGCGACGGCCTGATTGCTCTGGGCCGATACCGTTTCTACCTGCCCGGCCTGGCGCTCGACCTCGGCGACGGTGTGGCCGACCTGTTCGATCAAGTCATGGATCTTCGCCACGGTGCCATTGAACACCTCGCCCAACTCGCCCAACTCGTCCTTGCTACGGGCGACGAAATTGACCGTCATGTCCCCCGCCGCGACTTTGTCCATCATCGCGCCCAGATGCTTGAGCGTGGTGCGCGTCGAGGCGTAGAAACCGGCGTACAGATAAAAGATCAGCAAGAACACCACTGCCAGCGCCACGGCTTGCAACACCATGTGGCTACGGTTCTGCCCCAGGCGCTGCTGCAATTGCACACCGAGAAATTCCAGGGTCGCTTCGTTGAGCCGGTAGGTCTGCTCCATCAGGCCGCTGACCTGTTCGAAAAATGCTGGCCAGGGAGCATCAAGGGTGTCGGCCATCACTACTTGATCTTCGATCAATTGCGCAGCCTGCTTGAGCGTGCCCTTGCTGCCTGCGGCCGGATCGGCGAGCGCTTGTCCAGCCGCCGAGCTCGAACCCAGGGCGTCTTGCAGTTTCAGGTCGTATTCGCCCTGCAGCTTTTCGATCTGCACCAACAACTCTTCGAACCGGGTACTCGACGCTGAATTGAGAAAGCCCAGCCCCAGCGACGAAGCACCCAACGCACGGCCCTCGCCGAGGATTTGGGTGACCTTGGGCGTTACACCGACGATCAACTCGCTGAGCTGGCGGATGTCACCCTGGTTGTCACGACTCAGGCCCGCCTGACTGGCGATGATCTGGCCGAATATCTGTGCGTTGTTGAGCAGACTGCCAATCAAGGCACTTTTGCTTTGCAGGGAGCTTTCGGCCTGTTGGGCCTTGAAAGCGGCGATCATCTCGTCGCGCTTGGCATCGAAGGTGCTGACGTGCTCGGGCTCGATGGCCATGGCCGTCATGCCTTGCAACCGTGCGAGCACCTTTTGCTCGAGCGCGGTGATCTTCGCTTCCACGTCGCCGGCCTTGCCGGACTGACCCAGGCTGGCGTTGATCTGCACCAGGTTGTTCAGCGTCTCCAGGTCGCGCCGCAGCGCCAGGCTGCTGCCCAGCAAGTCCAGGCTTTGCAGCTCCACTTGCGTGCCCTGGAACTCCCGATAGGAATCACGCACCAGGAAAAAATTGGTCACCAGCATCGGCAGCAGGAACAGGACGCTGATCAGGCTGAACTTCATGCCGAAGCTCAGGCGATTCATCAGGGCGACGGCGGGCCAGAGCAAACTCTTCACAAGGAGGTCTCCCGGTAGTGTTCTTATTGTTATGCGCACGTGCACGGAGACAGCACAAAGCCACTATTCGTGACGCTGTCCCTGTATAGCCTAAATCGGCGGAGAGATTTGTAACTTAAGGTTAACGAGGGCACACCATCCGTGGCCAGCGAACTTGCTTGCGCTGGCCTGCGAAGCACGCCCAGGATAAGTGCGGGGCGTCAGGCCAACACCGTCCACAACGCAAACCCGGCGTACCAGAGCACTGCCGCGCGCAACAGCAATTCCCAGAGTCGATCCAGGGTGTTGATGCCTTCCGGCCCGACGACGGCGGTTGGGATCTCGCCAGCGACCAGCCCGACCTTGTCGATGAGGTCGGCGGCGCTGATGTTCCAGTTCAGCAATTCATGCAGCATGACCCGGCTGACCGCGACGAAGTTGCCCACCAGGGCGAAGCTCGCCGCCAGCAACCGCACTGGCACCCAGTCGAAGGCGTGGCGCAACTGCGCGGCCCGCTCGGCCACGCCGGGGTTCAGGCTGTGCTCGGCGGCCAGCGCCAGCAATCGATAGCTCAGCGCTGCGACCGGGCCCAGCAGGAAGTACCAGAAGATAACAGCGAAGAAGCTCTGGTACGCCTGCCACAGCAGATGCCCCTGGACCCGTCCCAGCAATTGCTCGCCATTGTCGGCATCGATGTTCAAGTCACGCTTGGCCACGTGGGTCGCCGCTTGCAGGTCTTCACGTCGCCATGCATCGCGAAACGGCCCGAGATCAGCCAACAGATCGCCACGCCCCAGGCTGTAGATCACCACAATCAGATGTATCGGCAATGCCAGCAAACCATAGGCTACCGGCTCCAGTACCCAGAGCAGCAACGCCAACAGCGACACTGGCAGCAGGACCGTCACCACAAGCACCAGCCAGGGGCGATTGACCCAGCGCGGACGCGCCTCAAGCTTGTTCAGCTCGCCCAGCCAGCCGCCATCACGCTGGATCCGCTGGCGCAAGGCCGAGAACTTCTCGATCCAGACCGCCAGCAGCAGCACCAGAAAACTCATTGTTCTTCCCCTTCTGTCAGGGCCGCACGATAGCGCGCCCAGTCGAATGCCGGTCCCGGATCGGTCTTGCGTCCCGGCGCGATGTCGCTGTGCCCGCAAATGCGCTGCACCGTGATCGCCGCGAACGCCTTTTGCAACTGCCGGGTCAGGTCCACCAGGACAGCATATTGCGCATCGGTGAATGGCAGATCATCGGTGCCTTCGAGCTCGATGCCTATGGAAAAATCGTTACACGTCTCCCGCCCTTCGAAACACGAGACGCCCGCGTGCCACGCACGATCAAGACAAGAGACAAACTGGGTTACCGCGCCGTCACGTTCGATCAGGAAATGCGCAGAGACGCGCAGGTCTGCAATACCGGCAAAGTAGGGATGTTCCGTGACATCCAGGCGATTCTGGAAAAATTCCTGCACTTTGCCCGTGGCGAACTGTGCCGGCGGCAAGCTGATGTTGTGGATGACCAGCAGGGAGATTTCACCCTCGGGGCGCGCATTGAAATTGGGCGACGGGCAATGACGCACGCCATCGCACCAACCGCTCGCGGAGTCCAGCTGCATACAGGTTCCTTCGATGACGACGGTGAAGACCGTCAGTATGCCGCGATCGGCCTTGGCTGCGCGATCACTTGCCGCGATTGAGCTGGCGCAGGTTGCCGAGCACGGACTCCAGCGCCCGGTCGAACAGCAGGGTGTCGTCCAGCAATCGCGCCGCGCCTCGGCGGAACTCCAACGCCAGGCTGGTGCGGCTGTGCTCCAGGACCTTGAGACCGGTGCGGTTGACGAAGACAAACTTGCCGGTGGCCTGGATGATGGCCGCGAGCTTGCACCGAAGATTGTTGTCTTCGTCCTCCTGGAATTCGACCCAGCTTCCCAGGCGCAGCTGATCGACCTGGATCAGGCCAACGTCATCGGCAGGCAAGCGCACGGTCGGTTCGTCAGTCGGCGTTTTCGGCGTGGTTCGCAGGACGATGGGCTCCACCACCTCGACCAGCACCGGCGAATCCGCCGGCTGCGCCTGCTCGGTTGCCTGGCCCAGCCGTTGGAGCGCCTGGACATGGAGCACTTCCAGCTCGCTGAAGAATTCGCTGGTGGCAAACGGATCGAATGCCGAACGGCTCAAGCCTTCGCGCAAGGCCTTGAGCAGCTCCGGCACCATCGCCAGCAAGCGCAGACCCGCATCGGATTCTTCGTGGTGCTGGACACTCCAGACCAATTGTTCGAGGGTCAACACGTCGGCCTGCCATTCGGCTGATTGCTCGCCATGCTTGAAACCGGTCAGCAACAACACCTGGCTCCAGGCCTGCTGCACAAAATCCACCACCGCCTGGGGCAAGACCTTGCCCAGCATGACCTGGTTCAGCGCCCCTTCCACTCGCTGCCGGGCCAATTCGGCCTTGGCGCGGCCTTCTTCAGCGTCGCGGATGCGTTGTTCCAGCAGTTCGCTGCGACGGCGTTCGTCGCTGGTGAACGCCAGGAAGTCGGCCAACACTTCGGAAAAGATCGCCGGATCGTCGACGAAGTCATTCAACAAGCGCTGCACGACTTGCTCGATGCGCAGGTATAGGCTGTCGCGCTGATGATCGTCGCAATCACCCCAACCCATCGCTGCCGCGGCAATTTCGTTGAGCAACCGACGGGCCGGATGGTTGCCGCGGCTGAAAAAACTCTTGTCCTGTACCGCGACCTTGAGCATGGGAATCTGCAGTCGACCGATCAAGGCCTTGAGCGAGTCCGGCAAGTTATGGTCGTCGAGAATGAATTCGAACATCATCGCGATCAGGTTGATCACGTCTTCATCAGCACCATCGACGACCCGGGACCTGCCGCTCTTGACACTGACACGGGTCAGCAGCTGTTCGAGTTGACTGCGCAGGTCGAAGTCATCCTGCACGGTGGGCGACGGTACGTACTGCTGTAGGTGAGACAACAGTCGCAGCAGGTCCCGTGTCGAGATCGGCTGGGCTGGCACGCTGGGTTCCAGGGTCGGCGCAACGCTGCCGCGCACCTGGACCAGCAACTTCTGCAACGCGGCGAAGACCTCCTGGACGCTGTCGTCGACCTCATCGGCCCTAGGCCTGGCGGCGCCATCGACGTTGGGTCGGGTCACTTCCTCGACACGATCCGACGCCCGTCGCGACGGTGAGACCTTGAGGTCCGGCAACACGCCCGTCGCGGCCAGCAACTGATTGGCCTCCGCATAGAACTGATCGCATTCACTGAGTACGTAACGTTCGAAAAGCTTGAGCAGGATCAGCTTGACCTTGATCCCCACGCCCAGGTTGCGCCCGGCCTGGAGAAAATGCTCGCACAACAGTGCCGGACTCAAGGGGTTCTGCTGGTTGGTCAAGGGCCGGTCCAGCAATACGCCGAGCCGCGCCGTCAGTTGATCGAGCGATACACCGTCGCGGCTAAGCACCCGGGCGACCATGGTCTCCACCGCCAGGCGGCGTTCAAGCTCGTCATGGTTCGGCTGGCTCGGCAGGGTGCCCAGCACAGGCGCCAGGGTTGCCTGGGTCAGGTCATATTGAGCAAGACTGACAAAGGCCTCGAAAAACTGCTCGAGGAACTCACGCTCGATACTCTTTCGCTTCAACCGCAAGTCGCGCATCGCTTCGAAGTACAGATTCTGCTCGATGTCGTTGCGCGCCCGGTCGGCCATTTCGAACAAGGTGTCATCGGCGTTATCGAACAGGCCCTGCAAACCAACGCGCAATTGCTGCGCGGCCTTGTCGCGGACCTGAAGCAGAATCACAGGCAGGCGGGCGAGCGGCGAACGATTCGCCTGATCGGTAGGCACTTTATGCAAAGGCACTACATTCCCGTCGTTGTGCATCCTGGCCTCCTGAAACGGCATTCTTCGGTTCGCGACGTCAAACTCATGACGTCAATCGAAAGGCGGATTATCGGGTAAAAAGAACTCGTCGCACCAGAGGACTCTGTGAACCGGCTCAAAGAGATCGCAATAAAAGACCTGCTATTCAGGTAAATGTTGCGGGCAGGCGACCAAATGCAAGCCAACAAGTCCCAAGCGGATATAATCCGGCCACTTTGTTTGTGGAGCCCGTTATGCCGAATCTACGTCTCGCCGACCTGACCGCCGAAATCGAAGCCAACGTGCGCCGCGCGCTTTTGGAAGACATCGGCAGCGGCGACATCACTGCGCAACTGATCCCCGCCGAACGCCTGGCCAAGGCCACCATCATTACCCGTGAAGCCGCAATCATCAGCGGCACGGCCTGGGTCGATACAGTGTTCCGGCAGCTGGACCCGCGTGTCGCGGTGCATTGGCAAGTACACGACGGCGACCGCGTGAACCCTGACCAGGCGTTGTTCCACCTCGAAGGCCCGGCCCGCTCACTGCTGACAGGCGAACGCAGCGCGCTGAATTTCCTGCAGTTACTGTCAGGCGTCGCCACCCGGGCTCGCTACCTGGCCGACTTCGTCGCCGATACCCAGGTCAAGCTGCTGGACACTCGCAAAACCCTGCCGGGGCTACGCCTGGCGCAAAAATATGCCGTGACCTGCGGCGGCTGCCATAACCACCGCATCGGCCTGTACGACGCGTTCCTGATCAAGGAAAACCACATTGCCGCTTGCGGCGGGATTGCCCAGGCCATCAGCGCCGCCCACCAGATCGCACCGGGCAAACCGGTGGAAGTCGAAGTGGAAAGCCTGGCGGAACTGAAAGAAGCACTGGCGGCCGGTGCCGACATCATCATGCTCGACGAACTGAGCCTGGACGATATGCGCGAAGCGGTACGCCTGAACGGCGGCAAGGCGAAGCTGGAAGCCAGCGGGGGCATCAACGAAAACACGTTGCGGCCGATTGCCGAGACCGGAGTCGACTACATCTCTATCGGTGCGATGACCAAGGATGTGAAGGCGGTTGATCTGTCGATGCGCTTGAGCCTCTGACAAGAAAAAACGCCAGCCTCGAAAGGCTGGCGTTTTCTTCAGACCACCAGATTGTTCATCTCGCAGTATTCATCCCATTCCACACCCAACACCTCGGCAGCCTCCTTGTGCAAGGCAAGGCGCTGCGTCTCGAACTCTTCAGGCGTGCTGGTGTATTTGAGCGTCAGCTCCCAAGGCTGCAGCCCCTGGGCTTCGGCCTCGTCCTCGAACGCCCACTGGAGCTGGTCTTTTTGATCATCGGGGCTCAGGTCCTTGATCTCTTCCAGTAACTGAGGCGTGTCCGAGGCATATTGGCGCAGGGCTTCTGCGTGCCTGGCTTCTTGGGTCAATTCTTTAGCGTTCATGGCGTTCTCGCTGATCTGGGAATGGAAGATGGATCTGGATCATCAAGGATCTCTCTGACGCAGGAAGCCGTTGGAAGCCCGGTTTACCTGGCCTTCAGAACCATTCGGGGGATCATCTGAAAACAACGGTGTTTGTTTTTTGGGACAAGGAATCCTAACAGAGACGAAAGCCAGTGCAACAACTGGAATCGAGTGCAGGTGCGAGGTATGTGCGCGGTTACAGTTTCTCGTTTCCATACCCGGAATTCACCCCGTATAAATTTCCACCTTCCTTACCCGGGTTTCGACGAACAGAAGCCTATCCATTGACCGTTCAAGAGCATGCAACTATATTCAGTTGCAAGAAAAAGCATTCATGTCAAAGAATGAAAAACTTCTCGCAAAGCTACTCAACGGGCAAAGCGCATTCACTTGGTCGGAGCTTGTCACGCTGTTATGTCGGCTTGGCTATTCCCAATTAGAAGGGTCAGGCAGTAGGGTCAAATTCGACAATGGAGACCCGAATGCAATGAACAACCTGCACAAGCCGCATCCCGGAAATGATCTCAAAGCGTATATAAGACGCCAGATTATTGAGCAATTGAAAACAGGAGGCCTGATTCCATGAACCCCCAGCTGCAATACAAAGGCTATGTCGGCTCAATTGAAGCGAGCACCGAAGACAAATGCCTGTTTGGAAAGCTCTTATTCATCAGGGCGCTGGTGAGTTATGAAGGGCAAACCGTGGCTGAGCTGGAAGCAGCTTTTCGCGAGGCGGTGGATGACTATCTACAAACCTGCGAGCAGCTTGGGCAGAAGCCAGAGATTCCGTGCAAGGGATCATTCAATGTTCGTATCGGGCACGATCTGCATCTGGCAGCCGCTTTGGCGGCAACCCGGCAAAATGTGTCGCTGAATGACCTGACACGCCAGGCACTGAACGAATATCTACAGCATCACGCATAAAGGCGAATGTAGAACCCTGGTGCCCGAGACAGGAATCGAACCTGCGACCTTCGCGTTACGAGTGCGCTGCTCTACCGACTGAGCTACACGGGCGGTGGCTAAAACTAGCACCGTCCCCTGTAGCCAGGCAACCTGCCAGGCAGGGATTTTCGCCACACAGCAAAACGCCCCGAACCAGTCGGGGCGTTTGCTTGTTCAGCGGCTAAGCGAGGGGGCGATTAAACGCCCGATGCCTTGGCTGCTGCGACGTCCTTGATGGACAGCTTGATACGGCCGCGGTT
>Ga0307412_10001376_pt1 | contig 13509 bp, 11 predicted proteins | sample DK1Cmetagenome_3_FD_203823 | JGI IMG/M metagenome (GOLD analysis project Ga0307412, IMG submission 203823) | Maize rhizosphere microbial communities from greenhouse at UC Davis, California, United States - DK15-C-1 | ecosystem: Host-associated > Plants > Roots > Rhizosphere > Soil | place: USA...
TGAATAGACGCAGCACGGCATCTTGACCATACATTGTCGGTACGGTCTCTACGCGCAAATTGAGAAGATGGGTCGCATCGTTCCGAGTAATTTCTTTCTGCATATGCCCAGACTGTGGTTCGGCAGCGGCCGTCGAGATATTCGCCCTTGAGCTTAGTGCTGCCATAATCACGCGATAACGTTCTTTCGCAAGATCCGCCACTGGATGAAGTGCACCATCGATACGCATTCGCACCCTGATACTCGCTCTCTCATTTTCAATATGGATATCGCTGGCGCCAAGTTTATCTGCTTGATCAATCAGATAATCAAAGACTTGGTCTGTTCCAACAGAATTAAGTGTCTGGCTGACCTGTGAGATTGTCTCGCTATCACCTTCTTTGGCAATTTCGATATCGTCATAGATGACTTCTTTAGGTGGATCATAGCGATTCATAAATGCCTTAAATGCGCTTCCGCTGATCAATACAAACTGAATATTCTCACCTTTTTCGTTATGCTCTCGAAGCATTGTTTGCATTAACGACTGTGGAGTCTGAGTCGTCACACCAAAACGAAATGGCTGTTCGCCTCCTCCTGGCGCGAGTGGAATGAGTCTGCCTTTATACATGGCTTCAACGCTCATTTGACCCTCAACTAAGGGCAGAGTGCTCTCGATCTCGCGAGTATCAAGATATTGCAGCCCAAGAATCGCTGCGCGTTCTTGCGTCGATCGTTCGTCATGCTCACGACGCTGTGCTTGAACCTTATCTTCATCCATTCCTCTTATCGTAGCAGAAAACGTAAGCATTTTATAGTGGTACAATGAATCTAATGCCCGAAATTATCGTAATAGCCCATAACATTCGTTCGACCCATAATGTGGGCTCAATTTTTCGCACCAGCGAAGGCTTCGGTGTAAAAAAAATAATCCTTAGCGGCTACACGCCCTACCCGAAAATGGAACATGACACACGATTGCCGCATATTGCTGAAAAATTAACCGCACAAATCCATAAGACTGCACTCGATGCAGAAAAGATAGTTCCATTTGAGTATCAAGAGGAGCCAAATCTCCAAGAGTTAAAGCTCGAGGGTTACCGAATTGTCGGTCTAGAACAAGATGAACGAAGTATACCGTTAAATGATTTCAAAACACCAGATAAAGTCGCCGTACTCCTAGGAGAAGAGGTTCATGGTATTGAGGATGATTTGTTAGCCTATTGCGACGATATCATTGAAATCCCTATGCGAGGCAAAAAAGAATCATTCAATGTGAGTGTTGCCGCCGGAATTGCACTTTTCGTCCTCTCTACTTAAGAACGACGCTGTCTTCACCAAGCAGCTTGACTAGCTTGCCCACAAGAATATCACTGTGTTCTATTTTGAACGGCAAACGAATAGCCGATTTCTTTTCTGCACCAAGTACCAAGACAATATCAGAGAGTCCCGGATGATCCCCACAGGTTTTTTTGAGATTTAAAAGTGCATCATGATCATCTGGATCTTTAATATGTACGAATAGTTTCTTAGCCACCACCACTTCCTCGACAGCTGGCGATGCCGCCACCTCGGGTGATATGTCGATTGCTTGTTTCGCGATGCGCTCAGCTTTCACCTTGGCACTCACGGTTGGAGTAGTCATCTTGCGTCCAGTGGACTCATAATCTCTAAGATCTTTGTCACTCACAATAATAATCTCATCCGCGATTAGTTTCGCTTCATCGCCCAGGTTGCCGTCACGGTCACGAGCACTGATCTTCCCCGTAGCTCGAATAACGACATCTTGTGCTAATTTTGCGCCGATTTCTGCATATAGATTTGGGAAAACGATGATTTCTCCCTCACCAGTTTTATCTTCAATACCGACAAATGCCATCTTGCTACCATTTTTAGTGACGATGGTTCGAACAGTACTTACTAATCCGCCAATCGTTGCTTTCTTACCATCAACATCAGGCTTAAGGCGGGCAAGAGGAATTGTTTGTTCCTCGAAATATTTATCGAAGTTATCGAGTGGATGTGCGCTGATGTAGAGTCCAAGCAATTCCCGCTCCCAGGTCAATTGCTCTTTCATAGTATGTTTGACTGGTGCTGGCTGGAGTGTGATAGAAGGCTGAACCGACGAGTCAGCTCCAAGAGCTGCGAAAAGATCAGTTTGTCCGCTAAGCGCCTCTTTTTGCAACTTACTACCAAAAGCTTGGACCGCTTCAAGATTGAATAATAAGTCAGAACGATCGCCCATACTGTCAAATCCGCCTGATTTTATGAGTGAATCCCAGGCTTTTTTGTTGAATTTAGCGGTGCTCACCCGCCTCGCGAAATCTTCGACGCTTTTGAATTTGCCGTCTTCGCGGGCCCGAAGAATTTCTTCAACTGCTCCTACACCAACACCCTTTACAGCTGCCATACCAAAGCGAATTTGTTTTTTGCCAGGTACGACTGCAAATTCAACGAATGATTCATTTACATCTGGCGCTAAAACCGTTAATCCCATGTGTTTACATTCTGTAATTTCAATTGCAAGACGATCGATATCATCTTGATCACTGGTCATAAGCGCTGCCATAAACGCGTCTGGATAATGAGCCTTGAGATACGCTGTCCAGTACGAAATGAGACCATAGCACGCCGCATGAGACTTATTGAAGCAGTAATTTGCAAACTCTTCGAGCTGAGCCCAGAACTGTTCCATTAGTTCTCGATCCGCACCGGAATGCTTTATTGCCCCTTCAACGAATTCAGGTTTTACCTTTTTCATCATTGCCATGATTTTTTTACCGACCGCTTTTCGAAGTGTGTCGGCTTGACCACCGGTGAAACCGGCGAGATCTTTTGAGATCTGCATGAACTGTTCCTGGTACACCAAAATCCCATAGGTACTTGAAAGCGCCGCTTCCATCTTTGGATGGAGATATTTGATCTTCTCTTGGCCGTGTTTACGCTTGATGAAGCTATCGATAAATTGCATCGGACCAGGACGATACAGCGCCACCATGGCAATGATGTCTTCAAATACCGTCGGTTTCAGCTCGCGTAAGTAGCGCTTCATACCAGCGGATTCAAGCTGGAATACACCAGTTGTATCGCCCCGCTGGAATAGTTCATATGTTTTCACGTCATCGAGCGGTAGTTCAGAGAGTACGATATCATCTTTGTACACTTTCTTGATAATACGAAGTGCATTGTTAATAATCGTGAGGTTCGAAAGACCCAAAAAGTCCATTTTCAGAAGACCGAGTTCTTCAATCGGATACATCGGATATTGTGTTGCGACAACACCTTTTTGTGACATTTCTACCGGTGTGTAGTTCGTGATGGTGTCTGGTGCGATCACGACACCGGCGGCATGAACACCATGTGAGCGGATAGTGCCTTCAAGCCGGATGGCATAGTCGAAGACTCGTTTTGCAGTCGGGTTGGTCTCGTACTCCTGCTTTAGGTCATAATCTTCGACAACACTCGTTGATAAGAGGATATGACGCCCCTGAACGGGTGGCGGAATCATCTTTGAAAGCCGGTCAGCTTCAGCGTACGGAACTTCGAGTACTCGGGCAACATCACGCACTGCGGCGCGAGCCGCCATCCGTCCAAAGGTAACGATATTGGCAACATGGTCTTCACCGTATTTCTGTGCACAGTACTGGATTACTTCGTCACGACGCGTGTCCTGGATATCGATGTCGATATCAGGCATGCTAATACGGTCTGGGTTAAGGAATCGCTCAAATAGCAAATCGTATTTTAATGGATCAAGATCAGTAATTTTCACGGAATAAGCAATAATAGACCCGGCCGCCGAGCCTCGCCCTGGACCAAATATGATTCCTCTGTCTTTTCCCCAGTTAATGAAGTCTTGAACGATCAAGAAATAACCGTTGAAACCCATCTTGTCGATGACACCAAGCTCAAAAGCGGCTCGCTCAAGAATTTCCTTGGACAGAGTCTTTTTTGCCGCATCAATAGTAAGTGCTTTTGCCGCATCCTCTTCTATGTTGCCATAGCGCCAAGCAAGGCCTTGGTACACTAGTTTATGAAGATATGACTTTTCAGTTTCACTCTTTGGTGTTGGGAATGTAGGAATCAAAATACCACCGAGTTCCAATTCGACATTACAACGATCAGCAATGACGCGGGTATTTGCCACTGCTTCTGGATTTGTTTTGCTCCAGCGCTCGATAATTTCCTTTGGATCGGTGACGTGAAGTTCAAAGTCCTTCAGACTCATCCGCTTTTCATCACTCAAAAATGCTCCGGTTCCTACGCATAACAGGATCTCATGAGCATCTTGATCACTGTGATCAAGATAGTGACCATCGCTACTCACGACACATGGAATATCAAGTTCTTCTGATAATTTCGTCAGGTGCTCATTGATACCGACTTGCACATCCCAACGTGCCGGTGCATCCGGGTGACCATGATCTTGCAGCTCGAGGTAGTAACGATCGCCGAAGACAGACTTATACCACTGGGCAACACGTTTGGCTTCTTCATAGTTGTCATGCCGAAGATTTTCGCCGAGTTCACCACTGGCACACGCGCTTAAACAGATAATTCCTTCGTTGTACTCCTCGAGCAGATCATGATCGATACGCGGTTTGTAATACATTCCTTCGAGGTTAGCTTTACTCGTAAGGATCATCAAATTCTTGTAGCCTGTCTCATTCATGGCAAGTAGGATAATATGGTACCGAGCTTTATCCTTAGTCGGGTCACGGTCAAAACGGCTTCGAGCAGCAACATAGGCCTCAACGCCAATAATTGGCTTTACACCTTTGTCTTTGGCTGCCTTATAGAACTCGATCGCACCACTCATCGTGCCATGATCTGTTATAGCCACCGCTTCCATGCCAAGAGATTCTACTCGGTCAACGAGTTCATCTACCTTAGTCAAACCATCAAGAAGGCTGTGGTGAGTATGGTTATGCAGGTGCACATAATCAGACGGTTTCAACTGAACCGTCTTCAATGCCGATTTCTTCGTCTGTACCCCCATGTCTATGACCTAGTATAACGGGTCACGCGTGAGTTTGTCTGTAGTAAAATAGGACAATTAGGTGCGCGGTCGATTCATAGCATCGATAATACTTTGGATAAATCCACCAATGCCACCTGGAAGGTCTGTAAAGAAATTAAGGAGAGCCACCAATAAGGCTATAACTACCGTCGCACCAATTGCACTTCCTAAGCCGAAGAATATTCCTCGAACAAAGTTCATCACATACACTTGATGTCGATTGCGATTGAAGTCGTAGAACAAATCCTCTAGAACAGCTGTCCTCGCGCCGTTTTCATTGTCTTTCTTAACTCGACTAACTACTTTTTTTACTAATTTTTTGACCATTATTACTCCCTATAAAAATGACACACGTTTTACTCAGTGTGTCATTTTTTTGTCATTGAGACAAGTTATTTCTTCTCGTTAAAACCTTTTTTTGCGCCTTCAACAGCACCATGCACTGCTTTTTCGCCTCGAACCTTGTAGTCTTCAGCCGTCGCTTTTAGCTCAGCTGCTTTTGCATCTGCCTTGGCTTTCACATCTTCGGCGGTTGTTTTTGCATCTGCAGCAACTTTTTCTGCCTTCGTACGTGCTTCAGTCGCGCGTTTGCTTACTTCTTGACTGAGATCTTCGGCCTTATCCAGCGCATCTTTTTTCGCTGTCTCAGCTTTTACTTTTAGCTCTGCTCTCGTTTCTTTACCACTTTTGGGTGCCGTCAGAAGACCGACTGCGGTTCCTACTGCTGCGCCAATGATTGCTCCGAGTGCGAATTTACCTTTTGCCATATCGTTACCTCCTACTTAGTTTTAAATTTCTTAACTTGCTTCGCGAGAGTCTTCGCCAAAAAGACTGGTGATGTGACGTTTGTAAAGCCGACAACCGCTTTCTCAACGCTCTCTGCCGTTCGTTGCGCCGATCCTGTGACTGCCTTAATTTGTCGTGTCAGTTTAATAAGTATCACTGTTAGGACAATAGCAAGTAGTAAAAACAGAGCCAAAAATGCTGATAATATAATGACGAGTATTTGAGCCCAATCCATGAATGGAGTCTCCTTGTTAAGTTATGTATGTTTAATAAATGTTTATGTCTACTCTATTATTGTAACCTATTTTTCAGGTAGTCGGCAAATGCCTCGCCGTATTCATCGCTCTCAAGAGCTATATCAACGACAGCCATGATGTACTTCAATGGGTCGCCTGCGTCATGCCAGAGACCATCAATAACTTTACCGTAGACCGCTTCAGTCTCAAGTAACTCGTTCAGATTTTCCGAAAGAGTAATTTCACCATTTCTATCAGTTTTTTCCTGTGCGAGAATTGGTAAGATAGCCGGGGTAAGCAGATATCCACTCACCGTTGCGTATGTGCTTGGAGCATTAGCCTCACCTGGCTTTTCAACTAGCTCTGTCAGTGCGAAGAGTGAATCATCTACCGCTTCGCCAAGCGCCACCATACCATACTTGTCAGCGTCCTTTTTATCAACTGGGATAAGAGAAATGACTGATTTTCCCGTTTTCTCATACGCCTCTTTGAGCTGGACAGCTCGCGGAACCGAACTGCGAAAGAAGTCATCGGCAAAGAACACAAAGAATGGTTCATCATCATCTATAAGATGTTGCACATTGAGGATTGGACGCGCATTACCTTTTGGCGTTCCTTTTTGTCGCACATAAATAAAATTGGCAAGTTCAGCAATTTTTTTGATTTCATCTGCCTTGGCATCTTTACCTTTTTCCCGTAGTTCTGCCTCAAGTTCGTCGCTTCGATCAAAGTGGTCCTCAATCGCCCGTTTTGTACTACCGGTTACGATGATAATATCGGTCACACCAGCCGCCACTGCTTCCTCAACAATCAGCTGAATAACTGGTCGATCGATAATTGGCAACATCTCTTTTGGCATCGCTTTTGTCTGCGGTAAGAACCGAGTCCCGAGCCCGGCTGCACAGATGATGGCTTTGGTTGGTTGTTTCATGAGTCTATAACCTCTCGCGTATTAGTTTTTGAGCAAGTGCCGGATTTGCTTTCCCTTGTGATTTTTTCATAACTTGGCCGACGAGAAAGCCAATCGCCTTGTCTTTACCATCTTTGATATCCTGAATCGACTGCACACTAGCAGGATCGGCCAGAATCTCATCAACAATTGCCGCAATGGCACCTTCGTCACTTACCTGCAATAGATTCTTTTCATCGGCAATTTGAGAGGGCATCTTGCCAGTATATTTTTCATCGAAGAGATCGAGGAAGATTTCTTTTGCGCCAGTCGAACTAAGTTTGTTCTCACCAACCATCCCAGAAAGTTCAATAAGCCTTCGCGGACCCACGAGTCCAGATTCTACGGCACCGACATTAAAATCTTCGGCAGCAATGGAGGCGAACCAATTGAACATTCGTCTGGTCGTTGCATCATCGCTTACTTCTAAAATCTGATCGAGTAAACTGGCTACATCGTAGTGATTGAGCACGGTGTTAATTACTGAACTATCAAGATCTAGGTGTTCCCAATTCATACGAAATTCACCTGGCATTTTCGGCAGATCTGCTTGAATCTTATTAATTTCTTCATCGCTCAGCACAATCGGCGGAATATCAGCGTCTGGCATATAGCGATAATCCTGGGCATCTTCTTTGCTTCGCTGACTACTCGTCTTTTGCTTAGCATCATCCCAACCACGAGTTTCCTGCACGATCCGTTCACCTTTTTCAAGCAATTCAACTTGTCGTTTAAACTCATACTCGGCGGCTTTTTCTACACTTCTAAATGAATTGAGATTTTTTACCTCTGCGCGAGTGCCTAGTTCTGTCGCACCCTTTGAAGCAACAGAAAGGTTAACATCGAAGCGCATATTGCCATGGTATAGATCACCACGTGTCACACCAGCATATGTCATCAGTCGATAGAGCTCGGTTGCATAGGCTTTGGCGCCTGCTGCCGAGTGAATATCGGGTTCAGAGACAATTTCGATCAGCGGCGTGCCGGCTCGGTTAAGATCTACCAAACTATAGTCGCCGTAGTGAGTCAACTTTCCAGCATCTTCTTCCATGTGAGCATGGTGGACACGAACTCGAATAGACGTACCATCTTCAAGCGGCGCATCGACGAATCCTTCAAGGATTATTGGATTATACATCTGCGTCGTCTGATAGCCCTTTGGAAGGTCAGGATAAAAATAATGTTTGCGATCAAACCGACTGGTACGAGCAATCTCAGCATTCAATGCTTTGCCGGCTTTGATCGCAAGGTTTACCGCCTCGCGGTTCAAAACTGGCAACATGCCAGGCAGGCCAAAATCAATCGGGCTTACTACACTGTTTGGTTCTTTATCACGTGCATCGTTGTCAGCACCACTAAATAACTTTGTATCCGTCGCCAGCTGGACATGACACTCAATACCAATCGTCATTTCGTATTTATTCAAAATTTCTTCATCAATCATCTAAATTGCCCTCACATCTTTCAGTGCTTGCTTGAATGCTGCGAGTGCGCGCCGAGTTATTTCATAATTCACTCGTACATCTGACTCGTGTGCGATCTGGTTACGTAGTTTATGAGCCGTCCATACATGGTTCGCATTTGACCATGATTTCTGCGCCGACTTCATACGTTCACTCATCGTATTACCAGCAAAACCGCGGTCTTTGAGCGCTTCATCGAGTAATTTATCGGCGTTAAATACGGCCAAATGATAACTTGACTCTTCATCTCGTTTCACCTGCTGTTCGATTGCCAGCCATTTCACACGATATTTTTCGACATCAAGATACTTTTTCCCGCTTTTACTGAATGAAATAAACGCGAGTAAAACACAACCGAGCACCAACACAAGTGCAAAAATAATGATAAGCATGCTGTCCATTATTTCTCCTCCAATGACGAAACCAATGCGAAGAGAGCCGCATCGCTCCGTCGTTGACCAATTAGCTGAATACCAATTGGAAGACCCGTTTCGCTCTGACCAGCCGGAATACTAAGCGCAGGTAAGCCAGCCAGGCTTGCGGGAACGGTCATAATATCAGCAAGGTACATTTTGATTGGATCTTCCGTATTTTCGCCAAGCTTAAAAGCTGGTGTTGGTGCGACAGGACCAAGTAGCGCGTCATACTGCGAGAACAGTTCATTGAATTCATTTACAAGAAGGGTTCGTGCCTTTTGAGCTTGTTGATAATAGGCGTCAAAGAAGCCGCTTGAAAGCACATAACTTCCAATCATGATACGACGCTTGTTCTCTGTTAAGAAACCTTCGTCACGCGTCTTTCCGTAGAGTTCAGCAAGAGTCTTCACGCCTTCTGCTCGATGTCCATAGCGAATACCATCATAACGAGCAAGGTTACTGCTGATTTCTGCAGGCACAATGATGTAGTACATCGCTAGTGTATGCTTCACAATCGGCAAACTCACTTCATTAACCTCATGGCCAGCAGCACGAAGTTTTTCGGCATATTCAAGGGTACGAGCTCGCACATCTTCGTCTACATCACCAGTCATAAACTCTTTAATCAAACCAATTTTTTGTGTCGGCTTCACTTCACTCGAGACGAAGAAATCTAGTAGCGTCGTCATGTCTCGCTCGTCGCGACCGGCCATAATACCCATTACAAGTTCGGCGTCTTCTACGTTGGTTGTCATACAGCCAATCGTATCCGTACTGCTCGCCATAGCAACAACACCGTAGCGACTCACTGTCCCGTAGGTTGGTTTTACACCCACGACTCCGTTAAAGCTCGCTGGTTGACGGATAGAACCGCCCGTGTCTGTACCAAGTGCAAACGGCACGATATCAAGTGCCGTCACAACTGCTGAACCACCGCTACTTCCCCCAGCAACTCGAGTTGTATCGATAGCATTCTTCGTCGGACCAAAGGCTGAGTTTTCCGTACTTCCCCCATGAGCAAATGCATCGAGGTTGGCTTTACCAATACAAATTGCACCCTCGGCTTCAAGCTTCTCAACGGCGGTAGATTGAAGTGGTGCAGAAAAGTTTTCTAACATTTTACTTGCCGCCGTTGTTGGGGCGCCAAATGCAAGAAAATTATCCTTCACGACGAACGGGACACCGGCAAGTTTTCCCGTGATTTCACCGGCTTCGACTTGCTTAGCACGCTCAAGTGCTCGTTCTTCCGTAAGGCTCAGAAGTGCATGATACTCCTCATTCGCTTTCGCTTTTTCAATTGCTCGTTGTATATTTTCAACAGCAGAAGTGGGCGTAAAATCTGAAATTTTCACCATAAACTAAAGTACCTTTGGCACTTTCACAGCATTATTAGTTGATTCTGGTGATAACGCAAGTAATTGCTCACGGCTAATGTCGTAATCAATTACTTTGTCATCTCGCCATACATTCTCGAGATCCGTCACTTGATATGTCGGCTCTACGCCGTCCGTGTTTAGTTCACCGAGCTGCTCAACATAGCCCAAAATATTGGCAATGTCTGCTTGGAGTCCGTCGATTTCATCATCGGCAAGCTGCAAGCTACTAAGCTGTGCTAGGTGCAGCACGTCATCACGAGAGATTTGTGTCATATACGTATTATACCGTATCTCTCCGTTGCACTAAAGCACTATCGAATTTTTGACGACTATTAGTGAATCAAAATAAAATAGACTACACTCCTGTAGTCTATTTATAATTACCCAAGATGGGGGATTAACGTCGATCGATAAATGTATGAGCTTTACCGCTCGCACCACCACGACCAGTTCGGCCGATACGGTGAATGTAATCTTCGTACGTTTGTGGTGTATCAAAGTTGATCACATGTGAGACATTTGGAATATCAAGTCCACGAGCTGCAACGTCAGTTGCGACGAGTACACGAACGCGTTCATCTTTAAATTGCTTCAAAGCACGTTGACGCTGTGATTGATTCTTATTACCATGAATTGCCGCAGATGGAATACCACTATTGTCCAGATGATCGCTCAAGCGTTGAACACCGAATTTTGTTTCACCAAACACAAGTACCTTATCGTAATCGTCACCACGAAGCATTTCAGTCAAGATTTCAATCTTGTGAGTTTTATCACGTGATTCGATGATATCTTGTTCAACATGTTCACTCGTTTCACTGGTCCGAACAGAAACCGTTACGGGATCTTTAAGAAAAGCGTTTACGAGCGCTGAAATTTCCGGGGTAATGGTCGCACTAAAGAATAGTGTCTGACGTTCACGTGGCATTTCATTAACGATCTCACGAATGTCTGGCAAAAAGCCCATATCGAGCATACGATCCGCTTCGTCAAGAACAAGAGTAGTCATGTTCTTGAGTTGCAAGACACGACGCTTCATAAGATCCTTCAGACGCCCTGGAGTACCAATGATGACATGTGGTCGACGCTTTAGGTCACGAATCTGTCGGTCAATATTTACTCCACCAACAACAAGTGTTGAGTAGAGGTCAAGACCACGAGCAAAGTCACGGAACTGTTCGTCAATTTGTTGAGCAAGTTCGCGAGTTGGTGCCATAATCAGCACGCTCGGGCGAAGCGTAATGCCACTTTGACGTTCGATGATAGGTAGCAAGAAAGCTGCTGTCTTACCAGTACCAGTGTTAGCTAGGCCAATAACGTCTTTGCCGTCAATGATGTGCGGAATAGCTTGGTCTTGAATCGCACTTGGCGTATCGTAACCTTTTTTAGCGACGTTATGATGGAGCTGAGAGCCAAACGGAAAATCAGCGAATTTATGCTTAGATTCGTACACGACTTCGTCAGCTTTTGCGACTGCCTTATTAATAAATTTTGATGGATGAATGTACTTTTTAGCTGGACCTTTGCGTCCACCACCACGACGTCCACCACCGCCGAAGCTTCTATTACCGCCACTTGGGCGTGAATTGTTAGGGCGTCCGCCCCGATTTTGTTGATATGCCATAGAAAATAACCCTTTCGTTATTGAAATTAATAGCTGTATGCAGTCAGAGAGTTATTAAAACTCAGGGAGAACAGCGAGAGGATATTTCGATGGCCGCGCGTGTTTATTTCATCTTGTGCGCTAGTCTTTGAAAGAGGCTCGACATTCATCGAATGCAATGTTCTAATAGTAGCACACTCGAGGTAATTTGTCTAGTGCTTAGAGCTTTTGCTTAAGATCGGCGATCATATCACGCAGTTCGGCGGCTGATTCGAACTGAAGATTAGCACTCGCTAGTTCCATTTGGGCAGTAAGATCTTTGATAAGTGTTGGATATTCATCTTTGGGAATTTTATTGAGATTTAGTTTTGGTTTGCCATCATCTTTCTTCGGAATGATCGATCGAATTCCCTCGTCAATTTCCTTGGCAATGCTGGTTGGTGTCATACCATGTTTGGTATTGTAAGCTTCTTGAATTGCACGACGACGATTTGTCTCATCAATAGCAGCCTGCATAGACCGTGTAATGTTATCTGCATACATGATAACTCGGCCTTCTTGGTGACGAGCGGCGCGCCCAATAGTCTGGATCAATGCACTCTCGCTTCTTAAGAATCCTTCTTTATCAGCATCCATAATAGCCACCATGCTTACTTCTGGCAGGTCCAGACCTTCGCGCAGGAGGTTAATACCGACGAGTACATCGTAAACACCAGAACGCAGATCCATCAAGATATCGCTCCGCTCGAACGTGTCCACATCACTGTGGATATAGGCAGTCTTAATATCAAGTTCGAGTAGATATTGGCTAAGATCCTCGGCCATACGTTTGGTTAAGGTGGTAATAAGAACCCTTTGCTTTTTCTCGGTTCGTTCACGAATTTCGGCAATCAGATCGTCGATTTGACCTTCGGTTTTTCGAATATCGATAATCGGATCGAGGAGTCCCGTTGGACGGATGACTTGCTGAGCTGGCAGAGGACTTTGAGACAACTCATAGTCAGATGGTGTAGCGGAAACATAAATCGCTTGATTTATATGTCGGTCAAATTCTTCGAACTTCAGCGGTCGATTATCAAGTGCGCTTGGAAGACGGAAGCCATGCTCCACAAGCACTTCCTTGCGTGCGCGGTCGCCGTTGTACATGCCTCGAACCTGGGGGATGCTCATGTGACTTTCATCAACAAGTAGCAAGAAGTCATCTGAAAAATAGTCCATGAGTGTGGCTGGCTGCTCCCCTGGCTCACGATTCGTCAAATAGCGACTGTAGTTCTCAATACCTTTTACGAATCCTGTTTCTTCCAACATTTCTAGATCATACTTCGTACGCTGGCTCAGTCGCTGAGCTTCGAGAAACTTATCGTGCTTTTCAAAGTAAGCAACGCGTTCTTCAAATTCTTTTTTAATATTTTCAATTGCTCGATCTACCTTTTGTTTTGGTGTGACATAGTGACTACTCGGGAAAATGCTAATTTGATCTGGTTCACCAAGAATCTCACCTGTCAACGGATCGATCCGGGTGATGCGATCAACTTCGTCACCAAAAAATTCAATCCTATAAGCGACATCGCTACCAGCCGGAAATACGTCGACAACGTCTCCTTTCACACGGAAAGTCGTTCGGTGAAAGTCTATATCATTGCGTTTGTACTGAATATCGGTAAGTAGTCGCACAAACTTG
>Ga0307412_10001378_pt1 | contig 13503 bp, 22 predicted proteins | sample DK1Cmetagenome_3_FD_203823 | JGI IMG/M metagenome (GOLD analysis project Ga0307412, IMG submission 203823) | Maize rhizosphere microbial communities from greenhouse at UC Davis, California, United States - DK15-C-1 | ecosystem: Host-associated > Plants > Roots > Rhizosphere > Soil | place: USA...
ATTGCGATCGTCACGACGACCGCGATTGCCGTCCCGGCCGCCACGGCCGCGGTTGTCACCGCCACCGCCGCCCGGGGCGCCACGGCCACGGCCGCCACGCGAACCACGGCCCTGCTGCTGCTGCTCGGGAGCAGCCTGACCGGCGTCCTGCGCCTCGACCGGTGCTTCGGTCGTGTTGATTTCATCGGCCATCTTAGAACTCCAATCCGCTCTCGCGCGCGGCATCCGCCAGCGCCTTGACGCGACCATGGTAGAGGAAGCCACCGCGGTCGAAGACGACCTGGGTGATGCCTGCAGCCTTGGCGGCCTCGGCAACGCGCTTGCCCACTTCCTGCGCCGCGGCGACCGTGGCGCCGGTCTGGCCGCGCACGTCCTTCTCGAGCGTGGAGGCCGAGGCGACGGTGCGACCTGCGGCGTCGTCGATCACCTGGGCATAGATATGCTTGCCCGAGCGATGGATCGACAGACGAGGACGGCTACCAGCACGCGCACGCAGCGCGGTACGGTTGCGGCGACGACGCTTTTCGAAAAGCGAAAGACCCTTGGTGCTGATCACTTCTTCTTCCCTTCCTTGCGGAAGATGAATTCGCCATCGTACTTGATGCCCTTGCCCTTATAGGGCTCGGGCTTGCGCCAACGGCGGATTTCCGCGGCCACCTGGCCGACCTTCTGCTTGTCGATGCCCGAGATCTCGACCGTGGTCTGATCCGGCGTCTTGATCTCGATCCCTTCCGGGATGTCGAAGTTGACGTCGTGCGAATAGCCGAGCTGCAGCTTCAGGACCTTGCCCTGCGAAGCAGCGCGGTAGCCCACGCCGGTGATCAGCAGCTTCTTGGTGAAGCCGGTGGTCACGCCGGTGACGAGGTTCTGCACCAGGGTACGCTGCATGCCCCAAAAGGCACGCGCGCGCTTGGTCTCGTTCGCCGGCTGCACCGAGATGCCGCCGTCGGTCACTTCGTACTTGATGTCGTCGGCCAGCGGCATGGTGAGGGTGCCCTTGGGCCCCTTCACCGAGATCTGGCCGCCTTCGACATTCGCGGTCACGCCCGCGGGGACGGGAACCGGCTTTTTACCGATGCGGCTCATCAGAACACCTCCGCGAGCACTTCGCCGCCGACATTCTGTTCGCGCGCTTCCGCGTCGGACAGAACGCCGCGAGGCGTCGAGACGATCGTGATGCCGAGGCCATTACGGATGCGCGGAAGCTCCTGCGAACCCGAATAGACACGACGACCGGGCTTCGAGATGCGCGCGACGTGCTTGATCGCCGGCTGACCCTCGAAATACTTCAGCTCGATGCGGATGCCGGCCGCGGGGCCCATCTGCTCTTCGCTGTAACCACGGATATAGCCCTCGCGCTGAAGCACGTCGAGGACACGGACACGCAACTTCGACGCCGGCGTGAGGACGGAGTCCTTGCGCGCGCGCTGGCCGTTGCGGATGCGGGTGAGCATGTCACCCAGGGGATCGGTCACTGCCATCTTGCGTGTCCTTTACCAGCTCGACTTCGTGACACCCGGGATCAGGCCCTTGTTGGCCAGATCGCGCAGCATGACACGTGCGAGACGGAACTTGCGGTAATAAGCGCGGGGACGACCCGTCAGCTCACACCGGTTGCGAATGCGGGTCGGGTTCCCGTTGCGGGGAATCTCGGCCATCTTGAGCCGTGCGATGAGACGCTCGGTCTCATCGAGGCCTTCGTCGTTCGCAATCGCCTTGAGCTTCGCGTACTTGCCGGCGTACTTCTTCACCAGCAGCTTGCGACGCTCGTTCTTGTTGATCGAACTCAGTTTCGCCATGACTTAAGTTCTTCCTTCCTTACGCCGCCTGCTTCGTTTCGCCGTCCGCAAGCGGGAACGGGAAACCGAAGAGACGGAGAAGCTCGCGAGCCTCGTCATCCGTCTTGGCGGAGGTGGTAACGATCACGTCCATGCCACGCACCTTGTCGATGCGGTCATAGTTGATTTCGGGGAACACGAGCTGTTCCTTCAGGCCGCAGGCATAGTTGCCACGACCGTCGAACGACTTCGGGTTCAGGCCGCGAAAATCGCGGACGCGCGGGAGTGCGATCGTGATGAAACGATCGAGGAACTCGTACATGCGCTCACGGCGAAGGGTAACCTTCGCGCCGATCGGCATGCCCTCACGCAGCTTGAACTGCGCGATCGACTTCTTCGCCTTCGTCACGACCGGCTTCTGGCCGGCGATCAGTTCCATTTCAGAAGCGGCCTGTTCGACCTTCTTCTTGTCCTGGGTGGCTTCGCCAACGCCCATGTTCAGCACGATCTTTTCGATCCGCGGAATTTCCATGACGTTCTTGTAGCCGAACTTCTCGGTCATCGCCTTTACGATCTGCTCGTCATAGAGCTTACGCAGGCGGGGCGTGTAGGTATCAGCCATTGATGACCTCCCCGGTCTTGACGGCGACGCGAACCTTCTTGCCATCGCGGGTTTCGAAGCGAACGCGGGTTGCCTTGCCCTCGGCGGTCACGTGGGCGACCTTCGAGACATGCAGCGGCGCTTCGATCCGCACCAGGCCACCCTGGGGGTCGCCCTGGGTCGGCTTCTTGTGGCGAACGGCGATGTTCACGCCGGAAACGACGACCTTGTCGTCCTTCGGCAGCGACTTGACGACTTCACCGGTCTTGCCCTTGTCCTTGCCGGACAGGATAACGACCTTGTCGCCCTTCTTGATCTTGGCAGCAGCCATCACAGCACCTCGGGGGCGAGCGAAATGATCTTCATGAAGCCCTTCGAGCGGAGCTCGCGGACCACCGGGCCAAAGATACGGGTGCCGATCGGCTCCTCGTTCTTGTTGACCAGGACGGCGGCATTCCCGTCGAAACGGATCACCGAACCGTCGGCGCGACGGATGTCCTTCGCCGTACGGACGATCACCGCACGGTGCACGTCGCCCTTCTTAACCTTGCCGCGGGGGGCGGCTTCCTTGATGCTGACGACGATGACGTCGCCCACGCCGGCGAAGCGACGCTTCGACCCGCCGAGCACCTTGATGCACTGCACCCGCTTCGCGCCGCTGTTGTCAGCGACGTCGAGATTGGACTGCATCTGGATCATCGATCCGGTTCCTTCTCGTTTGGCCTGCCGGGACGAGCCCGGTGGTTCCAGTTTCTAATGCGTCACCCCGGCCTTATCGACCGGGGCACCAAAGCGGCGGCCTATGGCCGCAACTCGAGTTCTCCGCAAGAGCGGAGAGGACGATTATGCGTCGACCGAGTTCGGCGTCGCGTGGGTATCAACCCGCCCGACCACCTTCCAGGTCTTCAGCTTGGAGATCGGCGCAGTCTCTTCGATGCGCACGGTCTCGCCGGCCTTGTACTCATTCGCCTCGTCATGGGCGTGGTACTTCTTCGAGCGGCGGATGATCTTCCCGTAGAGCGGGTGCTTCACCTTACGCTCCACGAGAACCACCACAGTCTTGTCGCCCTTGTCCGAGACGACATTCCCGGTCAGCACGCGCTTCGGCATGGTCTCGGTCCTCTTACTTGGCAGTCGAGCGCGAGCGCTCGTTCTGCAGCGTCTTGATACGGGCGATGTCGCGACGCACTTCCCGCACGCGGGTCGGCTTCTCGAGCTGGCTGGTGGCGGCCTGGAAGCGCAGGTTGAATGCCTCGCGCTTCAGGTTGCCCAGCTGCTCGGAGAGCTGGTCGTCGGTGTTGGCCCGAAGATCGGTTGCCTTGGTCATTTCTATCAGCCCTCCAGGTGCGTCGTGTCGCCGAGGCGAGCGACGACCTTGGTCTTGATCGGCAGCTTCATCGCAGCACGCTCGAACGCTTCCGCTGCGAGCGGGCCGGGAACGCCGTCCAGCTCGAACAGGATGCGGCCGGGCTTGACGCGGGCCACCCAGAATTCCGGCGAGCCCTTGCCCGAGCCCATGCGGACTTCGGCAGGCTTCGACGAAACGGGGACGTCCGGGAAGATGCGGATCCAGAGACGACCCTGACGCTTGATGTGACGCGTGATCGCGCGGCGAGCCGCCTCGATCTGGCGTGCGGTGATCCGCTCGGGCTCCATCGCCTTCAGGCCATAGGAGCCGAAGTTGAGCGCCGTACCACCCTTGGCTTCGCCATGGATGCGGCCCTTGAAGGCCTTGCGGAACTTGGTGCGCTTCGGTTGCAGCATTGTTCTGTCCTAATCCTTAGCGGCGATCGTCGCGCGCCGGACGAACACCCGAGGTCTGCGCCTCGATGTTCAGCCGGTCCTGCGCCATCGGATCGTGGCCCAGGATCTCGCCCTTGAAGATCCACACCTTCACGCCGCACACGCCATAGGCGGTGTGCGCTTCGGCTTCGGCATAGTCGACGTTCGCGCGCAGCGTGTGCAGCGGAACGCGGCCTTCGCGGTACCATTCGGTGCGGGCGATCTCCGCGCCGCCGAGACGGCCGGCGCAGGTGATACGAATGCCCTCAGCGCCGAGACGCAGAGCAGACTGCACCGCGCGCTTCATCGCACGACGGAACGCGATACGGCGCTCCAGCTGGTCCGCCACGCCCTGCGCGACGAGCTTCGCATCGACTTCCGGCTTGCGGATCTCGACGATGTTCAGCGACACGTCCGACGAGGTCATCTCGCTCAGCTTCTTGCGAAGCTTCTCGATGTCCGCGCCCTTCTTGCCGATGATCACGCCGGGGCGTGCCGCGAAGATCGAGATGCGGCACAGCTTGGCCGGACGCTCGATGACCACCTTCGAGATCGCGGCCTGCGGCAGCGTCTTGACGATGAACTTGCGGATCTTGAGATCCTCGAGAAGGAGCCGACCATAGTCGGCGCCTTCCGCGAACCAGCGGCTGTCCCAGGTGCGGTTGATCTGCAGACGCAGACCGATGGGATTGCTCTTCTGACCCATTATGCTTCTTCCTGCTCGCGCACGACGATGCGCAGACGGCTGAACGGCTTCAGGATGCGGGTGGACTTGCCACGGCCGCGCGTCGCGAAGCGCTTCATCGTGATCGACTTGCCGACCGAAGCCTCGTGGACGACGAGCGCGTCGACATCGAGGTTATGGTTGTTCTCGGCATTGGCGATGGCCGAAGCCAGCACCTTGCGCGCGTCGACCGCCATCGCCTTCTTGGAGAAAGCGAGGATGTTCATCGCCTCGGCCGCGGTGCGACCACGGATGAGACCAGCGACCAGGTTCAGCTTCTGCGCCGAACCACGGATCTGCGTGGCGACGGCAAGGGCTTCCTTGTCGCCGACCTTGCGGGGGGCTGCCTGCTTGCTCATTAGCGCTTACCCTTCTTGTCCGCGGCGTGGCCGGGGAAGAAGCGGGTGGGCGCGAACTCGCCGAGCTTCATGCCCACCATGTCCTCGTTGACCGACACCGGCACGAACTTGCGGCCGTTGTAGACGTTGAACGTCAGGCCGACGAACTGCGGCAGGATGGTCGAGCGACGCGACCAGGTCTTGATCGGACCCGAACGAGTACCCGCTTCCTGAGCGGTTTCTGCCTTCTTGAGAAGGTGCAGGTCCACGAACGGACCCTTCCATACGGAGCGAGCCATCTATCAGCCCTTCTTCTTCGCGTGACGCGACCGGATGATCATCTTGTCCGTCGCCTTGTTGTGGCGGGTGCGCGCACCCTTGGTCGGCTTGCCCCACGGGGTAACCGGGTGACGGCCGCCCGAGGTACGGCCTTCACCACCGCCGTGCGGGTGGTCGACCGGGTTCTTGGCGACACCGCGGGTCAGCGGACGCCAACCCTGCCAGCGGCTGCGACCGGCCTTGCCGAAGTTCTGGTTCTGGTTGTCGGGGTTCGACACCGCACCCACGGTCGCCATGCAGGTGGCGTGGATGTAGCGCTGCTCGCCCGAGCTCAGACGCACGATCACCATGCCGCGGTCACGACCGACGACCTGGACATAGGCACCGGCCGAACGAGCGATCTGACCGCCCTTGCCCGGCTTCATCTCCACATTGTGGACGATGGTGCCGACCGGAATCTGGCCCAGCTCCATGGCGTTGCCCGGCTTCACGTCGGTCTTCTTGCCCGCGATCACCTTGTCGCCGACAGCGAGACGCTGCGGTGCGATGATGTAGGCGACGCGATCCTTGCCGGCTTCGTCGGCGCCGTAGTTCACCAGTGCGATGAACGCGGTGCGGTTCGGGTCATACTCGATCCGCTCGACGGTGCCTTCGACGTCCCACAGGCGGCGCTTGAAATCGACGATGCGATAGCGCTGCTTGTGACCGCCGCCGATGCCGCGCGAGGTGACATGGCCCTTGTTGTTACGGCCGCCGGTCTTGGTCTTGCCTTCGGTCAGCGCCTTGACGGGGCGACCCTTGAAGAGCTGCGAACGATCGATCAGGATCAGCCCGCGGACGCCCGGCGACGTCGGATTGTAGTTCTTGAGCGCCATGGTCTCAGATCCCCGTGGTCACGTCGATCTGTTCGCCCTCGGCGAGCGTCACGATCGCTTTCTTAACGTCCGAGCGGCGGTAGGGCGCGCCCTTCCACTTCTTGGTCTTGCCCTTCTGGACGAGGGTGTTCACGCCGGTGACCTTGACGTTGAACAGTGCCTCGACAGCGGCCTTGATCTCCGGCTTGGTCGCATCGTTGGCGACCTTGAAGACCACGGCGTTCGCCTCGGAGACGAGCGTCGACTTCTCGGTGATGTGCGGAGCGACGATCACGTCGTAGTGACGGATGTCGACCGGCTTGGACTGCTTAGCCATTGAAGCGCGCCTCCAGCTTCTCGACGGCAGCGCGGGTCAGGACCAGCGTGTCGCTCTTCAGGATGTCGTAGACGTTGGCACCGATCGCCGGCAGCACGTTCACCTGGTGCAGGTTGCCTGCGGCCAGTGCGAACGTGGTCTCGACGGTGTCGCCATCGATCACGAGCGCCTTCTTGCCGAAGCCCAGCTTTTCCAGGTTGCCCACGAGCACCTTGGTCTTGCCGTTCTCGATGACCAGGCTGTCCATGACGATCAGCGAACCAGCCTTGGCGTGGCTCGACAGCGCCATCTTCAGGCCCAGCGCGCGGATCTTCTTGTTCAGCGACGGATTGAAGTCGCGGACGCGAGCGCCGTGCGCCTTACCACCACCGATGAACACCGGGGCGCGGCGATCGCCGTGACGGGCGGTACCGCCGCCCTTCAGGCGACCGAACTTCTTGCCGGTACGGGCAACGTCAGCACGCTCGCGGGTGCCGCGGGCGGTGCCGCGACGCTTCTCGAGCTGCCAGGTGACGACGCGGTGCAGGATATCGGCACGCGGCTCGACGGCGAAGATTTCGTCGTTGAGCTCGATGTCGCCGTTCTCGGCTGCGTCGAGGGTTTGAACCTTGACCTTCACTTAGCCCTCCTGGCCTTCGGTGGCTTCCGGAGCCGCCACTGCGGGCGCTTCGGCGGGAGCCTCGTTGCTGTTCGCGACGGTCTTCAGACCGGCGGGGTACGGCGCTTCGGCGTGACGGGCGACCTTGACGGCATCCTTCACGATCAGCCAGCCACCCTTCGAGCCCGGGACCGAACCCTTGACGAAGATCAGGCCGCGCTCGGCATCGGTGCCGACCACTTCCAGATTCTGCTGGGTGCGGTTGCGGTCGCCCATGTGGCCGGCCATCTTCTTGTTCTTGAAGACCTTGCCCGGATCCTGACGCTGACCGGTCGAACCGTGCGAACGGTGCGAGACGGAAACGCCGTGGGTAGCGCGCAGACCACCGAAGCCCCAACGCTTCATGGCGCCGGCGAAACCCTTACCCTGGGTACGGCCCGACACGTCGACCAGCTGGCCTGCGACGAAATGGTCGGCCGAGATTTCGGCGCCCACGTCCAGCAGACCATCTTCCTCGACGCGGAATTCGCAGAGGATCGCCTTCGGCTCGACTTCGGCCTTGCCGAAGTGGCCGCGCTGCGGCTTGGCGACGTTCTTGACCTTCGCCGTGCCGGCGCCGACCTGAACGGCGACATAGCCATCCTTATCGGTGGTGCGCTGTGCGACCACCTGGACGCCTTCCAGTGCCAGAACGGTTACCGGCACGTGCCGGCCGTCGTCCTGGAACAGGCGGGTCATCCCCATCTTCTTCGCGATAACGCCAGTGCGCATCGGCCTGTTGCTCCTATTACAGAGGCACCCCCGGGACCATTCCCGCGGGTGCGTGTTCAGCCCTAGAATTTACTGCGAAGCCCCCGTCCGGGCTGAACCCCCACCTTGCGGCGGGAGAGACGGGGGACGCAGGCCCGGCCACTCGAAAGCCGCCGGCGGTATCCCTTGTCGATGCAGGCCTTGGCGGCCTGCGCTCCTTGCGTTGGATCGGGAAACGATCCGGTCGAGGAGGATGGCGACTCCACACAGGAAGTCGCGAATCTCGCGGAAGCGGCGCCTTTACGTCAGCTACGCTTCCCTGTCCACCTTTTTGCGGGTGAACGCCAAAAGCCCCCGCGAAGCGCGGGGGCTGGGAACTGGCTCAGGCCAGCTTGATCTCGACGTCGACGCCGGCGGCGAGGTCGAGCTTCATGAGCGCGTCCACGGTCTGCGGGGTCGGCTGCACGATGTCGAGCATGCGCTTGTAGGTGCGGGTCTCGAACTGCTCGCGCGACTTCTTATCGATGTGCGGGCCACGGTTGACCGTGAACTTGTCGATGTGAGTCGGGAGCGGGATGGGGCCACGGATGAGGGCGCCGGTACGGCGGGCCGTGTCGGCGATGTCGCCGGCGGCCTGATCGAGCACGCGGTGGTCGAACGCCTTGAGGCGAATGCGGATATTCTGCGTTTCCATGGTCCTACCGATGCGAAAGAGCGGGGCAACGCACCCAATGCCATCCCGGCGAAGCCCCGGCCCCTGCCCTGCCCGCTGGATCAGCGATTGGGGAGGCGCCGGTTGGACCGGAACGGCGGCTGGATGGCCGCCTCTTGCTGTTGAACTCTAAAACCGAAGGGCGGGCCTTTAACCGCCCTTCCATAAAAAGGCAACCGCCCGACACTCTTTTTCGAGTGCCGGGCGGCTGCTTTTTTTTCGTCACCTGCCGGCCGAAGCCGGCAAAGTGCCTACACCTGCCGGCGTGCGCCGGCGAAGTGATTACTTGTCGATCGAGGCAACCACGCCGGCGCCGACGGTACGACCGCCTTCGCGGATCGTGAAGCGCTGGCCGACGTCCATCGCGATCGGAGCGATCAGCTTGATGCCCAGCGAGATGTTGTCGCCCGGCATCACCATTTCGGTGCCCTCAGGCAGCTCGACGGTGCCGGTCACGTCGGTCGTACGGAAGTAGAACTGCGGACGATAGTTCGCGAAGAACGGCGTGTGACGGCCGCCCTCGTCCTTCGACAGGACGTACACTTCCGACTTGAACTCGGTGTGCGGCTTGATCGAGCCCGGCTTCGCCAGAACCTGACCACGCTCCACCTCGTCACGCGCCACGCCGCGCAGCAGCGCACCGACGTTGTCGCCGGCCTGGCCCTGGTCGAGCAGCTTGCGGAACATTTCGACGCCGGTCACGACCGTCTTGCGGGTGTCGTGGATGCCGACGATCTCGACTTCCTCGCCAACCTTGATGATGCCGGTCTCGACGCGGCCGGTCACCACGGTGCCACGACCCGAGATCGAGAACACGTCTTCGATCGGCATCATGAACGGCTTGTCGAGCGGACGATCCGGCTGCGGGATCGACTCGTCAACGGCTGCCATGAGCGCCAGAATCGCTTCCTTGCCCATCTTGTCGTCCGAACCCGTGAGGGCGCAGGTCGCCGAACCACGGATGATCGGAATGTTGTCGCCGTCGAAATCGCGCTTCGAGAGCTCTTCGCGGATTTCCATCTCGACGAGCTCAAGGATTTCCTCGTCGTCGACCAGGTCGACCTTGTTGAGGAACACCACCATGGTGGGAACGCCGACCTGACGTGCGAGCAGGATGTGCTCCTTGGTCTGCGGCATCGGACCGTCGGTCGCTGCCACAACCAGGATCGCGCCGTCCATCTGCGCCGCGCCGGTGATCATGTTCTTCACATAGTCGGCGTGACCCGGGCAATCGACGTGCGCGTAGTGACGGCTCTCGGTCTCATACTCGACGTGTGCGGTCGAGATGGTGATGCCGCGCTCGCGCTCTTCCGGCGCCTTGTCGATGTTCGCGAAGTCGACCGCGGCGTTGCCCGCGACGTTCTCTGCGAGGATCTTCGTGATCGCAGCCGTCAGCGACGTCTTGCCATGGTCGACGTGACCGATGGTGCCGATGTTGAGGTGCGGTTTGCTCCGATCGAACTTTGCCTTCGCCATTGTCTTCCTACCTTCTGATTCAATTTCCCGTGCCGCATGGGGACTCGCGAGAACGCGGCCCCATAACGGCTGTTTTCCGATTACGCCAGCTTTGCCTTCACTTCGTCGGCGACGTTGGCGGGCACTTCGTCATAGTGCGAGAACTGCATCGTGTACTGCGCTCGCCCCTGGGTGAACGAGCGGAGCGCGTTCACATATCCGAACATGTTCGCCAGCGGCACCATGGCGGTGACCGCCTGGGCGTTGCCGCGGGTGTCCGTGCCCTGGATCTGGCCACGACGGCTGTTCATGTCGCCGATGACGTCGCCCAGATAATCCTCCGGGGTAACGACTTCGACCTTCATGATCGGCTCGAGCAGCTTGATGCCGGCCTTCTGAGCGCCTTCGCGCATCGCCGCACGCGCGGTGATTTCGAACGCCAGTGCCGACGAGTCGACGTCGTGATAGGCACCGTCATACAGCAGCACTTCGAAGTCGATGATCGGGAAGCCGACCAGCGAGCCCGTCGTTGCCGTCTCGCGGAAGCCCTTTTCGATCGCGGGGATATATTCCTTCGGAATGTTACCGCCCTTGATCTCGTCCTTGAAGACGAAGCCCGAACCGCGCTCGCCCGGCGTCAGCTTGACCTTCACGCGACCGAACTGACCGGTACCACCGGACTGCTTCTTGTGCGTGTAGTCGATGTCGACCGGCTTCGCGAGATACTCGCGATACGCCACCTGCGGCGCACCGACATTGGCCTCGACCTTGAACTCGCGACGCATGCGATCGACCAGGATCTCGAGATGGAGCTCGCCCATGCCCTTGATGATGGTCTGGCCGCTCTCGTTGTCCGAGGAAACGCGGAACGACGGATCCTCGCGGGCAAGACGATTGAGCGCGACGCCCATCTTTTCCTGGTCCGCCTTGGTCTTCGGCTCCACCGAAAGCTCGATCACGGGCTCGGGGAATTCCATCCGCTCGAGGATGATCGGGGCGTTCTGCGCGCAGAGCGTGTCACCGGTCGTGGTATCCTTCAGGCCCGCCAGCGCGACGATGTCGCCCGCGAACGCTTCCTGGATGTCCTCGCGGCTGTTCGCATGCATCAGCAGCATGCGGCCAACCTTTTCCTTCTTGTCCTTCACCGAGTTCATCACGGTGGTGGCCGCTTCGAGCTTGCCCGAATAGATGCGCGCGAAGGTCAGCGTGCCGACGAACGGATCGTTCATGATCTTGAACGCCAGCGCCGAGAACGGCACCTCGTCCGAGGAAGGACGCTCGTCCGGCGTCACGCCGTCGAGCTTCAGACCCTGGATCGCAGGAACGTCGAGCGGCGACGGCAGATAGTCGACCACGGCGTCGAGCAGGGGCTGCACGCCCTTGTTCTTGAACGCCGAGCCGCACACCACCGGAACGAACGCCATGCTCAGCGTGCCCTTGCGGATCAGCTTCTTGAGGTCGGCGACGCTCGGCTCGTTGCCTTCGAGATAGGCTTCCATCAGATCGTCGTCGAGTTCGACGGCCATCTCGATCAGGTCGCTGCGATACTTCGCGGCCTTCTCGGCCAGATCGGCCGGGATTTCCTGATATTCGAACTTCGCGCCCAGGCTCTCTTCGAGCCAGATGATCGCGCGGTTCTCGACCAGATCGACCAGGCCCTTGAAGCCACCCTCGATGCCGATCGGGAGATACAGCACCGCCGGGCGCGCGCCCAGGCGATCGATGATCGAGTTGACGCAGAAATAGAAATCGGCGCCGGTGCGATCCAGCTTGTTGACGAAGCACATGCGCGGCACGCCGTACTTGTCGGCCTGGCGCCACACGGTTTCGGACTGCGGCTCAACGCCGGCAACGCCGTCGAAGCATGCGACCGCACCGTCGAGCACGCGCAGCGAACGCTCGACTTCGATCGTGAAGTCGACGTGCCCGGGGGTGTCGATGATGTTGATCAGGTGCTCTTCGCCCTTGCCTTCTTCGGCGCGCCACTTGCACGTGGTGGCAGCAGACGTGATCGTGATCCCGCGCTCCTGCTCCTGCTCCATCCAGTCCATCGTCGCGGTGCCTTCGTGCACTTCGCCGATCTTGTAGGACTTGCCGGTGTAATAAAGGATGCGCTCGGTCGTGGTCGTCTTACCGGCGTCGATATGGGCCATGATGCCGATGTTGCGGTAACGCTCGAGCGGATGGCTGCGGGCCATGATCGTGGTTTCCTTGAAAATTTGGGGAGCTGGACCTTCCAGCTCCCCAATATGTAGGTAAGAAAATTACCAGCGGTAGTGGCTGAAGGCGCGGTTCGCTTCCGCCATGCGGTGCGTGTCTTCGCGCTTCTTCACCGCGTTGCCGCGGTTGTTCGCCGCATCCATCAGCTCACCCGAAAGACGGGCGGCCATGGTGTGCTCGCTACGGTTGCGGGCCGAGGTGATCAGCCAGCGGATCGCCAGTGCCTGCGCACGCTCCGGACGAACTTCGACCGGAACCTGGTAGGTCGCACCACCGACGCGGCGGCTGCGGACTTCGATGCCGGGCTTCACGTTGTTCAGCGCGTCATGGAACACGCCGATCGGCTCGCGCTTGGCGCGCTGCTCGACGGTCTCCAGGGCACCATAGACGATCGCTTCTGCGACGGCCTTCTTGCCGTCCAGCATGGCCGAATTCATGAACTTCGACAGAACCTGATCACCATAGACGGGATCGGGCAGGATTTCCCGCTTTTCGGGACGACGACGACGTGCCATCTCACATAATTCCTTCTGATCTTCAGCCGATCCGGAACACGTCCGGGGCTTACTATGGCCTGATTACTTCGGACGCTTCGCGCCGTACTTCGAACGGCTCTGCTTGCGATCCTTGACGCCCTGCGTATCGAGCACGCCGCGAAGGACGTGGTAGCGGACGCCGGGAAGATCGCGCACACGGCCGCCGCGGATGAGCACCACCGAGTGCTCCTGCAGGTTGTGGCCCTCACCCGGAATGTAGCTGATGACTTCGCGCTGGTTGGTCAGGCGAACCTTGGCCACCTTGCGCAGAGCCGAGTTCGGCTTCTTCGGGGTCGTCGTATAGACACGGGTGCAGACGCCGCGCTTTTGCGGGTTCTGTTCCATCGCAGGGACCTTCGACTTGGCCTTCTGCGGATCACGGCCCTTGCGGACCAACTGGTTAATCGTCGGCATGAAGCCCTTCACCTTTATGTTACCAGAGAAGTCTGGCGGTTACTTTGCCGGGAGCCATTGTTAGCGAATACGAAAAAGGACCGAGGGAGCGCCTTTCGGCTTCCCGGGTCCGTGTCTTCCGGCAA
>Ga0307412_10001379_pt1 | contig 13503 bp, 21 predicted proteins | sample DK1Cmetagenome_3_FD_203823 | JGI IMG/M metagenome (GOLD analysis project Ga0307412, IMG submission 203823) | Maize rhizosphere microbial communities from greenhouse at UC Davis, California, United States - DK15-C-1 | ecosystem: Host-associated > Plants > Roots > Rhizosphere > Soil | place: USA...
CTAACGCGGCTGGTAGTCGGGCTTATACGGGCTATCACCGACTCTGCTCTGACTCACGGGGCAGTCAGTGACCCCACAGTCCCGTCGAGAAGGGAACGACCCTTCAGCCGATCCGGAGGGAGTTGAACCCCCATCTGAAAGCTTAGGAAGCCCCCGCTCTATCCGTTGAGCTACGGACCGTCTGTGACTCGGCTGGCATGCATCAGAGGCGCACCGAGCCCTACGCTCCCCCGGCTGGGTTCGAACCAGCGACCTGTCGGTTAACAGCCGACCGCTCTACCAACTGAGCTACAAGGGATTATAGAATGTGTTACAGAATGATCAGGACGAGCACGACAATCAGTACGACTGTTAGAACGGTTCCGATCGGAATGTATGGTCCTCGCATTGAAACCTCCTAATACTAGGATACCACGTGTCCCGTGAGAGAATCGAACTCCCATCGTCGGGTTCGTAGCCCGGTGTTCTATCCGTTGAACTAACGAGACTCGCGAAGCTGTCCGGCTGATCAGTTCCGGTTGGTGTAGACAGGGCACCGCTTCCGCGCCCTCGTACCGCCAGCGGGGTTCGAACCCGCGTCCTCTGGATTGAGAATCCAGCGTCCTCACCACTAGACCATGGCGGCTTGTTGCGTACCCCCAGCGGGACTTGAACCCGCTTCTGGAGAGTGAAAGTCTCCGATCCTAACCCATAGACGATGGGGGCTTGAAGCGACAGTCGGATTCGAACCGACGTGACCTGAGTTGCAGTCAGGCACCTTGCCTCTCGGTCATGTCGCCACAGTGAGGTACCGGGGAATCGAACCCCGATCATCGGTTTGGAAGACCGAGAGCTTGCCATTAACTGAGTACCCCGTGTTTAGTTGTGACGCCGACTGTCCTGGAATCGAACCAGGTTCTCCAGGGCTTCAACCCAGCGCTTGAACCATCTCAGCTTACAGCCGTTTGTGAGGGCGAAACCACTCGACCCCTCTGTGAGGACCCCATAAGGTTGTCCTCGTTCCCACTTCCATACCCCGTGCCCCCGGTTGGAATCGAACCAACGTCCCCTGATTAAGAGTCAGGTGCTAATCCCCTCAGCTACGGAGGCAAGTCGCTGGCAGTGCCCACGTCGGGATTACCAGCTAGGGGCTTCCCCTTCGGGAAGACCTTGCAGAGACGGAAGGAATCGAACCTTCGATAGCGGTTTTGGAGACCGCCGCCGGACCATCCACGCCCCTATGCGAAACGAGCTTGACGGACTCGCAGCGTGAGACAGCACGCAAACTTGACACCGGGTGTCTTTTGGATATTCCAAGGCTGACACCATCACCAGCGACCACGACCGGACTCGAACCGGCGGCCTCCACCTTGACAGGGTGGCGTTCTAACCAACTGAACTACGCGGCCTTAGAGGAAGCAGTGGCTGTTACGCCATAGCGACCAGAGCCCCCACGAGGATTCGAACCCCGGTCAACGCATTACAAGTGCGCCGCTCTACCAATTGAGCTATGGAGGCAAGTGCGGGCTTTCACCGCTGTGACGTTTACTGATTTGGAAGATATCCGGTGGCCATATCCGAATAGCGCTTCCGTTGGTCTGCGTCCCAGTCCAAGTGAGGAGTGTAGGATTCGAACCTACTAACCGAAGTCACGGGGTTACAGCCCGCTGTAGCTCTCCAACTCTACCGACTCCCCATGCCGTCCTCCGAGTAGAGACCCAGTCCAGCAACCCTACCGAGTTGATCAAACTCGGATCATCGAGAGCCACCGGGAATCGAACCCGGTACTTGGTGACGGTTGTGCGAGTGGGAGGAATCGAACCTCCAGTTCCTGGTCCCAAACCAGGTGGTTTACCATTAACCGACACCCACTTGGTGGAGCGCCCAAACCCCTAAGAGCGTCCCGTGTCAGAGCCACAGTACCGTCGTCTGACTTTCCCTCTGTACGGAAGGTGGGATTCGAACCCACAAACCCAGGATTTTGAATCCCAGAGGTATTCCAGTTCCCTTCACTCCCGCACTTCTGATTGTATCAGATGCTTCCCGACATTGCTACTTCTTCTTGTTTGCCCTCTTGAGGATGTTCTCCAGCTTGTCGTCAGTCGGCTTGCCGGGATTCTTGATAGCCTCCCGACGCAGCTTCTGTCGAAGCTTCTCTTCCTCTTCAGGCGTCAACTCTTCGTTCTTATCTGATTCAGCCATGTTCACATGGTATCAGATGTTGAGAGGATCGGCAACCCGTATCCGATCCAGACAGACCCCGCCCACATAGACGCCGTACCTTCGCGCGCATGGGGTCCTTCCCGGCACAACACACCAACATGAAAGGAGAACGCGGACTTACCCTGGTGAAAGAGCAGCTCTTCCGCTAGTTCCTAGATTGTAGCACACTCTCGCGAGTGCTTGCAAATCTACTTCCGAAGATCCTCGAACAGCGCCACACTCTCCTCAAGCATGGTGTCGAGAACCTGGGAGAAGACGAAGCGAATCTCCCACTCGGCGTGCTTCGAGGTGCGCAGGTCGATGATGTGACGCAGCGCACGGATGTTGCCAGACCATCCGAGGTTGGTCGCGCGTCGCATCGGAAGCATTCCCCGAAGCTCGGACGTCAGCTCCTTCTTCTCCGAGAAGGGCATCGAGTCCCAGTCGTGCTGGTGAACCTCGTCCCAGTAGTTCTCCCACTGTCGCTGGAACTTCTGCTCCATGCGGAAGCGGTTCTCGGGATCCTGCATGTACGGAGTGTCCACGATCAAAAGCTCCGTAGGTCGGACGTAGCGACCAGACTCCTGCGAAATCGCAGTACCGACGCGGTGTCGGATGAGTTCCTGTGTCATCACCACGGAGGTGTTGCGGATCCCGAAGTTGAAGACTGCGTGCTCCAGCACGGAGCCGTGACCCGACTTGATCAGATTCGTCAGATACTCGATACGGTCCTTGCGAACCTTGGTGACGTTGGGATTTCCGCCCTCTGCGCTGTAGGAGTCATAGCACAGGCGACCCTCAAGTTCAAGAAGGATCTCGTGGTCAGGCACACCATCAAAGAACCGCTGCTCCAGCCACTCCTCACCACCGTAGCTTTCGCGGAGGAACTCGTATGCACCCTCGGGGTTCATGATGGTCTTACCGATCAGGGTAACCTTCGGAGTTACAAACCTCACTCGTCGTCATCCTCTTCCATGTTCTGATGCAAAGACATCAGCGTAACGTGCCCGGCAACAGCTTCAAACTGTACCAGCATATCCTTCAAAAGTCCAAACGTCCGGTAGCGAGGCGTGAGCCGCCCTTGGTTGGGGAGAATCGGCTCTACGATGTCAAGCATGTTGCCTTCATCGTCGTACGACTGGATCGCGGTTACTACGCAGTAGTCCGTAACCAGCCCTTCCTTGGCTACCTCCAGCGTTACCAGCTCGCGGATAGCCTCGTCAAGCTTGTCGTAAGCTGCCTTGGTCTGTGCTTCTCGGTTCTTGTCCATGATACTCCTAACGGGTGTGGGTTCCATTCTACCCACACCCGTTAGAAAAAGCCGGATCAGTCGAGTTCGTCAGCGCAAACGAGCAGGATTCCTGCCACGGTCACCAGCTTCTCGGGGGTGGAGCCCAGCGGACCAAGGTGCTCTACCAGCGACTCCTCGGCCTCGCGGGCATCTGCACCGTGCACCTCGCTGTCACGAAGCTCCTTGTGCAGAACCGCGCGGTTGTAAGCAGCTCCCATAGCCTCGATCAGGCCCTTGTCGAACTCTACTCCGTCAATCTCCACCATGTTGGATTCTCTTTCTTCAGAAGTTTCCGTAGTTCACCTGGAAGCAGTCCAGACCCAGCTCACGCCACATCTTCACTACCTGGTCCCTGTCGTCCAGTACAAACCAGACCCGGTACTGGTCTCGCACGTGCTTGTTGAACAACTCATACTTTACCAGATCGTCCCTGCGGTTGTCACCCTCGGCCCGCATGTGGAGCTGGTCGTACCGGATTTCGTTTTCTGCAAGCCACTTCTCAGTTCCCTGACGTGCAGCGCCGTCGCGGCCACTCATCAGGATGACTTCCAGCTCTTCGTCCTGTGAGAGGAACCCGAGAAGGTCGACTACGGAGAAGCGAGGAGTGTCCCCGCCAACCCCGCCCCAGTCGTAGGGGCTGCGTCCGTTCATGTCACTGGTCAGCGTACCGTCGATGTCCACGATCACCGCAACCGGAAGTGCGGGATCCTCGATGTACGGCTCCCAGACTCGCTCAGTCTCCTCGGGAGGAAGCGGGTAGGGGTACGGCTTGCCCTTGAGGTAGCGGTTGTAGAAATCGGTGATGACCTTCTCACCCACGGAGTTCCGGCGATAGTGATCTCGAAGAATACACTCTGCGACAGGAGTGTGCGTAAAGTCCTGAACCTCGAACTCTGCTCCGTTGGTCCGAGCGATGCTGCGAAGCTCTCGAATGGTGCGCCATGGGAAGTTCGTGTCCGAGACCACGACAGACTTTCCGCACTTGAGTGCGTTCTCGATCAGGTTGTTGCGCAGGTCAAGAACGAACTTCTCGTTTTCCTTGACGAACCCAAACCCCAGCATCTCCCGGAGCACGTCACGCTCCACGCGAACGCGGTTGATCGGGTCCTCCGCGACCCAGTCGCGAGCCCACGTCGTCTTACCGGACGCCTGCAACCCGATGGTTGCGATCAGCTTCTTCACTCTTCGATACCTGCTTCCTTCAACTTGTTCTTCCACTCGCGGTCACACTGAGCTTCGAGCTTCTTCATCTCGCGCTCTCGCTCCTTGAGTTCCTTCTCCCGCTGTCCGGGAGTCTTCTTGTGCCCGTTCATCACCATAGCATGCAATGCCCGGAGAGTCCAGAGCAACGGCCACGCCCCGGCGTGCAGGAGGATGCCTGTGTAGTCCGAGATCGGGACTTCATCAGCCGACACGTACCGGTAGTCGCTGACCTTCCGAGCGATGCGCAGGTAGTCTGACTTGGAGTACAGCTTCGCCTCCAAGGGAACCTTCAAGTAAGTGGACTTCTCGTTGATGCACATCGTCTCGTAGACCAGCCTGCGCGCTGTCAGGATCGCTATGACGAGATACAGCACCAGGGTACCTAGAATGATCATCGTCTTCCTTTCGTGATACTCACAGCATAGCGAAGGGGAGCGGGGACCGCAACCCCCGCCCCCCTTCGGTTAACTACTGCTTGTGCAGGAATCGGAGGTGGTTACCGGGCACCCACTCGGCACTCGGCTCAAACAGGCTCCATACCTTGTCGTTGATCGGACGGTCATCCAGCAGTGCGAACAGCAGCCCCGTATCCCGAGACTCCTTCGCCAACATCGCGAACTCCTTCCGGAACCCCGGATCACCCTGCTTCAGTTCGCGCAGATCCCACAGGTAGTTCTCGATGTAGTCGAACGTCGCGACGACGTACTGGAACCGCTCCTGAACCTTGGTCTCCAGGTACTCTGCGACGTCCCGCACGAACGAATGGAACTCGTCGGGGAGGGGCGCGCAGATCTCCTCAACAGTCTGACCGCCGCGCAACGCCTCGTAGACGCGACGAGCATTCAGACCCGTGACGATACGGTGCAACTCGATGTAGTCCCCCTGCTTCACCTTGACCCAGTCGTGAATCTCCGGGACGTACAATACCAACCCCTCGGCACCGGGGCGAGGGGGAGCCGCGAGTGCCTGTGACAGGTTGTCGTAGTCGAAGGACTGAGCCCGGGGACCGTCCCAGTCACCCATGTTCGCAGGCACGTAGTTGCCTTCGTTGACACCGATCCACCCGAGCAGCACCAGGTCATCGGTCTCGCCGTAGTCGCAGACGATGCGGTTCTCCGGGTAGATGATCTCGACCAGCGGCGTGACGATACCCGACAGTGAACGTTTCCAGGCGCGAACCCACTCGGGGTACTTCTGGTTGAGAACCCGGGTCGCGTGCCGCGCCTGATCGGACGCGAATGAACCGCGCGTCGCCACCGCGACACCCCCTGCCGGTGTGACGTAGATCACACCCAGCGAACCGTCCATCTTGTCCGAAGCCCAGACCTCCATGTCGGGACGCAGCTCGGGAGCGTTGACCTCGCCGTAGTTGAAGAACTTCGGGAACGGTCGGGCGAGTACGTCGCCGTTGTCGATGTTGAAGATCAGACCACGGGACGCGCGAGTCTCGGGAGTCCAGTTGCGATCGAAGACAGTCTTCTCCGCGTAGTTCGCGATGCGCAGCTCGGGGAAGTCGGGGTGGACCTGGAGCCGGATGTAGCCCTCGTCCACCAGATCCCAGAAAGCATCGATGCTGAACAGTTCCCAGTACTTCATCGAATCTCCTTCTTGTCGTTCAGGTCGTCCATGTTCTGGAAAGCACGTCGGTTGTAGAAGACGAGCAGCGCGAGGATGCTGAGAGCCAGCATGATCCCGGTGGCTGTGTCGTCAACAACACGGAAAGCTACGTACGAGTTGATCAGAGCAACTCCGTTGACCAAGACCCACTCCACGGAAAGGTTCTCCCGCTTACGCCGAACCTCTTCCCTCGTTGCAGCGACGGTCGCACGCTTGCGATTGCGTCGATCTGCGGGATTTCCCTTGGGTCCATTGCTCTTGCGAGACTTGGTCTTAGGGGCCTCGGTCTCCTGCGGCTTGTCGTCTCGGACAGACATCCGGAGTCGGACCCCGGTCTTGACCTCGGTATCGGTCTTGTGGGTATTGCTCTTCATGTTCCTCTTCCTGGTGGTGGGGCGGGAAGGTGAATTCCCGCCCCGGTTTCTAGAACGTGCTACTTCTTCGGACCCTCGAAGACCAACTCACACCCCGACAGGTCCAGCTTGTCGCCGTTGCGGAAACTAGTCATCAGTGCTTCCCCGAACCTTCGTGTAGTACTTCTCATCGTCCAGATCATCCGCAGTCGTACTGTAGGTCGTCTCGTCAAGGGTCGAATACAACTTCACGGAACCATCCTGACCCACGAAAACCACCACCAGTTCATCATCCGAGAAAGGCTCTGCTGTAACCCGATAGACGTCACCGATCCGAGGAGTCCGAGCGATCCTCTTAAGATGGCAAGCCGAAACATATTCGATGGCTCGTTCCGGCGTCCGGTCTCCGTACTCCGTCAGCGGAAGCAGGTCGAAGGTCCCGTCCCCGTTATCAAGACTGACCTGGAACCTACCGGGGAGAATGGTGACGATGTCGTTCTCGCGGATCTTGTTCATGTCAGTTCTCCCTCATCTCGTAGTTCACCAGCGACTCCAGAGCGGAGCGAACTTCGTCCTTAACATACTCGCTGTCGTGGTCCCACGAAGCGGAACCGATTGCGGAGAGCGCGTCCAGGAAGTCACCCGAACCCATCTTGTCGAGAACCTCCTGGACCTCAGCAGCATCCAGAGTCTCGTCACCGGTCACGGGGCAGCCGAAGTCCTCGAACGGAGACGGGCACGAGCAACCCGAATCCCCTGCCCAGTAGTACTTGCACTCGTCCGGGTGGTACCAGAGGCTGAAGGTATCGAAGCTGTAGTCCGGCTCCCGCAGCTCGAACTCGGTCACGTGCTCCAGACCAAAGTGCTCGGGATCCCTGCGGATGTCCACGAACTCCTTGTAGTATGACATGATTTCCTTTCTAGGCGTAGAACACCTGGTAGAGGACGAACGCTGCGGCGATGATGCCAAGCGTTCCGAAAACCCAGCTTCCGTCAAGCAGGTTGCGCAGAGCAGCCCCGCCCAGGATACCAATAGCGATTGCGAGCAGAATCTCAATACCCGACATTAGTCGTTTCCCTCCAGCTTGTCAAGGTCGTTCACCGCACGAAGCAGGTTGCGCTGCGAGACGATCCGGTCGTTTCGCTCGCGCTCGTAACGGTCCATGAGGCGGTAGATCGTCGCGGCTGCGAACAACATCACGAACAGCACGATGACGTGAGTCCCGGTCCCGTGACCCTGCACGAAATCACCAGCGATCCAACCGAGACTCACCCCCGTGAGGGGCAGGACCAGGGATCCCTGGACCGTGGGGTCGTCCGCGAAGTCGCGACCGATCTGCTTCAGGTTCATAGTTCCTCTTCCTCGATGATTTCAGCGTCTACGATTTCGTAACCGAGTGCCTTGCGGATCTCTTGCTCCTGAGCATACTGCTTCTTCTTGGCTTCGTCAACCAGATCCTGCAACTCGGTTACCTGGATCTCCACTCCGGTGTTGTGCGTAACTTCCGCTCGCACCGGGGAGTCGATACCGAAGAGCTTAGCACGCCTCTCCTGGATCTTCAAGAGGGTTTCGATAGCCTTGAACCGAGGACCCGGATCCCGCAGGGGTGTGTTGTCCCGGGGGTGGAAGACGACCTGTCCCTTGTCCACGGTGAAGTACTCACCCTGGAGTAGCTCCAAGGCTTCCTGCTCCAGCATGTCCAGACGATCGGACTCGCGGTTGCGGTGCGCTTCCAGGGTGACCGCAGCCTTTTCCGGGAAGTACGAGCTGAGACGCTTGGCTACCGTGGAAACGGACAACCCGTACTTCTTTGATAGCTCGTCGTTCGTTAGCTTCAGGTTGATCTTGTCGTCCCACATCTGGGCGGTTTCCGTCATACGGACAAGGTCACTGCCTGGACCACCGGAGTTGTTGGTCTTGAGACTGCGGTCTAGTCCTTCGCGGGGGAATTCCTTGAAGCGGTTGGTGACCGTGCGCTCTCCGACACCGTACTTGTGAGCGATGTCCTTGTTGGACATTCCGTTGATCCGGTCATCCCACATGAGTTCCGCCTGCGCGCGGCGGGATTCTTCGTCGGAGTTCTTGCCCCGGGGGTTGTTTCGGTGGTTGTTCCCTGGTTCTACGTGACCCATCGTGATGCCTCCACAGCTAAGGGTCGGGAGACAGTCTCCCGACCCTAGCAATTGTAGCATTTAGATCACGCGACAGCGCACTTAGAAGACGCGGTTCCAGTACTGTGATGCGCGAATGGTACTCGCGTCGAGGGTGATTTCGGTGAAAGCGCTGGTCAGTGTGACCGAGGTCCCGTTGACACGACTGACGAGATACGCGATCCCGTCATCGTCACCCTCCAGAGTCTCCGTCGCCGCCCAAACCTCACCGACGTTGGGGACCGGCGGCTTGGTCTCCTCGTAGAACTCCAGCAGAATCGTGTGGCGCGCGTTGGTGTGGACGTCGCGAACCTCTGCGGTTCCGTCGTTGGAGTCCCAACCCAAGACTTCGTAGACCGCGTCCTTCGGCTTGAGGAAAGTCCCGATCTCGGGCATCTCGTCTTCCTGCGGAGACTCGGTCACCGGACCCCAGTGGCAGAGGAGTTCCCGCAAGGTCAGTCCAGCCGAAGCCGCACCACGATCCGCTTCCTCACAGTAGTATCGACCGTCGTTGAGGTTGAGATCCCACTGGTCGTTGTCGCGGTCGTAGTACGTGTGAGTCACCGGCTCCAGGCTCTGCTCCCACTCGATGCGCTCGGAATTCTCTTCAGAGTTGGTGGTGTTTTCGACCAGTCGGATCCGGTACCGACCCTCTCCGGAGAAGTCCTCGATCCGTGCGAGATCGTCTCGGAACCAGACGTAGTCTCCGATGTCGTAGTTCACATGAACTCCTTCAGGTGCGTAATGAATGAAGCGGAAAGAACCAACAACACGGCAGAGGTACCGAGGTACCAACGGGTCCGTCCACCCGGGACATCGGTCTCGGGGATCGCGAGCATCAGTATCAGGGTGATGAGGATCATGACCGGGAGTCCGATCAGCGCGACCCAAATCACAGAAGACCCCCGATCAGAACCAGCGACGTCACCAGGAACGAAAGAAACAGCAGGTGAAGGAGGGTCTTGACGATGACGGTCCCTGCATCGTCACCCTTGCGCGACCATCCGATGGGAGAGATAAACGTAGTTACCGCCTGGGCAATCGTCATGATCAGCAGACCGATGAACGCAAACCAAACCACGAGACTTCCTTTCGATGGGTTCGCTTCCTGCGAACCGACTGAACCCCACGCTACACGGCACGGGGTTCAGTGTCAAGGGGGATTTTACAGAAGCTGCCAGAGCAACACGATGGCCATGACCTCCACCGCTACTACCAGCGCAGACAAGATCAGGGTAATGAATGCTTCCAAGCAACCCTCGGCGTTGAACAAGTTGATCATCGACCAGATGGCGTTGAACGCAACGACAACGGCAAGACCTACAATGACGAGCGCAACCACGGGAACCTCCCCTCGGATCTGGAGACGGGTATCCGGTCAACCATACCGTGTGACGTGTGGTGATGTCAAGTATCCCCGGGTGTTGACACGCGAAGGGGTTGCGTGTAGTGTGGGGTTCACAGTCAGGGAAAACGAAGGGAAACACCGATGACCAGCGAATACACTTCCTCCATCCTCCGAGACGGGCTCCAGCTCATTCGCGCTTACGGTTGGGTTCAGGGTGTGTCGGGTTCGTACTGGGAGGGTTTCTGCGCACTTGGTGCGATCTACGAAGCAGCCGAGGATGTTCCACTTCCCGAGAAGTACGTCGCTCTTGGTGAAGCTCGCGACGCTCTCGCTCACGCAGTTGACCTGTGGTACGAGGTTCCCGAGAACCCCGAGGGTCGGTTGAAGAAGCATCCCGTCGCGGAGTACAACGATCACTTCGCCGAGTCGGTCGCGGACATCGAGGCGATCTTCACCGAAGCACTCCACCGGGTGTGAGGGAGGTCACCTCACACACCATATCCCGTCAACCTGCATTAACGGGATATGGTGTGAGTGTGTGTGAGTACTCCCCCACTTACACGTATAGGAAAAAACTTTTTTTAAAAGTATATATGTATCTATAAGAGCGGTAGGGGCCTCCGCAACCTCACACACACTCACACACTCACACGCTTACATTGCTGATTCTTCTTATGAGTCGTGTCACGGGCCGCGTGATTACAGACGCCGCTTCCCGAACGCTGAGAGCAACGCTAACGGACTCACTGTAGCTCCCCGGTGTAACCACTCCAAGAGAACTTTAATCGTTCGTCTCCGTCGATCTGAGAGCTTCTTGTTCTCTCGACGTCCCTGCATGTGACGCATGTCACGCCTTTAGGGTTTGAAAAAATGCTCGCGAAAATTGGAGCGCGTCGGCCCCCTGTGGCCCTGGGGGTCAAGTGGCTACCCTGGGTGGGTGGGGCAGCACGGGCGGTAACACTGAGTCGGTCGGGCTCAACTCTCACAAGCCCAACGGGCTCAACGGGTGACCGGGTTAGCCCAACGGGCTTAAGCAACCTGAGTCACCTAGACGCATGGGCAGCAGAGACTCACACAAGTTGAGTGCACCTGACTCATGTAACGGGTAGGTAACGGTTGAATGCGACCCTGAGTGATTGGGTGGATACCTACTCGTGAGTACGGCCCCCAGATGCACGCTACCGGGTCGTAGCCCCTTGCACGGGTGATTGGGTGGGGCAGACGCTGCAAGACGTTTGTGCAGGTCAACCGTGTAGTACTACACGATGTAGCAGTAACGGGGTAAAAGTAAGGGTAGCCTTCCCATGCTTGACAGCGTGTGCTACCATCCCCCAGCCACGGGAGCGGGTGACACAGCAACTACCTACTGTAGCGGCCCCAGGGCGTCCGGACACTGTACCCGTACCCGCAGCAGGACGCCGCCTAAACATCACAGTTGGGTAACAGCCACCCCCAGCAAGCCACTGCCACGGAAGCAAGCCACGGGGAAACCTCTTGCTGGGAAGAGACTGCCGGGGAAACAGCCCCCAGCCCCTGGATAACAGGTGGGTAACAACCCCTTGACACCGCCCCAGCGGCATGGTACGCGTGCACGTCGCGTCGGGAGAGGGACGGCGTCATCTTCCTAGGAAGCTACTTCCTGCGGGTTGCTGGCACTTTTGCTGCCCCAGAGCGATGACGAAACTACTTTCTGCCCATAGTCGCAGGTCACAGCCCCATGATTACGTCGTTATCGTCCTGTTACCCTCCCGTGGCTTGGCTGTTACTGTTCATCCCCTAGTGTCTGGGGTGTTGGTCGAACCGCCGAAACGGTCGAAGGGTCCGGGGAACCGGGTCACGCGACTGTCAGGCCGTTAAATTGACCGGCGACACGGCGCAAGCGCAAGCGACGCGACACGGTCCTAGAAGCCGCTGGAAACAGCGGGTTGACAGGAACGGAGAACGGGACTAGCGTAAGCGCCACGGTTCCAAACCGAACGGGTTAGGGATCCGGAGAAATTCCCCGGAAACGGGGGGTTGACACGGAAACCGACACCCACTAGGTTAAGAACCACGGTTCACACCCGAACGGGTGGCGGAACCGGTGAAAGCCCCGGAAACGGGGAGTTGACACCGGGGAAGACACCCACTACGGTGGGAACCACGGCGAAAACCTCAGGTCGGGGGAAGTCACCGGGGCGGTTGACCGGAATGATTACAACGGCTAGGGTTGGAACCAACGGATCCCCAAATTGGGAGCGGCGACAGGATCGCTCTTTAATAAGCCCGGGGAACGCGCTAAAGCGGCAATTCCTAGCGCGTGGCAACTCCGAAAAGGGAGCGCTGACAGTAGCGCGGGTGCGACGGCCCCAATCCGGGAAGCCTGTTTGATTACGGGTTAGTACGGTGCGGTAGGGTCCGGCTTGAACTAGAAACTGTCGGGGATTCGATCTCTCGGATTCTCTGGTGGTACACGGGTAGCGTTGAAACGTGTGCGGAATGCGCACAGTTTGCCTCTTGCGAATACGGTTCGCGCTAGCTTCCCCGTAGAACTCCGGAGTAGCCGATAAAGGTTTGAACCTAGGTGACAAGGATAGCGCGGTGTTGTTTACCGTCATACCTCACGCCAATATCAGACCGTGGTTTGAATCCTCTAAGCATGATTGATCTTTTGCGTAGTCTGATCACGCTAGCCGTTCCTTGAACCCGAACGGCTAGCCACATGAGACTACACAGAAAGGACGCAAGCATGGGTAACAAAAAGCCTCGGTGGTCTTCCCGTGACAAGGAAGTCGCTGCCATCCTGCGCAAGCGTGACGAATCGGCCACGGTCGAACGTCGCAAGCTCGCACGTGTCGGGATCCTTCCCGCGCACCTGCAAGAGATTGCGAACCGTCCCACTGTCAAGTACATTGGCGGGGACCGCGCGCCGCGACCGCGTAAGAACATGACGGACAAGGAACGTCGGTTGAACACCACGGCGCGTCGCAAGCGTCGACCGAATAACATTCCGTTCAACCCTGCTTACTTCCCCGACCGCGACACGGTGAACGCTGTTCCGGATGTTCTGTCGGGTGTCACCAAGACTGACGTATAGGACGAAACGCGCACACCGTGTGCGTCGGGTGTTGCAAGACACTCCTGATGAGTCCCGATTGATTGCGAAAGGACCGAATCATGGAACCCAAGGTTCTCACGTGGGCAGAACTGGGCTACGAGAACGACTCGCAGCCTGTCGACACGATGGGTCTCGGTAGGCAGCAGCATGGTTCGCCCGTGCGTGCCTACGACGGAACCGTCCTGTGGGTCGAGTCCTACCAGTGGAAGATCCTGCCGGACGGTTCCTACGAATCGCGACGGTATCGCGTCGTTGGACGCAT
>Ga0307412_10001381_pt1 | contig 13482 bp, 12 predicted proteins | sample DK1Cmetagenome_3_FD_203823 | JGI IMG/M metagenome (GOLD analysis project Ga0307412, IMG submission 203823) | Maize rhizosphere microbial communities from greenhouse at UC Davis, California, United States - DK15-C-1 | ecosystem: Host-associated > Plants > Roots > Rhizosphere > Soil | place: USA...
CGAAGGCGGTGGCTCAGCTTGCATGGATGTTGGATGCGACGGCCCCTTCGCGGGCAAGCCCGCTCCCACAGGGAATTTCGGTGAGCAACGGTTCTCCGTTCAGCGCAGATCCATTGTGGGAGCGAGCCTACTCGCGAAAGCGCCAGTGGATTCAACCTCCGTCTCGGGACTGATCCCAAAGCGCGCCACCATTTCCCGCTGTCCAGCGGCCGTCACCCCCAGCGCACGGCTGTCCAGGTCCTGGACCACCCATTTGCGCTTGATCGCCACTTGCAGCAACGCAGCCCCCAAGGCACCACCCAGGTGCGGCCGGCGCATGCTCCAGTCCAGGCAGGGGCAGGCAAACCGCCGCCGTTGGGCCGCCAATGCCTGCACGTCAATGCCCAAGCCTGCAAACAGGGGCTCACCCGTTTCACTCAGCCGATAACCCTGCCCTTCTACATCGAACAGCCACCCGGCTTCGAGCAAGCGATCATGCAGCCGCACCGCCAGGGTACCGGCCATGTGGTCGTAGCAAGTGCGAGCGAATTGCAGGCGATCCGGCGTGCGCGAGGTGAACGCCGGCGCGGCGTTCTGGCCGATCACCATCAATGCTTCAAGGGCTTCTGCCACACGCTTATCGGCGAGGCTGTAGTAACGATGACGGCCCTGCACATGCAAGCGCACCAGGGCCAACTCCTTGAGCTTCGCCAGGTGGGCGCTGGCGGTGGAGGCGCTGACGTCGGCGATGCTCGCCAACTCCGTGCTGGTGCGGGCGTGGCCGTCCATCAGTGCGCAGAGCATTCGGGTCCGGGCCGGTTCGGCAATCGCCGCGGCCACCTGGGACACGCCCACATCGTGTTGCTCTGCGTTCATATTTCGCTCCCGGACGAATCAAGCCATGCGTCGACTGAAGATAGTAGCAGCACTTCTCCCGCATGAACGAGGCAGCCCATCATGGACCCGATCACCGCCGCGACACACGCCGATCCGTACCCCTACTACGCGACCCTTCGCGCCAGCGGCGGACTGCACTTCGACCCACACCTTAACCTCTGGGTAGCCAGCAGGGCCGAAGCGGTGTGCGCCGTCTTGCATCACCCCGACTGCCATGTGCGCCCCGACCATGAGCCGGTGCCGAAGGCGATTGCCGAGGGTCCCGCGGGCCAGGTATTCGGGCACTTGATGCGGATGAACGAAGGTGAACGACAACGCTGCCCGAGGGCGGCGATTGCGCCGGGGTTGCAAGACATCGATCCCCACCAGGTCGAGGCGTTGGTCAAGGCGCGCTGGCTCAGGCAGGGTGCCGAAGGCGTGCATCAGGCGCAGTTCATCGGCCCGGTCAGCGTGGTGGCGCAACTGCTGGGCTTCAATCCGACGGACAGCCACCTGATCAGCGAACTCACGGGGGATTTCGTCGCCTGCCTGTCGCCCCTGAGCCAAGCCCCGCAACTGGAAGCTGCGCACCGGGCCAGCGAACAACTGGCGAAGCTTTTCCAGGAGCGGATCGTTGCGCAAGACTGCCAGTTGTTGAACGGCATCTGCCGAGGCTTCGAAGCGGGCGACGCGGACAGTCGGATCGCCAACCTGATCGGCTTGCTTTCGCAAACCCATGAAGCCACGGCCGGCCTGATCGGCAACGCGTTGTTGGCGTTGATCCGTGATACAGCGCTACAACGCGAGCTACGGGATGATCCCACGCAAATCAGCCTGTTATTGGCTGAAGTCCAACGTTTCGACCCGGCAGTGCAGAACACCCGGCGCTTCATCGCCGCCCCTTGCGAAATCCTCGGCACTGCCCTGCAGCAGGGCGACGTGATCCTGGTGCTGCTGGCCTCGGCCAATCGCGACCCGCAGCTCAATCCGCAACCGGACGCCCTCCTGTTGGATCGGCCGAATCGGCGCAGCTTCAGCTTTGGCAGTGGCCGCCACGAATGCCCAGGCCAGGCCTTGGCGATGACCATCGCCCATGCGACGTTAGATGCCATTCTGGAACGCGAGCCGGGCCTGGACCAGTTGATCTGGCGCTACCGCCCCTCCGCCAATGGACGCATCCCGCTGTTCAGCGATCGGTAATCAACAAAAACGCTATCAATCGTCCCGCGTCAGGACTTCCAGCAATTCGATTTCAAAGATGAGGTCGGCGTTAGGCTTGATGTGGGCGCCCATGGATCGTTCGCCATAGGCCAGGTGCGCCGGCACCCACAGTTTGCGCTTGCCGCCGACCTTCATGCCCATGAGCCCGAGGTCCCAGCCCTTGATGACGCGGCCCGTGCCGATCACGCATTGGAACGGCTTGCCGCGGCTGTAGGATGAATCGAACTCCGTGCCGTCTTCGAGGGTGCCGCGGTATTGGGTGGTAATCAGCGCGCCTTTGACTACGCTTTTGCCATTGCCCTCTTCCAGGTCGATGATTTGCAGCTCTTCAATCATGGCTTCTTTCCCGTGTGATCCAGGCGCGGGGTTTTCGCAGATATTTGCGTGACAGGCAACCTTTTGCGGCAAAGGGAACCGCAACGGCCACTTCGGTTCACATGGGTATCGACCCTGCATTTCAGATAAGGATTTTCTGATGATCGACTCTCGCCCCCTCCACGGTTTCATCCCGCCTTACATTCTCAACCGCATCATCGCCCATGGCTCCGAGCAGCAGCGTTCCAGCGCCCTCGGCACCCTGACCCACGTGAACAACCTGCGCCACAACCCTGGCCCACCCATTCATCCACCCGTAGCCGCCCAATTGCCCAAGCCCGGCAAGGCTGGCCATCCCCAACGCAGCGTGCATGATGCGCAAAACACCATGGAGCTGCCGGGCCAACCAGTACGCCTGGAAGGCCAGCCGGCCAGCGGTGACCCAGCGGTAGACGAAGCCTACGACGCCCTCGGCGCCACCTATGATTTTTTCTGGCGAGTGCTGGAGCGTGACTCCATCGACAACAAAGGCTTTGCCCTGGTCGGCAGCGTGCATTACGGCCAAGGCTACGAGAACGCCTTCTGGAATGGGGCCCAGATGGTTTTTGGCGACGGCGATGGCGAAATCTTCCAGCGCTTCACCCGCTCCCTGGACGTGGTGGCCCACGAGTTGGCCCACGGCGTCACCGAGAGCGAAGCCGGCTTGATCTATGCCAACCAGTCAGGCGCGTTGAACGAGTCGATTTCCGATGTGTTCGGCGTGCTGGTCAAGCAATTCGTATTGGGCCAGACCGTCGAGCAGGCCGACTGGCTGATCGGCGCCGACTTGCTCACTGACAAGATCAACGGTGACGGCCTGCGCAGCATGTCCAACCCCGGCACAGCCTACGATGACCCGCTGCTGGGCAAGGATCCCCAGCCGGCACACATGCGCCAATTCGTCATCACCCGCGAAGACAACGGCGGTGTGCACATCAACTCCGGCATTCCCAACCGGGCCTTTTATCTGGTTGCAACCGCGCTCGGCGGATTCGCCTGGGAAAAGGCCGGGCGAATCTGGTATGACACCTTGTGCGACAGGCAACTGGCCAACGATGCGTCCTTCAGTGCGTTCGCCCGCCTGACCGTCGAGCACGCCCGCCAACGCTTCGGCGCCCGGGAAGTCAAGGCGGTGCAGGACGGCTGGACGCAGGTGGGCGTTGACCTGAACGAGGAGAACGGATGAAAACCCTTCCAGACCTTGATGACAAAGCAGTCGTGAAGCTGTCGCGCCAGGGCGGCGTCGCGGCGATCCACGCCTTGACCCGTCCCCGGGAAATCGAGTTCGCCCAATGCGACCTCGACCAACGCACGCGCATCTGTTCGGTGCTGGAGGGGTGCCTGCCACTCACCTCCTCCACGCCCGGCCGGGGCGACCAGCGTTATTTCCAGATCGAGGTGCGTTACCGATCCAACGACCAGGACGACGAGATGGTGCTGCAGGTGCCCGAGGACCGGGCACCTGGCGACTTGGTTCATCTGTGGGATAAAGGCGAAGTGCTTTAGCGTGTCGCAGGGACAATCTTGACGATGGCGCCGGACACGGTTTCGATCAGCAGGTATTTATCGTCGATCTGCACCCATTGCTGCTCTTTTGTCGGCTGCTCGAGTTTTTTCTGCTTCCAGTCCTTCATGGCCCTGTCCGCGCGTTGGTAGTCCGCCGGTACCCGGTCATTTTCCACCAGCCGGCGACCATTGCTCGGCGAATGCTCCAGGGCATCGCCGGTCTTCTCGACGGCTTGGGCGACAGGCCCAAAGGCTCCGAGGCCGGCGATCAGGACCAGGCTGGCGATGAGGGTGGGTTTGCGCATAGAAGAGCTCCAATTAATTCAAGGTACTGAGTCTGGGACTTCGGCGGCGGCGAATCATTCCGTTTACTGTGGTGCCTAGAAGCTGGGCCCCCCCCTTTTGTGGCGAGGGGATTTATCCCCGCTGGGCTGCGCAGCAGCTCCAAGCCAAGCAACTCGGTGTGCCAGGAAGATTGAGTTCACTGCTTTAGGGCTGCTGCGCAGCCCAACGGGGATAAATCCCCTCGCCACATGACCTAGTTCACCGCGCGACAGCGCAGCGTCGAGACGCGGCGGGCTCCCTCACCACAGGTTGTGCCGGGCATGGCATAGTGGCGAGCCTTGGCCCAACACCCGCCGGACGGACCCAACATGAGCACCACCACCTCTTCCCCAGCCCTCAAGGAAATCTTCAACAGCACCCGCCTCGAACACATCGCCACGGAAATGCGTGCGGTGTACCCCGCCTTCGATGCCAAGGCGTTCCTGAACATGGCCAATGATGGACTGGCGCAGTTGTCGGTGATGCAGCGCATGGCGCGGGTCAGCGAATGCCTGCATGCGGTGCTGCCGCTGGATTACGAAGCATCGCTGGAAGTCCTGCGCGCCCTGGCTCCGCGGCTGAACAGCATGTTCGTCAGCATGTTCCTGCCGCACTACGTAGCGTCGTACGGTCGACATGCGTTCGAGTCCTCCATGGACGCCCTCAAATACTTCACCCGATTCGGCTCAGCAGAATTCGCCGTACGGCATTTCCTGCGCGATGACCTGGCGCGCACGCTAGCGGTGATGCACGACTGGGCACTGGACACCAACGAGCATGTCCGCCGCCTCGCCAGCGAAGGCAGCCGCCCGCGCCTGCCTTGGTCGTTCCACCTGGAACCGATCCAGGCCAACCCGGAACTCGCCGCCGCGATCCTCGAAACGCTCAAGGCCGACGACAGCCTGTACGTACGCAAATCCGTCGCCAACCACCTGAACGACGTGACCAAGCAGCATCCCGACTGGGTCCTCGACCGGATCGAAGGCTGGCCGCTCCAGCAGCGCCACACCGCCTGGATCGCCCGGCATGCCCTGCGCAGCCTGATCAAGCAAGGCAATCCTCGTGCGCTGGCCGTGATCGGAGCGGGTGGCAAGGCTCAGGTCGAGGTCTTGGATCTGCAGGTGCTGCCGGCGGTGATTCGCCTGGGGGAGCAGGTCACGCTGTCGTTCAAAGTGCAATCGACGTGTCCCGAGAACCAGCGTCTGGTGATCGACTACGCCATCGACTACGTGAAGGCATCCGGCGGCACGTCGGCCAAGGTGTTCAAGCTCAAGACCTTCGACCTGCCCGCCCTGGCGTCCGCCAACCTCAGCCGCTCCCAGCACATCCGCGAGCTGACCACGCGCCGGCACTATGAGGGCCGGCATTCGGTGCATGTGCTGATCAATGGCGAGCGGCTGGGCAGCACCGCATTCGACATCGTTTCCTGAGCAGTCGCCTCAGGCGATTGCCACGCGCGGGAATTGGCGGATGTTCTTGAGGAAATGCTCGGCGGGCTGCGGATGCCCCAGCAGATAACCCTGCAGTGAGTCGCAGCCCAACTGGGTCAGGAAGTCCTGCTGCACATCGGTCTCCACCCCTTCGGCAACGATCCGCAGGCCCAGGGCCTGGCCAAGGGCAACGATGGCCGAGACGATGGCCGCGTCGTCGCTGTCGTGCTCCAGGTCGCGGACGAAACCACGGTCGATCTTCAACTCATTGGCCGGCAGGCGCTTGAGGTACATCAGGCTCGAATAGCCGGTGCCGAAGTCGTCGATGGACAAGTCCACGCCCATGTCCGACAACTGCTGCAACACCGTCATGCTCGCGTCCGCGTCGCTCATGGCGGTGGTCTCGGTGATTTCCAGGGTCAGGCTGTTTGGCGGCAGATGGTGAGTCTCCAGCGCCTTGGCGACGCTCTGCACCAGGCCTACATGGCAGAACTGCAACGCCGAGAGATTCACTGCGATGCGCCAGTCGGTGTAGCCCAGCACGTACCATTCGCGCATCTGCCGGCAGGCTTCGTTGAGCACCCATTCGCCGATGGGGATGATCAGCCCGGTTTTTTCCGCCAGATCGATAAAGGTATCGGGCATCAACAGGCCCTGGGTCGGATGAGTCCAGCGCAACAGCGCCTCGGCGCCCACCGGACGGCCGTTGGCGGCGTCGAACTTGGGCTGGTAATGCAGGCTGAATTGCCGCTGCTCAACGGCGATGCGCAAGTCTTGCAGCAGTTGCAATTGCTTGCGGGCGTTGCTGTTCATCGAGGCGTCGAAAAAGCTGTAGCCGTTCTTGCCGGCGCCCTTGGCGTGGTACATCGCCGCGTCGGCATTCATCAGCAATTCATCGGCGCTCTGGCCGTTACCGGGGTACAGCGAAATGCCGACGCTGGCGGAAATCTGCAAGTCATGGTCGGCGACACGGAACGTCTGGCCGATCAGCCCGACCTGCCGCGCAGCCAGACGCAGGGCATCGTCAGGATCAGCCAACTGCACCAGCAGGACGAATTCATCGCCGCCAATACGCGCGAGGGTGTCTTGGTTGCGCAAATCTTCACGCAAGCGCAGGGCCACGTCCCGTAGCAACAGATCGCCCATGTGATGGCCAAAGGCGTCGTTGACCGGCTTGAAGCCGTCCAGGTCGATGAACATCAAGGCGAAACAACCGCCCTGCTCCTGCACTCGGTGCATGGCCTGGCCGATGCGATCCGCCAGCAATACGCGGTTGGGCAATCCGGTCAGGGGGTCGTGCAAGGCCAATTGGGTCAGTTCCCGATTGGCCTGGGTCAGCGACCTGGCCAGCTCCGCCGTGCGAGCTTCCAGGCGGGCGTCGAGGATGGAAGTCAGCAAGGCAATCGCCAGCACCGCCAGGGTGGTGATCAGCACCAGATTGTCGAGTCCCTTGCCGCTCAGGCCATCGAGGGAACCGCAGAAACTGCCCTCGCTGAACTGCGCCGCAGCCATGCCCGTGTAGTGCATGCCGACGATGGCAGCGCCCATCACCACCGCGGCGCCAGCGCGAGCCAGCCGAACATGAGGGGTGTTCCGACGCAGGCGAAAAGCGATCCACAGCGCCGCCGCACAGGCCACGACGGCAATCAGCAACGAAGCCCCGAACAACGTCGGGTCATAGTCGATACCCGGCTGCATCCGCAACGCGGCCATGCCGGTGTAATGCATGGCACTGATGCCGGTGCCCATCACCAACGCGCCGAACGCCAGTTGCCAGGCCCGCAGTTGCGGCTGGCTGACCAACCACAAGGCAAAGCCGCTGGACAGAATGGCGATCAATAGCGACAGCGCGGTGATCGCCACATCGTAGCCAAGCTCCACCGGCAAGGTGAACGCGAGCATGCCGATGAAATGCATCGACCAGATGCCCACGCCCATCGCCAGCGCACCACCGGCCATCCAGTAATGCTTGGCCCGGCCCTGGGCCGTGGCGATACGCCCGGTCAGGTCCAGGGCGGTAAACGAAGCGAGGATCGCAACAAATAAAGAAATCGAAACAAGGGCGGGGGAATAACTGCCGATGAGCATGGATTTTTCTCGTGACCTGAAGGCCGTACTGCGTCCATGCCCGGTTGAAAGGCGGCGATTGTACACAATCGGGACGAGAGTGCACTGACCACACATCAAAAAGCCATCATCCTTGGAAAGTTTGCGACGAAAGACACTGGGGCAGGCGGCTGCCAGTGCGCTATCGCGAGCAAGCTCGCTCCCACAGAAGGCTGCGGACGTATGAAAATCTGAGGTTCGGCTCCGAGCCCATGTGGGAGCGAGCTTGCTCGCGATGCGGTGCCCGCGACAAAGAACAACCTGAGCCCGTGCAGGTTCGGCTAATCTCCACAGATCATTACCAGGAGCAGCCGGCATGACCCCTATGGATACCAAAGCCACAACCACCGCTTTACTCGTGATCGACATCCAGAACGACTTCATCCCCGGCGGCCAACTGGCGGTGCCGGGCGGCGACGAAATCGTGCCGCTGGTCAACCGACTCGGCCGCTCGTTCCTGAACGTTGTCTGTGCCCAGGACTGGCACCCCGCCGGGCATGCCTCGTTCGCCTCCAGCCACGAAGGCAAACACCCCTTCGACCTTATCCAGTTGCCCTACGGCGAACAAAAGCTCTGGCCCGAACACTGCGTCCAGGATACCCAGGGCGCCGCCCTGCACCCTGACCTTGACTTGCCTCATGCCCAACTGATCATCCGCAAGGGCTGCAACCCGGCCATCGACAGCTACTCGGCCTTCATGGAAGCCGACCGCCTGACCCAGACCGGCCTGACCGGCTACTTCAAGGAGCGCGGCATCGACACGGTGTACATGGTCGGGCTGGCCCTGGATTTCTGTGTGATGTATTCGGCGCTTGACGCACGAATGGCCGGTTTCAACGCAATCGTCGTGCTCGACGCTTGCCGGGGCATCGATATCGACGGTTCAATGGACGCGGCCATCCGACGCATGCAGGAGGCCGGCGTACGGCTGATTCAATCCAGTGACATAACCAACGGATGATTCATACTCCGAGCATTTCCACGCCACAGTGAGCCCCCATGCCGCGCCTCACCCGCACTCATCCGCGTCTCTCCTTGGCCACGGTCACCGGCCTGGCAGCGGGCCTGTTTATTCCGGCGGATTCGGTCATCGGCAAGATCCTGATCGGCTGGAACGCCGGGGTCTGGATCTACCTGGTGCTGATGTTCTGGCTGACGGTGCGGGCCAAGGCACCAGACGTGAAGCGCATCGCCGAAATGGAGGACGAAAACGCCGGATTGGTGTTGCTGATGGTCTGCATCGCGGCGCTGGCGAGCCTGGCGACCATCACCTTTGAACTGGCCGGCAGCCGCGACCTGGCAACCGCTGGCAAACTGCTGCACTACGGCGTCACCGCGTTGACCGTTATCGGCTCATGGCTGCTGATCGGGGTGATCTTCAGCGTGCACTACGCCCGGTTGTATTACACCTGGGACGGCAAGGAACCGGCCCTGCGTTTTGCCGAGGGGCTGACCACCCCCAACTATTGGGACTTCCTGTATTTCTCGTTCACCATCGGCGTGGCGGTGCAGACCTCGGACGTGGGGGTTGCCACACGGCAGTTGCGCAAGATTGTCTTGGCGCAGTCGTTGATCGGGTTCGTGTTCAACACGGCGATATTGGGTTTTTCGATCAATATTGCGGCGGGGTTGTTTGGGTGACTGTTTGGGGCCACTTCGTGGCCCAGCGGGAGCAAGCTCCCTCGCCACGGGAATATCGATACCTTAAGTGAACAGCATTTCCCTTGTGGCGAGGGGATTTATCCCCGTTGGGCTGCGTAGCGGCCCCAAACCAGACAACTCGGTGTGCCAGGAAGATTGAATTCATTGATTCAGGGCTGCTGCGCAGCCCAGCGGGGATAAATCCCCTCACCACAGCGACTGCACTGGCCTCAAGACGGTGTGGGGAGCCACAGCCGGAAACGTGCCCCGCCCAGCGGCGAGGCCTCGACGGTCAGCGTGCCGCCCTGGGCTTGCAGGGCGCGGCGGCTGATCGCCAGGCCGAGGCCGAAGCCGCCGGTGGCGCGGTCGCGGCTGCGGTCCAGGCGGTAGAAGGGTTCGAAGACACGCTCGCGCTCGCTGTCGGGGATGCCGATGCCGTCATCGTCGACCCAGATTTCACAGCCTTGCTCGCTGACCAGCACCCCGACCTGGATGCGTTTCTCGCAATAACGCATCGCATTGCGGAGCAGGTTCTGCAAAGCGCGGGCGGTCAGGCGCGGGTCCAGCACAAAACGCTCCAGCGCCCCGTGCAGCAGCACGTCGATCACCACCTCCGGCGCGGCCAGGTCTTCGTCGAGGCTGCCGAGAATGCTGTCGATGAACTCATCCAACGGCACTTCAACCCGCTCCGGCAAACGCTCGGGATTTTGCAGGCGGCTATAGGACAACAACTCCAGCACCAACTCGTCCAGTTCACGAATGTGCGCCACCAACCCTTGCAGGCGCTCGCGGCTGGCCGTTGGCATGTCCTCCGACAACGCCAGGGCCAAGCCGAAATCGAGCCGGGTCAGCGGCGTGCGCAATTCATGGGATACAGCGTTGAGCAGGTCTCGCTGCTGGTTGAGCAGGTTCTCGATGTCCCCTGCCATGGTGTCGAACACATGGGCCAGGCTGCCGATGTTGGAACTCGGCGCGATCTTCGTACGCTCACTTAAATGCCCCTTGCCGAAACGCTCGGCGGTGCGCTTGAGGCGCTCCAGATCGCGCCAGTGCGGCCGTAGCCAGAGCAACAGGCACGCCAGCATCGTCGCGCCGATCAGCACATTGATGCTCCAGTACAGCCAGCTGACATCCGCCGGATCCGGCGGCACGATCATCTTCACCGCCATGCGCTCGTCCAGCGGCGCCGCCGCCAGGGTTCGCCAGCCCCAATCGCCAATACGCACCACGTTCTCGCCACGCTTGAGGCGCGTCTGCTCGGTGTCGGTGAAACCCTTGTCCTCGGTGGCCGCCAGCTCGATGCGCAGCGGCGCGAACTCCTTGTCCATCTGCGCGGCCAGCGCCGGCCATTGCTCACTGGGCACGGCGCGGAACTGCTTGACGATCAGGGTTTGCAGCCCACGGGAATAGTCGAGGTTGTAGGCCTGGAAGCGCTCATGGAACAGGCGGATCACCAGTTCCGGCATCAGGTAGATCGCCGCGCTGTAGGAAACGATGGTGACCAGATAAAGGCGAATCAGCAGCTTCCACATCGATCAGCATTCCCACTCGGAACGGCTGAACAAGTAGCCCTTGCCCCACACGGTCTTGATCTTGCGCGCCTCGCCGGCGTTGTCGTCGAACTTGCGCCGCAGCTTGGAAATGGCCACGTCCACCGAACGATCGGTGCCGTTGAACTCGATACCGCGCAAGCGTTGCAGGATCTGGTCGCGGCTCAGCACCTCGCCAGAATGCCGGGCCAGCACCACCAGCAGGTTGTATTCGCCGCTGGACAGCTCCACCGGCTGCCCACGCCAGGTCACGGTGCGTTCGGACAGATCGATGCACAGGTTGCCCATGACGATGCGATCGTTGACCGTCTGCGGCTCGGTCAGGCTGCTGCGCCGCAACAACGTGCGCACCCGCGCCAACAGCACCCGTGGCTCGCAGGGTTTGGTGACGTAATCGTCGGCGCCCATTTCCAGGCCCAACACCTGGTCATGGCTGTCGTCGCGGGCGGTGAGCATCAGGATCGGCAACGTCGCCGAATCGGCCCGCAGCAGACGGCAAACCTGCAAGCCATCCAGCCCCGGCAGCATCAGGTCGAGGATCACCAGGTCCGGCGGATTGGCCCGCGCCCGCTCACGAACGTGATCGCCACGGTTAAGCACGCTGACATGATAGCCATTGCGCTCCAGGTAGCTGGCGATCAGTTCACAGAGGGCGGCGTCGTCTTCGACGAGGAGGATGTTGGGCATGGGTGGATCCGCTAAGTGCTGTGGCGCCTGGCAGGGCCTCATCGCGAGCAAGCTCGCTTCCACACAGGTCTTCGGTACGGCGCAAAACCACTGTGGGAGCGAGCTTGCTCGCGATGGCGACATATCCGGGGCAGGAAATCTCAAGCCGCCAAGGATATACGCCCTCGTCCACCCATGAGCAAAACCCTTACACAATTTCACAGTCCGCCCCTATTTACCGAAGGCGAGCTCGCGTTCGTTCAGACCTGCGCCGCTCCGCTTGAAGCCGGGGCGGCTTCGTACGAGATCTGGCCGCGTAGCTGGTCCTGGACCGCGCTGCTGTCACCGCCGAGAGCGGCCTCGCCCCAGGTGACTATCCGCCCGTCGCCGGTCAGCGCCGCAAAGGCACGGACGCTGGAATAGATCGCCCGCACATCGGTTAACTGATCGGCTACGGCTCCGATGTCGCCGCCTGTCAATGTGTCTCCCCACGCAACGACCGTGCCATTGGCGCGCAAGGCCGCGAATGCAAAGCGTGACGCGGCCACGTCAACAATGTCGTTGAGCTCCGCAATCGGCCCTGGCACGCTACCGCCAACGTCTGCTAGTCCCCAGGCAACGACCTGCCCACCAGCGCGCCGCGCCGCAAAGGCGGCGCTACTACCGACTACGTCGACAATGTCGGTGAGCTCCGCGATTAGCCCTGGCACGCTACCGCCATTATTTGAAAAGCCCCAGGCGACGACCTGCCCACCAGCGCGCCGCGCCGCAAAGGCGGCGCGACTACCGACTACGTCGACAATGTCGGTGAGCTCCGCGATTAGCCCTGGCACGCTACCGCCATGGTTTGCGTCGCCCCAGGCGACGACCTGCCCACCAGCGCGGCGCGCCGCAAAGCCGCTGAGATTACCGACTACGTCGACGATGTCGGTGAGCCCCGCAATCGGCCCTGGTACGCTACCGCCTGTGTTTGCTCGGCCCCAAGCGACGACCTGCCCACCAGCGCGCCGCGCCGCAAAGCCGCTCCCATTACCGACTACGTCAACGATGTCGGTGAGCCCCGCAATCGACCCTGGTACGCTACCGCCATAGTTTGCGTCGCCCCAGGCGACGACCTGCCCACCGGCACGCCGCGCAGCAAAGGTTTCGAAATTACCGATCACGTCAACAATGTCGTTGAGCCCCGAAATCGGCCCTGGTACGCTACCGCCATAGTTTGCGTCGCCCCAGGCGACGACCTGCCCACCAGCGCGCCGCGCAGCAAAGGCTCTATAAGCACTGGCTACATGGACGATGTCGGTGAGCGCCGCGATCGGCCCCGGCACGCTGCCGCCGTCATCTGGAGCGCCCCAGGCGACCATATCGCCGCGATTCCGGCGTGCCACAAAGGCGCCGACATGCTCCCCTCCCCCCCCAAAAAGGCCACTTCCGAACAGGTTCGCGGGATTGATGCGGACCTCATCATGCACAGTGCTGACCCGCAGGATGCGCCAGGGCTGGCTGTCGCGAAAGGTGGCGCCCTCGGCCGGCATGCCACTGTCGCCCTCGTATTGCCACCGCGCTACGAGCGGCGCGTGCGTTACCCCATCTTGCGATGACAGATAGCGCGAGCCGGAGCTGATTTGCGTGGCGCGTGCGCCCATGACGAGCAAGTCCATGCCCGCACCAATGCTCATCGCCAGCACTTCCGACGCACTGATACGGCCATCGGCCTTGCGCTTGACCCAATAAGACGCCTGCACCGTCCCGCCCTCGTTGCCCTTGATCAGGTCAAAGCCGATGGCGAACGGCACGTCCTCCTTGTCGGTGATCCCATTGAGCTTGACATA
>Ga0307412_10001382_pt1 | contig 13475 bp, 14 predicted proteins | sample DK1Cmetagenome_3_FD_203823 | JGI IMG/M metagenome (GOLD analysis project Ga0307412, IMG submission 203823) | Maize rhizosphere microbial communities from greenhouse at UC Davis, California, United States - DK15-C-1 | ecosystem: Host-associated > Plants > Roots > Rhizosphere > Soil | place: USA...
GGGTATCGCTGCTCCCCGCGGCGAGCACGGCGACGCCGCTCGCGCTCGCCTGCGCGACGCCTTTTCCCGCGCTCGCGGCACTCGCGGCGGTGCATATGCGCCGCCGCGACGGCATGGCGCTGATGCTGCTTGCGTGGGCAATGAGCCAATTCGTCGGCGTCTTCCTGCTCGGCTATCCGTGCGACGGCAGCACGCTCGGCTGGGCGGCCGCGCTCGGCACCGCGGCGGTGGGTTCGGCGCTTGCCGGCACCGCCGCGGTGCACGCGGCGGGTTATCGCTCGGTCGCGGCACGACTCAGCCTCGCTTATGCGGCGGGCTTTACCGCGTTCAAGGGCATCGTCCTTGCCTGGGCGCTCGTCCTTGGCGGGCTGCACCGCGTGATGGCGCCCGACCTGCTCGCCGAACAGTTCGTGCGCAACGGCGCGATCCTGATCGGGCTTTATGCGCTCTATCGGGTGTTGGTGGCAGCCGGCGTCCCCGCACCACCGCAAGCGGCAACGGTCGCCCGATGCTGACCCGCGTCGATCCGGGGCCCGCGGTGGTGGCGTGCAACACCTGCCGCCACAGCCGTACGGCGCAGGTCGACGCCGGGGGCGTCCGCGGCGGTGCACGGCTGGTCGAGGCATTGAACCGCATCCGGCAAAGCGACCCGCGCTATGCCGGCATCGCGGTCCAGGACATGCCGTGCCTCTTTGCGTGCCAGGATTTTTGTACCGTCCATCTGCGCGCGCCGGGCAAGGTCGGCTATGTCCTCGGCCGCTTTGCCGGCGACGACGACGCCGCGCGCGCGATCCTCGATTATGCCGTCCATTATGCCGACAGCGAATTCGGCCGCGTTCCCTTCGCGCTGTGGCCCGAAGGCGTGAAGGGCCATTTCATCACCCGCACCCCGCCGCCAGGATTTGTCGCCGAATGACCTTTTTCTCCTCCGCCGCCGCCTTCGAAGCCGCGCTCGCCGACCTCGGCGGACCCGATGCGACCGCGATTGCCCAAGCCCGCGAACGGCAGTCGGCGCTGACCAAACCCGCCGGATCGCTCGGCAGGCTCGAAGATATCGCGATCTTCTTCGCCGGCTGGCACGGCGACGCGCGGCCACGCATCGACAAGGCGCGCGCGGCCATATTCGCCGGTAATCACGGCTTCACCGTGCACGGCGTCAGCGCCTTTCCGCCAAGCGTGACCGCGCAGATGGTCGCCAATTTCGAAGCCGGCGGCGCGGCGATCAACGCCTTGTCGGCGGCCTCCGATCTCGTACTCAAGGTCGTCGCACTCGATCTCGACCGCCCGACCGCCGATTTCACCACCGCCGCGGCGATGTCGGCGACCGACTGCCTCGACGCGCTCAACGCCGGGGCCGGCGCGGTCGAAGACGATCTCGACCTGCTCGTCGTCGGCGAAATGGGGATCGGCAATTCGACCGCCGCCGCGGCGCTTTGCGCGCGGAGCTTCGGCGGCTCCGCGGCCGACTGGGTCGGTCCCGGCACCGGCGTCGATACCGAGGGAATTGCCCGCAAGATCGGGGTCATCGAACGCGCGCTCGAAATCCATGGCCATGCCGCGCGGTCGGCATTCGAGACGCTCCGCCGCGTCGGCGGGCGCGAGATTGCGGCGATCGCCGGCGCGACGCTGCGCGCGCGCCAGCTTGGCGTGCCCGTCGTCCTCGACGGCTTCATCAGCGGGGCAGCGATCGCCCCGCTTGCCGCCGACAACCCCGCGATCACCGACCATTGCATCGCGGGCCATTGTTCGGCCGAGCCCGGTCATGTCCGCCTCCTCGCCAGCCTTGGCCTGACGCCCCTGCTGTCGCTCGGCATGCGGCTTGGCGAAGGCAGCGGCGCGGCGGTCGCCGCGGGGGTGATCCGTGCCGCGCTCACCGCGCATGACCGAATGGCGACCTTTGCCGAGGCCGAGGTTTCGGCGTCGCTGTGACCGGCTTCGCGCTCCATCTCCTGCGCCATGGCGCGCCCGAGACACCCGGCCTGCTGCTGGGGCGCACCGATGCCGCGCCGACCGCCGAGGGCATCGCCGCCTGCGTCGCGCAGACGGAAGATTTGGCGATCGAACGCCTGATCGCTTCCGACCTCCGGCGCTGCCGGCTTGCGGGCGAAGCCATCGGCGCCGCGGCGGGGATGACGCCGACGCTCGATGCGCGCTGGCGCGAACTCGATTTCGGCGACTGGGACGGCCAGCCGGGCAACGCGGTCGATCCCGACCGGCTCGGCCGGTTCTGGGCCGATCCCGACGCCAACCCGCCACCGGGCGGCGAGCGCTGGTCGGCGCTCGTTGCGCGCGTCGCGGCGGCGCTCGACGCGATATCCACGAGCCCGACGCTGGTGGTGACCCACGGCGGCACGATCCGCGCGGCGCTCCACCTGCTCTGCGGTTTCGAGCAGCGCCAGCTCTGGTCGTTCGACCTGCCCTATGGCGTGCTCGTTTCGCTGCATGTCTGGCCCGGCGAACAGCCGAGCGCGCAGATTGCGGGGATCTATCCATGAAAGGGTTGGTCGTCGCGATCCAGTTCCTGACCCGGCTTCCGACCCCGCGCCTCACGGTCTCGGGGGACGAGTTCGCGGCATCGATGCGCTGGTTTCCCGCGGTAGGATTGATCGTCGGCGTCCTCGTCGCGGCGGGCGGCTGGGCCGGCGCGCGGATCGACCCGTGGACCGGCGCCTTCGCCGCGCTTCTGCTGTGGGTGGCGGTGACCGGTGCGCTCCACCTCGACGGGCTGGGCGATATCGCCGATGCGCGCGGCGCGGCGCACAAGGACCGCGCGCGCATGCTCGCCGCGATGTCCGACCCGCATGTCGGCAGTTTCGCGGTCGCGGCGATCGCGCTGCAACTGATCGCCAAACTCGTCCTGCTCCACGCGCTGGTCGCGAACGGCGCCTTTGCCGCGATCGTGCTTGCCCCCTTCGCAGCAAGGATCGGACCGCTCGGCTGGTCGCGCTGGCTGCCCGACCTGCATAGCGGGCTCGGCGCGCGTTTTCACGGCGTCATTCGCCCGGTCGATCTCGCGATCTGGGCGGGTGCGCTCGCCGCGGCGGCGTGCTGGTCGCCCTCGCTGCTCGCCGCGCCGTTCATCCTCCTCGGCTGGGGCTGGTGGCTGCACCGCATGATCGGCGGCATATCGGGCGACGGCCATGGCGCCGGCATCGAGGTGACCGAAAGCCTGTTGCTGCTCGCGGCGTTGATCTGGATGCACAGCGCGTGACCGACGACTGGACCTGGCACGGCGGCAATCTTGCCGCGGCCAAGCGCCGTTTCGGGACCGGCGACCGGCCGTGGATCGACCTTTCGACCGGGATCAACCCGGTGCCCTGGCCGGGCACGGATCGGCCGATCGACTGGCAGCGGCTTCCCGAGGCCGATGACCTGCAGGCGCTCGAAAGCGCTGCGGCCTCGTGCTTCGGCGTCGATCCGCGGCATGTCTGCGCGGTGCCGGGCACCGAAATCGGCCTGCGCCTCGCGGGACGCCTGATCGGCGGCGCCGCGCATCATATCGTCCCGAGCTATCGCACCCATGGCGAGATGGTCGAAGCGAGCGCGCCCGCCGGGTGGGATGACCTCGACGATCGCGGCGGCACGGTCATCCTTGCCAACCCCAATAATCCCGATGGCCGCGTGATCGAGCCCGCCGCGCTTCACGCGCTGCTCGGCCGCCGCGCCGACAATGGCTGGCTTTTCGTCGACGAAGCCTTCGCCGATTTCGACCCGGCGCTCAGCCTCGCGTCATCGGTGACCGACGACGCCCGCCTCCTTATCTTCCGCTCGTTCGGCAAATTCTTCGGCCTCGCGGGCGTCCGCCTCGGCTTCGTCCTCGGTCCCGAAGCCTTGCTCGCCGAACTGCGCGCACTGCTCGGCGCATGGCCGGTATCGGCGGCCGCCGTCGCGATCGGCGCCGCCGCCTATGCCGACGCGGGGTGGATCGCCGCGGCGCGTCGATCGCTGCCCGAACGGGCCGCAGCGCTCGACGCGGTGCTGGCCCGGGCGGGATATCGGGCAACCGGATGCTGCCCGCTCTTCCGCCTGATCGACACGAACGATGCGCAGGGCCTTTTCGAGCGGCTCGCCCGCCACGCGATCCTCTCGCGCCCGTTCGCCGACCAGCCGCGCTGGCTGCGCCTCGGCCTTCCGGCGAGCGAGGCCGAACTGGCGCGCCTCGCGGCCGCACTCGCCGATGGCTGAACCCGTTGCACTCGCTGCGCTCGCGCTCGATGCCGCGCTGGGCTGGCCGCGGCCGCTCTATCGCCGGATCGGCCATCCGGTCGGTCTGTTCGCCAAGCTGATCGACGCGTGCGAAGCGCGCTGGAATCGCCCCGAACGCAGTTTTGCGGTTCGCCGCGTGTTCGGCATCGCGACTATGTTGCTGCTGATCCTCCTCGTCGGTGGCACCGCCTCGCTGATCCAGTCGCTGTTCCTCGCCCATCTTGGCGCCTGGGGGTGGATCGCCGTCGCGCTCCTCGCCTGGCCCGCGCTCGCGCAGCGCAGCCTGTTCGACCATGTCCGCGCGGTGGCGGTCGCGCTTGACCAAGACGGCCTGTCCGCCGCACGGATCGCAGTCGGCGCGATCGTCGGCCGCGATACCGGCGCACTCGACGAAAACGGCGTCGCCCGCGCCGCGATCGAAAGCCTCGCCGAAAGCTTTTGCGACGGAGTCTCCGCACCGCTGTTCTGGCTGCTGCTGCTCGGGCTGCCGGGCGTGTGGACCTACAAGGCAATCAACACCGCCGACAGCCTGATCGGTCACCGCGAGGAACGGTGGCGCGCGTTCGGCTGGGCCGCGGCGCGCACCGACGATCTCGCGGGCATCGTCCCGGCGCGCCTGTCGGGGGTTCTGCTGTGCCTGGCGGGTGGCGGCGGCTGGCGCATCCTGTGGCGCGACGCCGGCAAACACGCCTCGCCCAACGCCGGCTGGCCCGAAGCCGCGATGGCGGGCGCGCTGGGCCTTCGCCTTGCCGGGCCGATCGCCTATGACGGCGTCATGCAAGCCAAAGCATGGATCGGCGACGGACGTGAGCGGGCATCGAGCCTCGATATCGGGCGCGCGCTGCGCGTCTATCTCGCGGCGTGCGTGATGCTGTGGCTGATCGCGGGAGGCGCCGCATGGGCGCGCTGATGCTGCAAGGGACCGGCTCGGACGTCGGCAAGTCGGTGCTCGTCGCCGGGCTGTGCCGCGCCTTCGCCAATCGCGGCCTCAACGTCCGCCCGTTCAAGCCGCAGAATATGTCGAACAACGCCGCGGTGACGATCGACGGCGGCGAGATCGGGCGCGCGCAGGCGCTGCAAGCGGTCGCGTGCCGCGCCCTCCCGCACAGCGACATGAACCCGGTGCTGCTGAAGCCGCAGGCCGACCGCACCTCGCAGCTGGTCGTTCACGGCCGGGTCCGCGGCACGCTCGGCAGCGGGAATTTCCGCGAAGCGCGCGGCGCGCTGCTCGCCGAAGTGCTCGAAAGCTATGACCGGCTCCGCGGCCAATGCGACCTCGTCGTCGTCGAAGGCGCCGGTTCGCCCGCCGAAATCAACCTGCGCGCGGGCGACATCGCCAACATGGGCTTCGCGCGTGCCGCCGATGTCCCGGTCATCCTTGTCGGCGACATCGACCGCGGCGGCGTCATCGCGTCGATCGTGGGGACAAGGGCGGTGATCGACCCTGAGGATCGCGCGATGATCCGCGGGTTCCTGATCAACAAGTTCCGCGGCGATCCGGCGTTGTTCGAGGATGGCTATCGCGAAATCGAGGCGCGCGCGGGCTGGGAGGGGTTCGGTATCATTCCCTGGCTCGCGGCCGCCAGGCATCTGCCGAGCGAGGATGCAGTGATCCTCGATCGCGATTCGCGCGCCACAGCGGAGGGCGTCATCGTCGCCTGCCCGATCCTGCCGCGCATCGCGAACTTCGACGATCTCGACCCGCTCAAGCTCGAACCCGCGGTCGATCTGGTCATGGTTCCGCCGGGCCGGCCCATCCCGCACGATGCGGCGCTGATCGTCCTGCCGGGATCGAAGGCGACGATCGCCGATCTCGCCGCGCTGCGCGCCGAAGGCTGGGATATCGATATCCGCGCGCATCATCGCCGCGGCGGCGCTGTGCTGGGCCTGTGCGGCGGCTATCAGATGCTCGGGCGCCGTGTCCTCGACCCCGATCGAATCGAAGGCGACCAGACCGAAGCCGAAGGGCTTGGGCTGCTCGACGTCATCACCCATCTGGCACCGACCAAGACGCTGCGCCGCGTCCGCGGCACCGCGCTCGGCGCCGAGGCCGACGGCTATGAAATGCATATGGGCGTAACCCGCGGCCCCGACGCCGAACGCCCCTTCGCGGTGCTGGGGGGCCGGGCCGAGGGCGCGATCAGCCCCGACGGCCGCGTGATGGGCAGCTATATCCACGGCGTGCTCGGCAGTCCCGCGGTTCGGCATGCCCTGCTGGCGATGTTGGGACGGCAGGGCAGCGGGCGCGATTATCACGCCGTCGTCGATACCGCGCTCGACGACATCGCCGCCGAGCTCGAACGCCATGTCGCGGTCGACCGGCTGCTCGAACTCGCCGCAGGCGCAGGAGCCCCCGGTCGATGATGGCCGGCACCCACCTTATCCTCGGCGGCGCGCGATCGGGGAAGAGCCGCCACGCACAATCGCTGGCCGAGGCTTTCGACGGTGCGCTGCTCTATATCGCCACCGGCGAGGCCCATGATGCCGAAATGGCCGACCGGATATCGCGCCACCAGGCCGACCGCGGGCCGCGCTGGACGACGCGCGAAGTTCCGCTCGCGCTGCCCGCCGCGATCGCCGCATCGTCGACCGCCGGCCGCCTTGTCCTGGTCGACTGCCTGACGCTGTGGACATCGAACCTGATGCACGCGGAGTGCGATATCGAGGCCGAAACGTCCGCGCTGGTCGAAGCGCTCGATAAAGCCGCCGGGCCCGTCATTCTCGTCTCGAACGAGGTCGGCCTCGGAATCGTGCCCGACAACGCGCTGGCGCGCCGCTTTCGCGACGCGGCGGGACGCCTGAATCAGGCCGTCGCCGCAGCGGCGGCACAGGTCAGCTTCATCGCGGCGGGCCTGCCCCTGCGCCTGAAATAGGCAAGGCAGGCGCCGAACGATCGGCCACCATTCTGATCTATCGGAGGATCTTGGATGCCCCGCGAGGATTCGAACCTCGATAGGCGGTATCAGAAACCGCAGTCTTACCATTAGACGACGGGGCACCAGAGGCGCGCGCAATATGATCGCATGGGCTTGCTGTCAAGGCCGCTGCGTCCGAGGGAGAAGCGCCCGCAACAGTCCGCTTGCCCTGACGCATTTCGCCGCTAGCATCGCGGCATAACAAGATCATGACAAAAGGGGGCCGCGCGTCCGCGTGGACACCCCGAAGGAGTGGGTTCATGCGTCATGTCGCGATCGTCGGGTCGGGTCCGGCGGGCTATTACACCGCCGAAACATTGCAGAAGGCCGACGATATCGCGGTCGACGTCATCGACCGCCTGCCCGTTCCCTATGGCCTGATCCGCACCGGGGTCGCCCCCGATCACCAGTCGATCAAGGCGGTATCGCGGCGTTACGAAGGCGTCGCGCTCACCGACAATGTCCGGTTCGCCGGCCATGTTTCGGTCGGCACCGACGTGACGATCGACGAGCTGGTCGAACTGTACGACGCGGTCATCCTCGCGACCGGGGCGCCGAACGACCGGCCGCTCGACATCCCCGGCGCCGACCTGCCCGGGGTGATCGGCAGCGCCGCCTTCGTCGGCTGGTACAATGGCCATCCCGACTTCGCCGGCCTGAACCCGCCGCTCGGCGCCGCGGGGGTCGCGGTGATCGGCAACGGCAATGTCGCGCTCGACGTCGCGCGCATCCTCGCCAAGACGCCGGGCGAATTTGCGGGCAGCGACATCGTCGCGCACGCCCGCGCGCAGCTGGCCGAAAGCGCGGTGCGCCACATCCACATCCTCGGGCGCCGCGGCCCGCACCAGATCGCGATGACCCCCAAGGAACTCGGCGAGCTCGGTCATCTCGAACGGGCAAGCCCGCGCGTCGATCCCGCCGACCTGCCGCCCGAGGGCGACGACGCGCTGCTCGAGCCGGGGATGCGCAAGTCGGTCACTCACCTGCGCGGCTTTGCCGCCAATCCGGTCGCGAAGCCGGTGACGATCGATTTCGATTTCTTCGCGATGCCGATCGCGATCGAGGGCGGCGAAGAAGAGGACGGCCGGGTGCGGCGCGTCATCGTCGAACGCACCACACTCGACCCCGACCTGCGCAGCCACGGCACCGGCGAAACCTATGCGATCGACGCGGGGTTGGTGATCAGCTGCATCGGTTACCAGACCCCGCCGATCCCCGGCGTGCCGTACGAGCATGGCCGCGGCCGCTTCGCCAACGACGACGGCCGTATCCTGCCCGGTCTCTATTGCGTCGGCTGGGCGCGGCGCGGGCCGTCGGGGACGATCGGCACGAACAAGCCCGACGGCGCGCGGATCGGCGAGATGGTGCTCGAAGATATCGGACGCGGCGCGGGCAAGCCCGGGCGCGCCGGACTCGATGCGCTGCTCGCGAGCCGCGACGTCACGCCGGTGACCTTCCGCGACTGGCGGCGGATCGAAGCGGCCGAAGTCGCCGCGGCGCTCGACGGCAATCCGCGCGAGAAGTTCGTGAGCGTCGAGGCGATGCTCGAAGCGATCGGGCGATGAGCGGACGGCGGTGAACAGCGACCGCTGGCGCGCCGCACTTCGCTGGCTGCTTGCTTTTGCCTATGGCGCCGCGGGCTATCTGCACCTTGTCCACCCCGCGCCGTTTCTGGCGATCACGCCGCCATGGGTCGTGCGGCCCGAACTGGTCGTCGCGGCCACGGGCGTCGCCGAACTCGCCGGGGCGATCGGGCTGATCATCCCGCAAACGCGAAAGGCCGCAGGATGGGGGCTTGCGCTCTATGCGCTGTGCGTCTGGCCGGCGAACTTCCACCATGCACTCGCGCGTATTGCGATCGGCAGCGAGACGCTCGGCTGGTGGTATCACGGCCCAAGGCTTGCGCTTCAACCCGTCATCATCTGGTGGGCGCTGTGGGCGAGCGGCGCGGTCGACTGGCCCTTTCGACGCGACCGGATCGCTTATCCTCCCCCTTGATGGGGGAGGCAGCGAGACTTGGCGATGCAATCACCTAGTCGCAGCGGTGGGGGTGAGGTTGCAGGCACAAACTCATGCCTGCAACCTCACCCCCACCCAACCCTCCCCCATCAAGGGGGAGGGCTATTCATTTCGCGACCGGCGTCTCACCTGGCGGGTCGCCGGCATGCGCCTTGGCATAGGCCTCGACCGCCTTCAGCACGCGCAGCATGTTGCCGCTCGCGATCTTTTCGAGATCGGCCTGGCTGTACCCGCGCTTCGCCAGTTCGGTGAACAGCGCCGGATAGCCCGACACATCCTCCATCCCGACCGGGGTCGCGTCCATGCCGTCATAGTCGCCGCCGATCCCGATATGATCGACCCCGATCGTCTGTTTGATATGGTCGATATGGTCGGCCGCCTTCGCGATCGGGGTCTTGGGCGCGGGGTTCGCCGCGTCCCATGCCTTGAGCGCGGCCTCGGCGCCCGCCGGATTGCCCAGATATTGCCCATCGAGCCGCGCCTTCTGTGCCGTCCGCGCAAGGCCATGCTCGCGCGCCGCGGGATCGACGAAGGCGGCATAGAGCACGACCATGATCACCCCGCCGTTCGCCTTTACCGCGGGCAGCACGCTGTCGGGAACGTTGCGCGGATGGTCGTTGACCGCGCGCACCCCCGAATGGCTGAACATGACGGGCGCTTTCGACGTTTCGAGCGCGTCCTTCATCGTCGCTTCGCTGACATGGCTCAGGTCGACGATCATCCCGATGCGGTTCATCTCCTGCACCACCTGGCGGCCGAAATCGGTGAGTCCGTCGTGAACCGGGGCATCGGTCGCGCTGTCGCCCCATGGCGTGTTCTTGCCATGCGTCAGCGTCATGTAGCGCGCGCCAAGCTCGCGCATCTGGCGCAGCACCGCGAGCGACGAGCCGATCGACTGGCCGCCTTCCATGCCCAGCATGCCCGCGACCTTGCCCGCCTTCATCGCCTTTTCGAGTTCGGCCGCATCGGCCACCAGCACAAGGTCGTTCGGATAGCGCGCCACAAGCCGCTTCATCACGTCGATCTGCTCGAGCGTCTGCCGGATCGCTTCGGGCTCATCGTCGTTCGACGGGACATAGACCGACCAGAATTGCGCCCCGACATGCCCCTTGCGCAGCCGCGCGAGGTCGGTGTGCATCATCGGCACCGGCGGCACGGCGTCGGGCTTCGCGGTATCGGTCGTATCCTGGAAATCGAAGCCGTTGATCACATTGTCGACGCGCTCGCGCAGCGCCCACGGCACGTCATTATGCCCGTCGAACACCGGCGCGCGCTTGAGCGCGGCCTCGGCGACCGCCTCGGGTGCGGTCTGCGCAGCGGCGGGGGTCGACAGGAGAGCGAAGGCGGCAAGGCCGGCGAGCAGGATGGGCTTGTTCATGGCGCGCGACCTTAATGGCCGAAGCATAGAAATCGACCTAAATTTTCTGTCTCTTACCCCCGCGCAATCCTGGCCCCGCGCAAATCGATTGACGCGGCCCCCGACACCGCACAGCCTGCCCATCATGACAGCATTCGACGACTGGCGCGCAAGGTCGCCCTATTATGACGAAACCCACGAAGCGCTGGCGCAAAGCGTCCGCCGGTTCGTCGACCGCGAGATCGCGCCGCACATCGACCGCTGGGAGGCCGAGGGCGAATTGCCGCGCGCGTTGCACAGGAAAGCCGCCGACGCCGGCATCCTTGGCCTGCGCTACCCCGAACGCTATGGCGGGCATTCCGAAGGCTTCGACAATTTCCACAGCCTCGTCGTCACCGAAGAACTCGCCGCGGTCGGCGCGGGCGGGCTCGGTGCGTCGCTGATGACGCACGGCATCGGCCTGCCCCCGATCCTCGCGCTCGGCTCCGAGGAGCTCAAGCAGCGCGTCGCGCCGCCGGTGCTCGCGGGCGAAAAGATCATCGCCCTCGGCATCACCGAGGCGGGGGGCGGCAGCGACGTCGCCAATCTCAAGACCACGGCGGTCAGGGACGGCGATCACTACATCGTCAACGGCGGCAAGATGTTCATCACCAGCGGCATGCGTGCCGACTGGCTGACCTCGGCGGTGCGCACTGGCGGACCCGGCGCCGCGGGCATTTCCTTGCTGCTGATCGAGATGGACGCACCCGGGGTCGAACGCACGCGGCTCGACAAGATGGGCTGGCGGTGCAGCGACACCGCCGCGATCCATTTCGAGGGCGTCCGCGTCCCCGCGGCCAACCTGATCGGGCAGGAAAACGCGGGCTTCATCGGCATCATGCGCAATTTCAACAGCGAGCGGCTCGGCATGGCGATGGGCTGCTGCGCCTATGCCCGCGTCGCGATGGCCGAGGCGGCGGAGTGGGCGCAGAACCGCGAGACCTTCGGCAAGCCGCTCGTCGGCCACCAGTCGATCCGCATCAAGCTCGCCGACATGGAACGCCAGATCGAGGCGACGCAGGCATGGGTCGACCTCTGCGCGTGGCAGGTGAAGACCGGCAAGGACCGCCCCGCCGACTTCGCGATGCTGAAGGTGCAGGCGACACGCATGCTCGAAAGCGTCGCCCGCGAGGCGGCGCAGATATTGGGGGGTGCGAGCTACATCACCGGCAGCAAGGTCGAACGCATCTACCGCGAGGTCCGCGTCAACGCGATCGGCGGCGGCAGCGAGGAAATCATGCTCGACCTCGCCGGACGGCAGTTGTTCGGGGGCAAGCGCTAGCGTTCGCCGTCCGCCCTTTTCCGGTCCGCCAGCGCGCGCGATTCGGCTTTCAGCGGCCGCGACACCGGGCAGACTTCCTGCACATAGCCGTTGAGCACATTCGTCAGCGCGTCGGGCAGCAGGCGGTAAAAGACGAACTGGCCGCGCTTCTCGCTGGTGATCAGCCCGGCATTTTCGAGCACCGACAGATGCTGCGACACCGCGGGCTTGCTCATCTCGAAACGCGCCGCGATGTCGCCCGCGCTTAACTCGGCATGCGCGAGATAGGCGAGGATCTTGCGCCGCGGCGTCGACGCCAATGCCTGAAAAACCCGTTCCATAAATCCCGAAATGGGGATCGATGCCGCCCTTGACAAGCAATAATTTATTTAAGTAATTACTTATATTCTTTTAAGCGAGGAGTCGGGCGATGCGAAGCGATCATGATCCCCATGCGGTCAATTTCCTGATCGACGAACCCGGCCCCGACCCGCGCGCCGGCACCGTCCGCGCCGACGCGCCGAGCATCGGGTGGAACGGCGGCATGATGGCGGTCGCGCTGATCGCGGGGCCCTTCGTGGCTACCCCGTCCGCCGTCCTGCTCTTCTTCGTCACGACCGGCGCCGCGCTGCTGCTCGGACACAGCGTCGGCTATCATCGCATGATGATCCACGGCAGTTTCAAGGCATCGCCCTGGCTGTCGCGCACCCTCGTCTGGTTCGGCGCCTTCGTCGGCATGGCGGGGCCTTACGGCATCGTCCGCGCGCACGACACGCGCGACTGGGCGCAGCGGCAGGCCGACTGCCATCCCTTCCTTGCGCACAAGACGCACATTCTCCGCGACGCCTGGTGGCAAATCTATTGCCGGCTCGATCTCGACCAGCCGCCGCGCTTCGATTTCGCCGAGCTCGACCGCGATCCTTTCTACCGCTGGCTCGAAGCGACGTGGCGCTGGCAGCAGCTGCCCGTGGCGCTTCTCTTCTTCGCGATCGGCGGCTGGGCGTGGGTCGTGTGGGGCGTCGCCGCGCGCGTCGCGGTCGCCAACCACGGCCACTGGCTCGTCGGCCATCTCGCGCACAATCGCGGTCCGCAGCACTGGACCGTCGACGCGCACGGCGTGCAGGCGTTCGACGTCCCGTGGGCGGCGATCCCGACGATGGGAGAAGCATGGCACAACAACCATCACGCCTATCCGGGCTCGGCGCGCATCGGCCTGCACCCGGGGCAGAGCGACTGGGGCTATGCCTTCATCCGGCTTTGCGACCGGCTGGGGCTGGTGTGGGATGTCCACACCCCTGCGACGCTCGGCGTGCGCAATGGCCTCAGCCGGGTGGAGCAAGACGTTCCGCTTCCTTCCACACCCCTCGCGCGGTCGGCCGGTCGATGAAACAGGCTCTGCGTAAATTGCTGCGTCCCGAAACGCCGGGCGCGCTCCGCTATGCCGCCACTGCGATCGTGCTGATCCTGCTTCAGCATGGCTTTGTCGCGACCGCCTTTTTGGGGCTCGGTTCGCGGCTGAAGGCCGATGACGGCTTCTGGTTGTTTCCCATCCGCGAACTTGCGCTCCTGTCCGACATGTCCCCCTTTGCCGCGGTCGCCGGCTTTGCCTTCGGCCTGCTCATATCGACCATGCTCGTCATCCTGTCGCTGCGCCGCGCGGCGTATCTCGGCCGCGGCG
>Ga0307412_10001388_pt1 | contig 13453 bp, 9 predicted proteins | sample DK1Cmetagenome_3_FD_203823 | JGI IMG/M metagenome (GOLD analysis project Ga0307412, IMG submission 203823) | Maize rhizosphere microbial communities from greenhouse at UC Davis, California, United States - DK15-C-1 | ecosystem: Host-associated > Plants > Roots > Rhizosphere > Soil | place: USA...
CGGCGAACGCGCCGCAGCTCGTACACGCGCCCCACCTCGCCGCCGAGGATGAAGATGAGCGCCGCGTAGTAGACCCAGAACACGAGGATCACCAGCGCCGCGATCGTGCCCGTGTAGAACGACCCGGGGTTGAACGACTGCACGTACGCGGTGAACACGCTGCGCGCGATCTCGAACAGGGTGCCGGTGAACACGGCCGCGACGAGCGCGGTCTGCCAGCGGATGCGGCGCTTCGGCAGGAACTTGTAGAGCGCGAAGAACATCAGCATGAACACGATGAACGCCACGATGCGGCCGAGCGTGTACTCGACGTTCCCCATGACGTTCTCGCGCAGCCCCGTGGCGCGCAGGACGGCGATGCCGCGCGTCGTCGCCACCGCGAGGTAGGCGCTGATCGCCGTGTAGGCGACGATCAGCAGCGTGGCGATCAGCGTCAGGCGGATGTCGAACAGCTTCCCCTCGATGATGCCGCGGTCCTGCTCGATGTCGAACACGTCGGCGAGCACGCTCCGCAGCGAGCCGAAGAGGCGCGTGGTGAACCAGGCGAAGCCGACGGCGGACCACACCCCGACCGCGCCCGCGGCCTTCACCACGTCGGTGAGGAGGTCGTTGACGAATTGCGCGCTCGTCGCCGAATTCTGCGGGAGCAGACGGGCGACGAGCGCGCTCACCTCGGCGGACGAGGTGTCGGGGGACTGGTCGAGGAAGTACGCGAGCCCGGAGACGAGCAGGAGGACGAACGGGACGGCGGCGAGGAGAATGTTGAAGGCGATCCCGCCCGCCAGGAAGAAGACGTTATCCTCGCCGCTGTTGTCCCACACGCGCTTCGCGTAGTCGCGCAGTGTCCAGCCAAGTCGGACGTGGAGCGGGCGCTGAGCCATACGCGAGCGGCCCGACGCCCGTCACACCTCGTCGTCCGTATCGCCCAGCCCGCCGGTGAGGTCGCTGGCCGTCCCGGCCGTCCCGGCCGTGCCGGTGACCGCCGAGCCGCCCGCGATGCCGCGCCCCGTGCGCGCGACGTCGCCGCCCGCCTGGTACGCCGCCTTGGTCTCGGCGATGCGCCGCTCCAGGTCGGCGCGGGCCTGCTGGGCCGCGACGCGGCCGGCCTCCATCGCCCGCGTCACCTGCCGACGCTTGATCTCCACGGCCTGCCGGGCGTTCTCGATTCGGTCCTCGACGCGCTCGCGCGCCTGGCGAAAGGTGTCGCTTACCTGACCTGTGACCTCCTCCGTGAGGTCCTGGGCGCGCTCGCGCGCCCGCCGCGCGCCGCGGGTCAGGCCGCGGCGCGTCTCCACGCCGGACTGCGGGGCGAAGAGCAGCGCCACGCCGGCGCCGATGGCGATGCCGAGCAGGAACGAGCCGACGCTGCCCGTCTCCTTCTCGATCACCACGTACGGGGCGTCGTCCTCGAACTCGTAGTCACGCATTGCGAAATCCTCCTAGTCCTGTCCGGGGTGCCTGGGTCCGTTACCGCTTCTTGGGCTTGCCTTTTCCCGCGGGCGGCTTGGCCGCGGGGCGAGGGCGCCGGGCAGCCGCCGGTGTGTCGTCCGCACCGGCGTCGTCGACGTCGTGGTCCCCGTCGCCGTCCACCGCCCGGGCGCCGTTGGGGGAGAGCAGAGACGCAAGCTCCGCGCGCAACTCCCCCAGGGAGAGGCCGAGCACCTTGGCGGCGCGCGCCAGGTCGCCGCCGGTGGAGGCCAGGGTGCGGAGCACGAGCTGTCGGCGCGCTGCGGCCATGGTCGAGCCGACCGGGATCGTCACCGAGCCCGCGGTCTCGCTCGACGTGCGGAGGTGGCGCGGCGTGACGTCGATCGCCTCGATGATCGGTCCGCGGGAGAGCACGACCGCCCGCTCGACCGCGTTCTTCAGGTCACGGACGTTGCCGGGCCAGTGGTAGGAGAGAATCCACTCCCACGCGTCGTCGCTGAAGCCCTGGACCTTCTTGCCATTCTGCTGCGCGAAGCGGTTGAGGAACTCGTTGGCGAGGAGCTGCAGGTCGCCCACGCGCTCGCGCAGCGGGGGCAGGTAGATCTCCACCACCGCCAGGCGGTAGTACAGGTCCTCGCGCAGGTCGCCGTCGGCCAGCGCCTTCTGCAGGTCCCGGTTGGTCGCCGCGACGATGCGGATGTCGACCGCGATCTCCCGCTTTCCGCCGAGCCGCCGCACGGTGCGCGTCTCGAGCGCGCGGAGCAGCTTCACCTGGATGTCCGGCGGCATCTCGGCGACCTCGTCGAGGAAGATCGTGCCGGTGCTCGCCATCTCGAACGCACCCGGCTTCTCGTTGGTCGACCCGGTGAAGGCGCCCTTCTCGTGGCCGAACAGCTCGTTCTCGAGGATCTCCTTGGGCAGCGCCGCGCAGTTCAGGGCGAAGAACGGCCCCTTGGCGCGCTCGCTCTTCTGATGCACGGCCCGCGCGACCAGCTCCTTGCCGGTGCCGCTCTCGCCGAGAATCAGCACGCTCGCCGTCGACGGGGCGACAGCGTCGATGAGCTTATAGACCTCGCGCATGGCCTCGGACTGCCCGGTGAGCTCGCCGTAATGGGTGAGTCCCTCGAGCTTGGAGGCCAGCTCGCGGTTCTTCTGCTGGACGGCGAACTTTTCGAGCGCCTTCGGGATCAGCGCTTTGAGGCGGTTCAGCTTCTCGGCGTTGAGTGGCTTCTCGATGTAGTCGTACGCGCCCTGGCGCATGGCCGCGACCGCGGAATCGACCGTGGCCTGGCCGGTGATGATGATGCACTCGGTGGGGATCTGCCGCCCGGCGAGCTCCTTGAGCAAGGCCAGGCCGTCGACCTTCGGCATCTTCAGGTCGGCGAGGACGACGCCGTACCCGTCGGCGCTCAGGCGCTCGAGCGCCTTCTCGCCGTCGGTGGCGACGTCGACTTCGTATCCCTCGTCAGCGAGGATGGCGCTGAGGCCGGCCGCGATGGCCGCCTCGTCGTCGGCGATGAGTACTTTTCCGTGCTTCATGCTATCCTATGCGATCCCGCGGCAGCGCCGCCGGTGGCTGCTCAGCCGGCGACCGCCGGGAACGTCAGAGTGAGTGCGTCCGGCGCGCGCTCCAGGTGAATCCCGGAGCGCGTCGCCGCCACCGCGACCTCGTCGTCGAGCGTGGGTGCCGTGCCGTCCCGGGCGACGCGAACGACCACCGCGGACGCGCCACCACCCGGAACCGCCTCGCCGAGCGCGGCGTGGCAACCGGCCGCCCGCGCCCCCCGCTCGGTCGCGGCGAGCAGCGCCGCCACCAGAACGAGCCGCGTCACCTGCGGGTCCGCGCTGGTCGCCTGGGTGGCCGGCTCGAACGTCGTGAGCGACAACTGAATATCGTGTGTCGCCGCCGCCGCCTCCAGCAGGGGCTGCAGCGAGTGGAGGACGGCGGGGACGTCGGCCGGCTCGCGGGCCGGCCGCGCGAGCGCGAGCAGCGCCTCGACGTACGCGGTCACGCGCTCGAGCTGACCGGTCGCCGTGTCGGCGAACGCCGCGGCCGAGTCGGCCGGAGCCCCAGGGCGCGCCAACCGGCCACGCACCACCTCCAAGTTGACGGCCACGCCGTTCAGCGCGTTCTTGACCTCGTGCGCCGCACGGCGAACGATCTCGTGCTGCGCCGCCAGCCAGAGCCCGGCGGTCTGCTGGTCGGCGGCGCGCTCCCCCGCCTCAGTCACTCAGGTCGGCGTCATCCGGCGCGGCCGCGACCCCGGGCGCCGCGGCGTCGGGCGTCGGCCGGTGCTGCTCGGGGGCGTGGACGTAGCGGGCGACCGCGTCCGCCGTGCCGCCGACGGCGAGCTGGGTGAACAGGAACTCGAACTTCTGGTCGTAGGCGCGGGCCAGGCGCTCCTTGACGTCGGCGCCCAGGTCCCAGAAGCGCTGCTTGAAGGGTCCGAGCGCCTTCTTGCGGGTCTTGTAGAAGAACTGCTCGTCCGAGTCCTTCGGCTTCCGCTCGTCCTTCGCGTTCGTGCGCAGCCACTCGTAGACCTCCCCGCGCAGGTCGGCCGGGAGGTGGTCGTAGAGCATGTTCTGGAAGTTGGTCGCCAGGTGGATCTCGGCGGTCTCCGTGCGCGGGAAGTTGTGAAACGCCGTGTCCGGGAGCGTCGACGCGCCGTGCTGCACGGCGCCGGCCAGGCCGTACTCGTCGCGCGCGATCTGCGAGAGCTTCTCGAGGGTCTTCAGATCGAGCTGCACGTCGGCGATCGAGCCGTCCGCCAGCACGACGCCGCCGTGCGAGGTCCCCGACTGGACGCTGATCTTCGACAGCCCCGCCGTGCCCGGCGCCCGCTCGCGCAGGACCCGGTTGAAGCCGTCCATGAAGGCGCGGAGCTCCTCGGGGGTCGAGTTCTCGGTGCCGACCTCGCCGATCTCACCGCCGAGCGAGATCGTCACGTCCTTCGGCTCGATCGAGCGCACGTACCGGCAGATGTCCACCGCCTGCTTGTAGTTGACGCGCTGCTGCTCGTCGAGCGCGGGCTTCGAGAGGTCGACGAGGGTGGACGTGTCGACGTCGACGTTGTAGAAGCCGGCGGCGATCGCCTCCCGGGCGATGTGCTTGACGGCGTCGACCTCGGCCTTCGGGTCGACGACGAACTTCTTGGCGTTGACCTGGAAGTGGTCGCCCTGGATGAACACGGGGCCGCGGAACCCCTCGCGCAAGGCGGCCGCCAGCAGCACCGTCACGTACTCGGCCGGGCGCTGGTCGGTGTAGGCGATCTCGGAGCGGGCGATCTCGAGAATGAAGGCGCCGGCGTTCAGCTTGATCGCCGTGCGGAAGATGGCGCGGCCCGTGTCGTACGTCATGCCGCGCACGTTGATCGCCGGCACGGTGAAGCCACGCACCTCGCCCCGACCGCGCGCCATGTACAGATCGTGGATCGACGCCGGGCGCACGCCGACGTGCTGGCCCAGCTCCCAGATCAGCCAGCGCGCGTGTTCGCGCGCCTCCTTGTCGCCGAAGACGGCGGAGCGGACGAGGGCGTCCATGCGCTCCGAGGCGAGCGCGGCGGGCTGCCTGACGGTGACCTGGCCGTCCCGAATCGCGATGGCGTCGCCGAACGGCTGGGTGTCGATGAGGAGCTGCTCGGGCATCAGTCCCCCGGGAGTCAGAGCGGCCGGCACAGGGCCGGCCGCAGAGGTTGGCGGCGAAGGGAGAGCGACGTCGGTCGCGCTCCAGCTTCAGAAAGCTCGCCCCGGGTGGTGGGCCGGGCAAGGGTGCGCGTGATGCTCACCCGCCGGCCGGCCTTCAGCACATCACGCCGCACCCACTGTTGCCGTCCCCGCTCCCGTTGCCGCCGCCGTTCCCGTCGCCGTTGCCATTCGACGGATCGCCATTGCCGCCCCCACCGGCGTCGGTCGGCGCTCCCCCGGCTCCGTCACCGCCCCCGTTGGCATTCGCCAGCGTGGTCTGTACGATGCCGTACACATCCCGCCCGCTGGTTCCGAGCCGGCCCGTAGTACCGAGCGCCACTACGGCGATGAGCGTCAGCATGAGGGCATATTCGACCATCGTCGCCCCCTCGGTGGCACGAGGCAGGCGCAACGCTCGGCAGACCACCCGCGACGGGCGCGGCGAGAACGAACCGAGATAACGCGGCATTCGACGGTCCGGTGAGAGGGCGGAGCCATATTACCGCGCGAATCGATAGTCCGCCAGACTGCACGCCAGGCCTAACGGCGGCATAACGGTGGCGTAACTGCAACGCTGCCCCGGGCCGCGTCTCGCCCGCTCAGACGAGCCAGCGCGGGTCGCTGGGCGGCAGGGCGTCCCACTCGGCGCGCGCGGCCGCGGCGTCCGGGCGCCCGAGCATCGCGTAGGCGAACTGCTTCCCGAGCTCGACGCCCGGCTGGTCGAAGGCGTTCACGCCGTAGAGCTGCCCGGCGTAGGCCGTGGCCAGCTCGAAGAGCATGATGAGCCCACCGACGTGCCACGCGTCGACGCGGTCCACGCGCAGGGTCATGTTGGGCCGCCCGCGCCGGGCGAGCGCGCCGGCCGTCGCCCGCTGCTCCACCGAGATCAGCTCGCCGAGGGTGTGCCCGCCCAGGTAGCCGAGCTCCGCGATGCCCCTGCCCGCGGCGGGGATCACGACGTCGTCGCCTCGGTCCTCGACCGCCACGAACGTGACGGTCTTGTCAGCCGGCCCCTCCATGAAGAGCTGGACCTGGCTGTGCTGGTCCGTGGCCCCGAGCGCGGCGATCGGCGTCGGTCCGACGCTCGTGCCGTCGGGGCGGATCTTCCCCAGGCTCTCCGCCCAGAGCTGCACGAACCACGCGGCGAAGTCGCGCAGCGGATCGGAGTACGGCATGAGGACGTGCATCGCCTTGCCGTGCCGCGTGTGGGCGAGCCACTGCAGCACGGCGTAGCACCCGGCCAGGTTGTCGGTGAGCACGCCGGAGACGCAGCGCTGCGCCGCGTCGGCCGCGCCGTCGAGCAGCGCGCGGATGTCGATGCCGATGAGCGCCGCGGGGAGCAGCCCCACGGGCGAGAGGACGCTGAAGCGGCCGCCGACGTTAGGCGGTACGTCGAGCGCCGGCACCCCCTCGGCGCGGGCGAGCGCCCGCAGCGCCCCCTTCTCCGGGTCCGTGACGAAGACGAGGTGCTGGCGCGCCTCGCCCGCGCCGACCGTCCGCTCGAGCCGATCCCGGACGACGAGGTACTGCGCCATGGTCTCCGCCGTCCCGCCCGACTTGGACGTCACGACGAAGAGCGCCCGCCGAAGGTCCAGCCGGCCGAGCAGCGCGGCGATCGTGGGTGGGTCGACGTTGTCGAGCACGTGGAGCCGCGGTAGCCCCCCGCGCTCGCCCTCGGTGAGCGCGTTCCACGCCGGGGCGCGGAGCGCGGTGCGGAGCGCGATCGGGCCGAGCGCCGAGCCGCCGATCCCGAGGACCACGACGTCGCGGAAGCGGTCGCGCACCGACCGCGCGAACGCCTGCGTCTGGTCGAAGCAGACCGGGTCCACCGGCAGATCGAGGAAGCCGAGCCGGCCGGCGTCGTGGTCGGCCTTCACCGCCTCGTGCGCATCCCGGAAGGGAGTGTGTGCGGCGGTCCAGTCGGCCTCGGCGATGCCGCCGACGACCGCGGACTCCATCATGTTGGTGAAGTCGAGGCGGAGAGTCATAAAGAACCAGGGAGTGGGGAGTAGGGAGTAGGGAGTAGGGGCTGCAGGGACAGCCCCCACTCCCTACTCCCTACTCCCTGGAATTCAGTCGATTCTCACCGTCAGTCCGTCGAATGCTGGAGCGATCCCGCGCGGCAGCTCCGCTTCCAGGTCGGCGTGGAAGCTCTCGTGCGTCAGGTGAGTGAAGTAGGTGCGGTCGGCGCCGACGCGCTGGGCGACACGGATCGCCTCGGGGATGCTCAGGTGCGTCGGGTGTTCGGTCCGGAACAGGGCGTTGATCACGAGGACCCGCGCCCCGCGGAGCCGCGGGTACACGTCCTCGGGAATGGACTTCGCGTCGGTCACGTAGGCGAGCGGGCCGATGCGGTAGCCCGTCACCTGGCAGCGCCCGTGCGGGACGGTGAAGGGGGTCACGTCGATGTCCCCGATGGACACGGTCACGTTGTCCTCGAGCGCGTGGGCGCGCCCCTCGGGCTTGAACGTGCCCGGCGTCGGCCGCATCGACTCGTCGAAGATGTACGGAAACTTGGCGGCGAGCGTCTCGAGCGTGCGGGCGGCCCCGTACATCGGGAGCGGGCCGTCGCGCCGCACGGAGATCGCGCGGACGTCGTCGAGCCCGTGGGTGTGGTCGGCGTGGTCGTGCGTGAACAACACGGCGTCCACGCGGTCGATGCCGTTGGCGACGAGCTGCACGCGGAGCTCCGGGGGCGTGTCGATCAGGAGCCGCGTCCCCCCGTCCGTCTCCACGACGGCGCCGACCCGCGACCGCTTGTCGCGCGGGTCCGGCGACCGGCACACCCGGCAATTGCAGCCGATCTGGGGGACGCCGAAACTCGTCCCCGTGCCGAGGAATGTCAGCTTCATCAGATGGTGGGCCCTGGCGGCCGGCGCACGCGCTGACCGGCGGCAGCCGAGCGTCCGGCGTCGGACGTCGGGCGTGCGTCGGGCCAGGAGCGCGGAGCGACGTCCGGGGACGCTCCCCGCTGACCGCTCGCCGCCCCTCGATGCGCGACGCCCGACGCTCGGCTGCTCGCGCGCTGTACCCTCGGGTGGCGAAACGCGGTCCAGTCCCTCACACGACCTCTACCTTCATCATATTCGTCGTTCCGGGCACGTCGAACGGCACGCCGGCGGTGACGACGACGCGGTCGCCACGCGAGGCGAGGCTGCGCGCGGCGGCGGCGGCGAGGCCCGTGCGCACGACCTCCTCGTAGCTGTCGCCGTGGGGGACGAGCTCGGGGATCACGCCCCAGACGAGGGCGAGCTGCCGGGCGGTCCTCGCCTGGTCGGTGAGCGCGAGGATCGGGACGCCCGGCCGGTGTGAGCTGACGATGCGCGCCGTGAACCCGCTCTTCGTGACGACGATGACGAGCGGCGTGGCCAGCATCCGCACCGCCGCGACCGTGGCGGCGGCGATTGCCTGCTCGGTGGACACGACCCCCTCGCGCGGCTTCCGCTCGTCGCGGAGCATGAGCGGAACCGGGTGCGACTCGACCTCGGTGATGATGCGCCGCATCGCCTCGACGGCGAGCCGGGGGTACGCGCCGGCGGCCGTCTCCGCGGACAGCATCACCGCGTCGGTGCCGTCGAGGATCGCGTTGGCGACGTCGCTGGCTTCGGCCCGCGTGGGGCGCGGGTGCGTGATCATCGACTCGAGCATCTGCGTCGCCGTGATCACCGGCCGGCCGAGGCGGTTGGCGAGGGCGATGATGCGCTTCTGCGCGATCGGCACCTCCTCGAACGGGAGCTCGACGCCGAGGTCACCGCGCGCGACCATCACCGCGTCCGACGCGCGGACGATGCTCTCGATGTTCTCGAGCGCCACGTCCTTCTCGATCTTGGCGACGACGAGCATGGACTTCGGCACCATGGAGCGGAGCTGCTGCACGTCCTCCGCCTTGCGCACGAAGCTCAGCGCCAGGTAGTCGAGGTCGTACCGCACCGCGAACTCGACGTCCGCCCGATCCTTCTCCGTGATCGACGGCGCCGAGACCGCCACGCCGGGCAGGTTCATCCCCTTGTGGCTCCGCAGCGGCCCGCCGTGCACGACGCGGGCGCGGACGCCCGGCGGCATCACTTCGAGGACGATCAGCTCGAGCAATCCGTCGTCGACGAGGATTCGGTCGCCGATCGAGACGTCCTTGGCGATGTCGTCGTACGTGACCGGGATCTGGCCGGGCGCCGCCTGCTCCTCGGGCACGAGCTCCACCTCCTGCCCTTGCACGATCTCGATCGTCTCCGAGAGGTCGCCGATGCGGATGCGCGGCCCCTGCAGGTCGCCGAGGATGGCGACGGCGCGCCCCAGCTCGTGGGCCACGCCGCGGACGGTGTCAATCGTGGCCGCGTGGAGCTCGTGCGTGCCGTGCGAGAAGTTGATGCGGGCGACGTTGAGCCCGGCCTCGATCAGTGCGCGGATCGCCTCGCGCGACGAAGACGCCGGGCCAAGGGTGCAGACGATCTTCGTGCGCGGGTGGTGTACGGTGGTCATGGACCTCGACCGATGGGTCGCTCGGCCGTGCGCGTATAGCGTCTCGGACACGGTTTCTCGGGCACTACGGTTGGCGTCGCGTGTGGCGCGTACGGCGTCGCGGGAAGCGGGTTGCGATATGTACCCGAGGGGGCGGTCGCGAGGCAAGGCGCCCGCGGGCGGCTGGCCCCGCCGTGCGGGAGCCGCCCCGCGCCCCGGCCGCCGCATGCTGCGGCAGATTGCGGCACCATGGGGCAGATCGCGGCACCCCGCGGCAGCGCGCGCCGCGCCGGTGTGGCGCGGCGTTGACCGGGCACTCAGCCGATCGTCTACCTGTGAGAGCCGGCAGAGCGGACTCCCGTCGCTCCCCGCTGGTCTCGGCAGGAGGCGGGCGCCGCGAGACGAGCGCCGGACGTGCCCCTCGCCCACGTACCCACCCCTCCCGGAGATCACGATGAATCGCCGCACGTTGCCGACGATGCTCGCCCTACTTTCGGCCATCGGAGTGATGGGCTGCGGGGACGCCGCGGCCCCCGAGTGGGAGGGCTCGGTGAACTCGGTGTCGACCGTCGACGTCGCCGCCAGTGCGGGCGATCAAGTCGCCGCCGACTTGACGCTCCTGCTGGGCAGCGAGGGCGCCGCGTCACTGGCCGCGCAGCGGGCGCAACCGGCTTCCCTGGGCGTCGCCCTCAGTGTCGCGGCGCAAGTGGCGGCCGCGGGGTGCACCTACTCGGGCGGCACGCAGCGCTTCGAGTGCCCGAGCGCGACCGAAGGCGACCTCACCGTGACCCGATCGTTCGCGCTGCTCGACGGCGCGGGCGCGCCGCAGGTGCAGTACGACGCTTCGACCACCGCCTCGATCGATTACCAGGTGAGCGCGAGCGGGACGATCGCGCGGACGGGGTACACGGCGACGTACGCTCGCGATGCGCACCTCGCGGTGAGCGGCCTCGCCGGCAGCGAGACCGAGCGCACGTGGAACGGCACCGGCACGAGCACGATCCACGCCGAGTTCCAGCGCTCGAGCGGCACGCGTGCGTACGACATGACCTCGGCCGACACCGTGGCGAACGTCGTGTTTGGCGTGCCGACGGCAACGTACGCCTATCCGTGGTCGGGCCGGATCATTCATTGGATGTCGGTCACGCAGACACTGGACGCCGGAGCGCCCGTGACCCGCACCGCGGTGCGCCGCGTCGTCGTCACCTTCAACGGAACCGACGTGGCGGACCTCAAGGTCGGGGCAGTGGACTGCTTGTTCTATCTCTCGACCCACAGGGTGACGTGCGCCGGGCAGCGCTGACCGCGAGGCCGGCGCGAAGCCGCCCTCGGGGATCCCTGTAGACACAGCGGCACGCGGGCCGCCGGCAGCGCTGCCGGCGGCCCGCGTGCCGTTCACGGCGCGGCGGCCGCCTGGCCGAGAGCGGACCGTGGTGCCAGCTTTGCGGCACCCGCCCGGCGTCGCCGGGTGGCACCCCAACACCCGCGGAACTGAGTCGGTCCATGGATGTCGCGCGCCCTGGAACCCCGCCGCCACGACCCGTAGCCGCCGACGCGCCGCGTACAACAGGGCGGGTCGACGGCAGCGGCTTCATCGCCACGTGGGCGGCACTCGCCGCGGCGGTCGTCGTGGGGCTCGTCCTCGTCGCCTGGGCGAACCGGCTTCCCACCCCGGCACCGACGTCGGCTCCGCCGACGGCCTTCTCCGCCGACCGCGCCTGGCCCACGCTCTCGTACCTCGCCGACACGATCGGCTTCCGCGTGACCGGCACGCCGGGGAACGCACGGGCGCTCGCGTACCTCGAGGCGCGACTCCGCGCGATTCCGGGGCTCGAAGTGCAGGTGCAGGACGCGACGGGATCCGGAAGCGCGGGCGCGCTCGCGCTCCGATATCACGTGCGCAACCTGGTGGCGAGGCTTCCCGGCCGCCGGCCCGAGGCAGTGCTCGTCTCGGCACACTACGACTCACCGCCGGAGAGCGTCGGCGCGTCGGACGACGGCGTGGCGGTGGCGGCCGTGGTGGAGTTGGCGCGCGCCCTCGCGGCGGGCCCGCGGATGGAGCACACCGTCGTACTCAACGTCAACGACGGGGAGGAGCAGGGGCTCCTCGGCGCGTCCGGGTTCCTGCAACACCCGTGGCTCGCCACAGTGCGCGCCTTCGTCAACCTGGAGAGTGCCGGGCCGGGCGGCAAAGCCATCCTATTCCAGGCCGGGCCGGGTAATTCGTGGCTCACGCGCGCGTACGCGCGCGCCGCGCCACACCCGTACGGCTCCGTGTACGGACAGGACATCTTCCAGAGCGGTGCGATCCCGTCCACCACGGACTTCGAGGTGTACCGCGACGGCGGCGGGCTGCGCGGGCTCGACGTCGCCTTCTACCGCGACGGCTACGCGTACCACACGGCGCTCGACCGCACCGACCGCATCGCGCGCGGCAGTCTGCAGCACATGGGGGACAACGCGCTGGCCGTCGTCCGGGAGCTGGCCGCGGGCGCGCTGCCGGGCGACGTGGGCGGTAGGCCGAGCGTCTACTACGACCTGCTCGGCACCGTGATGGTGGCGTACGACGCGCGGTGGGCGCCGGTACTGGCGATCGCGGCGTGCCTGCTCGCGGCGGCGGCCGTGTGGCTGGCCGCTGGCGCGTTCCGGCTTGGCGCGGCCGACGTGGCACTCGCCGCCCTCACCGCAGCTCTGGCCGCGGCCGGCGCGATCGCGGTCGCGATGGGCGCGGCGTGGTCCGTCTCCGTACTTTTCGCGCGACCGCACGGCTGGTTCGCGCACCCGGTGCGCGGCTACGTGGCGTACGGCGGCGCGGCGCTCGCCGCGATGCTCGCAGTCCACGCGCTCCTCCGCCGCCGCCATGCGGGCACCGCCGGCGGCACAGATCGCGCCGTCGCCGCCGCGTGGGCCGGCGCGCTGATCGTGACCGCGCTCGGCCTGCTCGCGCTCACCGCCCTCGGCGTGGGGTCCGCGTTCCTCCTGCTCTGGTGGGCGGCGCCGGCCGCGCTCGGGCTCGCCGCCTGGGCGCTGACGGGCGGTCGGCACTTCTGGCCGGCGGCGGCGATCGGGTTCATCCCCGGGCTCGTGCTCTCTCTGTACACGGTGGAATCGATGCTCGCCCTGTTCGTGCCGGTGGGCGGGCGCTTCCCCCTTCCCTACCCGTTCGACTTCGTCGTTGCCGGACTCGTCGCGGTCGGCGTAGCGCTGACGGCCACGCTGCCCCTGGCGCTCGCGCATCGAGCCGGGTGGGTCTGGCGCGCGGGGGCCGCCGCGGCGCTCGTGGGCGTCGTGGGGCTCGCGGTGATGGCGAGCACCTTTCCTTACACGCCGCGCCGCCCGCAGCGCATCACGCTGGTGCACGAGGCGGAGGGTGAGCGCGGGCAGGTGCGCGCGTACGGCTACGAGTTCGTCTCGCCGGCGCGCGCCCTCGCCGGCGTCCCCGGCGTGCGGGCGCTCGAGTCGCCGCGCGGACTGCGCGGTGAGCTCGGCGTCGCCGCCGGCGCGACCGGGTTCGGGCCGCCGGCCGCGCAGCTCGTGGCCGAACGGGCCCGGGGCGCGGACCGGGAGCTCGACATCCGACTGCGTCCAGCCGACGCGTACGCACTGCGGCTCCGCGTGCCGGCCGCGCGCCTCGTGTCCTGGTCGCTCGGTGCGAGCCTGCCCGAATCAGCGTCAGTATCAGCGTCAGTGCACGAAGCGCGCTTCCTCTCCGCGCCGGACAGCGGCTGGCTGGTGACGCTACGCGTACGCGGGCGGGAGCCCGTGCCGGTGGAGCTGGGTGCGGTCCACTCGGCCGCAACGCCGGCCGCGCACGAGTTCATGCGGCACTTGCCGGCGTGGGCGACGGCGAACGCGCTCGCCGTGGACTGGCGGATCCTGGAGTTCT
>Ga0307412_10001389_pt1 | contig 13452 bp, 11 predicted proteins | sample DK1Cmetagenome_3_FD_203823 | JGI IMG/M metagenome (GOLD analysis project Ga0307412, IMG submission 203823) | Maize rhizosphere microbial communities from greenhouse at UC Davis, California, United States - DK15-C-1 | ecosystem: Host-associated > Plants > Roots > Rhizosphere > Soil | place: USA...
ATACGAAGACTACCGCACGCGCATGGCCGTTGATCCCGAGTGCCAGGCGGCATTCGATCTGGACAAGCGCAACCGCAGCATCATCAGCTATGAGCGCAGTTTCATGCGCCCGGTTCTCGGCTGACCGAGACGTCACCACATCCGCGAAGGCCCACCCACTCGGCCTTCCACTGGCCCCCATGACGAGGAACTGAAGAACGATGCCGGCACCTCAGATCAAGATCCTCGACGCGCTCTCCGTACCGGGCAACCCGGCCAAGCCGAACGACGACCGCTTCGGATATAACGACGCCTGCGCCTTCGTGATCGACGGCGCAACCGGCCTTGGCGACCGCCAATACATGGACGCATCGGGCAGCGACGCCGCCTGGGTCGCCGCACGCTTCGCGGATGGTTTCAGGCAGCAGATCACGCGTCAGACACCGGTCTCCGATGTCGCGCGCGCCGTATCGCAGGATGCGAGAGCCACGTTCCTCGGCACCAACCCCGACGCCCCACGCTACGCCTGGCCGCTCTCCGCCTTCTCGATGATCCATGCCACCGACGACCGACTGACCTTCTACGGCCTCGGTGATTCCTGCGTCTTCCTCTTGCAGGAAGATGGATCGGTGAGCTTTCACATGGCCCTTCCCGACGCCTATGCCAGGGAACAAGCCCACGCGCAAAGCCATATCGCCCGCACCGGCGGCATCACCAAGGATGGCGGCGCGCTCGGCAATGCGGAAACGCTGGCGGCTCTGCGCCGCCACCGTGAAAGCCAAAACACCGCAGGCGGCATCTGGACCTTGGGCCTCGTGCCTGAATCGGCCGATCATCTCGTGTCGGAAGAATTGAAGATCAAGGGCCGCGCCCACGCCATCATCTGCAGCGACGGCTTCGCCGATCTGGTCGTGCTCTACGAAGCCTACGACGCCGCAAGCCTGGTGCGCGCGGCGCTCGACAAGGGCCTCGCCCCGATGATCGAGGAACTCCGGCGCTTCGAGCGCGAGACCGATCCTGAGGGACTGCGCTATCCCCGCTTCAAGCAGAGCGACGACACGACCGCGATTCTGGTCGAACTCACGGCCTGATACCGGGCGACCAAACAGCGATTTCCGATTCAGAATCAGGCCCTTGGCCAATGATCCTGAATCATTTTCTCCGGCGATTGAATCAGTGTCTGAAGACGCGCCCGATCAGGCCGCGTCTTCCACGTCTGCGCGCGGCTTCGAAGGCACATAGTTGAGCACCGGCCCGAGCCAACGCTCGACCTCGGAGATCTCCATGCCCTTGCGGCCGGCATAATCCTCGACCTGATCGCGCTCCACCTTGGCAACGCCGAAGTAGTAGGCGTCGGGATGGCCGATATAAATGCCGGACACGGACGAACCCGGCCACATGGCGTAACTCTCCGTGAGCTTCACGCCGGCGGCGTTCTCGGCATCGAGAAGCGCAAACAGCGTCTTCTTCTCAGTGTGATCGGGCTGCGCCGGGTAGCCGGGCGCCGGGCGGATGCCGGCATATTCCTCGGTGATCAGCTGCTCCTTGCTGAACGCCTCGCCCTTGGCATAGCCCCAGTATTCGCGGCGAACCTCTTCGTGCATGCGTTCGGCAAAGGCTTCCGCGAAACGGTCGGCCAGTGCCTTGACGAGGATCGACGAGTAATCGTCGTTGGCGCGTTCGAAGCGCTCGGCGATCGCCACTTCCTCGATACCGGCGGTAACGACGAAGCCGCCGACGTAGTCCTGTACGCCGCTGTCGACCGGCGCCACGAAGTCCGACAGCGCCACATTCGGCCGGCCGTCGCGCTTCGAGAGCTGCTGGCGCAGCGTGTAGAAAGTCGCGAGGTCTTCCTTGCGGCTATCGTCCTTGAACAGTCGGATATCGTCGCCGACAGTGCCGGCCGGCCAGAAGCCGATGACGGCGCGCGGACGGAACCACTTCTCGTCGATGATCTTCTTCAGCATCCCCTGCGCATCCGCCCAGAGCGCGCGTGCCGCCTCGCCCTGCTTCTCATCCTCGAGAATGGCAGGATAGCGGCCCTTCAGCTCCCAGGTCTGGAAGAAAGGCGTCCAGTCGATGTATTCGGCAAGCGTCGCCAGATCGTAATCCTCGAACACCTTGGTGCCGAGGAAGCTCGGCTTGGCGGGCGCGTAAGCGGCCCAATCAACCTTCTGGGCGTTCTCGCGGGCACGCGACAGCGGCAGACGCACCTTCTCGGCCTCGCTGCGGGCATGGGCAGCGGCAACCTTCGCGTATTCGGCGCGGATATCGGTGATGTAGCCGTCGCGGTTCTCCGGCGACAGCAGCGACGAGACAACGCCGACTGCGCGGCTGGCGTCGGTGACGTAGACGGTCTGGCCCTTGCTGTAGCCCGGATGGATCTTCACGGCAGTATGCACGCGGCTGGTCGTGGCGCCGCCGATCAGAAGCGGCAGGTCCAGACCCTGGCGCTCCATTTCGGCCGCCACATGAACCATCTCGTCGAGCGACGGCGTGATCAGGCCCGACAGGCCGATGACGTCGACCTTCTCGGCCACCGCCGTCTCCAGGATCTTCGTTGCCGGCACCATCACGCCGAGGTCGATGATCTCGTAATTGTTGCAGGCAAGCACGACGCCGACGATGTTCTTGCCGATATCGTGGACGTCGCCCTTGACGGTCGCCATCAGGATCTTGCCGGCCGACTTGCGGTCGTCGCCACCGTTCAGCCGCTTCTCTTCTTCCATGTAGGGAAGGAGCACGGCCACGGCCTGCTTCATCACGCGCGCCGACTTGACGACCTGCGGCAGGAACATCTTGCCCGAGCCGAACAGATCACCGACGACGTTCATGCCGGCCATCAGCGGGCCTTCGATCACATGAAGCGGACGGGCCGCGGCAAGGCGCGCGTCTTCGGTATCGGCATCGATATATTCGGTGATGCCGTTGACCAAAGCGTGTTCAAGCCGCTTCTCGACCGACCATTCGCGCCAGGAGAGATCCTGCACGCGTCCCTCGCGGGCAGCCCCGCCGCGGAACTTCTCAGCCACTTCAAGCAGCCGCTCGGTCGCATCGTTGCGGCGGTTCAGCACCACGTCCTCGCAGGCCTCGCGCAGCTCCGCGTCGATCTGGTCGTAGACCGCCAGCTGGCCGGCATTGACGATGCCCATGTCCATGCCCGCCTGGATGGCGTGGTAGAGGAACACGGCGTGCATCGCCTCGCGCACCGGCTCGTTGCCGCGGAACGAGAAGGAAAGGTTCGAAACGCCGCCCGAAATATGCACCAGCGGCATAGTCTTGCGGATCGTGCGCGTCGCCTCGATGAAGTCGACGCCGTAATTGTTGTGTTCTTCGATGCCGGTCGCGACAGCGAAGACGTTCGGGTCGAAGATGATATCCTCGGGCGGGAAGCCCGCCTTTTCGGTCAAGAGCTTGTAGGCGCGCGTGCAGATCTCGACCTTGCGGTCATAGGTATCCGCCTGGCCGGTCTCGTCGAAGGCCATGACGACGACAGCTGCGCCATAGGCATGCAGCAACCTCGCCTGAGCCAGGAAGTTCTCTTCGCCCTCTTTCAGCGAGATCGAGTTGACGATCGGCTTGCCCTGAACCCGCTTCAGGCCGGATTCGATGATCGAGAACTTGGAGCTGTCGATCATGACGGGCACGCGAGCGATATCCGGCTCGGCGGCGATCAGGTTCAGGAACTCGACCATCGCCTTTTCCGAATCGATCAGGCCTTCGTCCATGTTGATGTCGATGATCTGCGCGCCGTTCTCGACCTGGTCGCGCGCGACATCGAGCGCTGCCGTGTAATCGGCATTGGTGATCAGCTTGCGGAAGCGAGCCGAACCCGTGACGTTGGTGCGCTCACCGACGTTGACGAAGGGGATGTCCTTGGTGAGCTCGAAGGGCTCGAGGCCAGACAGCGACATGAAAGGGCGGTGCTCGGGGATCGGGCGTGGCTTGTACTTGGCGACAACCTCGGCGATCGCCTTGATATGCTCCGGCGTCGAGCCGCAGCAGCCGCCGACGATGTTGACGAGACCTTCGCGGGCGAACTCGTCGATCTGCGCCGCCATCAGCTCAGGCGTCTCGTCATACTGGCCGAACTCGTTGGGAAGGCCGGCATTCGGATAGGCGCAGATGAAGGTATCGGCAACGCCCGACAGCTCCTGCAGGTGCGGACGCATGGCGTTGGCGCCGAGCGCGCAGTTCAGCCCGATCGTGAACGGGTTCGCATGGCGCACCGAGTTCCAGAACGCCGACGGCGTCTGGCCCGACAGCGTGCGGCCGGACAGGTCGGTGATCGTGCCCGAGATCATCACAGGAAGGCGGATGCCCTTCGCCTCGAAGCGCTCCTCGCAGGCAAAGATCGCAGCCTTGGCGTTCAGCGTATCGAAGATCGTCTCGATCAGGATGATGTCGGCGCCGCCATCGATCAGGCCGTCGATCTGCTCGGCATAGGCGATGCGCAGGTCGTCGAAGGTGACGGCGCGGAAGCCCGGATTGTTGACGTCAGGCGAGATCGAGGCCGTGCGGTTGGTCGGGCCGATGGCGCCGGCCACGAAACGGCGGCGGCCATCCTCGCGCTCGGCGCGGATGCAGGCGCGGCGAACGACTTCGGCACCTTCCTTGTTCAGCGCATAAACCTCGCCTTCCATCGCGTAATCCGCCTGCGCGATGCGGGTGGACGAGAAGGTGTTGGTCTCGAGGATGTCGGCGCCGGCCTTGGCGTATTTGTAATGGATTTCCTCGATCGCATCCGGCTGCGAGAGGATGAGAAGGTCGTTGTTGCCCTTCTGGTGGCAGGCGCAGCCGATGAAGCGATCGCCGCGGAAATGATCCTCGTCGAAACCCAGCCCCTGGATCTGCGTACCCATGGCGCCGTCAAGGACGAGAATGCGTTCGCTGGCGGCTTTCCTGAGCGCTGCAAACACTTCACTGCCGTCGCGCTTTTCCCCTTCGGGGCCAAACAGATTGTTGAACACGGGCGGACTCCTTGACGTCATTATAAAGACAAGCCGCCCAAATCACATAAAGATATCTTTATGTCAATATATCAGCGACAATTTCGCCATTGCCGGCGCACGGCGGATGACAGACTCGAACGCCCCCTATATAGGCAATTTCAAAGCATTGTGTATGAAATCGGAGGAGTATCATGGCACCTGCAATCGGCGACGCCGCGCTCGGCAACTGGACGACGCGCACCTACCACCGCGACTGGCTCGTCGCCCAGGCCAATGGCCTGTTCGATTTCTTCCAGCATGATTCCATCAATCCCAAGGGTGGGTTCTACGATCTCGACGATACCGGCAAGCCGCTCGACGCGGAGGGCCAGGTGCGCGGCATCCACATCGCCGCCCGCGCCGTCCATTGCTTCTCGATCGGCACCCTGCTCGGCCGCCCCGGAGCCTCCGATGTCGTAGACCACGGCATGCAGTACATCTGGAACCACCACCGGGACCAGAAGAACGGCGGCTATTTCTGGTCGCTGAACAATGACGGCCCGGTCGACACCAACAAGCAGGGCTACGGCCACGCCTTCGTGCTCCTCGCCGCCTCCTCCGCCAAGACCATCGGCCACCCGCTCGCCGACGGCATGCTCGCCGATATCACCGAGGTACTGAACACCCGCTTCTGGGAAGAAAAGCACGGCGCCATCGCCGAGGAATTCACCGCCGACTGGCAGCCGCTCGACGGCGGCACCTATCGCGGCCAGAACTCCAACATGCACCTGACCGAAGCCCTGATGGCCGCCTTCGAGGCAACCGGCAACCGCGATTACCTCACCAAGGCCGAGAGCATCGCCGACCTCGTCATCCGCCGCGCCGCCGGCTCCGTCGACTGGCGCGTCGCCGAGCACTTCGACACAGAGTGGAAGCTCGACAAGAACTACTATCACCCCAACGAAATGTTCCGCCCGGCCGGCACCACGCCCGGCCACTCGCTGGAATGGGCACGCCTGCTGTTGCAGCTCTGGGCGCTCGGAGGCAAGAAGCTCGAATGGCTGCCGGATGCCGCCAAGGGCCTGTTTTCGCAGGCAATGGCGCTCGGCTGGGACGACGAAAAGGGCAGCTTCTTCTACACGCTCGACTGGGAGGACCGCCCGGATAAGCGCCAGAAGATGTGGTGGCCGGCTTGCGAGGGTGCAGCCGCTGCCCACTATCTCAACGAGCACCTGCCGAGCGACTACCACGAAGAGAGCTACCGCAAGATCTGGAACGTCATCGAGCGCCGCTTCATCGACCACAAAAACGGCGGCTGGCACGAGGAACTGACGGAAGACATGATCCCGGCACACACCATCTTCCCCGGGAAGGGCGACATCTACCACGCCCTGCAGGCCTGCCTCATCCCCCTCTTCCCGGCCACTGGCAGCCTGACCAAAGTCATCCCCGAAGCCGGCGGCAAGATCTGATAACGGACAAGGCGGCGCCGCATCGATGGCGCCGTCTTCGTTCATGACGACGGAATACGCGGCTCCTCGACCAGATAGAACTCCGGGACCGGCGTGACATCGGAAACGAAGAATCCAAACCTCGATTGCTCGCCTGGATCGAGATGCCCGTCATCGAAATTCAGCCGGTCGAAACTCTCGAACCGGCTTTCGAAATGCATGAAACGGCTGGACGAGATCAGCGCCGGATTGGGATCGGCCTGCCCGAAGGATAGCCCGTCATAGAAATCGCTGGGCTTGCCGCGGATTTCCTGGAGCTCGAAGCCAAAGCCGATCCACGCCAGCCCGCTCCGGTTCACCGCCACCACGCGCAGATGAAACGAGCCGGGCACCGTTGTCTTCAGCTCGGCGGGTTTGGCGAAGCGGATCACCAGCGTCACCGGCGCAAGGCTGTGGAACGCCTCGCGGATCTCGATCGGATCCTCCCGCGTTCCCGCGCCTGATATGGACAGGATGCGGAAGCCGCCGAGTTCGTCGGAGAACGAGTATTCCCCCGCATACCACCGACCGTCATCGGCCGGCCCGGCGCTGATCAGTGCCAGGGAGAGCAACGCCGCGAGAATGCGCAAACGACGCGTCATCGATCCTGTTCCCTGATCGTGATGTGCCAGCATACATGCAATTTCAGCGGCGTGCGATGTGCAATGCCTTCGAGCCGATTTCCACGCGCGCGAACCTTTCATCGGTGGTACGCTGACGCCTGGGCATCCCAACGAAACATGTGAATGCAACGCAGGAGCGGAACATGACGACAGTTTTCGTACGGCATGAGGTTTCGGACTATGCGGCCTGGCGCAAGGTGTATGACGGCTTCCGCTCGGTGCAGGCGGCAAACGGCGTGATATCAGAGGCGGTCTACCAATCCGCCGACAACCCCAACGACATCACCGTCACCCATGAATTCGCGACATCAGAGGCCGCAAAGGCTTTCATGCAACTCGAGGAACTGCGCTCGGCTATGCGCACCGGCGGCATCCTCGGCGCCCCGACCGTCTGGCTGGTCGAGAAGGCGTAAAGCCGCTTCCTGCGCGAGATATCGTCGGCGCGCAAGGAAACTCAACGGGCATGGCCGGCGTGCAGCCCCACCGGCCAATCGCCTAGATCAGAGATCGAACTGCCAACGCGACTGTTCGAACGCATAGGCGTTCCCGCGGGTCACGACATGGCCGACCGCCGGGAAGGCCAGGTGCATGCCGGAAACGCCGATCCTGTCGACGGCCGCCCTGTCGAGCATCGTCTTGCGCGCCTTGCCGGCAAGATCGGGATCGACGTCGAAGCCCACGCCCCATTCCGGCCGGGCGAACTGCAGATGCGGGAAGTGGACGATATCGGCCCAGATCAGGTGCTCCTGATCGCCATCCGATAGATGCAGCCCGCTATGGCCGGGCGTATGGCCGAACAGCTCAAGCACCCGCACACCGCCGACGATCTCCTGGTCGTTGCGGTCGAACAGCGTCGTCCGCTTGGCATAGGCCGCAGCCGACTTCCGGAACAGATCGAACCAGCCCTTCTGGAAATCCGGCACCTTCGACTGCGCCGCCTCATCGGTCCAATAGGCATGCTCGCGCGCGTGGACGAAGAGCTCGGCGTTTGGGAAGGCCGCCTGCCCCTCCTTCGTCAGCATGCCGGCAATATGGTCGGGATGGCCGTGGGTCAGCACCAGCGCATCAATCTCCGCTGGCGTGATGCCGGCGGCGGTGAGGTTTTCCCAGATCTTGCCGGTGTGCTGCCCCGGCCCGGGCCCAAAGCCGGTATCGACGAGAAGACGCTTCGATGGCGTGTCGATGACGAAGGTGTTGACGATGCAAGGCAGGTCGCCTGTGGGCAGGAAAGCCTCGCGTGCCAGCGCATCGGCCGCTTCGGGCGTGGCGCTTGGAACGATGGCGAGCGGCAACGTGCTGTAGCCATCCGCGATCGCCGTCACGGTGATGGCGCCGACAGTCCAGCGGTAGACACCGGGCACCTGGCCGGGCGCCTTGGATGTGTGCTGGGTTTGAGCGGCGGATGCGGGCACGGTGGCGCCCAGTGCTGCGGCGCCGGCGGTGGTGACGGCAACGGCGGATAGGAAGTCTCGACGGGAAGTATGGGTCAAATCGCACCTCTAGGCGTTGAATTCGTCGCGACTATCGCACCGATCAAAAATATGCGTAATTCGACAAATCAGTGCATCACCCGTTCAAATTTGTTAGCCTAGTCCACTGACAGCCCCCTGGAGCTCTTGAATGGATTGGAACGACGTCCGTATTTTTCTTGCGATCACGCGAACCGGCACGCTTGGCGCCGCCGCCCGGTCGCTCAAGCTCAGCCATCCCACTATCGGCCGCCGGCTGCAGGCGCTTGAGGATGCGCTGGGCCAGAAGCTCTTCCTACGGACCAATGACGGCTTGCTGCTGACCGACGAGGGAAAATCGATCCTGCCGCTGGCGGAGCAGATCGAAGAGAACGCGTTGACCATGGCGCGCCGGCTTGCCGGCAAGGACCAGCCGCTCGACGGCACCCTGAAGATCTCCTCCTCCGACTGGCTCGGCACATGGATCCTGCCGCCGGTGCTCGATGCCTTCGCTCGTGCCCACCCAATGGTCGGCGTCGAGCTGTTGACGGAAACGAGGCTCTTCAGCCTCACGCACCGGGAAGCCGACCTCGCCTTCCGCGTCGTGCCATTCGACGAACCCGATGTCGTGCAGCGCCGCATCGCAACACAGCACTTCTCCGTCTACGCCGCCGAAGGCAGCGACCTCCTGGGAAAGGATGGCGAGATCACCGGCATCATCGAGGATCCCTCCGCGCAGACCGCCTCACAGCCGAGTTGGCTGAGGCAGAGGTTGCCAAACACCAACGTCGTGCTTCGGTCCAACAGCCGCACGATCCAGGCCACCATGTGCGCCTGTGGCATCGGCATCGCGGTCCTGCCGCAAGCGATTGGCGACACAATGCCGGGGCTGCGCCGGATCGATCTCGGCGAAGCTCCGCCGAGCCGGGAGTTATGGATGGGATACCACCGCGACCTGCGCACGCTCGGGCGTCTCAGGGCTTTCGTCGACCTCGCGATCTCGCATCTGGCCGACTGACCGCCCGATTAGGCCAGACGCAGCGCGTCCAGATCCTTGGCCAGCATCAGCGCCAGCGCCTCTACGACGAGATTGTGGTCGTCGCGCTGCGGCAGGCCGGAGACGGTGACCGAGCCGATGCAGCCGGTGCCCTTGACGTTGATCGGGAAGCTGCCGCCGTGCGGCGCGTAATCGGCGTCTGAAAGACCATTGTCCGCAACCGTCTTGCCCTTGGCCTTGAGGTCGAGGCCGATGGCGTAGCTGCTGCGGAAATAGCGCAGCACCAGATTGCGCTTGCGGCGCACCCACTGGACATTGTCAGGCGTGACACCGGGGAGAGCCACGTAGAAGACCGGCATCGAATGCAGGTTGATATCGATAGCAATACCCAGGCCGCGCTCCGAACCCAACTCCTGCAACAGCTTGCCCAGCTGCCATGCCGTCGCCAGATCGAAATTGTCGAAGCTCAGCACCTTCTCCTGTTCGGCAATGCGCGCAAGGTCGTCGTCCGGCATGGTCATGTCTGCTTCCTCTCCTCAAATGCTTTTTGCTGAGCATCGTCAGGAGAGCGAAAAAGTAAAGCGGAATCGTGGTGATACGCTATGCAGGGCGACGGCTAGGGACAGGCCTCAGCCCGCTGCCTGCATGGGTGCAAATCGGCTCATCTCGCCGAGAAACGGCTTGGCAAGCGGCGCCGCATAGGAGCCGCGCTTGCTGGTGGATAGGCCCAGCGACACCAGCGCCTCGGCCTGCTTGACGGCCGCGGCAACGCCATCGACCACGGGCACGCTATAGATCTCCTGCAACTCGCGCGCCAGATCGGTCATCCCCGCGCAGCCGAGCACGATCGCCTCCGCGCCATCCTCATCAAGCGCCCGCTCGATCTCGGCGCGCAGCTTGCCGATCGCGCCGGACGCCTCGTCCTCCAGCTCCAGCACCGGAATGTCAGACGCGCGGACCTTTGCCCGATCGCCCATGCCATAGCGACGCACGAGGTTGTCGATCAGCACCCGCGAGCGCTCCAGCGTCGTCACCACGGTGAAGCGCTGCGCAAGAAATCCGGCGGTGGCGACGGCGGATTCGCAGAGCCCGAGCACCGGCACATCGGCGAAACTGCGCGCCGCCTCCAGCCCCGTATCATCGAAGCAGGCGATGACGGCGGCGTCATAGGTCCCCGCCCGCTCCTTTAGTTCGGTCAGCAGGCCGGGAATGGCGAGCGCCCCGTCATAATGCCCCTCGATCGACACCGGTCCCATTCGCGAGGTGGCGGCGATGATCTCGGTGCCGCTGGCGGCAACGAGCCGTGCGGCGGTCGCCGCCTTCTCGGTCATGCTTGATGTCGTGTTCGGATTGACGATCAGGATGCGCATGAGATCAGATTGTCTTTGCCTGACGTCCGCGCAGCATCATCATGATGCCGAGCGCGACGAGAATGATGGTGAAGGAGAACAGCGTCGTCACCGTGCCCAGCGCGTAGAGCACCGGCGTCGTCACGTTGGTGGTCATGCCGTAGATCTCCAGCGGCAGCGTGTTGTAGCTGCCTGAGGTCATCAGCGTGCGGGCGAATTCGTCATAGGAGAGCGTGAAACCGAACAGGCCGACGCCGATCAGGCTGGGCGCGATCATCGGCAGCACGACATGCACGAAGGTCTGCCAGGAGCTCGCCCCGAGATCGCGCGCCGCCTCTTCGTAAGCCGGCGAGAAGCGGTTGAAGACGGCGAACATGATCAGCACGCCGAAGGGCAGCGTCCAGGTCAGGTGCGCGCCGAAGGCCGACGAATACCATGCCGGCCTCAGCCCGCCCTGCTGGAACACCACGCCGATGCCGAGCGAGATGATGATCGACGGCACCACGAGGCTGGCGACTGTCGCGTAAAACAGCAAGGTGGCGCCACGGAAGCGGCGGCGGAAGGCAAGGCCCGCCAGCAGCGACACCACGACGGTGACGACCATGACCATCAGGCCGAGCGAGAAGGAGCGGCGGAACGAGGCTCCGAAATCGCCCACCGCCTGCTTTTCGAACAGGTTGAAGAACCAGTGGACGGAGACCCCGTTGAGCGGGAATGTCAGGCCGCCATCCGGCCCCTGGAAGGAGAGGATCAGGATTGCCGACAGCGGGCCGTAGAGGAACAGCACGAACAGGAGGAAGAAGGCGGCGAGCACGTAGAATTCGAGCGTGCGCTTTTCGTGGCTCATCTCAAAGCTCCTTGCGGATATCGACGACGCGCAGGATGGCGGCGACCATCATCAGCACGACGATCAGAAGCACGACGGCATTGGCGGCGGCGGCCGGATACTGCAGCAGCGACATCTGGTTCTTCATCATCAGCGCCACCGAGGCGCTCTGCCCGCCGGACATGACCTGCACCGTCGAGAAATCGGCCATCACGAGCGTGACGACGAAGATCGAGCCGATGGCGATGCCGGGCTTGGCGAGCGGGATAACGACGTTCCAGAGGATCTGCCAGCCACTGGCGCCGGCATCGCGCGCCGCCTCGAACAGCGAGCGGTCGATCCGCATCAGCGTGTTGAAGATCGGCGTCACCATGAACAGCGTGTAGAGGTGCACCATGGCAAGCACCACGGCGAAATCGGAATAGAGCAGCCATTCGATCGGCTGCGGGATGATGCCCATCTTAATCAGCGCCGAATTGACCAGCCCATTGCGGCCAAGAACCGGGATCCACGAGATCATGCGGATGATGTTCGAGGTCATGAACGGCACGGTGCAGACCAGAAACAGGATCATCTGCGTCGACGTGCGGCGGATGTGGAAGGCGAGGAAATAGGCGACCCAGAAACCGATGAAGACGGTGAGCGCCCAGACGATGACGGTGAATTTCAGCGTGTTCAGATAGGTTTTCCACGTGACCCACGAGCCGAGCGTCTCCGCGTAGTTCATCGTGAGGAAATCAGGATAGAGACCTGCGAAGTCGTAGTCCCAGAAGCTGACCACCGCGATCATCAAAATCGGCAGGATGAAGAAGAAGCCGAGGATCAGGATCAGCGGCGTCGCCTGGAGATAGGAGGCCGCCCACGGCGCCAGCCGAAAGCCCGGGCTGCGCACCCGCTCGGTCGTCTCGTTTGTCTCTGCTGAAGCGATCGTTGCCATCGCTTATCCCTTTTCCAGTTGGCATTGCGTTGCGTGGTGCCCCCCCTCTGCCCTGCCGGGCATCTCCCCCACAGGTGGGGAGATTGGCTGGGCGCAACCGCTCACTCCACGCTCGTTGCTTGGGCAGGGAGCAGGCCACGAGCCGATCTCCCTCCTTGTGGGGGAGATGTCCGGCAGGACAGAGGGGGTAACCCACGGCAGAACCTCCCCTCCCGTAGTGGAAGGGGAAATCCCAGATCGCCTTAAGCCGCGATGAACTCGTTCCAGCGGCGAACCATGTAGCGGTCCTCGTCCATGACGGAGTTCCAGCACGCGACGTGACCCATGCGCTCTTCGAACGAGCCGCCGTCGCGAACAGCGCCGGCCTTCTCCATGACCTTGCCTTCAGGCGAAAGGATATCGCCCTTGGCGGCCTTGCCTTCGATCCAATAGCCCCACTCGTCCTCGGTCATGAAGCCCTTGGCGGAGTCCATGCAGGCCGAATAGTAGCCCTGGCGGTTGAGGTAGCCGCCGACCCAGCCGGAGGTGTACCAGTTGATGTACTCATAGGCCGCGTCGAGCTCGGCGCCCTTGAGGTGCGAGGCAAGGCCGAGACCGCCGCCCCACGAACGGTAGCCTTCCTTGAGCGGCTGATACTTGCAGGCGATGCCCTTGGAGCGGACGGCGGCGACAGCCGGCGACCACATGGACTGGATGACGACTTCGCCCGATGCCATCAGGTTGACCGACTCGTCGAACGACTTCCAGAAGGCGCGGAACTGGCCGTCCTGCTTGGCCTTGATCAGGAACTCGATCGTCTTGTCGATCTCCTCCTTGGTCATGTTGCCCTTGTCGGCGTACTTGATGTTCCCCAGCGCTTCCATGATCATCGC
>Ga0307412_10001390_pt1 | contig 13436 bp, 11 predicted proteins | sample DK1Cmetagenome_3_FD_203823 | JGI IMG/M metagenome (GOLD analysis project Ga0307412, IMG submission 203823) | Maize rhizosphere microbial communities from greenhouse at UC Davis, California, United States - DK15-C-1 | ecosystem: Host-associated > Plants > Roots > Rhizosphere > Soil | place: USA...
CACACCAGGGCCAGGCCCAAAAACAACGATCGGAGACAAATCATGAAGCAGATCGCGCGTGTGCTTTCGGGCCTGGCCCTGGTGTGCGTGAGTGGCCTTGCCGCGGCGCAGGGCTACCCCAACAAACCCATTCGTCTGATCGTTCCTTTTCCGCCCGGCGGCGGCACCGATGTGCTGGCCAGAGAGGCTGCGCTAAAGGTGGCCAGCAATACGGGCTGGAACATCGTCACGGAAAACAGACCCGGATCGGGCGGCAACATCGGCGTGGATACCGCAGCGAAGTCGGCGCCGGACGGCTATTCGCTGGTACTGGGCCAAACCAGCAACTTGGCGATCAATCCCACGCTCTACGCCAAGCTGCCCTACGACCCCGAAAAAGACTTGACCGCTATCGGCTTGGTCGCGGACGCGCCGCTGGTGATCGTGGTTCCGGCCAACTCGCCGCTGAAGACCTTCGAGGACATGCTTGCCGCAGCCAAAGCCAAGCCGGAGTCCTTGAACTTCGCCAGCTCGGGCAACGGCACCGTGGCTCACCTGGCCGCGGTGCAATTGCAGAATGCCGCAGGCATCAAGCTCACGCACATCCCCTACAAGGGCGCAGCGCAAGCGTCCAATGACCTGATTGGCGGGCAGATCGACATGTACCTGTCATCAGTGCCCACGCTGATTGGCCACGTGCGCAACGGCAAGATGCGGGCGCTGGCAGTGACGTCGGCACAGCGCGTGCCCGATATGCCCGACGTGCCCACCATTGCCGAGCGCGGCTTTCCAGGCTTTGAAGCCGTGACCTGGTTCGGCCTGGCCGCGCCGGCCGGTACGCCCGAAGACATCGTGCAGCGCCTGAATGCGGAGTTCAACAAGGCTCTGCAAGCCAAGGACCTGAGCGTGAAGTACCAGGAACAAGGCGCGCGCGTGCTGACCAGCACGCCAGGGGAATTCGCCAAATTGATCCACGACGACCGCATCCGCTGGGGCAAGATCGTCGAAGAATCGGGCGCGAAGGTCGAGTGATTGGTCATGCGGACGCGCTATTCCCATCCCTGCAAGGTCATTCGCGAAGCCGGTATCAAGCCGGCCTGATCACTCCCCGCATCACCCTCTTCTCCACACAGGAATGCTCATGGCCAATCAAGACATCATCAAGGATTTCCCCCGCGTCAGCGCCGACGTTGTGCGTCGCGCCGCGGATCTGCAACCCGCCATCCTGGCCGACGTAGCCGGCCGACGGGGCGCCCTCAACGGCCGCATCCGTCCGTTGCATCCCGGCATGAAGTTTGCCGGCACGGCGCTTACGGTTGAAGTGCGTCCCGGCGACAACCTCATGATCCACGCCGCGATTTCCCTGGCCAAGCCCGGCGACGTTCTGGTGATCGACGGCAAGGGCGACCTCAGTTCCGCGCTGATGGGGACCATCATGATGAACGCCTGCCGCAAGCTCGGCATCGTCGGCGTGGTGATGGACGGCGCCGCCCGCGACACGGTCGAGATCATCGAGATGGACTACCCGGTTTTCGCTGCCGGCACAAACCCCAATGGTCCGACCAAGAATGTCCCCGGCCGCATCGGTCATCCCGTGTCGGTGGGCGGCGTGACGGTCAATGCAGGCGACTTCATCATTGGCGACGCCGACGGCGTAGTCGTGGTCGAGCGCGAAAAGATAGAAGGACTGTTGCCCGCCGCCGAAAAGAAAGTGCGCGATGAAGCCGCGCGCATTGCCGCCATTCAAACCGGCGACACCGAAGCCAAATGGCTTAGCGCGGCCCTGCGCGCCGCTGGCGTCCTGAAAGAAGGGGAATCGCTGTGAACACCGCCGCGACGGGCAAGCCCGTCATCGTCGTGACCGCGGCGGACCTGGCGCCGGAGGCGCTTGCGCGACTCCAGAATTTTGAGCTGGTTTTCGCTGGAAAAACACCGACGGAGAGCGACATCGTGGCGCTGTGCCGCAAGCACGACCCGGTGGCCATCATCGTGCGGTACAGCAAGGTGGGCGCCGCGGCGATGGACGCGGCCCCCGCCCTGCGTGTGATCTCCAAGCATGGCAGCGGCACCGACACCATTGACAAGACGGCGGCCGCCGAACGCGGCATCCAGGTCGTCGCCGCAGTCGGCGTGAACGCCGCCGCCGTGGCGGAACAGGCGCTGGCGCTGCTTCTGGCCTGCGCCAAATCGGTCGTCGGGCTGGACGAGCGCATGCGAGCGGGCCACTGGGACAAGTCCACGCACAAGAGCATGGAGCTGGGCGGCAAGACCATCGGCCTGATCGGCCTGGGCGCCATCGGCCAGCGCCTGGCGGCCATGGTCCACGGCCTGAACATGCGCGTGATCGGCTTCGACCCTTATGCAAAGCACTTGCCGGGCCATATCGAGAATGTGTCGTTGGACACGATCTGGCGCGAGGCCGATGTGGTGTCGATGCACTGCCCGCTCACCGATGAGAACCGCGGCATGCTTAACGCGACGACGCTGGCGCAGTGCAAGCGGGGCGTGATCCTGGTGAACACGGCGCGCGGCGGTCTGGTCGACGAGGACGCACTGTTGCAGGCCGTGCGGTCGGGCCATGTGCAAGCGGCAGGCCTGGACAGTTTCGCCGTCGAGCCCATGCCTGCCGGCCATCCGTTCCAGCAAGAGCCGCGCATTATCCTTAGCCCCCACATCGGGGGCGTCACCAGCGCCGCCTACGTCAACATGGGCGTGGCCGCGGCGAACAACGTGCTGGACGTGCTGACGCGCGAAGGCGCCAGACGGCAAGTTTGACCTTGCCGCCCGGCGTCCTGGTTAGAACGACATTTCAGGAGCAGGTGCGGCGGGGGCCTTGGATTCCTCAGGCGCCTGCGCCACGGTGGCGTCCGTCGTCAGGATCAGCCCGGCGATCGACGCCGCGTTCTGCAACGCGGTGCGGGTGACCTTGGTGGGGTCGATCACGCCCAGTTCCACCAGGTCGCCATAGTTGCCGGTGGCCGCGTCGTAGCCATGGTTGCCCTTGCCTTCCAGCACCTTCGCCACGATTACCGAGGGCTCGTCACCCGCGTTGGTGACAATGGCCCGCAACGGTGCCTCCAGCGCGCGCAACACGATGCGGATGCCAGCGTCCTGATCGGCGTTGGCGCCTTTCAGGCCGTGGATGGCCGTGCGTGCCCGCAGCAACGCCACGCCGCCTCCGGGCACAATGCCCTCTTCCACGGCGGCGCGAGTCGCGTGCAGCGCGTCGTCCACACGGTCCTTCTTCTCTTTCATCTCGACCTCGGTGGCGGCGCCCACCTTGATCACGGCAACCCCGCCAGCCAGCTTCGCCACGCGTTCCTGGAGCTTTTCGCGATCGTAGTCGCTGGTGGCTTCGTCTGCCTGCTTGCGCAGGACCGCCACCCGCGCTTCGATGTCCGCCTGCTTGCCTGCGCCGCCGATGATGACGGACGCTTCTTTGCGCACCTCGATGCGCTGCGCGTTGCCCAGCTCTTCCAGCGTGGCTTTTTCCAGCTGCATGCCGGTCTCGTCCGAGATCACCGTCGCGCCCGTCAGGATGGCGATATCTTCCAGCATCGCGCGTCGGCGGTCGCCAAAGCCGGGCGCCTTCACCGCCACCACCTTGAGCACGCCGCGAATGGCGTTCACGACCAGGGTGGCCAGGGCTTCACCGTCCACGTCCTCGGCCACGATCATCAACGGCTTGCCCGCCTTGGCGGCGATTTCCAGCACCGGCAACAGATCGCGGATGTTCGAGATCTTCTTGTCATGCAGCAGCACCAGTGGCTCGTCCAGCTGCGCCACCTGCTTCTCGGGGTCGGTCACGAAATACGGGCTGAGGTAGCCGCGGTCAAACTGCATGCCTTCGACCACATCCAGCTCGTTGTCCAGCGACTTGCCGTCTTCCACGGTGATGACGCCTTCGCGGCCAACCTTGTCCATGGCCTGGGCAATGATCTGGCCGATGGTCTCGTCGGAATTGGCCGACAAGGACGCGACCTGGGCAATTTCCTTGCTGGTCGAGATGGGCTTGGAAAGCGTTTTCAACTTTTCCACGACGGCCTGGACCGCCTGGTCCACGCCGCGCTTCAAGTCCATGGGGTTCATGCCCGAGGCCACATACTTCATGCCCTCTTGCACGATGGCCTGCGCCAGCACGGTGGCGGTGGTGGTGCCGTCGCCCGCCACGTCGGCCGTCTTCGAGGCCACTTGCTTGACGATCTGGGCGCCCATGTTTTCGAACTTGTCCTTCAGCTCGATTTCCTTGGCGACAGATACGCCGTCCTTCGTGATGGTCGGGGCGCCGAAGCTACGTTCCAGCAGCACGTTACGCCCCTTGGGGCCCAGCGTGACCTTGACGGCGTCGGCCAGAATGTTGACGCCCTTCACCACGCGGGCGCGCGCGTTATCGTGAAATTGAATGTCCTTGGCACTCATTTCTAAGGCTCCTGATATTTCTTTGGAAGATTCCTGATACCGGCTCGGGCAGCGGCATCAAGCCGCTTTCTTCAACGTGTCGCGGGCGGGTTCCAGCACCGCCAGCACATCGTCTTCCCGCATGACCAACAGCTCTTGGCCATCGACCTTCACGGTCTGCCCGGCATATTTTCCGAAAAGGACGTGGTCGCCCACTTTCAGATGCAGCTTCTGCACGGCGCCGTCGCGACCGACCTTGCCACTACCGACCGCCACGACTTCGCCCTGCTCGGGCTTTTCCGCAGCGGAATCGGGAATCACGATGCCGGATGCGGTCTTGCGTTCCTGCTCGATGCGCTTGACGATTACCCGGTCATAGAGGGGACGGATCTTCATGACTCAATCTCCTGAACAAATCAGATCACCAAACACTGCGCCTCGCGGGCGCGCATCAGGATCTATGGGCAAGCCCCAGCAACTTCAAGGGCCCCAAATTGCATCAAATTGCATCACCCACGAACCCAGATGCCGACGGCCTTGCCCAGCCGGAAAGTCACGCGTTTTTGCAGCCTGCCCGAGGGCGCGACGTGCACGGGACACGGCTGCGAGCGCCCGCCCTCGGCGTCCACCGTGGCGTCGTCCGCGTCGGTCTGATTCCAGATGCCGTTCTTGCGCGGCCGGAACATCCAGCGCAGATACCCCTTCCTGGCGGCCAGCTCCATCAGCGCCGAATGATCCGGCGCTTCGAGTGCGACCCGCTCCTGCCCGCCGGGCAAATCGGAATAGTCGGCGAACGCCCGTCGGCAGGCCACGGCTTCTTCCAGCGGCGCATTCAGGCGGCACCAGCCGGAATGCGCCACGCGTTCCACGTCCCAGGCGCCCAAGCGCCATCCCGCTTCGAGCATGGCCTGGTCGATGTCGGCCACATCGTTCCAGCGCTGGTTCAGCTGCATGGCTGATGCGGCAACCGAGCGTAGCGGTTTCGTAATCGCCGTCCGGTCGGGCGTAAAGCCGTGCCAGTGCAGCGTCAACAAGATGGGAGTGTCGGCCTTTTGCACAGCGCTGGCGCTGACCGCGTATAGCGGCAGGCCAAGTGCGGCGATGTGGGTACGGATAGTCGTGAGTAGGTCCATGAGATCTCCGTTAGCCAGAAGCGGATTTCGCGTGGGGTGATGCCCACCGAACCAGACATGCCAAATGAATTTATCGCTTCTTGGGGTAGCGCTCAACTGCCTGAGTCAGCGTGCGACGGCCGAAAAGATGCCATCGCGGGCGCCCCGCCGCCGGCGCCAAAGGAAAAACCTATAGGCGCATAGGAAAGCAGTATTTGAATTGATTTGACCGCCTGCCTAGCATGAGTCCGCACGCATCACACACAAAAGAAGACCGCGCTCAGCGCGTCGAACCAGGGGAAATCGATGTACGACCTTAGTAAAGCCCGTCGGGCCCATTGCTTGCGCGCGGCGCTTGTCTGCGCACTGGCCGTTATTGGCGTAACGGCCCAAGCCCAGTCCACCTATCCCGATCACGCGGTCCGGCTGATCGTTCCGCAGTCCGCGGGGTCCGGGGCGGACGTGGTCGCCCGCCTGTTGAGCGAGAAGATGGCAAGCGCTTTGGGCGCCTCTGTCGTCGTCGAGAACAAGCCGGGCGCGAACGGCATCGTGGCCACGTCCTATGTGGCCAAAGCCCCCGCCGACGGCTACACCCTGCTGTTGGCGGGCGTATCCCAGATGAGTTTCAACCCGAAGCTGTACAAGAGCCTGCCCTATGACGCCAACAAGGACTTCGCCTACATCGCGCCTGTGGTCGACACCCCATTCGTGCTGGTCGCCGGAAAGAACAGCCCGTACAAGACCTTGCCGCAGCTGCTGGCGGCCGCCAAGGCCTCGCCGGACGGCATCACGTTCGCCAGCGCGGGGGCCGGCAACTCCACGCACCTATCGACCGAAATGATCGCGGCGGGCGCCGGCATCAAGCTCAAACACGTTCCCTACAAGGGCTCTGGCCCCGCGTTGAATGCCGTGATCGGCGGACAGGTCGACGTCATGACCAGTGTGCTGGGCTCCGCGTTGCCGCAGATCGAAGGCGGCAATGTGGTGCCGCTGGCGATTCTGGCCGACCAACGGGCCGGTGACCTGCCCAACGTGCCCACCTTGAAAGAGGCTGGCATACAGGCGCCCGCGATGCCCGGCTGGTTTGCCGTGATCGGCCCGGCGGGAACCGACGGCGCCATCATCAGCAAGCTGAACGCCGCGGTCCAGGCCGCCATCTCCGACCCGGCCACCAACAAGAAATTGAAGGACTTGTACTTCGTTCCGCTGAAGGGCAGCGCCCAGGCCATGCGCACCCGGGCGGAGGACGACGCCAAGGTATGGGGCGACTTCATTGCGCGCACCGGCGTCCAGGTCGATTGACCTCGACCGGCCTCCATCCACGATCCCCGGAGTGTCCCTATGAAAACGCTATCCCTGCTGGCCGCCGTCGCCAGCGCCCTGATCATGCAGCCGTCTGCCCACGCGCAACAGGCCGCGGCCTGGCCGGACAAGCCCGTTCGGATCATCGTGCCGTTCGCGGCGGGTGGCTCGACCGATATCGTGGCGCGCAAAGTGGCGCAGCGATTGGGCCAACTGACGCAGCAACCGTTCGTGGTCGAAAACAAGCCCGGCGCGGGCGGAACGCTGGGCGCCGCCTATGCGCGGGGGCAACCCGCCGATGGCTACTCCTTGTTCCTGGGGACGGTCAGCACGCAATCGGTTGCGCCGTTCCTGTACAAAGCCCTTCCTTATGACCCGCTGAAGGACTTTCGGGGCCTGGCGATGATCGCTTCGGTACCGAACGTAGTCGTCGTCAACAAGGCACTGCAGACGCACGACCTGAAGGCCTTGATCGCCAAGGCCAACAACAAGCCGGGCGGCCTGACCTATGGGTCCAGCGGCCTGGGTTCGTCCAATCACCTGGCCACCGAGGCCCTGCGCACCAGCCTGGACATCCCGGTGACGCACGTTCCGTATCGCGGTTCCGGCCCCGCCCTGACCGACACCATGGCGGGACACGTGGACTTCATGCTGGACGTGGCCATGACGTCCTTGCCCTACATCCAGCGTGGCGATCTCAATGCCGTCGCCGTCACGTCCAGGCAGCGCCTGGACGTGCTTCCCGGCGTGCCCACGGTTGCCGAACAGGGCTTTCCGGACTTTGAAGCGTTGGGATGGTTCGGTCTGTTCGCCCCCGCACAAATTCCCGAGGACGTCGCCGAGAAAATCGCGGCCCTGGTGCACCAGGTTGTGACCGAGCCCGAGATGACCGCGTACTTCAAAGTGCAAGGCGCTACCGCCAGCGGCGTCACGCTCAAGGCATTCGACGACATCGTGGCGGCCGACCGCGCGCACTGGGGCAAGGTGGCGAAGCTGGCGAACATCAAGCCGGAATAGCGCAATGGGCGGTCAGTGTTTCCAGACCACGCCGCCCCATCGCCCCGTCTCGACCAAGTCGCGGGCCGCCTCGATCAGAGTCTGATGGATGTGCGTGCACACCACGCTTTTTTCCGTGGACAAGGACATGCAGACCGACACCCGGCGGCTGAACGCCTTGTCCGCGATGGGCGTGGACACAACGTGATCGGAGTCGGCCTCTGGCCCCACCAGGGCGGACGAGGGCAGCACGGTCCAGCCCTTGCCCGCCCGCACCAAGCCAAGCAGAACGGACACCGCGCTAGTCTCGGCCACAAGCGTCAACGGCAACGCGTCTTCAGCGAAGGCGCGCGCGGCCAGCACGCGTATCGAATTGGGAAAACTGGGAAGCACCAGGGGAAGTTCCGCCATGCGTTGCAGCGATATGGCTTCTACGCCCAGCGCCGGGCCGACCAGGTACAGGTTTTCGATCAGCAGCGGCGTCGTGGTCATCCGTGCCGGCTGCGGCTGAACGTCCATCGCCACCGCGATATCCATGCGATGCAGGGATACCGCCACAGCCAGGTCGGCGCTGCTTCCCTCGATCACTTCCAACAACACTTCCGGATACCGCTTGGCGACCGCTTCGATGAGCGGCACCGCCAGCACGCGCGACGTACTGGTCGGCAGCCCGACCGTGACGTGACCGGCCGGGGTGTCGCGCCCGTGCTTCAAGGCGGATTTGGCCTCTTCAACCTGCCGCAACACCATCTTGGCGTGCCGGTACAACAGCTTGCCCGCGTCGGTGGCCCGGACGCCGCCGGGGCCTCGAAGCAGCAACGGCGTGTCGAACTCGCGCTCGAGGTTGGCTACGTGCTGGCTCAGGGATGGCTGGGCGATATGCAAGGTATCGGCGGCCGCCGTGATGCTCTCCAGCTCGACGATGCGCGTGAAGTATTTGAGTTGTCGCAGATCCATCGGTATTTCCTATATCACGCCCGGATCATATTCAACGATGCGTCGGAAAAGGTGACCCCTGCGCGTAATCCCTATGAATATTCGCCACAACCGCCCCACGGGCCGTATCACTTTTTCCTATACCGACATCCACATTGCATATTGGTGCGGCCCCGCACGCGTCAATAACATTGGTGGGTCAGCGGCTGCGGCCCCGCGTCCAGCCCGCTCTTCCCACCATGATTTCAAGGAAGTCCATGCCGTCGTACCGGAAAAACGAAAATGGGGCGTGGGTGGTCCCTCCCCAGGACTACGCAGATACCCGACCGGAGATCTACGCGATCCCGGCCCCCCGGTCCCGCTACCTGACCATGCGCGATGGCTGCCGCCTGGCCATCGACGTCTATATCCCGGAAGCAAAATCCGCACGGCCCGATGCGTCGCCGCCCGCGCAGTTCCCCACCATCGTTCTTTTCACGCCCTACTACCGACGCTTCAAGCTGCATCCGGACGGTGTTGGCGAACGCGCGCCCAACACCGCCAAGTTTCGGGACTTCCTTGTTCCGCGCGGCTACGCCGTCGTGGTGATCGATGTGCGCGGCACCGGCGCAAGCTTCGGCACCCGCGACAGTTTCCGCTCGCCGCGCGAGCGCGACGACAGCCGTGAAGTGGTGCAATGGATCGTCACGCAACCGTGGTCCAGCGGGGTCGTGGGCGCCACCGGCATTTCGTACCTGGGCGCGGCGTCGGATTTTCTAGCCAGCACGGGGCACCCGGCCGTCAAGGCGATTGCACCGCTGTTTTCGGTATGGGACACCTACACCGATAATTATTTTCCGGGCGGCATTCAACTGAAGGCGCTGACGCAAAGCTACGACGACCTGATGGTCGCCCTGGACCATGACCGCCGCGACATGCTGCATCGGTTCGTCTACTACGCGAACCCCCACTTCGAAGGCCCGCAGCCGGTGGACGAAGATCCGGAAGGGATATTGCTACAAGCGGCCATCCACGAACATCTGGGCAACTTCCGCCAGACCGAGTTCATGCCCGAGTTCAGTTTTCGCGAAGACCCGCTGCCCTACGATGCGCAGTTCAGTTCGGCCACCTTCAGCCCCTACAGCCTGGCGGCGCAAATCCCCCCTGACGTGGCCGTGCTGTCGGTATCGGGCTGGATGGACGGCGGCGGCTACATGAACGGCGCCATTTCGCGCTATCTGACGCTGTCCAGGAACCCCGGCTACCTGCTGCTTGGCCCATGGGATCACGGCGCGCGCATCGATGTGTCGCCCTGGCGGTCGACACAGATGGCGGATTTTCCGTGGCTGGCGGAAGTGCTGCGATTCTTCGACCACTACCTGCTGGGCCACCAAACCGGCTTGAACGCCGAAGCGCCCGTCCATTACTACGCGATGCACGCCGAGCAATGGCGCAGCGCCACGCAATGGCCACCTTATGACCCGGACGCCGACAGCAAGCTGTACCTGACCCCGGCCCTGGCGCTCGAGACCGCACCGCTTCCCGACAGTACGGATCACGACTATCAAGTGGACTTTGCCATCGGCACCGGCGCGGGCACGCGCTACGAGCGCATCGCCGCCATCAATAGCACCGAGTACTACCCCGATTGGCAGGGGCGCGGCGACCGCATGTGCAATTTCACATCGGCGCCGCTGGACGCACCGGCTGAACTGGCGGGCCATGTCGTGGCGGACCTTTGGGTCAGCAGCAGCGAACCCGATGCCGCCTTGTTTATCTACGTGACCGAGATCGAGGCCAGCGGCGCCGAGCGTTATGTGACCGAAGGCCTGTTGCGCCTGTTGCATCGCAAGGTTTCACCTTGCCCGCCGCAGTACCAGACGACGTGGCCCTTTCGCACATTCAGCAGGCAGGACGCCCAGCCGCTGACGCCCGGGCAGTTCGAGCGCGTCCAGATTCCCCTGCTGCCCACCGCCTGGCAATTCCAATCGGGCAGCCGCATCCGTATATCGATAGCCGGGGCGGACAAAGACCACTGCGGCCAGGTGCCCCACGGCCGCCCGCCGTTGTTGAAGATCGGCACCGGCGGCGCGCATGCTTCCTGCGTCACGCTGCCGCTGGGCGCGGTTCCAGGGACAACCACCGGGAAGGGGGCCGCTCAATGACGGCGCCCTTCTCCCTGTCCCAGCGCGAAATCGACCTTCTAAGCGCCGCGCTCTCTTGCGCGCCACGCGCCGACGCGCCCGACCGCTTGCTTGCGGCGCTAGACGACATTGCGCAGCGGGCGGTGGGCCACCGCCTGTTTACCGCGCTGCGCTATGACCTGACGGCCGGCATCGCGCATCGCCTGTACAGCAGCGCCCCCGAGCGCTATCCGGCCAGCGGAACCAAAACGATAGGCGCGGCGCCCGCAATGCAGAAAATGGTGGCGACAGGCAAGCCGTTGCTGACGCCGGACGCCGATGCAGTCAGGGCGAACTTTCCCGACGCAGACGCCATCTTCGCCCTGGATTGCCAGAGCGTGCTGAACATCCCGGTGTACGGCCACGGTCGCCTGCTTGGACAGATCAACCTATTGCACGCCGCGAACCACTACACGCGCGCCCACACCGACTTCTGCGCGGGCCTGGCGGTCATCGCCGCGACGGCATTCCTGTAATCGGCCGCGACGCCTGCGCGCGGGTCGGCCCGATGGCGCGCTACGACGTCAACCGCCACCTGTCAGCGACGCTGAACGTCAACAACCTGCTGGACAAGAAGTACTGCTCGACCGGCTTCGGTGGCTTCTACGCCATGAGGCTCGGGCAGCTTTTTCTGGTCATCACCGTCGTGCTGGAACAAGGGCAGCCACAGCTTGAACAGGGTGCCGCCAGGCAGTGGCTGCCAAACGCACCGCGCGCCCAGTACCGCCACGCGATTGCGTATATTGGCCACGCCCCGCCGCCCCGGCAATGCCAACTCCGGCGGCGGTGGCATGAACGGCCGGCCATTGTCCTGCACGCACACCCACACGCCGACCTCACCCGCACCGCTCGCATCCGCCTTCGCTTCGGCGGTGGTCACGGTGATATCCGTCGCATCGCTGTGCTTGACGATATTGGTCAGCACTTCCTGCAAGATACGCAGCACATGCAGGGCGCTTTGCGCGTCGAGCCACTGCAGCGGCGGCAGGTCGCTCATCCGCCAACGCAGCGCGATCCCGGCGCCGGTCAACCTCGGCCCCAAACGAAAGCGCAAGGCCCCCAACAAGGCCAACAGGTCGGCATCGGTGCTTTCCAGGGAATCGATGGCGATCTTCAGATCGTCGATGCATTCCCGCAGAACCTGGGCGATATCAAGCGGCGTGCGCCCAAGCTCCACCTGGCGCAGCGCGCTCATCAGAGAAGACCCCACGCCATCATGCATCTCGCTCATCAGGCGTTGACGCTCGTTCAATAGTGTCTGCTCGCGCTCGGCGACGCGCAGGCGCTCATGGGCCTGCACCAGTTCGCGCTCCTGTGCGGCCAGTTGTTGGGCCAGCACGACGCGGGCGCGCGCAGCCACCGACAGCGCACGGGTGTAGCGCGTGAACGCCACATACACGAACAGGGTGAGCAAGCCCAGATTCACATAAGGCGTCAGGTAAATGCCTTCCATGTCCACCTTGAAGCTCTGCATGCGCAGGTCATGCCACGCCATCAGCAACGACACGGGCCCCCACGCGGCCAGCAACACATTGGCGCGGCTGCGCTCATGCCAGGCGTTGGCCATGGCGGCATAGATCTGCGCCAGGGCCGGCGGCAGGATTGCCAGGCGTTGCACTGCCAGAACCCCGGGATACTCCGTCCACCAATAGGGCAGCGTCGCCACGACGACGATGGCCCAGTACACCACCAGGACGCGGCCCAAGCGCGGGCGCGGACGACGCTGCACCATGCCAAGGAAATGAAACCCGCAGACCGGCACGGTGACCATGCCCACCAAGGTCATCCAGGAGAACCAGGCGAAGCTCATGTCCAGGCCCGCGTCATCCACCAGAAACAGCAAGGCAGCCAGCGCCTGCGCAACCGCCATGCAGAAGAAAAGCGCGAACGGCCACGCCCCGCCGGCCGGCACCAGGCTGGTATCGCGACGGCGGTTAGCGCGCAGCCACACGGCGATGCCCAAGGCAAAGAATCCCAGCAGCAGGAAAGACCCACGCCAATAGGTCGGCAGCGCCGTCTGCAGAAAAGTGCGCCAGCGCCAGGACGGCACCAGGTCGGCAGCCGATCCGACCCACATCGACGACAGCGCGCCGCCCGTATTCGGCTGGTTGGCCATGCGCACATACACCCACGCATCCTTGCCCGGCTGGAGCAGGCCGCCCAGATCCACCCATAAAGGATGGTTGAAGTTATTCCAGGCGCGGTCACCCCGCGATTGCCAGGCGCGCTGCCCGTTCACGTATACCGCCAGCGTGCCGGTTGCCTGCCAGCGTGCTGCGTATAGCCGCAGCCGCGGCGTCGTGAAGGCCGTGGCGGCAATGTGCACGCGGTACCACTGCACTTCGGCACGGTCCGCGGCGCCCTGCACACGTCGCGGCCACGCCGCTCGCGGCCGGGCATGCGGCAGATGTATCGGATGCCAGTCGGTGTCGGCGGCGTTCATGGCGCTGTCCCCGGCGTCCAGTTCAGCCATCGAAGCCGGCTGCATCCAGGTCGTGCTTGATGACGACCACATCTGCGCTTCGGTGATATGGAGCACGGAAGCGCAGAT
>Ga0307412_10001391_pt1 | contig 13434 bp, 7 predicted proteins | sample DK1Cmetagenome_3_FD_203823 | JGI IMG/M metagenome (GOLD analysis project Ga0307412, IMG submission 203823) | Maize rhizosphere microbial communities from greenhouse at UC Davis, California, United States - DK15-C-1 | ecosystem: Host-associated > Plants > Roots > Rhizosphere > Soil | place: USA...
CGCGTCCTGGAGCCACGCGTACCCGCAGCTCCGTCCGGCGCATCCGCTCGTGCACGGCAGCGGCGAGGCGGTCCTCGTCGGCTTTCTGCCGGGCCCGCAGGACTTCGGCACCGGGCCCGTGGGGGCCGGCGGCGTGAACAACGTATTCGTGATCAAGGTGGGCTCGAACGGCGAGACTGTCTGGGTCAAGGCTTTCCCGGCGAACACGACCTACGCCCAGGTGTTCGCGACCGTGAGCCGCGCGGGGCACGTGGTCGTGGTGGGCGATTACTGGGGCGAGCTGTCGTTCGGCGCGCCGTTCGGCTGCCAGAACGGCCCCGGAATGCCCGACGCCTTCATGGCCGTGCTCGGGCAGGACGGCTCGCCCGTCTACAGCCGCTGCTTCGAATCTCCCGGCGTGGCGCAGATCTTCGGCGCCGGCGTCGACGGGCTCGGGCGCGTGGTCATTGCGGGCAACTTCCTGATCCCGGACGGCACCGTCGCCGCGCCGGTCACGCCCGTGCAGGAGGGAGGGCTCGCCATGGCGGCCTTCACCCCCGCGGGGCAATTCGCCTGGTCTCGCAGCATCACCGCGCCGGGCGCATCGGTGTCGGGGCTCGAGGTCAGCGCGTCGGGGGACGTGCTCTTGCACGCGAACGGCACCACGATCGACCTCGGCGGCGGCGCGATCGGCAATGCAGGAGAGACGAACCTGTTTGTCGGAAAATACGATTCGAAGGGGAGCTACGTCTGGGGGCGCGCCATCAAGATCTCCCCGCCCGGCCCGCCGGCCGCGGCGATCTGGGGCGCAGCGCTCGACGGGGCGGGCAACGCCGTCATCACCGGGCCGCTCACGGGGACCATCGACGTCGGCGCCGGGCCCATCAGCGAGCCGCTCGCGGGGATGTATATCGCGAAGTACGACGCGGCAGGCAAAGTCATGTGGGCGCGGCACACGGGGGGCGGATACTTCCGCGCGGTTGCGACGGACGCGGCCGATCACCTGCTGCTCGCGGGGGAGATCCTCGCCGGCATGGATCTCGGCTCGGGGCCGCTCACGACGGCGGGCGGCTCGGACCTGCTCGTGGCGAAGCTCGATCCGAGCGGCACGACGCTCTGGGCGCAGACCTATGGCGACGGCAAGACGCAGGCGGGCTTTGCGATTGGCGCGGGGGACGACGGCGCGCCGATCGTCGCGGGCACCTTCGACGGGGCCCTCGATTTCGGTCAAGGAGCGCTGCCGCCCGGCCCCACGTTCCTCGCCCGGCTCAGCCCCCCGAGCAAGTGAAGGTCAGGTTGCCGCCGGTGTCGTCGCACGTGCAACCGCTGCTGGACAGGCACATGCAGCTCGTCGCGGCGGGCGGCTTGCACATGTCCGGCAGCGCGCCGCAAGAGGGCTCTTTGAAGCCGCCCTTTTGCGTCAGCTTGCAGAACTGCTCGCCTGATTTGCAGAACGTGTAACCGCAGGCGAACAGGCCCGTGGGCGGGGTGCACGTGTTGTCCTGCTGCTGGACGTCGACGCCCGCGAGCGCTGCCTTGCACGGGTTGTCGTAGACCTTCCCGTCGCAGCCGCACGCGGGGCTGAAGAAGTTGTCGCACGTCGTCGGACGCAACTCGCAGTAGCCATTGTCCGAGGCGGTGGCCCCGCAGGTGGCATAGGTGAAATAGCAAAAAGAGTCCGCGTCGCAGGTCGTCGCGCCCTTGACGCAGGCCTGGGGGCCGCCGGCCGAGCCGCTCGAGGCGCCGGCGCCGCCCCCGCCCCCGTCGTCGCCGCACGCCGCGAAGAGCGGCACGAGGAGCAGCGTCGAAAACAGGACGACGGCGCTGGCGCGCGGGATGGCGAAGGCGCGGGGATGGGTAGGCATGAATGGCTCCTCTCTGGTCCGGGCCCGCGGGGCGCCGGACGTGTTCGGTCTTACGACAGTACGTTGTTTCCGACAATCCCGCGCGTTGCCGGTTTACGCCCAGAGCGCAAGATCGTGCGGGATGCGCGCGTGCGTTGCCTTGGTTGCTCTCTGCCCTTGCAGCGAGGTCGGGGTCATGTCTGGCGCTGCAAACGAGCGGGCCTTGCCGGTTGCCTGGGGTTCACCCCCGCCCTTTCAAACCCGTTCGCGGTCGTGTATCGTCCGGAACGCCGCCATGGCCGACAACACAGCCGATCGCGAAGCTGCTTTCCATCGAGGGCTCGAGGCTTACCACGCCGGGTGCCATTTCGATGCCTCCGACATCTGGACGCAGGTCGCCCAGGATGAGCCGGACGAGACGAACCGCCGTTTCCTCCAGGCGCTCCTTCAGGTGACGAACGCGATGCACAAGGTCCGGCACAACGCCGAGCTGCGCGGCTCGCTCCACCTGCTCGAGCGCGCGATCGTGAAGCTCAACGATCTGCCCGACGTCTACGGCGGCATCGACATCGCCACCTTCCGCGACGCGACCCGGCTCTGCCTCGCCGAGATCGCGCGCCTATTGTCGGTGGCGCACAAGGACCTCGACCCGAGCTTCATTCCGCCGCTGCGGCGCATTGGCGACGGCCCCGTGCTCCAGCCCCCGGCGCCCCCGTCGGCCGCGACCGACCCGAACAAGCTCCTGCAGGACGGCCTCACCGCTTATCGCGAAAGCCGCTTCTACGAGGCCGGCGAGATATGGGAGAAGTTCCGCCAGGCGCAGCCCGAGGACGCTCCCGCGCGCACGTTCCTGCACGGCATGGCGTTCGTCGCGTCGGCCATGCACAAGCTCCACCGCGCCAAGAGCCCGAGCGACGCGGCCCAGTTGCTCGAAATCGGCCTCGACAAGCTGCGCAGCGCCCCCGAGGGCATCGCCGGCATCTCCGCGGACGGCATCGTGGCAGAGGTGTCGCGCGTGCAAAGCGCGGTCGAGCGGCTCGAGGCCGAGGGCAGCACCGAGATCCCGGCGAACCTCGTCCCCAAGCTCGACGGCTGATCCGGCTACTGCGGCGGCGCTTCCCAGCGCGCCGTCGCGTCGAGGTAGGCCCGGCCCACCTCTGCTTCGTCCAGAAAGCCCAAGATTCGCCCCTCTTTATCGACGACCGGCACCTCGCGCAGGCCGTGCGCGAGCATCATCTCGGTCGCGGTCCGCAGATCGTCGTCCGGGCGCGCGCAGACCGCTGGCTGCATCGCGTCGGCGGCGAGCGTCAGCGGCTCCAGCTCTCGTTCGGTCGCCAGCACGCGCACGACGTCGTTCGTCACCATTCCGACCATCTTCTCGTTGGCGTCGAGCACCGGGAAGACGTCCTGCCAGCTCGCGTCGGCGGCCTTCGCGATGAGCTCGTTCATCGGCGAGCGCAGCTCGAACTTCACGAATGGCCGGCCCGCGATCATCACGTCGCGCACCTTGAGGGCGCGGAAGACGTCGAGCTGCGCCACCGGGTGCGCGGGCGACTGGCGCTGCGAGGGGAGCTGCGCGTGATAGAGCGAGCGATCGCGTAGCGCCACGAACGCGATGCCCTCGGCCAGCATCAGCGGCACGAGCAGGTCGTAGCTGCCCGCGAGCTCGCAGACCATCACGAGCGAGCTGACGGGGACGTGCGCGACGCCGCCGTAGAACGTGCCCATCCCGACGAGCGCGAAGGCGCCGGGGTCGAGGCGCGGATCGTCGACGAGGAGCTGCAGCGCCCTGCCGAACGCGCCGCCCACGAGACCGCCGAGCGCGAGCGAGGGAGCGAAGTCTCCTGCGCTGCCGCCCGTGCCGATGGTGAGCGAGGCGGCGACGAGCTTGAACAGGACGAGCACGGTGAGGAACTCGACCGCGCCGACGCCCTCGGGCATCCAGGGGGCGCCCGTGATCGCGAGCTGCGCGGCGCCGTAGCCGCCCCCGAGCACGCCGAGCCCCTGACCCTCGGGCAGGATGTGACGCGCTGTGAGGAAGAGCATCACGGGCGTCGCGAGCAGCCCGAGCGCGAGCCCTCCGACGGCGGGGCGAGCCCAGTCCGGCAGGGGCAGGCGCGCAGACAGCCGCTTCACGCCCTGCATGATGTTGAGGAACGGGATCGCGACGAGGGCGACGAGCAACGCGAGCAGCGCGTAGAGCGGCAGGTGCGCGGGCACGAACGGGTAGCGCGGCGCGTGGGCGAAGAGCGTCGCCTCGCCGAACACCGAGATGAAGACCGAATAGGAGATGACGCTCGCGAGCAGCGCGGGGATGAGCGCTTCGGTCTCGAAGTCGTCGCGGTAGAGCACCTCGACGGCGAGCAGCGCGGCGCCGAGCGGGGTGCGGAAGATGGCGCTCATGCCGGCCGCGACGCCGGCGATCATCAGGATTCGCCGCTCGCGAGCCGTCACGCGCAGGGTCATGCCGACGAGCGATCCGAAGGCCGCGCCGATCTGCATGGTCGGCCCCTCGCGTCCGCCTGCGCCGCCCGTGCCGAGCGTGAATATCGAGGCGAGGGCTTTGACCCACACGACGCGCCGCCGGAGCACGCCGCCGTGGTTGTGGAAGGCTTCGATCATCGCGTCGCCGCCGCCGCCGCGGCACTCGGGGGCGAAGCGCGTGACGAGGCCGCTCGCGAGCGCGCCGAGCGCGGGCAGGAGGACGAGGAGCCAGGGCCGGAAGACCGTGCCCGCGTGCTCGCCCATGATCGACTCGCCTGCGGCGCGCAGGGCGCGGTATCCGGCGAGCTGGCCGAGCAAGACGCGTTCGAGCAGCTCGAGCCCGGCGAAGAACAGGACGGCGATGACCCCGGCGCCCGCGCCGACGATGGCGGCGTGCAGGAGCGTGCGCCCGACGAGGCGCATGTCGATGGGGGACGATTCGATGAACAGCGCCGTGAGCAGGCCGCGCGCGCGGCTCGGCGCACGGGGGAGCGGCGTCGGTGTCACCGGGTGCGCCCGCGGCCCCCGCTCGCGGTGCGGCTCGTGCTCGGGCTCGTGCTCGTGGAGCGCTTGGTGCCGCCGCCGTTGCCGCGCCCCGTCGCCTTGCCGTTCTTCGCCGGTCCGCGGGAAGCCTTGCCCCCGCCGGCGGTGCGCGCCTGGGCGGCGGCCTCGACGTCCTCGCCCGACAGCTCGCCCTTGAGCATGCGGATCTGATCGCGCAGGCGCGCTGCCTTCTCGAACTCGAGGCTCTCGGCGGCGGCGAACATCTCCTGCCGGAGCGCCTCGAGCCTCTCGGCGGCGTCCATCGCCGAGTCTGCGGGCCCCTTGGCGTTCGCGGCGGTGCGGCCCTTGGGGACGGCGTAGTAGTCGCGTCCGCCCGAGGTCGGGGACAGGTCGAGGATCGCCTTGGTGACCGTGGCGGGCGTGATGTTGTGCTCGATGTTGTACGCCTCTTGCCGCTCGCGCCTGCGGTTGGTCTCCTGGATCGCGCGGCGCATCGCCTCGGTCTCGCGATCGGCGTACATGACGACCTCGCCACGCACGTTGCGTGCGGCGCGGCCGATCGTCTGGATCAAGGAGCGCGGGCTGCGCAGAAAGCCCTCCTTGTCGGCGTCGAGGATGGCCACGAGCGACACCTCGGGCAGGTCGAGGCCCTCGCGCAGGAGGTTGATGCCGACGAGCACGTCGAACTCGCCGAGGCGCAGATCGCGCAGGATCTCGATGCGTTGCAGCGTGTCGATGTCCGAGTGCAGGTAGCGCACGCGCACGCCGAGCTCGGTGTAGTACTCGGTGAGATCCTCGGCCATGCGCTTGGTCAGGGTCGTGACGAGCACGCGCTCGTTCACGCGGACGCGATCGCGGATGCGCTCGAGCAGGTCGTCGACCTGGCCCGTCACGGGGCGCACCTGGATCTGCGGGTCGATGAGGCCCGTCGGGCGGATGATCTGCTCGACGACGACGCCGCCGGTCTTCTCCATCTCGTAGTCGCCGGGCGTGGCGCTGACGAAGAGGACCTTGTTGTAGTGCTCCTCGAACTCATCGAACTTGAGCGGCCGGTTGTCGAGCGCGGAGGGCAGGCGGAAGCCGTACTCGACGAGCGTCTCCTTGCGCGCCCGATCGCCCCGGTACATCGCGCCGACCTGCGGCACGGTCTGGTGCGACTCGTCGATGATCATCAAGAAGTCTTTGGGGAAGTAGTCGATCAAGGTCGGCGGCGGGTCGCCCGCCTTGCGGCCCGACAGGTGGCGCGAGTAGTTCTCGATGCCGTTGCAGAAGCCCATCTGCTCGAGCATCTCGAGGTCGTACATCGTGCGCTGCTCGATGCGCTGCTTCTCGAGGAAGCGCCCGGCCTTGTCGTAGAAGTCGATGCGATCGCGCAGCTCCTCGCGGATGGCGGCCATCGCGGCGCGGAGCTGCTGCTGCTCGGTCACGTAGTGCGAGCCGGGGTAGATCGCGATGCGGTCGAGCGTGCCGAGCACCTTGCCGCGCACCGGGTCGACCTCCTTGATCGCCTCGACCTCGTCGCCGAAGAACTCGACGCGGATGGCGATGTTCTCCTCGTACGCCGGGAAGATCTCGACGACGTCGCCGCGGACGCGGAAGGTGCCGCGGTGGAAGTCGATGTCGTTTCTGTCGTACTGGATGTCGACGAGGCGGCGCAAAAGCTCGTCGCGGCGCATCTCGACGCCGCGCTCGAGCTTGATCAGAAGGCCGTGGTAGCTCTCGGCCGAGCCGATGCCGTAGATGCAGCTCACCGAGGCGACGATGAGCACGTCCGGCCGTGACAGGAGCGCGTGCGTGGCCGCGTGGCGCATCCGGTCGATGGCGTCGTTGATGATCGAGTCCTTCTCGATGAAGGTGTCGCTCGCGGGGACGTACGCCTCGGGCTGGTAGTAGTCGTAGTAGCTGACGAAGTAGTGGACGGCGTTGTTCGGGAACAGCTCGCGCATCTCGCCGTAGAGCTGGGCTGCCAGCGTCTTGTTCGGGGCGAGCATCAGCGTGGGCTTCTGCAGGCGCTCGATCACCTTCGCCGCGGTGAACGTCTTGCCGCTGCCGGTGACGCCGAGGAGACACTGGAACTTGTCCCCTCTGCCGAAGCTCTCGCAGATCTCTTCGATCGCGCGAGGTTGGTCGCCGCAGGGGCTGAAACCTGATACGAGCTCAAAAGGCCTTGACACGGAGTCGGCCAACGTAATCGGCAAGCGCGCAAGGCGCAACCCGCGCGCCGTCTCCCTCGGGCCCTTCTCCCTCCCGTCGCCACGTGCTACCCGGATCCTTCGTCGTTCGAAGGGCCCCATCGAATCATGGCAACACCGCGGATCCTGCAGAACCACCCGTACGCCGATTTTCTCGACAAGGTGGAGAAACCCGCCCGCTACACGGGCGGCGAGGTCGGCTCGATCGTCAAGGACTGGGATGGGGTACAGGCCAAGGTCTGCCTCGCGTTCCCCGACGTCTACGACATCGGCATGAGCCACCTCGGCTTCAAGATCCTCTACAAGATCTTGAACGACGATCCGCGCACGCTGGCCGAGCGCTGCTACGCGCCGTGGAAGGACGTCGAGGCGGAGCTGCGAGAGCGGAGCATTCCGCTCGTGTCGCTCGAGAACAAGCGGCCGCTTCGCGACTTCGATGTGGTCGGCTTCTCGCTTCAGTTCGAGCTGACGTACACGAACGTCCTGCTCATGCTCGACCTCGGCGGCGTGCCGCTGCGCTCGGCCGATCGCGGTGACGACGATCCCCTCGTCATCGCCGGCGGACCCACGGCCACGCACCCCGAGCCGCTCGCGGCCTTCGTCGACCTGTTCGTGATCGGCGATGGCGAGGAGAAGGCCACCGAGGTGGCGCTCACGTGGACGCGCTTGCGCAACGAGGGCGTGCCCCGGCGCGAGCGGCTCGTGGCGCTCGCCAAGCTCGGGGCGGTCTACGTGCCCTCGCTCTACCGCACGAGGGTCGACGCGGAGACGGGGCTCGAGGTCGTCGACGCGCCGATCGAGCCCGGGCTGCCGCTGCCCGTGGGCCGCGCGCTCGTGGATCTGAACAAGTACCCCTTCCCCTCCACGAGCCCGACGGGCGGGCCGGAGGCGATCTTCGACCGCGTCTCCATCGAGATCGCGCGCGGCTGCACCGAGGGGTGTCGCTTCTGTCAGGCGGGCATGATCTACCGGCCGGTGCGCGAGCGCGATCCGGAGCAGGTCGTGCAGACGGTGCTCGACGCGGTGCGCGCGACCGGCAACGACGAGGTGTCGCTGACGGCGCTGTCGACGGCGGACGTGTCGTGCATCTCGCCGCTCATCAAGAAGGTCGCCGACAAGCTTGCGCAGCAGCGCGTCTCGATGAGCGTGTCGTCCTTGCGCGCGTACGGGCTCGAGCCCGAGCTGCTCGACGAGCTGAAGCGCGTGCGCGCCACGGGCCTGACCTTCGCGCCCGAGGCGGGCACGCAGCGGATGCGCGACGTGGTGAACAAGAACGTCACCGAGGAGCAGCTCCTCGAGACGGCCGAGCGCGTGTTCTCGCGCGGCTGGGATCGGATGAAGCTCTACTCGATGATCGGCCTGCCGACGGAGCAGGACGAGGACGTCGTCGGGATCATCGAGATGGGCGCGCGCACCGCGGCCGTCGGGCGCAAGGTGAAGAAGAGCGCCGAGGTGACGGTGAGCGTGTCGACGCACGTGCCCAAGCCTCACACGCCCTTCCAGTGGGCGGCGATGGACTCGCTCTCGGAGGTCGGGCGCAAGCAGGCGCTGTTGCGCAGCACCGTGAAGGCGTACCGCAACGTCAAGCTCAAGACCCACGGCGCCGAGGCGAGCGTGCTCGAAGGCATCTTCGCGCGCGGCGACAGGCGGCTGTGCGACGTGCTCGAGCGCGCCTACAAGAACGGCGCGCGCTTCGACTCGTGGGACGACCGGCTGCGCCTCGAGGTGTGGGAGGAGGCGTTCACGCACGTGGGCGTCGACCGCGCGCCCTACCTCGGCACGCTGCCCGTGACGGCGCGCCTGCCCTGGGATCACATCGACGTGGGCCTCGAGGAGGGCTTTCTTGCTCGCGAGTACCGCAAGGCGCTGCAGAGCCGCTTGAGCCCGCCCTGCGGCAAGGTCGCCGGGACGTTCATCCACCACACGAACCTCGACGACGCGCTCGCCGACAAGCGCAGGCTCGTCTGTTACGACTGCGGCGTCGCCTGCGACATGACGCAGATGCGCAACGATCGCGTCGACTTCCTCGACAAGCTCGGCGCGCGCAGGCTGCCGATCGTGCAGGAAGCCCCGGCTCCGCAAGAGGTGCCCGCCCCGGTGGAGGCCGTCGCTCCGGAAGTCGTCGACGAGGAAGAGGCGCGCGAGCCGGCCAAGGCGCCGCGGCGTGAGCCTCCGCCGAAGGGGCGCGGGGGGCATCTCTACCGGCTGCGCTTCGAGAAGACCGGGCCGATGGCGCTGCTCGGTCACCTCGACGTGGTGCGCGAGCTGCCGCGCGTGTTCCGGCGCGTGGGCGAGCGGATGGTCTACACGAAGGGTTTTCACCCCAAGCCCGACATGATCTTCGGCCCGGCGCTGTCGCTCGGCGTGATGAGCCTCGACGAGTACGTGGACGTGCGGCTCGAGCGCATGATCGAGCAAGCCGAGCTCGATGGGCTCGTGGAGCGGATGAACGCCGCCAGCCCTTCGGGCCTTCGGTTCCTCGGCGCGGCGCGGCTCGGGTCCGACGACGCCTCCATCTCGCGCGTCGTCGCGGGCGCTCGCTACGTGCTCGCGTTCGCGCGCGCCGCGGTGAAGACCGAGCCCGGGCAGCGCGCAGAGGACGTGCTCGAGGCGCGGTGCCGCGCCGCCATGGAGGCGACCACGCTGCCCATCCGCCGCGAGATCGAGGGCATCGGCAAGATCGTCGACGTGCGCAAGTACCTCGCGCGCGCCGAGGTGGGCGGGGACGAGGCGCGCGAGGCGCTCGCGAGGGCGGGCCTTTCGGGGGACATCGTGGCGCTCGACGTGATCGTGTCGATCACGGGGCAGGGCGCGGCGAAGTCGTCCGAGGTCGCGGCCGTCATCGCGGGCGACGGCAACGAGATCCCGCCGCACCGCGCGATTCGCTTCGAGCTGTTCGGTGAAGCGGGCGAGGGGCGCGTGTCGCCGCTCGATCTCGCAGCGCTGCAGAAGGCCCGCCCGCGCCCCGCGGCTGCGGCCCCTGCGCAGGTCGTCGCGGTCGCTGCCGACGCCGAGTGACATCGCGGACCGCGCTTGTTCCTCATCCCCATCCTCTGCGCGGTGGCCTTCGCCGCCGGACTGATCGACGCGATCGCCGGCGGCGGCGGGCTGCTCACCGTGCCCGCGCTGCTCGTCGCGCTGCCTGACGCGCGCCTCGCGCTCGGCACGAACAAGGGGCAGGCCGTCTTCGGCTCGGGCACCTCGCTCGTGGCGTTCGCGAGGGCGGGGCGCGTCGACAAGAAGCGGTTCTGGCCCACGTTCCTCGCCGCGCTCGTGGGCTCGATCCTCGGCGTTCGGCTCGTGCTCGCGCTGCGGCCGGAGGCCCTGCGCCCGGTCGTGCTCGTGCTCTTGCTCGGCGTGGCCACGTTCTTCGCGTCGCGGGGCCTCGGGCGTCCGAAGAAGACGGCCGAGGCCGCGGGCGAGGCGCCGCCCCCGAGGCGTCCGCTGCCCATCGCGGAGCGTCATCCGGCGCTCGTGGCGGTGGCGATCGCGTTCGTGATCGGCGGCTACGACGGCTTCTTCGGCCCCGGCACGGGCACGTTCCTGATCACGCTCTACACGACGGTGTTCGGCGACGACCTCACGCGGGCGACGGCGAACGCCAAGGTTGCAAATTTCGCCTCCAACCTGGGCGCGTTCGGCAGCTTCGCGCTGGCGGGCAGGATCGACTTCCACCTCGCGCTCCCGATGGCCGCGATGCAGGCGCTCGGCGGCTTCCTCGGCGCGCGTGTGGCCGTGCGCGGTGGCGAGCGTTTGAGACGCGCCGCAGTGCTCGCCGTCACCCTCGCGCTCGCGCTGCGGATCGCCTGGCAAATCGCGTCCACAGGCTAATTTGCCGTCTACGGTGTCCCGCGCGGGCCACCTGGACTGTCAATGGCGCAGCACCGCGACAGCCATGTCAGAGGGCGCATCGCGCCTCGTCGCGGCGCGGTCGCGGATCTTCGTGGTGCTCGCGTCGATCGGGTTTTGCGGGAGCGCTCGAGCGGCTGCGGCATCGCTCTTGCTCATGGTGAGGTCGGGCCGCGGGAAGCCGCGGATCCAGCTTACCTTACCTTTGGCTTGTACTCGATCCCCCGGCAGCGGCGCGTGAAGTCGATCGCGCCGCTGCCGGGGGGCGGTTCTTCTTCCACGCCTCCGCGCTATGCTCGGTGCGTGAGCGCAGAGGACTCTTCCCATCGCGAAGCGCGCGCCTCGCGCCTGGCAGCCTCCGGCGTCGTGGGCGCCAGCGTCGCGCACGAGCTGCGCAACGCGCTGGCGGTGGCCGAGTCGGCGCTCTATCTCGCGCAGCGCGACATCGACGATCGCGAGCGGCTCGTGCGTCACCTCGATCAGGTCGGCGCCGAGATCCGCAAGGCGCACGCGGTGATCGGCAGCGTGCTCGGCCTCGCGCGCGGCGAGCCCGTCTGCCGCGAGGCCACGCCCATCGCCGCGCTCGTCGAAGCCGCGCGCAACGCCCTCCCGGGCACCCCGCACGTGACATTCGCGGTCACGATTCCCGAGGACCTCACGGCTTTTTGCGATCCGATCCTGTTCGAGCGCGTCCTGTCGAACCTGCTGCTCAACGCGGTGGAGGCGTTCGAGGGGCGGCCTGGTCGCGTGTCGGTGCGCGCGTGGCGTGAAGAGGGGCGGGTGCAGCTCGAGGTGGAGGACGACGGCCCGGGGATCGCGCCCGAGGTCGCCGCGCGCCTGTTCGAGCCGCTCGTCACGGGCAAGGCAAAGGGCACGGGGCTCGGGCTTTCGTTGAGCCGGACGATCATCGAGGCGCACGGCGGGGGAATCAGCGCGGGCGCAGGTGCGCTGGGCGGGGCGATGTTCCGGATGTGGTTGCCGGAGCCGTAGGAAGGGCGGGGGAGATCAGGCGGGGGTGGCCATTGCGGCCGGGGGCTCCCCCTCGCCCTTGGCGCCCCGATCTGACGACAATGCAGCGACCCATGGACGTCCAACTCTTCCTCGCCCACGCCGACGATCACCGCCCCGTGCTCGAGGAAGGCATGCCGTGGAGCGCCGTGCTCGACGCGCCCGCGCCCGCTCCGCTGCCACCCGGCCCGAAACGCCTGGCCAACGTCCACGCTCCTGCGGACGCCCTGCCCGAGCAGCGCTGGGCTCTCGTCGCGCCCCGAGGTCCCGTCGGCGACCGGCTGCTCTCGCTCGTCGCGCCGCTGCGCAAAAAACGCGAGGAGGAGCAAGGGCAGGACGCGCTCGTCTACCGCGTCGATCCCGCCATGGACACCGTCGCCGCCATTGCATGGATCCAGAAGGAGTATCGAGATGCAGTCGGGCGGCGCGAGGCGGCGCGACCTCGTTATCTCCTCCTGCTCGGCGGCCCCGACCTCGTATCCTGGGACCTCCAGCAGATGCTCGGAGGAGAGGCGTTCGTCGGTCGGCTCGCATTCGATGATGACCGCGATTTCGAGGCCTACGTCGAAAAGGCGCTGCGCTGGGGCGACGCGGCCGAGGCGCCGCGTGCCCGCGCTCTTTTCCATGCCGTGCGCGATGGCTCGAGGGCCATGCGCGAGGGCTGTCGACATCTCTTCGACCCCAGCCTCGAAATCGCTCGCTCCGGGAAGGATCTCGGGACGTTCGACGCCGAGACGGTTCTGGAGATCGACGGTCAGGATACAGCCTCGTCGCTCGACTCCTCGAGCTCGGCCAATGCTTTGCTCCGCGAGGCGGCCCGCGCGCGCGCCGGCATGCTGTTCACCATGAGCCACGGCGCAGGCATACCGAAGGGCGGCTGGAAATCCCCCGAGGAGCAGCGCGCCCATCAGGGCGCCATGGTCCTCGGCCGCGCGGGGGAGCTCCTCACGGCAAACGACATTGCGCGCGGGCCCTTCCTGCCCGGCGGCACGTGGTTCATGTTCGCCTGCTACGGCGCCGGCACGCCTTCACGCAGCGCCTATCATCCGTGGCTCGAAAAGCTCCACCGTCTCGGCCTTTCCGGCGCCCCCGACCACGTGCTCGCGGCCTTGCCTCGGAGCGGTGAGCCGCCGTTCGTCGCGGCCCTTCCCCAGGCCGCGCTCGCGAATCCCGAGGGGCCGCTCGGGGTGGTCGGTCACGTGGATCTCGCTTGGAGCTGGAGCTTCCTCGATTACGAGGTCGAAGGCGCGGGTCTCGTGTCGAGGAGCCGCGCCGAGCGCTTCCAGGGTATCCTCCAGGCATTCGTGCATGGCCACCGCTTCGGCGTGGCGCACCACGAGCTCGTTCGATTCTTCCGCACGCTGAGCACGGAGCTCACGAGTTCGTACGAACAGCGCGCGCAACGCGCCATGGCCGCTCCGGAGTTTTTGGAGGACCAGGTCCACAAGGTTCGTCGGGCCGGTCTATGGATGCAGCGGCAAGACCTGAGCGCCTACGTGCTCCTGGGCGACCCGGCTGCACGTCTTCCGATTGCGAGATCCCCCGCGGGAATTTATCTGCCCGCGCAATCGAGC
>Ga0307412_10001392_pt1 | contig 13433 bp, 1 predicted proteins | sample DK1Cmetagenome_3_FD_203823 | JGI IMG/M metagenome (GOLD analysis project Ga0307412, IMG submission 203823) | Maize rhizosphere microbial communities from greenhouse at UC Davis, California, United States - DK15-C-1 | ecosystem: Host-associated > Plants > Roots > Rhizosphere > Soil | place: USA...
AGAGCGCTCGACGAGGTGCTCGCCAGCCTCGAGAAGCGCGGCGTCTTCTGCCGGCGCGTCAAGGTCGACGTCGCCTCCCACAGCCCGCAGATGGACATCCTCGAAGAGGACCTCCGCGAGGTCCTCGCGGAGCTCTCCCCGCACGGGACGTCGATCCCGATGCGCTCGACGGTGACGGGCGAGGTCGTGCATGGCGAAGACCTCGGGCCTGCTTACTGGGTGCAGAACCTACGCAAGCCGGTCCTGTTCGCGCAAGCCGTCGCGCGCGCGATCGAGTCCGGCCAGACGCTCTTCCTCGAGATCAGCCCGCACCCGGTCCTGCTCCACTCGATCGAAGAGAGCCTGCGTGATCTCGCCAAGGAGGGCGCGGCGATCCCGTCGCTCAAGCGCCAGGAGCACGAGCGGCACTGCCTCGTCGACACCCTCGGCTCGCTGCACGTGCACGGCTACGATCTCGCCTGGGAGAGGCTCTACCCGCGCGGCGGCCGGTGCGTCTCCTTGCCGCCCTATCCGTGGCAGCGCGAGCGATACTGGCTCGGGGACGACGCCAGGCCGAAGTACTCGGTGAAGGTGTCGCGGACGATGGCACCCGTCGAGCCCGGGGCGCACCCGCTGCTCGGCACGGCGCTCTTGCTCTCCATGGAGCCGTCGCTGCACCTGTGGGAGCAGTCGCTGAGCACGCAGGCGGTCCCGTACCTCGCCGATCACCGCGTGCAGGGCGAGGCCGTCTTCCCTGGCGCGGGCTACGTCGAGATGGCCCTCGCGGCCGCGGCAGAGGTGCACGGCAGGGCGCCCATCGCGCTCGAGGAGGTCACCTTCGACCGCATGCTCGCCGTGCCCGAGGAGGGCGAGCGGCGCGTGCAGGTGGTGCTCGTCGACGAGGAGCCGAGCCGCGCCACGTTCCAGGTCTCGAGCCGCGAGGTGGGCGGCAAGACGTGGGTGCAGCACGCCGCGGGCAAGGTGCGCACGGGCGTCGGCGCGCCGGGCGCGCGCATCTCGAAGGAGCGTCCGCGCGTCGTGCAGGCGCGCTGCCCGATCACGCTCGACGCCGCCGAGTTCTACCGCCGCATGAAGGACGGGGGCCTGTCGTACGGCAAGAGCTTCCGCGGCATCGAGCAGCTCTGGCTCGGCTCCGCCGAGGGCCTCGGCCGGGTGCTCTTGCCCGCCGAGATGGCCGCGCACGCCGAGGGCTATCAGGTCCACCCTGCGCTGCTCGACGCGTGCTTTCAGGTCATGGTCGGCATTCACGTCGCGGGCTCGAGCGCCCCCACGGGCACGTTCGTGCTCTCGGGGATCGATCGGCTGCGCCTGCACCGCTCCCTGGGCCAGGAGGTGTGGGTGCACGCGCGGCTGCACACGAGCGCGGACGGCAATGCGACGGCGGGCGACGTGTTCGTGATCGACGCCGACGGGCGCGTGCAGGCCGAGATCATCGGGCTGCGGGTCAAGCAGGTCGAGGGCGGCAAATCGGCCTCGCCCAATGCCCTCGCCGAGTGGGTTTACGGCGTGGAATGGCGCAAGAAGGACGTCGCGCCCGAGTCGACGCGCTTCAAGACCCCGAATGTCCCCTCCGCGTGGCTTCTGCTCATGGACGAGGGCGGGGCGGCTGCAGCGCTCGCGTTCCTGCTGCTCGCGCGGGGCGAGGCGTGCGTGCGCGTGCGTGCCGGCGAGCGCTTCACGCGCCTCGAGGCCGGGCTCTTCGAGATTGACCCGACGAACCCCGACCATTACAGGCGCCTGTTGCGCGAGGCTTTCGGCAGGGAGGTCGTCTGCCGCGGCGTGGTCCACATGTTCGGCCTCGACGCGACGCCCTGGGAGGGCACGACGCTCTCGACGCTCGACAGGGACCTCTCGCGAGGCAGCCTGAGCGCGCTCTATCTGCTCCAGACGCTGCTCCGTCAGGGCTGGCGCGACATGCCGCGGCTCTGGCTCGTCACGCGCGGCGCGCAGGCCGTGCTCGGCAAGGGCACGCCGCTCAGCGTGGCGCAGGCGCCGCTCTGGGGCCTCGGCCGCACGATCGCGCTCGAGCACCCCGAGCTCGAGTGCGCGCGCGTCGATCTCGATCCGGCCCGCAGCCCTGACGAGGCATCGCTGCTCCTGCGGGAGCTGTCGACCCGCGATCGGGAGGATCAGATCGCGTACCGAACCGACGGGCGCTACGTCGCGCGGCTCGTGAGGACCTCGTTCGACGCGCCGGACCTGAGCGGGCCCAGCGTGCTCTCCGGGCCGGCGAACGGGCGGCCCTTCCAGCTCGAGGTGCCCGAGCCCGGGGCGCTGGATCGATTGGCTCTGCGCGAGGTCGTGCGCAGACCGCCGGGACCGGGAGAGGTGGAGATCCAGGTCGAGGCCGCCGGGCTCAATTTCATCGACGTGATGAAGGCCATGGGCACCTACCCCGGCATGTCCACGGGGCCGGTGACGCTCGGGCTCGAGTGCGCGGGGCGTGTCGTCGCGGTGGGCGAGGGCGTCGATCGCGTGACCGTGGGGCAGGAGGTCGTGGCGTTCGCCGCGGGAGCCTTTGCGTCGCACGTGGTCACGCCGGCCATCTTCGTCGCCCCGAAGCCGCGCGAGCTGAGCTTCGCCGAGGCGGCGTCGATTCCGGTCGTCTTCATGACCGTCCATTATGCGATAAGCCGCCTCGCACGGGCGAACCCTGGCGAGCGAATCCTGATCCACACCGCTGCGGGTGGGACCGGGCTCGCGGCCGTCCAACTCGCGCGCTTCATCGGCGCCGAGGTCTTCGCCACGGCGGGCAGCGAGGAGAAGCGCGAGTATCTACGCTCGCTCGGCATCGAGCACGTGATGGACTCCCGCTCGCTCAACTTCGCGCGCGAGGTCGCGGACGTGACGGACGGGCAGGGCGTGGACGTCGTGCTCAACACGCTCACGGGCGAGGCGCGCATGCGCAGCTTCGAGAGCCTGGCGCCTTATGGCCGGTTCGTGGAGCTGAGCAAGCGGGACATTTACGAAAATGGCCAGCTCGCGATGACGCCGTTCCGCAAGAGCCTCTCCTATGCGGCGGTCGATCTGCCCGGCATGTCCATCGAGCGGCCGGATCTGCTCGGCACCCTGCTGCGCGAGGTGATGCGGCTCCTCGACGAAGGCGTCTTCCATCCGCTGCCGATGCGCGTCTTCCACGCCAGCGAGATCCAGGAGGCGTTCCGCTTGATGTCGCAATCGAAGCACATCGGCAAAGTCGTGGTCTCGATGAGCGATCCCAACGTGTCCATCCTTCCTGCGGAGGAGCGTCCGGCGGGCATCAAGTCGAGCGGGACCTACCTCATCACCGGAGGGCTCGGCGGGCTCGGGCTCGCGCTCTCGCAATGGATGGTGGAGCGAGGCGCGCGCAACATCGCGCTCGTCTCGCGCGGGGCTCCTTCGGAGGCCGCACGCAAGGCGATCGGGGCGATGGAGAAGGCCGGGGCGCGCATCCTGGTGCTCGAGGCGGACATCTCTCGCGAGGAGAGCGCCAAGGCCGCGCTGGAGGAGATGGCGGAGCGCTTGCCGCCGCTGCGGGGCGTGGTCCACGCGGCAGGCGTGCTCGACGATCGCACCCTGCTCGAGCTCGACGAAGAGCGGTTCTGGCGGGTGATGATGCCCAAGGTGCACGGGGCGTGGAACCTGCAGGCGCTCCTCGGGAACCGCGCGCTCGATTTCTTCGTCATGTATTCGTCCTCGGCGTCGATGCTCGGCGCGCCGGGGCAGGGCAACTACGCCGCGGCAAACGCGTTCCTCGACGCCGTCGCGCACGCGCGCCGCCGCCTGAGCTTGCCCGCGATGAGCATCCACTGGGGTCCGTTCGCCGAGGTAGGGCTCGCGGCCGCGCAGAACAACCGCGGCAAGCGGCTGTCGCATCGCGGCATCGAGAGCCTGACGCCCGCGCAGGGGCTCATCGCGTTCAGCAAGCTGCTCGAGCGGCCGCGGACGGAGATTGGCATCCTGCGCCTCGCCGTGCATCAATGGGTCGAGTTCTACCCGCAGGTGGCGGGCAGCCCATTCTGGTCGGAGCTGCAGCGCGATCCGGGCGCGACCGACCGGCCGGCGCCCTCGAGCCGCATGTCGTTCCGGCAGATCCTCGAGAAGCGGCCGCCCGCCGAGCGGCTCATCCTGCTCGAGCGACACCTGCTCGAGCAGGTGGGCCAGGTGCTCAGGCTGGACGTGGCCCGCATCGACCGGCTCTCGTCATTCACGAGCCTCGGAATGGATTCGCTCCTGAGCCTCGAGCTGCGCAACAAGCTCGAGTCGAGCCTCGGCGTGCGGCTGTCGGCGACGCTCATGTTCACCTATCCGAACCCCGCGTCGCTCGCCGATCACCTGCTCGACCGGATGAGCCTCGCCCCAGGCAAGCAGCGCACGGCGGGGCCCACGATATCGACCAAGCGCGGCGAGGGTGAGCGGCTCTCGGCCGCGTCGCCGCGGGCTGTCGAGTCGTTCCGGTCCGGCGAGTCCGTGAAGGTGAAATCGTTGCGCCAGATGACCCAAGCAGAGGCCGAGGCGTTGCTCGAAGAAGAGCTCGCTCGCTCGGAGGACTACCTGTCGTGATTTTGAGGCCCCCCGACGTCCCCGCCAATGCCGTACCCGACGACGACGCGCCGCCGCCGTCGGGGCTGTCGTCGATGCAACGCGCGATCCTCACGATCCAGCGCATGCGCACGAAGATCGAGGCGTTCGAGCGTGCGAAAGCGGAGCCGATCGCGATCATCGGCATGGCCTGCCGCTTCCCCGGCGGCGCAGATAGCCCGGAGGCTTTCTTCCGTCTCCTCGAGGAGGGCCTCGACGCGGTCACGGAGGTGCCTCGCGACCGATGGTCCATGGGCGATGCGAACACCGCGGACCCCGAGGCGCGCGCGGTGCGATGGGGCGCGTTCCTCGAGCATGTCGACCTCTTCGACGCCCAGTTCTTCGGCATATCGCCGCGCGAGGCGGCGAAGATGGATCCGCAGCAGCGGCTCCTGCTCGAGACGACCTGGGAGGCCCTCGAGCAGGGTGGCCAGGTCCCCGAGCGGCTCGTCGGGTCCCGCACCGGCGTTTTTCTCGGCATCATGAACAACGACTATGCCGAGCTGTCCTTGGAGGCCGGAGTCGAGCAGGAGGACGCGTACACGACGACGGGCAACGGGCATTGCTTCCCTGCGGGCCGGATCTCGTACACATTCGGCTTCCAGGGGCCGAGCGTCGCCATCGACACCGCCTGCTCGTCGTCGCTCGTCGCGGTGCACCTCGCCAGCCAGAGCCTGCGCAATGGCGAGTGCAACCTCGCGGTGGCGGGCGGCGTCAATCTGATGCTCGTCCCCTCGACGACGCGGCGCTTCGCCAAGACACAGGCGCTCTCGCCCGACGGGCGGTGCAGGGCGTTCGATGCGAGCGCGAATGGGTTTGTCCGAGGCGAGGGGTGCGGCATGGTGGTGCTGAAGCGCCTCTCCGACGCCGAGCGTGATGGCGACACGATCCTCGCCGTGATCCGCGGCTCTGCGGTCAACCAGGACGGGCGCTCGACGGGGCTGACGACGCCCAATCTGCTCGCGCAGGAGGCGATGCTCACGCAGGCGATCGAGAGCGCGCGCGTCTCGGCGGCGGACATCGGTTACGTCGAGGTGCACGGGACGGGGACGCCGCTCGGCGATCCGATCGAGGTGGAGGCGCTCAAGGCCGTGCTGGGCTCTCCGCGCGAGGACGGCTCGCCCTGCGTGCTCGGGGCGGTGAAGACGAACGTCGGCCATCTGGAGGCCGCTGCGGGCGTCGCGGGGCTCATCAAGACCGTGCTCGTCCTCCAGCGCGGGACGATCCCGCGGAACAACCATTTTCGCACGCTCAATCCGCGTATCCGGCTGGACGGCACGCCTTTCGTGATTCCCCGCGCGAACCTGCCGTGGCCCGGCGGGGCGAAGCGGCGCGTCGCCGGCGTCAGCTCGTTCGGCATGAGCGGGACGAACGCCCACGTGATCGTGGAAGAGTTCGCCCAGAATGCCGAGCAAGACCTCACGGCCGAGGCATCGTCGTATCTGCTGCCGATCTCGGCGAGGAGCCCGACGGCGCTCCAGGCCCTCGCAGCGGCGTACGCGCATTTCCTCGCGGCGCCGGGCAACGAGGCGTCCCTGCGCGACCTGGTTCATACGGCGAGCGTGCGGCGCAGCCATCATTCGCATCGGCTCGCGGTGGTGGGCGGATCTCGCGAGGAGATGTCGTCGGCGCTCGAGGCGTTCGTGCGCGGTGAGGCGCCAGCGTCCGTGGCGCACGGCAAGGGGCTGAGCAGCCCCACCAAGGCCGTGTTCGTCTTCTCCGGTCAGGGCTCGCAATGGTTGGGCATGGGCCGGGAGTTGATGGAGGAGCACGAGATCTTCCGTTCGACCATCGAGACGTGCGACGCGCTTCTGTCCTCGCGCGTCGGGTGGTCGCTGCTCGATGAGCTCACCTCGCCCGAGCCCACCTCGCGTCTCGCGGAGACCGAGGTGGCGCAACCGGCCATTTTCGCGATCCAGGTTGCGCTCGCAGAGCTATTGAAATCATGGGGTATCACGCCCGACGCCGTAATCGGGCACAGCGTCGGCGAGATCGCTGCGGCGCACGTCGCGGGTATCCTCTCGCTCGAGGAGGCGATCCGGATCGTCGCGCATCGGGGCCGGATCATGCAGCGGGCGACGGGCCTCGGGAAAATGGTGAGCGTGGCGCTGACCGAGGAGGAGGCGCGCAAGGCGATCGAGGGGCGCGAGGCAAGGCTGTCGATTGCTGCGATCAACGACCCGGGCTCGGTCGTGCTCTCGGGGGAGGAGTCGGCGCTCGATGCCGTGGTCGCGGCGCTGTCCGCGCGCGGCGTTCCGTGCCGCCCGTTGAAGGTCAATTATGCGTTCCACAGCCCCCAGATGGAACGGCTCCGCCACGAACTCGTCGAGACGCTCGGGAGCGTCGGCGCGCGCCGGGCTTCGCTCGCGATGTACAGCACGGTGACGGCCGAGTGCGTCGAGGGCGAGGAGCTGCGGATCGATTACTGGGGGAAGAACGTACGCCAGCCGGTCCGGCTCGCGGGCGCGGTCGAAGCTGCGCTGCGCGACGGCTATCGGTTTTTCCTGGAAATCGGCCCGCATCCCGTGCTGGTGGGCAACGTGCAGCAATGCCTCGCGCGGCGGGGCGTGGAGGGGTCCGTCGCGTTCTCGCTGCGCCGGCAGCAGGACGAGAGGCGCTCGCTGCTCGCGACGGCAGGTGCGCTCTACGCGAACGGATGCGCGGTGGACTGGCAGCGCCTCTACCCGCAGGGCGGGCGCTGCGTGCCGCTACCGGCGTATCCATGGCAGAGAGAGCCGCACTGGGTCGAGATGGCGCGGGGCGCGACGGCGCAGCCGCCCAACCGCGCTGTCGCGCACGCGCACGCGCACGCGCTTCTCGGCGCTTCGCTCTCCTCGTCGGCGCACCCGGGGGTGCATTTCTGGCAGCAGCTCATGAGCCCCGATGCGCTACCGGAGCTGCGCGATCACCGTGTCCGGGGCGAGGTGGTCTTCTCGGGGGCGGGATATCTCGAAATGGCCCTCTCTGCCAGCGCCGAGGTCCATGGCACGGCGGCGGCCGCGATCGAGGAGGTCTCTTTCGAGCGAGCGCTTCATTTCCAGGGCGCAGACCAGCGCCCGGTGCAGCTCGTCCTCACCTCGACCGAGGCTGGATGGGCGTCGTTCCAGATATCGAGCCGCGCGGCGGCTGGCGGTGGCTGGACGCGGCACGCGGCGGGCAAGCTAAGTTTTGGCGAGGCGGCGACGAGCGGCGCGGAGGCGCGGACGGAGCGCTTGGAGGTGCTTCGTACGCGATGCGGCACGCAGCTCGACGCCGGCGAGCATTACCGGCGGATGGAGCAGATCGGCCTCTCCTATGGCCCGATCTATCGCGGCGTGCAGGCGCTCTGGCTCGGCGCCGGGGAGGCGCTCGGCCGCCTGCACGTGCCCGGCGGCGATGCGGCCGGGGCGACGTACACCGTGCATCCGGCGCTGCTCGACAGCGGCTTCCAGGTGCTCGCGGCGCTGCTCCACGATCCTGCGCTTCCCGAGGGCGCGACCTACCTGCCCGCGGGTCTGCAGCGAATGCGGGTCGTGCGCAGACCCGGAAAGGGGGCGTGGGGGCACGCGCGCATTCGCTCACGCGCTGGCGAGTTGGTCGTTGGAGACATCACCTTCTTCGAGGATGACGGCACCGTCGTCCTGTCCATCGAGGGGCTCGAGCTGCGGCGGGTCGAGGCGAGCAAGGCGCTGCCGCGGGATACGCTCAAAGATTGCGTGTTCTCGGTTGAATGGCAGCGCAAGGAGCGCTCGGCGGCCCCCGCTCCGGGTGCGCGCCGCGATGGCGGCTGGCTCGTGATATCGGATCAGGGGGGCGTCGGCGCTGCGCTCGTGTCGATCCTGCGCGAGCGCGGCGAGCGCGCGGTGCAGGTGAGCTTCGGGGAGCGCTACGCGCGCAAAGAGCGGGACGCCTTCACGATCGATCCCTCGCGCCCGCAGGATTACATTGCATTGCTCGGCGATGCATTCACGGACGCCTCACCCTGCCGTGGCGTCGTGCATCTGTCGAGCCTGGATGCGGCCTCGTGGCAGGCGACGAGCGCGCAGACGCTGGAGGCGGACCAGCGGATTGGCTGCGCGAGCGTCCTCTTCACCGCGCAGGCGCTCCTGCGGCGGGGCCTGCGCGACACGCCGCGGCTATGGGCCGTGACCCGCGGCGCCGTGGCCCTCGACGACAGCGTGCCGCTGTCCGTCGCCCAGGCCACCGTGTGGGGTCTGGGCAAAACGATCGCCCTCGAGCATCCCGAGCTCGAGCTGTCGCGCGTGGACCTCGACCCCGCAGAGGAGGCCCGCGACGCTGCGCGCTCCCTCGACGCGGAGCTCTCGGCAGAGGAGCGCGAGGATCAGATTACCTTGCGACGGGATGGCCGTCGCGTGGCGCGCCTCGGCCGGGGTGCGCTCCCTCAAGCCCCGGACAAACCGCTGCTCGGACCCGATGCGGCATACCTCATCACGGGCGGCCTCGGCGGGGTCGGTTTGTCCCTCGCCCAGTGGATGGTGGCGGAAGGTGCGCGCCATATCGCGCTCGTGGGCCGGCGCGGCCCGAGCGAGGCGACGCTCGCGGCCATCCGGGCGATGGAGCAATCGGGCGCGCGCGTGCTCGTGCTCGAGGCCGACGTGTCGCGCGCAGCGGAGGTGGCGTCGGTGCTCGCGCGCATCGACCAGCATTTCCCTCCGCTGCGGGGCGTCGTGCACGCCGCGGCGGTGCTCGCCGATCGGACGCTGCTCGAGATTTCGGGCGAAGACCTCGCGCGGGTGCTCGCGCCGAAGATGCTCGGAGCCTTCCACCTACACGCCGCCACGCTCGGGAGGAAGCTCGATTTCTTCCTCCTCTACTCCTCGGCCGCGTCCCTCCTTGGTTCGTCGGGACAGTCCAATTATGCCGCTGCAAATGCGTTCCTCGACGCGCTCTCGCATGCGCGCCGCGCGGCGGGCCTGCCGGCGACGAGCGTTCAGTGGGGGCCCTTCGCAGACGTGGGGCTCGCGGCTGCTAGCGGAAATCGCGGGGCACGGCTCGCGCACCGGGGGCTCGAGAGCCTCGCGCCGCTCGAGGCGCACGCGGCCCTGCCGAGGCTCGTGTCGCAGCCGAAGGCCGAGGTATCGCTCGTGCGCTTCGATGTCCGCCAGTGGCTCGAGTTCCATCCCCAGGCCGCGGGCTCGCCATTCTGGTCCGAGCTGCGCAAGGAGCAGGCGAACGAGCGGCGGGCTGCCGCGGACGGGGCGAGCTTTCGCCGCGCGCTCGAGGAAAAGGCGCCCATCGAGAGGCTCGCCGCCGTCGAGGAGCACGTGCGCGCGCAGCTCGGCAAGGTCCTTCAGCTCGATCCTGCGCGCATCGACCTGCGCGCGCCCTTCACGGGCCTCGGCGTGGACTCGCTCATGAGCCTCGAGCTTCGCAATCGGCTGGAGGGCAGCCTCGGGCTCAAGCTCCCGAACACGCTCCTGTTCACCTACGCCAATGCGGCGGCGCTCGCCGAGAACCTGCTCGTCCGGCTCGCGCCTCCGCCCGCGCCGGTGCAAGAGCTCGCTGCGCCGCCGACCGATCGGGTGCCCGAGGCGCCTCTGCCCGCGCTCTCGGCCGACGACGATCTCATTGCTGCGTTCGACGCATCGATCAGCAGCATCAAGGATGACGGACTGCTATGAGCGCGTCGCTCGAGGAATATCGCGCCCGGCTCCGGGAGGCACTCACCACGATCAATCAAATGAAGGCGAAGCTCGAGGCGGTCGCGAAGGCGCGCACCGAGCCCATCGCCATCATCGGGATGGCTTGCCGTTTCCCGGGCGGGTCGAGCACGCCCGAGGCGTTTTTCCGGACGCTCCAGGAGGGGCGTGACACCGTCACCGAGGTTCCCGCCGAGCGCTGGTCGCTCCCGCCCACGAGCGACGATCCGGCAGAGCGGGGCACCCGGTGGGGTGCCTTCGTGAGCGGGGTGGACCTCTTCGACGCCGATTTCTTTGCCATCACCCCGCGCGAGGCTGCGCGCCTCGATCCGCAGCAGCGGCTCCTGCTCGTGCTCGCGTGGGAGGCGCTCGAGCGCGCAGGCCAGGTCCCCGGGCAGCTCGTCGGCAGCCGCACCGGTGTGTTCCTCGGGCTCATGACCAACGATTACGCGCTCCTCGACGCGGCTGCGGGGCGCGAGCAGCAGGACGCGTACAGCGCGACCGGCAATGGGCATTGCTTCCCGGCAGGGCGGCTGTCGTATACCTTCGGGCTACAGGGGCCGAGCCTCGTCGTGGATACGGCTTGCTCTTCGTCGCTCGTGGCCGCGCACCTCGCCTGCCAGAGCCTGCGCAGCCGGGAGAGCGACATGGCGCTGGTCGGCGGCGCGAACCTCATGCTCTCACCCGAGACCACGGGGCTGTTCGCGAAGACGCGGGCGCTGTCGCCGGATGGGCGGTGCAAGACGTTCGACGCGTCCGCCAATGGCTATGTGCGCGGCGAGGGAGCCGGCGTGGTCGTGCTCAAGCGGCTGTCGGACGCGCAGCGCGACGGAGATCCCATCCTCGCGCTCATCCGTGGCTCGGCCGTGAATCAGGACGGCCGGTCGACGGGGCTGACGACGCCGAACGTCCTCGCGCAGGAGGCGCTGCTGCGCGCGGCGCTCGAGAACGCGGGCGTCTCTGCGTCGGATATCGGGTATGTCGAGACGCACGGCACGGGGACGCCGCTCGGGGATCCGATCGAGGTGGACGCGCTGCGGGCCGTGGTCGGATCGCCGCGCCTCGACGGGGCGCGCTGCGTGCTCGGGGCGGTGAAGACCAACATCGGCCACCTCGAGGCAGCGGCGGGCGTCGCGAGCCTGATCAAGGCGGTGATGGTGCTGCGACACGGCGCGATCCCGCCGAACCTGCATTTCCGCGCCCTGAATCCGCGGATCGATCTGGAGGGCACGTCGCTCGAGATCGCCACGCATGGCACCACCTGGGATCGCGGGGCCGCGCCGCGGCGCGCGGGCGTGAGCGCGTTCGGGATGAGCGGGACGAATGCGCACCTGATCCTGGAGCAGGCGCCGCCGGAGGAGGCGCGGGCACCTGCAAAGGAAGCGAGCGCGTACGTTCTTCCCCTGTCGGCGAGGAGCAAGGGGGCGCTGGTCGGCCTGGCGAGCGCGTATGCGGAGCGGCTTTCCTCGGACGATGGCGACGCGCTCGCCGATATCGTCCACACCGCGAGCGTGCGGCGCGCGCACCACGACCACCGGCTGGCCGTGGTGGGGCGGACGAGGCAGCAGCTCGCCGCCCTGCTCGCCTCGTATGCGCAGGGGGAGGCGACGACGGGGGCGCTGCAGGCCGCAGCTCCGTCGCAGGAGCGCGCCAGGGTCGTGCTCGTGTTCTCGGGGCAGGGCTCGCAATGGGCGGGGATGGGGCGAGGGCTGCTCGCGGAGTCGCCGGTGTTCCGGGCCAAGCTCGAGGAATGCGCGGAGCTGTTCGGGCGGCACGCCTCCTGGTCGTTGCTCGATGTGCTCGCGGCGGGCGAGGAGACCTCGCGGCTCGGGGACACGGAGGTCGCGCAGCCGGCGATCTTCGCGATCCAGGTGGCCCTCGCCGAGCTGCTGAGGTCGTGGGGAATCGTGCCCGAGGCGGTGATCGGGCATAGCGTTGGAGAGATTGCGGCGGCGCACGTCGCGGGCGCGTTGCCGCTCGCGGAGGCGGTGCGGCTCGCGGCCTTCCGCGGCCGGATCATGCAGCAGGCAACGGGCCTCGGGAAGATGGCCTGGGTGGCGCTGCCTGCGCAGGAGGCGGCGAAAGCGATCGCGGGGCGGGAGGATCGGCTGTCCATTGCGGCGATCAATGACCCCACGTCGGTCGTGCTCTCGGGAGAGAGCGGGGCGCTCGAGGAGGTCGTGGGGGAGCTGTCGCGTCGCGGGGTGGCGTCGCGGCCCCTGCGCGTGAGCTACGCGTTCCACAGCCCGCAGATGGATCCTCTCGCGCGCGAGCTCGTCGAGGCGCTCGGCCCCGTCGACGCGAGGCCTTTTGTCATTCCCATGTACAGCACGGTGACGGGCGCGCCGCTCACGGGCGAAGCGCTGGGCGCGGCATACTGGGGGCGCAACGTACGACAGACGGTCGAGCTTTCGCGGGCTGTGGCAGCGGCCACGTCCAGCGGGCGGAGGCTGCTCCTGGAGGTCGGCCCTCATCCGGTTTTACAAGCCAACCTGCAGCAATGCGTGTCCGGTGACGAGGGGGCGGCGCACGTCGTACCGACCTTACGGCGGGGGGGCGAGGAGCTGCAGTCGATGCTGGAGGCGCTGGGCGCGCTTCATGTGCGCGGCGTCGAGGTCGACTGGAAACGCGTGTATCCCGCTCCCGGCCGGACGGTTCTCCTGCCGGCGTACCCCTGGCAGCACCAGCGGCATTGGATCGAAGGCGTCACGCAGGAGCGGCGCGATCGGGCGGCGACGGCGCGGGATCCGCTGGACGACTGCGTGTACGAGCTGCAATGGCGGAGAAAGGATCGCGCGGGGGCATCGAGCACGGCGGCGCCCGCAGAGGGGTCCTGGCTGCTCTTCACCGACCGAGCGGGTGTGGGGGAGGCGGTCGCGGCGCGGCTCCGCGAGCGGGGCGAAAGCTGCATCCGCGTCGCTGCGGGCGATCGATTCGAGCGGGTGGGTCCCGGGCATTACCGCATCGACCCCTCGAGCCGGGACGACTACCGCAGGTTGCTCGAGGACGCGTTTGGCAAGGCGGTCCGATGCCGCGGGGTCGTGCACGCGTTCAGCCTCGACGCGGCGCCGTGGGAACAAACCACGGAGGAGACGCTGGAGCGGGACCAGCGGCTCGGGTCCGTGAGCGCGGCGTACCTCGCGCAGGCGCTCGTGCGCTCCCGCTGGCGGGACAAACCCACGCTCTGGCTGCTCACCCGTGGCGCGCAGGCCGCCGGCGGGAGCGCGGTCACGG
>Ga0307412_10001393_pt1 | contig 13428 bp, 14 predicted proteins | sample DK1Cmetagenome_3_FD_203823 | JGI IMG/M metagenome (GOLD analysis project Ga0307412, IMG submission 203823) | Maize rhizosphere microbial communities from greenhouse at UC Davis, California, United States - DK15-C-1 | ecosystem: Host-associated > Plants > Roots > Rhizosphere > Soil | place: USA...
TAATAAAAAAGATATAGTGGAAAGCTGGAGATAGCTCCTGGAAATAAGCATAAGTAATTGATAATGTCAGCCTTCTTGCTAAAACAAAGTGACCGATCAAAAAGACCGATCACTTCAAATTATTTATTTTTACCTAACAATGTCGTAAGTATAAACTCTTAACGGAAATATTTACACGATATTTTAAAAAATTAAAAATATTTTTCTGAAATTAAAATTCCTGCTGACAAACTGTTGTCATAACCCTGCTTTATCTTTGTATCAACAATAACAAACAATATTAAATTATGACAACTACAGCAACAATCACAAAACAATTCATGACATCTGAACAATTATTAGAGCACTGGCAAGGGCACAGAAACCTGACCAGAAGGGTAATTGAAGCGTTCCCGGAAAAGGAATTATTCGAATTTTCCGTGGGCGGAATGAGACCTTTCGCAAAACTGGCAGTGGAACTGATCAGCATCGGAGGGCCCGCTTTAAAAGGAATCGTGGCCAAAAATATGGAAGCTTACAACGAAGAGGGCTTCAATCCGAAAACGAAAGAAGAACTGTTAAAAAAATGGGACGAGGAAACGGAAGTAATCAATAATTATTTTGCTCAGATTTCTGAAGAGCGTTTCCAGGAGACTTTCAATTTATTCGGTCAGTATGAGTTTCCGGTGTATCAAAATATTTTATATTTCGCTGATAATGAGATCCATCACCGTGGACAAGGATATGTTTACCTGAGAGCTTTAGGTATCGAACCGCCTTTTTTTTGGGAGAGATTTTAGGATCATTAATGCCTTTATGGAGACTAAAATCTTTAATCAGCTCTAATATGGAAAATCATCATAATTAAAGGCCGAATCAATTTAAAAATCATATTTTTCTAATAAACCATCTTCAAATTAAATTAATATTGCTTAACCTCAACAGTCAATTGTTGGGGTTTTTATTGGTGTTTGGTTGAAATTTTTCTCAATAAATCATTTAATTTTTCGGTAAGACTTTCCGGTTCCAAAATTTTGGCATAATCTGCAAAAGTGATCAGCCATCGTGGAAAACCGTCGTTGATCCATTCTGTTTCAAAGGTTAATTCCATACCTTCTTCCGTTTCTGTTTCTTCGATTAATCCGTAATATTTTTTCGAATTAACGAGATGATTCATTATTTTTTTCTCTACCAAAAGGCGGACTTTTGTTTTATTTCCGTTGCCATTTTTTCTGTAGTCATTGATTTGCCCATATTCCTGTAAAAAGGGATTTTGGGTTTTCGAAATCTGCAAGATCCTGTCTACCCGAAACTGCCTGAAATCATTCCTCAACGTACAAAAAGCCATGATATACCAATAATTAAACTCGAAAAAAACGCCGACCGCTTCAATAGTTCTTGTTGAAACTTTGGAATCCATTGTTTTATATTCTATTATCAGCTGTTTCTTTTCCGCAATACTTTCAAGAATAATGGGAATGATATTTTTTATATTATCTTCAGTTTTAGGATGATAATTAAATACATCAATCTGTTTTTCAATATTTTCAATTAAATTTCTATCTGAATATTTTAATACAGAACGAACCTTTTCCATGGCGGTTTGATAATGATTTCCCAAACTTTGATGTAAAAATTTCTGCATTAATTTTTCAGCCGTAATGAAACTCAATACTTCTTCCTTTGTAAACATTACCGGCGGAAGTTTATAACCATCCATCAAAGAATATCCGCTTCCTGCCTCCCCAATAATAGGAATTCCCGCATTTTCCAGTGTTTTTACATCACGATAAATTGTCCTGATACTCACCTCAAATTTTACAGCCAAATCCTGCGCCCGTACAATCGGTTTAGATTGCAATTGAGTGAGAATAGCGGTTACGCGGTCGAGTTTTTTAAGGTAATGGTCGTTCATTTAGTTCAGTTAACAGTTTTAGATTTTGAATTTTGAATTTTGAATTTTGAATTTTGAATTTTGAATTTTGAATTTTGAATTTTGAATTTTAGCAAAATTAATTTCTAATTTCTAATTTCTAATTTCTAATTTCTAATTTCTAATTTCTAATTATAATCAATTATCTTTAAAAGTATTCATCAGTTTATCAAGATTTAAGCTTCTTGCCGAGGCATCAAAAATTTCCCGGTAGGTTCCATTGAGCTGTACCAGTTCACCATGAGTTCCGCTTTCCACGACGCGCCCTTTTTTCATTACATAAATTTTATCCGAATCCAAAATCTGCGACAAAGAATGGGAAATAATAATCACTGTTCTTCCAGCTTTTATGGCGTCTAAAGAGTTCTTAATCTGTTCAGTAGCAATGGCATCCAAACTTGCAGTAGGTTCATCAAGGAAAATAATCGGTGGATTTTTCAGGAATAATCTGGCAATGGCAATTCTTTGTTGCTGACCTCCGGAAAGTTGAGTTGCATCGTGCTTATATCCATCCGGCAAATCCAAAATCTGCTCGTGTAAATACGCTTTTTTCGCTGCTTCTTCAATTTCCTCGAACGTCGCATTCATATTTCCGTAGCGAATATTATCTTCAATACTTCCCTGGAAAATGTGGTTTTTCTGAAGAACCAGACCAAGATCTCCTCTCAAAGACGTATTATCAAATTCATTTAAATTCACATTATCCAGTAAAATTTCCCCGGAATCCGGAAGATAAAATTTACATAAAAGATTGATGACTGTTGATTTTCCAGCGCCGCTCAAACCAACTAAAGCGGTAGTTTTTCCGTTCTCGATTTTCATAGAAACGTCGTGTAGCGCCTTAGTTCCATTGGGATAGGTGAAGTTTACATTTTTTAATTCAAAATTTCCTTTAATGTCTTTTTCCACGAAGCTTCCGTTCGGTTCTTTTTCGTTGTCAGCATTTAAAATATCGAAATATCCTTCGGCATAAATCATCGCATCATTCATATCGTCATAAATTCTGTGCAATTGACGAATCGGGGCAGAAACATTGTTAAAAAGCATGATATGAAGCATGATGGCGCCGATTGTCATTTGCTGGTCCAGCACCAGGTAAACCGTTAAAAGTATAATTAAAACAACCCCGAACTGCTCAATAAAAGTCTTTAATCCATCATAAATAAAATTCGTTTTTCTGGTGAACATCTGGCTTTCCATCAACTGCATCTGCAAATCATATTGTTTTTTTCCTTCAAACTTTTCACGGATAAAACTTTTAATCACCATAATGGAATTAATCAAGTTTAAAAGCCCGGAAGTTTTCTGTTCACGCTGATTTCTCAACGTTCGCCTTACTCCACCCAATTTTTTCGCCTGTAATGAACTGATATAAAAGTAAATAGGAACAATAATCGTAGAAACAATTCCGACATACACATTCTGCATATACATGATAACCAATGCAATAATTGAATTGGAAAACAGCGGCAACATATCAATAAAGAAATTCTGAACCAATCTTGTGAGGCTTTCAATTCCTCGATCGATTCTTATTTGAAGCTTCCCGGATTCATGGTTTTCATCATTAAAATAAGCAACTCTATACATCAAAATCTTGTCAATTGCCGATTGCGCCAGGACAGAACTTACATTAATTCTAATTTTTTCTCCGTAATATTTTTGACCGAAATTGATGAAAATATTCAGTAATTCTTTGCCTAATAAAATGATTGTAATGACCACCAGAATATGAATTCCCTCGGACATCGGATGCGGAAGATGGGTCAGGTTTGTAACCTCATCCACCGTATATTTTAAAACCAACGGGTTGACCTGTGCCGCAAGAGCTCCTAAAAACGTAAGAAATAAAGTCCCATAAATCATTAAACGGTAAGGTCTTATGAATGGAACAAGCTGCTTATAAATTCCAAATAATGTGACTGTTCTGTTGAAAGGTTTTGCCATAGGAATTATTTTAACTAAAAAACGTACCGTTTTGCAAGAGAAAAGGTACGTTTTATTCTATTTTTCAGCAAATATTTGCTTTAATTTAAATTTTCAGCTTTAAACTTCCGTCATCATTAATATATTTAAACTGATGATCTTGGTTTATAATTTTTCCACCCATATTTAAAAATGTACCCCACATTGAACACCAATCTTCAAAATCATTTTCTTTAGGAGTATCCCAACGGATTATTGTTGAAAGATTATGATCTTTTAAATTAATTATAACCCCATATTCATTATCCAAAAAAACTTTTGTCCCATCTGTGAACTGCTCATCTAAATTAGCAAAGTCAGTCATTTATCCTTCATAATGATAAGTCGTCAGATAATGCAACTCAGATTTGCTTGCCGCTTTAGATTCTGCTTCCGCCTGCTCCAAAGAATACTGAGAATTGATTTCTTTTCTCTGGAATACAAAAGAGTTATTCGCATTTTTATCAACAACATCATTGAAAATATGTTCGATTTCAGAGTTTGCCAGTGATGCAAAACTAATGTCTTCAAAACCATACATCAGCCTCAAATCATCAAACTGATCAAAATTTTCATCCACAAAACCCTGCAGCTGAGATTTTGAATCAAAATTTCCGGCCCAAATATTATAAGCGTACGTTTTCTTTTTCGGTTTGTCTAAAATACTCTGATAAACGAAGTTTTCACCAAGATAAGCCTCCCTTACCTGCGGATCGTTCGCCAGCTCTTCCGGAAGTCCTTCTTTCAAAATCCTTCCTTCAAACATAATGTATGTTTTATTGGTAATTGCCAGCGTCTGCTGAACATTATGGTCGGTGATCAAAATCCCGATATTTTTATCAACCAGGCTTCTTACGATTTTCTGGATATCTTCAACGGCAATCGGGTCAACTCCCGCAAAAGGCTCATCCAAAAGGATAAAATTGGGACTTGTAGCCAAACAACGGGCAATTTCCGTTCTACGTCTTTCCCCTCCGGATAAAAGGTCTCCCCTGTTTTTACGAACGTGCTGTAATGAAAATTCTTCGATTAGTTCATCACATTTGATTTGTTGTTCGCGTTTTGAAAGCTTTGTCAGCTGTAAAACGCCCATGATATTTTCCTCCACGGAAAGCTTACGGAAAACAGAGGCTTCCTGAGCAAGATAACCGATTCCTTTTTGGGCTCGGCGGTACATCGCGTCGGTTGTGATTTCCTGCTTATCCAGAAAAATCTTCCCTGAAGTGGGCTTAACCAAACCTACAATCATATAAAACGAAGTAGTTTTTCCTGCTCCGTTCGGACCAAGCAAACCAACAATTTCTCCCTGCTGAACCTGTACAGAAACGCCTTTTACAACTTTTTTAGGACCGTATTCCTTGATTAAGTTTTCTCCTCGTAAAATCATAGTGGCAAAGATAAAGTTTTTTTGAATTGAAATTTTAGATTAAAGATTGTGCATAAAAGTTTTATGAAATTTTAATATCTCTGATTTAATTTATCATTTTGTAACAACTTACTTTTTCAAACTACTTATTAAAAACAATTCACTTAATTTCAAAATATTAAAAATGGAAAACTACGGTTACACAAAAACAGAAAATCAGAATCAGCAAAACAATGCTCCTTACCGCTCAGAAAAGAAGATTCCTGCAGCATTACTGGGAATTCTTGTGGGATGGCTTGCTTTAAATAAATTCTATCTCGGTTACACAAAAGAAGGTATCATACAGCTTGTTTTAAATGTAGTTACTCTGGGTGCGGCTTCCCTTATTCCTTTTATTGAGGGTATTTTATATTTGTTTATGAGCGATAAGCAATTTGATGACACTTATGTTTACGGCAAAAAAGGCTGGCTGTAAGATTTAATATAAATTGTAAAGAATTTTATTTTATTTCCATAATTTTATAACACCAACCAACACATAAAATACTATGGAAAATAATCAACAGCTGATCGAGCTTTTGGCTCTGGATCTGGGTATTAATATTGTCAATCGCAGGCCTTATGCAAAGGAGGTTTTTAAATGGCAGGATATGGATTTGCTTCCACATTCTTCCACCGACACGATGCTTTGCGAAATCTACGAATGGAACGGAAGAAACTGGAGAACCACCAACAATAATCTGATCGGGTATTTATTTTCCGGAGATCAGTTAAATACCTTTAAAAATCAATTAATAAATGTCCCCAAACGGCCAGCACTCATTCCGGATTTCGAATTCACGAAAGACAGCATGATAGAATATGGACTTTCACTTCCTTCACTATTTAATATTGGAGTGAATGGAAATATTAACAGCGCTAAAAGCTTTTCGGTAAGGGTAAACGGTGTTACAAAATCCAGAATTACAAATATTGATTCGCCCGGAATTGAGATCCTGAGAAACTATTCCGAATTCACTCAAAGTAAATCCAAAACGTACAGAAAAAATATTAAGTTTAATTATTTAAGCACTTCCCTTTTCTTTGCGGAAAGCGTGGAAATTTACCTTGAAAAAGAATCAGGAGTCGGTTTGGATGTAAGCTTCCAGACTAAAGATGTGGAAGTTGACGCAAAAATTGATACCGATACAAAGAAACATTTCGTTCTAAAATACACTGGAAATCAGGCACCTTTCGCCGCAAAATTTACCAAAGGAAAAGATTTTGATATTTCTTAAAAAGTTATAAGTTAAGAGTTCTGAATTAGGAGTTTCTTATTACCGGATATTTTTTTGCGCAATTAAAACAACTCATAATTCAGAACTCTTAACTCATAACCCTTTTCCCTTCTAAATTTAAAAATCCATAACTTTGTCTATTAATACTGACGTTTCAATGCAGAATAAGCTAAAGATCATCAACGATCCCGTTCACGGTTTTATCAGGATTCCACACGAAATTTTATTCGATATTGTCGAACATCCTTACTTCCAGAGACTGCGAAGAATAGGACAGACAGGACTTTTGAACCTAATTTTCCCGGGAGCCACGCACACCAGGTTTCACCATGCGCTGGGAGCTATGCACTTGATGTTTACAGCTTTGGAAACGTTGAAGCAGAAAGGTGTAAAAATTTCTGAAACTGAGGAAAAAGGCGCTATGCTGGCGATTTTAATGCATGATATTGGTCACGGGCCATTTTCTCACGCCTTGGAAAGTATGCTGATGGACGACTGGCATCACGAAAAACTTTCACTGTTGTTGATGAATCGATTAAATGATGAATTTAATGGAGAATTGTCATGTGCAATCGAAATGTTTCAGGGAAAATATCATAGGAAATTTTTCAATCAATTAATTTCTTCCCAACTGGATGTAGACAGACTAGATTATTTAAAGCGAGACAGCTTTTTTACAGGAGTTTCCGAAGGAAATATTAATACCCAACGAATTATTTCCATGATGAATGTTTGTGAAGAAGGTGAATTGGTGATCGATGCAAAGGGAATTTATTCTATTGAAAATTTTTTAACGGCAAGAATGTTCATGTATTGGCAGGTATATTATCACAAAACATCGGCATTGGCGGAGTTTTTATTGGTTAAAATTTTAGAAAGGGCAAAATATCTTGTTTCACAGGGTATCGATTTGCCTGCTACTGAAAATCTTACCTATTTTTTATATCGTGGAAAAAGCGCTGCAACGGATGAAGATGTGGAAAGATTTACTCAATTAGACGATAATGATATCATTCAGGCCATGAAAAGCTGGCAGAATTTAGATGATTTTGTTTTGTCTTATTGGTGTAAAGCGGTGATTCAGAGGAATCTTCCGAAGACGATTATCTCTTCTCATTCATTTGATCAAAAATTTATTGAAGAAAAAATAAGAAATACCAACGAATTTTTCGGAATTGATAATGGAGATGAATTGGTTCATGAAATTAAAAGAAAACTTCTACCCTATAATGCTGAACAACAGCCAATTTACCTGCTACAGAAAAATGGTGAAAAAATAAGAATGGAAGATTCCCAAGATCAGCTTTTATCAGGATTAATGGTAAACAAGACTACACGATATATCCTTACTTTCCCGAGGGATATTTGAACATAATTTCTTAAAGTATATTAAAATTCGCTATCCGAAATCCAAAAAATGTTTGCGAATTAGAGAATTTCTTATCTTTGCAGAATATGGAATTTACAGCTTCGCAAATTGCAAGTTTTATTAACGGTAAAATAATAGGCGACGAGAGCACGCTTATTACAGGAGTTTCACCAATTGAGCAGGGGGAATCAGGGCATCTTTCTTTTATAGCACAAGACAGGTTTTCCCATTATTTGGACACTTCAAAATGTTCCGTTATCATCGTTTCTGAAAATCTTTTAACAAAAGATACTTACAATCCTACTATTATTGCGGTAAAAGATGCTTATCTTTCGTTCCAGGTCCTGATGAATCTGTACCAGGAAATGCAGGGTAGAAAACAGGGTATTGAAGACGGTTCTTCGATACATGATACGGCCATTATCGGTGATGGAGCCTATATTGGAGCTTTTACTTATGTGTCTGAAAAAGCAAAAATCGGGGAAGGATCTCAAATTTATCCTCAGGTCTACATCGGCAAGGGAGTGAAAATTGGGAAAAACTGCAAGATTGACAGCGGAGCAAGGATTTATGATTATTGCATTATTGGTGATAATTGTGTGATACATTCCAACACGGTTGTTGGTGGCGACGGGTTTGGTTTCCAGCCTACAGCGGATGGGTTTAAAAAAATTCCTCAGCTGGGAAATGTTATCATTGAAGATGATGTGGAAATCGGCTCAAACTGTAGTATTGACAGAGCAACAATCGGTTCTACCATTATTGGGAAAGGAACCAAAATAGATAATCTGATCCAGATTGCACATAACGTAAAAATTGGTCAGAACAACGTAATTGCAGCACAAGCCGGAATTGCGGGATCTACAACTATTGGCGACTGGAACCAGATTGGCGGCCAGGTTGGCGTTGTAGGTCATATCAAAATAGGTAATCAGGTGAAAATTCAGGCTCAGAGTGGCGTGAATTCGAGCGTTAATGATAAAGAAACATTGTACGGCTCACCGGCAATCAGCTACAATGACTATCTGAGAAACTATGTTCATTTCAGAAATTTCACGGAAATAGTTAATAGAATAAATAATCTTGAGAATACCTCAAAAGATAAAACTAATGAGTGATATGCAAAAAACGCTTCAGGAAGAAGTGACACTTTCCGGAATCGGACTTCACACTGGTAAAGAAGTAAAACTAACCATTAAGCCTGCAAAAGAAAATACAGGTTTTATATTCGTAAGGACAGATTTGGAGGGCCACCCTCAGGTCGAAGCTGATGTGAATTATGTTGTAGCAACAGAAAGAGGAACGACATTAGAAAAATTAGGAGTAAAAATTACTACCTGCGAACATCTTTTAGCGGCTTTAGTAGGTTGTGATATTGATAATGCAATTTTAGAAATGGATGCCTCCGAACCCCCTATCTTAGATGGATCTTCAAAATATTTTGTTGAAGCTATCGAAAGTGTCGGAGTTGTGGAACAAAGTATTCCAAGAGAATATCTTGTCGTAAAAGAAGTTCTTACCTACAGTGATCCCGCAACAGGATCAGAAATCACAATTATCCCGTCGGATACATACGAAATTACTACAATGGTAGATTTTGGGACTAAAGTTTTAGGTACTCAAAATGCTACAATGAAAAATATTTCTGAGTTTAAGGAAGAAATCTCATCTGCAAGAACGTTCAGCTTCTTACACGAATTGGAAATGCTTTTGGATCACGGTTTGATCAAAGGCGGAGATATTTCTAATGCCATCGTATATGTAGATAAAGATCTTACCCCGGAAACTACAGAAAAATTGAAGAAAGCCTTTGGTAAAGACAATGTTTCTATCAGACCAAACGGAATTCTTGATAATTTGAACTTAAACTATCCTAATGAAGCGGCAAGACACAAATTACTTGATGTAATAGGTGATCTAGCTTTGGCAGGAGTGAAAATAAAAGGTAAAGTAATCGCTAATAAGCCAGGACATTACGTAAACACTCAATTTGCAAAAAGACTGAACCGTCAGTGGAAATTGCAGAAAAAGAAAAACGTTCCTGATTTTGATTTAACAAAAGAACCTGTTTTCGACATCAACGGAATTATGAAGCTGATGCCACACAGACCTCCGTTTTTGTTAATTGATAAGATTCTTGAGCTTTCAGATTCCCATGTTGTAGGCCTTAAAAATGTAACAATGAACGAACCTTTCTTCGTTGGACATTTTCCTAAAGAGCCCGTAATGCCGGGAGTTTTACAGGTTGAGGCTTTAGCACAAACAGGAGGAATTCTTGTATTGGCAAGTGTTCCCGATCCTGAAAATTACTCTACATATTTCATTAAAATTGATAAAGTAAAATTCAAGAGAAAAGTAATCCCGGGAGATACGCTTATTTTTAAGATTGAATTGATAGAACCGATCAGAAGAGGTATCGTTCACATGCAGGGGTACGGTTACGTAGGAGATACGGTAGCTGTAGAAGCAGAATTAATGGCCCAAGTTGCAAAAAATAAAGTTGAGTAAATGATTCATCAATTAGCAGCCGTAGATAAACGTGCGAAAGTCAGCAAAAATGTAATTGTAGAACCTTTTACTACAATTGCAGGCGATGTGGAAATCGGGGAAGGAACTTGGATAGGTTCTAATGTTACCATTATGGATGGAGCAAGAATCGGGAAAAATTGCAGAATTTTTCCGGGAACTGTAATCTCTGCGATTCCTCAGGATCTAAAATTTGATGGTGAAGATACACAGACAATCATTGGCGACGATACGACAATTAGAGAATGTGTAACCGTAAATAGAGGAACTAAAGCTTTAGGATTCACTAAAATAGGTTCAAACTGTCTTATTATGGCAACCTCCCACATTGCACATGACTGTATTATTGGGGATCACGTTATCATCGTAAACGGTTGCGGTATTGCGGGACACGTAGAAATTGGTGATTATACTGTAATGGGAGGCTTATCGGCTGTACATCAGTTTGGTAAAATCGGGAAACATGTGATGATCTCGGGTGGTACTTTGGTAAGAAAAGATATTCCGCCGTATGTAAAAGTTGCGAGAGAACCGATGTCTTATGCAGGAATCAATTCTGTGGGTTTAAGAAGAAGAGGGTTTACCAATGAGAAAATCTTTGAAATTCAAAAAATTTACAGAGCTATTTTCCAGATGAAAATGAACGTTTCCCAGGCAATTTCGCATATTGAAAAAGAAATGCTTCCAACTGCCGAAAGAGACGAAATTCTTCAGTTTATTCAAAATTCCCCGAGAGGTATCGTAAAAGGGTACGGAACAGGAAAAGACAGTAATTAATAATCCAATTACAAATGAAAATTTTAATCTTACTCATAATGCTTTCAGCTTCATCCTTGTTGTTTGGACAGCAAACGGAAGGATTAAAAACTGAAAAAACAACCCGGACTTCCATCATGGAAAGAAAACTTCCTGAAAAGTCTAACGACAGTATTGCTAAGAATAATTTAAATGATATTCTGAAACAGAAAAATGCAGGCAGTTCAATTTTGGGCACTACAAATCAGTATAATTCTGAAGTTCAGATGAATGTAAACAAGCTAAATAATAATGTGAATACATTCAATAACAATACATTTAACAGATTGCCGCAAGCGCAGGGAATACAATTTAATAAAAGAAAATAAATACATATAAAAAATTAATGGCAACAAGTAACGATATAAGAAAAGGACTTTGCATCGAATTCAGCAATGATATTTTCAAAGTTGTTGAGTTTATGCACGTAAAGCCAGGTAAAGGTCCTGCTTTTGTAAGAACAAAATTAAAATCAGTAACAAACGGAAAAGTTCTTGATAATACTTTCTCTGCAGGTCACAAGATTGATGAAGTAAAAGTGATCACAAGAAAATTCCAATATCTTTATGATGATGAGAATGGCTTTCACTTCATGAATAATGATGATTTTTCTCAATTATATTTAAATAAAGATATGATTGAAAATTCAAACCTGATGAAAGCAGGTGAAGAAGTTACAATTATCTTAAAAGAAGCTGATGAGACACCTTTGTCTGCAGAACTTCCTCAATCGGTTTACCTAGAAGTTGTAGAAGCTGATCCGGGTGTAAAAGGAAATACAGCTACCAACGCTCTTAAAAACGCGATCGTTGAAACTGGAGCTAGAATAATGGTTCCTCTGTTCATCGAAGCAGGAGACAAGATCAAAGTAAGCACAGAAGACGGTTCTTACTTAGAAAGAGTAAAAGAATAATTATTCAAAATAATAGGAAGCTGGAAGTACAATAACTTTCAGCTTTCATTTTTTATGGCAGCAATTTCCGCCTTCCGCTCCCAATCTTTTTTGCCATTGCTTTTCCTAAGCTAAAAAAAGGATTTCCGCTCAAGTCGGGCTGCAATGTAAACTTGAAAAACAAACCTTGACAAAGTTGTAAGTCTTGACAAGGTTGATAAAATTTAAACATCATTAAAAAATATGACGTTTCATCACCCACAAAAACTGAAAACTATTGCCGATCTTATCGGTGCAAAATTCGTCGGTTCTGAAGACTTTGAAGTGTTGGGAACCAACGAGATCCACATGGTAAAACCGGGAGAGATAGTTTTTGTAAACCATCCAAAATATTACGATAAAGCTTTAAACTCTGCCGCAACCATTATCTTAATTGATAAAGAAGTTGACTGTCCGGAAGGAAAAGCCTTGTTGGTTTCAGATGATCCTTTTAGGGATTTTAATAAAATTAATACCCATTTTACAAGAATATACAACTTCACGGAAGAACTTCATGATGCTGAAATTGGTGAAGGAACAAAAATCCACCACTCTGCTGTGATCGGAAACAATGTGAAAATTGGCAAAAACACACTCATTTTCCCGAATGTAGTCATTGGTGACAGAACCATTATTGGTGATAATGTAGTCATTCAGTCTAACACAGTTTTAGGAGGCGATGCTTTTTATTACAGAAAATTAAACGGAAATTTCGACCGCCTGATCTCCGTCGGAAATGTTGTCATTGGAAATAATGTTGAAATTGGAAACGGCTGTACCATCGACCGTGGAGTTACGGATTCTACCGTAATTGGTGAAGGTTCTGTTTTGGATAATCAAATCCAGATCGGTCATGATACCGTGATCGGGAAAAAATGTCTTATCGCTTCTCAGGTGGGAATTGCAGGATGTTGTGTAATAGGTGATGAAGTAACAATTTGGGGACAGGTTGGTATGGCTTCCGGGAATAAAATCGAGAGCGGATCTGTAATTTTAGGCAAAACCGGAGTCAACAGAGATCTTGATAAGGGTACTTATATCGGAATGTTCGCAGAAGATTTTAAAACTTATCTTAAAAAAGAAGTAAAGCTGAGAAATCTCAAATAAACAAATTGTTTAGATTTATCTTTAATCAAAGAAATTTAATTAAATTTGTGTGCATTAAAAAATTATAAATAAATTAAATAAATAATAAAATGTCAATTTTAGTAAACAAAGATTCTAAAGTAATTGTACAAGGATTTACAGGGAACGAAGGTACTTTCCACGCAGGCCAGATGATTGAAT
>Ga0307412_10001394_pt1 | contig 13422 bp, 5 predicted proteins | sample DK1Cmetagenome_3_FD_203823 | JGI IMG/M metagenome (GOLD analysis project Ga0307412, IMG submission 203823) | Maize rhizosphere microbial communities from greenhouse at UC Davis, California, United States - DK15-C-1 | ecosystem: Host-associated > Plants > Roots > Rhizosphere > Soil | place: USA...
TTCGCAACCCTCCCCAAGGATCTGACAGCCAGCGCTGTTCATCGGCGGCCACGGCTCGGCAAGGTTGCTTTGCTGACCCACGGTGCGGAAGATACGACGCTGGGCGGGCCAAGCGTGCGTGTGCCTCGGACCCGGCAGGAAATCCAGAGGTTAGGGCTCGATGTCAACTACAGCCACAATCTGGACAGGAGCACGCTTTCTAGCGATATCATTCACTTGTTTAACATCTGGGCGCCGCTAGATGCCGTACAAATTGCGCGGAAGGTTAAAGGTGCTGGTGGGACCCTGATCTTTTCGCCCATCATTCTGGATCTATCGGAAGCACCCTTGTGGCAGGTAGATTTACTCCATGTGTTCCGCAATGCGGCTGACGCGGAGGATGCGGGTCAGATGATGCGGTCAGCCTATCGGCTGACACAAGGCACTGCGCGCGATCGGCAGGCTGAGCCAGAGCCTGGATATATCGACGCGCTCAGGGAAGTCGCGGAATTGGCCGATGGCCTTATTTTCCTGAGCCGGCGTGAGCAGCAGTTGTTCGAAGAACTAACCGGCACCGCTGCGCGTCAAGCGTTTCTCGTTCACAATCCGGTCGATGCGGAACATTTCGCGGACGGAGATCCTGCGCAATTCCGTCAAGCTTATGGGCTCACGGACTATGTATTGTGCCTTGCGCGCGTGGAACACCGCAAGAACCAGTTGATGCTGGCCGCTGCGCTAGCGGGTACCGGAATGCAGCTGGTGCTAGCCGGGCACAATGTCGATGATGAATATTTGGCACTCATCAAGCAGTTTGGTGATGGCAATGTCGTGCATGTGCCGCGCTTGGAGCCGGGATCGGATATGCTGCGATCGGCGCTGGCTGGTGCAAGGGTATTCGCGCTGCCAAGTTGGGCGGAAGGCGCGCCGCTGGCTGCGCTGGAAGCGGGGGCGGCAGGTGCGCGCCTGGTGCTGAGCGATCGTTCAGGAGAACGGGAATATTTCGGCGATTTCGCGCAATATTGTGATCCGGCCGATATTGAGTCGATCCGTATTGCCGTCCAGGAAGCGTGGTACGAGCGGCGTGATCCGCAACAGATCGAGGCGCAAAAAGCATATATCCGCCAGTATTTTTCTTGGCAGAAATATGCTCAGGATACCCTCAATGTCTATCAGCAGGTGGTTGCGCGTGCTGCATCGGCGATTTCAGATGAAACGACTGAAAAGCTATCCGAGGTTGAACCACACCGCACTGGTGGGGTGTTGTTTGATATAACAACATGGGTCAATAATGCATTGACCCTATCGGGTATCGTGAGGGTCGAATGTGCGCTAGCAGGGCAGTTGCTGCAGCGGCGGGATCTAGACGTGAAATTCGTCTGCTATCATTCGCCATCCGCCAGTTTTGTGGAAGTGCCGCGCGACATTGTCGCGCATAACTTGGTCGCATCCTATCAGGCCACCCTGCGCAGTGAAAAAGCGCGACCTGCCTTTCAGAACAGTGACCCGCAACGCTATGCGGATATCGTGTCGGTTGGTAGCAGTTGGATGCAGAACCATGAATACGTATCCGACCTTAATGAATTTGCGCGGCGGAATGGCCTCAGGCTTTCAATCCTGATGCATGATATGACACCTTATTTGTTTCCTCATTGGTATCCTGTCGGATACGCTGAAGTCTGGAACGAGAATTGCAGAGCTCTCGTGTCGCGATGTTCGAAGGTAATTATCTATTCACAAAGTACCCTGAACGACCTAACAGATTTTTGCGAAGAATTTGGGATTATAATGCCACCGGCTGCTCGGATCAAGTTGGCGGATGATATCGGCGATTTGGGCGGAGAGCGGAGCGAAAATGGCCTCGCTGCGATCAGGAAATTCTCCGGTCTACCTTTTATTCTTGCTGTCGGTGGCATTCACATGCGCAAGAATTATGGATTGCTGGCCGACGTCTGGACCATGCTGCGCAAGAATATGGGGGACGCCACACCGCATCTGGTAATCGTAGGTGGCGTTGCCTGGAACGGGAGCGAACTGGCCCGGGCGATCAGTGAGGATCGCAGGATGAAGGATCGAATCCATATCCTGACTAATATTGACGATACCTCATTGGCAGAATTGTACGATCTTTGCCTGTTTACCGTCTATCCTTCGTTGTACGAGGGTTGGGGGTTGCCAGTTGGCGAAAGCTTGGCTCATGGCAAGATCTGTCTTGCATCCAATGCATCGTCGATGAAGGAAATCGCACCAGACTACACCGATCTCCTTGATCCTCTAGACCGGTCCGTCTGGGCGGCGTGGATACAACATTATGCCACTTCAAAGACAGCGCGCGGCTATCGTGAGAAGCAAATCTTGGCCGGGTATATCCCATTGTCATGGAAGGATACAATGGACGGCGTCATATCGGCGCTCGACATTCCGTGTCCGCCTCGTCCAGCAGAGCCTTATACACTGGGATCGGTTATACTGACGACAGCTGATACGAATGGCCGCCGTTATCTAGGTGGGGGCTGGGCAGAGCCGGAAGCCTGGGGGTGCTGGTCGCGCAGCGTGTCACCAAGCATAGATTTAGATCTGACCCGCCCGGCCAAGAACGACCTCATTCTGTCGATCTTGGCCAAGGTGATGAAGCACTCTGATGAGGAGTGCACTTATGTGGTTAAAGTCAACGGTAAACCAGTCGGTCAATGGGTTTTCGGCGCGGAAAAGCCGATCGGGGCTGGTTCCGATGTTTATGTAAGCCGCGTGTGCGTTCCCCATAACCTGCTGGGCGACACGCGTGAAATCCGTATCATGTTGGAAACTGATCGTCTGTATGCGGTTAAGGAGATTGCTCCCGCGTCTCTTGACGAACGCAAGTTGGGCATTGGCCTGTCGGCCTTTTGGATTGAAGACGCTGCTTTGTCGGTCGATGCGCCTAACCTCCTTCGTGCAATTCCAGCGGTCCGCGAGGCAATGGATTGCCCCACTTCGGTGGATTTGGGCGCATTGTTGAGCAATAATTCCTATCGGCCCTCTCCCTCGCTCGACAACTGGATTTCAGCGACCGATTATGTCCAAATCGGGGAGGTCATGGATAATGCAGTGGGCGCAAATCAGGGCACCATTCGACTTGTTCTAGGTTTGGCGCGCATGGCCTTGGGCCGATCCTTGGAAATCCAGTTGGCATTGGGGCATGCATCGGCAGGCGGAAAGCCCGCGCACGCTGTCCTATTCGCCAATGGGGAATTCCTGGGAGCAATCGATATCCCGGCAAGCGGTATGCTTCACGCCGTGTCTATCGATAAGGCCATTTTGGGGAGATCGGACCCTCTGCAACTGGATTTAGTGGTGAAACCGACTGCCGGCGGGCGTAGGCCCGCTGTTATGATAAAGGCCATATGCCTTAATCAGCATCGACCGTATCCAACTCATCTCAAGTTGAATCCAAATCAGGACATTAAGGCTTATGCGCGCAAAATGGCTAGCATCGCCACATCACGGCGGATCGGTCGAGACTGGATTTTTCAGGGAGATGGCGAAATCTGGTCGTCTGCCTTTGATACGCAGTTGGCGATTGACCCTCAGGGGACTAGCTTCTTTGAACTGAATGTCGCGCGCTTGCACTCCGGTAATGGAGGAGACAAGCTAACGCTAACGCTTGGCGATCAACAGCATGTTCTGGATTTTTCGGGCGGTGAGCGGGGTTCACTCAGCGCCCCGTGCCAGATGAGCGGTCCCATTGTCACCGGTGCAGATGGTTTGATGCGCTTCGATTTCAGGGGCATGGGCCAGGAAAAAGACGCAAGCGAGCGTGTCGAAGGCGACTGGCGCGCCATCTGCATCACAGGGCTCCGGCTTTCCAACTTGGAGCCGCTGAATCTGGGGCAGACTGTCAAGCAAACTGGCGACGGGGCAAGTCAGGTTCTATGGGGTGAGGGCTGGAATTCGGCTGCCGAGTTAGACGGTGCACGCTGGGGTACCGCTCATCGGATGGTAATGAAGGTCATGCTTGCGCCAGGCGTAGCTCGCTTGCGGATGCGTATGGACAGCTTTGCGCCACCCGGTGAATGCCAGGAACTCAGTGTAGTGATTGATGGGGTGAGGATTGGGACCTGGCGCCTGCCTTTGCTGGATGTACAGACCTACACGTTCGAATTTCCTGTGGCAGATGCCATAGTGGTCCGGACTTTAACGTTCGAAGTGCTTCATCTCATTTCCCCGCGCGATCTTGGCCTGAATGATGATCCTCGCCAACTCAGTCTGCGTATCTGGGAAATCGACGCCCCGCTCGATCCGGACGTATCGGCCCATAAGGGAGAAGCGGCGAGCCTGTCTGCGGAACGGCAAGTTCCCCGGAGTGTCGAAATGATGCAATAAAGTTCTTTGGGTACGTCGCTGTGCAGGTAGGCGGAAACAGCGATTGTGACAGGGCTTTAAACCTGAAGGATTGTTATGTTGTGTTGGGGGCGACGCCTTGGCCCCCTCATAACAAGGAGAGTGTTATTGCCTTACAATCTCGACATTCCAGGTCAGGTCAGCGAATTCCAGCTGCAAGCCATTGAGATAGTGGCGTCGCTGGTACCCAAGGGGGGCTGCGTTGTCGAAGTCGGATCCTTGTTTGGACGCTCAAGCTGGGCTTGGGCAAAAAGCATTCCGCAAGACGCTACCGTTTATTGCATTGACCCTTGGATAGGAAATGAGGGCGTGCGCAGTATGGAGCGTGCCTATGGCATCACATACGGCATAGATCAGTTCAAAGAATATACGAAGGATTGTCCGAATATCACGCCAATCCAAGCCTATAGTCCCGATGGTGTAAGCGATTGGGCTTTGCCGATTGATGTTTATTATGAGGACGCGGTTCATACCGATCCTATACTGAAAAGGAACATAAAATTCTGGACATCCAGATTATCGCCTAACGGCATAGCTTGCGGTGATGACTATCGCCCGCGTTTCGCCGACGTACGTGCGGCGGCGGAATGGGCGTCAAGCCGTCCTGGGTATAAGCTGTATCTGGTCGATTATTTCTGGTGCGCGTTGCCTGATACGCGGCAGGATTTCGACACCCGCGAGGTCGCCAGGAAGCTAACCGAACTGGGCGAGGCTGCGCGCGCGCACAACGAACGGGAACTCAAGGGAGCCAAGATCCAGATCAGCCCGTTAGTAGCCGTGCCAGGGATATTGCAGTCGATGCAGCCTCAGGTGGCGACGTTCCGAATCGTGAATGACGGACTGGATTCTTGGCCAGCCAAACCGAACGGGCCTCTCAGCCTGTCGAAAAAGTTGATCCGCGACGGTAAAATACTGGCGGAGGAACGGCAGTCTTTGTCCTGCGATCAACTCTGCCATGACATGCCCGTTGATCTGCCGGTGATTATCCCCTTTGGTCCTCCGCTGTCGGGAGACCTGACCTTGGAAATTGCCTTGGACGACAATGCGCCTGCTGAACGATCTGTCTTTTCCTGTGGCGTGATTCTGGAAGGGATGCCCGCCTATAAGGAAGAGGATGTTATTCATTTCTCCTCTTCCAGCCAGTTTCCCGTTGTGCTGGAACGGGGCTGGGCTCTGCCCGAGCCTCAGCACGTATGGACCAATGGCGGCCAATCTAGAATGACCCTGATATGGACTCCGCGTGAGGGTGGCCTCAGGTGGCTCAATCTCAAGCTCAAGCCGTTTGTGACTGATGCTGCGCCAGTCCAGCCGCTGTCTATCGTCATTAATGGGACACCGGTACTCTCGGCGTCGCTGTCAAATTTGATGAATATTTCAGTGCCGTTCGTGATCGGAATAGGCGATTCGCTTACAATCGATTTTCGCCATGATCAGGCCCTTTGTCCGGCTGACGTTCTGCCGCAGAGCGACGATCCCCGAATGCTGGCTTTTGCGCTGATGAGTCTCTCCATCACGAAAAATCCACGCAACGATTGATGTCCTCCCCGACCAGGTCGTGTAATCCGCTCAAGCACGTATCTGAGTTTTATTATCTATAATCAAACGATCATATTGACATGGGCCGTTCTCGTTCTGCCTCCGCTGTTCCATTCGGCTTTACTGCCCGGACGATTGACGGCACAGGCTCACAACGTCATTGTGCGGCCCAAAATTGCTATATGAGAAGCTTAGTCCCCCTACGAAGCACTCTTCATAGATAATAATAATAATATTATTGGTCATGTATCTTAAAACGCCGTTCAAAAAGAGGAATTTATGAAGACTGCGGTGGTAACCGGTATATCTGGGCAAGACGGAGCATATCTGGCTGAACTTTTGCTAAATAAAGGATATAGGGTTTATGGTACGTATCGCCGTACCAGTTCAGTAAATTTCTGGCGCATTGAGGAACTTGGCATAGCCAATGATCCCAATCTGCACCTAGTAGAATATGATTTGACGGATCTATCTTCTAGCATCCGCCTTTTGCAGACGACGAATGCTACGGAAGTTTATAATCTCGCAGCTCAAAGCTTCGTCGGCGTTTCGTTTGATCAGCCCATAACTACCGCTGAGATTACCGGTATAGGGCCACTTAATCTTCTCGAAGCGATCAGGATCGTCAATCCTACAATTCGTTTTTATCAGGCGAGCACGTCCGAGATGTTCGGAAAGGTTCAGGCTGTGCCGCAGGTGGAAGATACCCCCTTCTATCCGCGCAGCCCTTATGGTGTCGCCAAGCTGTACGCGCACTGGATTACGGTAAATTATCGCGAAAGCTATGACATTTTCGGTTGCAGTGGCATTCTGTTCAACCATGAAAGCCCCTTGCGGGGTCGGGAATTCGTGACTCGGAAAATCACTGACAGCGTAGCCAAGGTGAAGCTGGGCAAGCTGGATTGTCTGGAACTGGGCAATCTGGACCCAAAGCGCGATTGGGGTTTTGCCAAGGAATATGTCGAGGGCATGTGGCGGATGCTGCAGGCCGATGAACCCGACACTTATGTTCTGGCGACAAATCGCACGGAAACCGTGCGGGATTTCGTGCGAATGGCGTTCAAAGCGGCGGAGATCGACGTCGAATTTTCCGGCAGGGAAGAAAGTGAAGTCGCGATTGACACTGCCACCGGCAAGACGGTCATGCGCGTCAATCCGCGCTTCTATCGTCCGGCGGAGGTTGATCTGCTGATCGGTAATCCCGAAAAGGCCACCAAGAAGCTAGGCTGGAAGCCTGGAACCAGCCTTGAGCAGCTCTGCAAGATGATGGTGGATGCTGACCTCATCAGGAATAGTAAAAACGCATCTTTCTGATCGTTCATGGCAGTTTCTAAGGGCTATTATATCGTGGCGTGATGGCTTGGCGGTGTTTTGTACTGCCGCGCCATCACCCCAGAGCAGCTATGGTGAGGTGCCTATGAGCAGAATTTTGATTACGGGCGTGGATGGCTTCACCGGGCGCCATCTGGCGGTGTTGCTGGCGAGCCAAGGCCATGAAGTCGTGGGCATTTCGCACAGTCCGGTAATTAACCCGGTCGAAGGGCTGGCTGAATCTTGTGCGTGTGATCTGACCGAAGCACGGAACCTGAAGGACATTATCGCGTACCTCCGACCCGATAAGGTTGCGCATCTGGCGGCCATCGCCTTCGTTTCTCACGGGGTTGTCGAGGATATCTACCGGACTAACATTGTTGGAAGCCGCAATTTGCTTGAGGCGATTAGTGAGGTGGGCGATGTTGATTCAGTGCTTCTGGCTAGCAGCGCCAATATCTACGGCAACCGCGTCTGCGGTGCGATCGACGAAAGTGTGTCGCCGGATCCGGTAAACGACTATGCCGTAAGCAAACTTTCATCAGAATTTGTAGCTCACCTCTATCGAGAGCGATTGCCGATCATCATCGCCCGTCCATTTAATTATACAGGCGTGGGGCAGTCGATCGATTTTGTGATCCCCAAGATCATAGATCATGTCCGGCGCAAGGCGGATCATATCGAACTTGGAAATCTTGATGTGGCGCGGGACTTTTCGGATGTGCGCGATGTCGTGCGAACCTACGCCTCGCTACTGTCCGAGCCCGGCGCAGTGGGAGGCATCTTCAACATCTGCTCAGGGGAAGCACGTTCGTTGAGAGATGTGATCGCCATGATCAAGGAAATCTCGGGGCATGACTTCAATATCACCGTCAATCCGGCATTTGTCCGAGAAAATGAAGTCAAAATGCTCTGGGGCGACCGCAGCAAAATCGAGGCGCTGTCGGGCCAACGTCCCTTGTACACGTTACGTGAAACGCTGGCATGGATGCTTGGCGCGCAATAACGCTCCCAAGTTAGGCGGCCTAACGGCCGCCCCGTGCCGTGCTCGTTTCAATCTCCACTGGCTTGCTATCCCCTGATTTTTGGGTATCAGCCCGGCGTGAAAACGCGTCTTTCGTCATGTGCCGCAGCGGCATTATTTCGACGGCCTCAAGCGACATATCTGAAATAACGTCTACCTTGAGGCGAATCTCGAAGTCAGTTGCCGTATCCGCAATCCAGAAGTCCTGTTCAACGGTCCAACAGCCATCAATAGCCTCGATCACTGCATGTGCATAGCGCTTTGATCCAGAATTGGAAATCGCCTCGATATATTCCGAACCCATTAAATGCGATGCTTTTCCCGTCGCCTTGAGGCGGTAGGCGCCGGACTGCACGGGGATATGCGGACCAAAAATCAGATAGCCGGCCTTGCCTGTGGTGCGAATAGTTTTACGGTGTGGCGATCCCACTATCGAGTCTAGGCGAACATCGCTGCCCCAAAAACGCATCACGTCATCCCGGGACCACTTCTTGTAGGCTTCCTTTCCAAGCACGCGAGCCAGCAGAGTTTCGGCGCTTTGCGCCCAACTGATCCACGCGGCCTTCTGGCGGTTTTTAGCCTTTGCAAGGTCCAATGAAGCGTTCTTGATGGCTCTGGCAATCACTATGGGATCATTCGTGTCAGGAAAGTAAGCAGCGGCCGTACCGCCCACTTCACGAAAGACTGGAATGTCGCGGGCGAGGACGGGCATGCCGTTATGGGCGGCCTCGACCAACGGCAAGCCAAAACCTTCTCCTTCGCTCGCTGCAATCAGGCAGTGGCAAGCGGAATAGATCAGTTCCAGATATTCATCGGTCACAGCCTCAAGCCAGAAAAGGTGCGTGTCGAATTGGGGATGATTCCGCAGTACCTCTGCAAATTCATCCATCATCCAGCCAAGCTTCCCAACGATGACTAAATTCAGGCTATCATCCCGGTCCCATAATTTCTCGAACGCCGCTAGGATATGCTGATGGCCTTTACGCGGTTCGATTGTTCCAACCATCAGAAAGGATTGCGTGCTGCGTAACTGCCGCAACATGCTATTGGAATCATGAGGCAAGCCCACCGATTTGATACTATCATCAGTATCTCCACCTAAGTGGAACCAATCGATTGGCAGATATTTTCCTCTTCTAGGACCGAAATAATCAAGAGAATTATAGCATTCTTCTGCAACAGATCGAGATATACAAATTAATTTATCGAATTTTGCAACCGTATGAAGCCAATTTTGATAGCTTTTTCTTGCTTCCGTTAAGAAGAATTCTGGAACAATAATTGGAAGTAAATCATATACAATAAATGTAATATTTACACCTCTATTTCGCCATTCTCTCAGAACAGATTCTTGCTGAGGTACTACGATAAGGTGAAGATCAAGTCCAATGAATATATCACCAGGGCAAGGGTCAACTGCATCATCTTCGAGCCAACCGTCCCATATTCCGAGAAAGCGGGTGGCAAACTTCCTAGCGTAGCGATAGCCCAATTTGTCCAATTCTGCATAAACTGGTTCGACGATGAAGCCGGCGGGCGGGTGCAGGAGCCATTGTTTCAGAATCGACTTCACAACACGTTGAATGCCGGTGTGGGCATCGACGAATGCTAGTGTTGAGACATCGACTAAAATCCGCTTGAGCCTTGGTTGGGGCGGTATATTGCGGCTGATGCAGGTGCTCAATTCCGCCCAGTCATGTTCGGATAGGGCGAGTTCGCTTTCCGCCAAGGCATTGATGAGGCCGCGTTCTCCACTGACGCTTTTGGCATAATAATATTCGATGGCATTCGCATAGGCCTGTGCACAACGGCGCGGTTGATGAACCTGCCCGACATGCGCCTGAGCATTCTGTCCGAGCGACAGGCGATATTCCTTGTCTCGCCACAATCTCGTCAGTGCCTCGATCAATTCCTCTTCAGTAAACTCGTCGCTCATCAGCCAGACACTATCGGGGGGAAGCTCGGCCATGGATCCGTTCGCATTGACTATGGTGGGCAGGCCCGCATTCATGCAGTCGAGCACGGCTGCCGACGTTTCGCCACGCGATAGCGTGCGCAGTTGAACGCCTACATCTGCAGTGACAAGCCATTGCCGGAATGTGGACGCGTCTGCCCAACCCGTTATGCGGACGCGTCCACCTGTCTCCTCCGATGCAATCGAGCGCGTCATCTTGGCGCCGTAAGGACCGCCATCCTTCTGACCAACGAAGATCAGATGGCAACGGGGATCCTGAGCGAGTGGGCTCTTGAGCCAGGCCGATAGCAGACGGTCATTCATTTTAGTCGGGGCGAGAAATCCGAAGCTGCAGACGACAAGATCGTCGTCACCGAAGCCAAATTCCTGACGCGCTTTGTCGCGCGCGGGTTCGATGATCGGCTGTCGGAGCAAGGGGATAAGAGTCCAGTCGGCCGCGCCATCGGGACCATACCATTTCCGCGCTAGCTGCCGAGAATAATCCGCATGGACGATGACGCCCAAGGCGTCCTGTAACACTTGCAGATTGCAAGGATATTCGAACACGACTTCGCCTGAATCGGGGGCATTGTGCCGCCGCTCCACCGCTGCCCAGCCATTTGCGTCGAGTAATGCCCTCGTCCAGATGCCGGAAGCCTCTCCGGTTGCCTCCCGGAACGACAATATGCCGGAAAGAAAGAAGTCGTGCAGAACCACGACCCCTGGAAGATCGCGCAGCAATTCGAACATGTGGGAGTGGAAATGGGAGTTGCCAACCTGATAGAGAATCCTGTCAAATTTATGGCCATTTTCTCGAAACCAGGCGACATCCCTGATCGGGTAATTGGCGAGAATGCCCGGATCGGTAACCGCGTCCTGATGGATAATGACCTCTATCCGATAGTGGCGCGCGAGATCGGGCAGAAGTTCAGCGCTATAATCGCTGATGCCGCTGGGTTCAGGTGGCAAAGGTGAGATAAATGCAAGCCGGGGACGCCGGTCGGGTGTCGGAATTGCTTTTTTTTCCGATAACCGGGCGTGATTTGCTTCGAGGGCCCTTAACGCCCGCAGAGCCGTGTTATCCCAACTGAACTTCGCCGCCTGCTTTAATCCGTGCCGCTGCAATTCCAGGCGCATTTCTTCGTCATCCAAGACTTCTGCAATCTTGCAACTCATGGCTTTGACGTTGTGTGGATCGAACAACGCTAGATCCAGCCCCACGACTTCGGGTAAACTGGACCTGTTGCCAGCGATCACTGGGCGTCCACATTTCATTGCTTCCAGTACGGGCAGTCCAAAACCTTCATGCCACGACGGAAATACAAATAGTTTGCACGCACGGTAGCATCCAACCAGATCTTCTTCGGGGATGAAGCCGGTGAAAATCACTTCGTTAGGATCCAAACCTAAATCGCTGACGAGCTTTGACAATCGGATCCGGTCTGTGTCTTGCATAGAACACACTATTGCTAGTTGATGTTGGCAACGCTGTTCCCTCGGTAAGCCTGCGTAAGCTTCAATCAAGCCCTCAATATTCTTTCGGAAATCTATACCTCCCGTATACATGATGAAAGGACGTTCGATACCATAGCGTTGAGCCAGATGCTCTGTCGGGTCGCATCCTTCAGGTAAGGGCGTGAAATGATCTTCCGCAGAACAAGAAATATTTACAGCATCTATTTCGTTCGCGCCGAGGTAAGAAATTGCTTCTTGTCGTGATGACTCAGATATTGCTAAAATTACGTTGGCATTTCTTAAATAGCCGAGGCTTTTTTCATACCAGGGCTGGACTACTGGATTCTTAAGGTATACTTCGCGGTGAATGAGAGGGATGAGGTCATAGAGCACGGCGGCGGTCGGAATCGTGTTGCTCAACTGGCCGATGCTGGTGACAATATCGTCGCCCAATCCTTCGAATATCGAGGTGACGATCACATAGTCGGGCATGAGACTGGCGAGCGCACTTTCGCGTACCAGTTCCGCCGCATGACGGCGGTGCCCATTATGTTCATCCGCAGCATGATACGGGCCAGGAGCATTCCATACGAAGATATTTTCAGGCGGCAACAGATGTTCGAACTCAGCACGTATTAGATCGATTGTTTCAGAAAAATGGCCATTCAGAGCGATGATAATTTCGTGGTTTCCACGGTTACGCGCAATCCCCTTGGCGAACGACAGGCTGTAGCGTCCGATCCCCCGGTTGCGATTGGATCCTTGTCCACCCTGTAAATCGATCACGATACGCATTAGGAATGGTTCCTATTGGAAGAAGATATGCCGCTTGCATGCTGGAGGCGGGATAGAATTTTTCGGGCACCTCCATTCAAACCTCTACCTTCTATCCTACTCAAGGATATTTGATGAGTGTGAGGCGTAATTTTGATTGCCGAATTATAGTTTTGATTTTTTTGATCGCGATAATTAGATTGAATATCAGAAGAAATATTTGAGTTATATGAAGTTGTTAAAATTTCAAATTCTTGGTTTCTCCTACGATCTTCGCGTCGTCGTTTTCCAAACCAACGTTTTATTGGATGAATGCTAATTTTGTGATCATTGATTAGCCGGTCAAGCTCATACCAAAATGTATATGATCTTTTGGCCTCTTTGGAATTGGCGATATCACGACGGACAAGCTCTCGACTTTTGCCCGCTTTGAGCATTTTGAGATAGTGCTCCAAGCCCCGTGCATCGGGGGTTCGTCCCAGGTACTTCGCAAATTCCCTTGCAACGAATTCATTGTCTCCCGCCTCGTTCAGCAATTGGTGGTCACGGGCCTGGAATTCCTGCGATTGGCGAATATTCGTCAAAAATTGAACCCGGCCGAGGCCGCAGCAGAGTGCCCCAATATTCGACTTCAGTTCAAGAGGATCGGGTAAACGGTCGAGCAGCTTTTTATAAGCTGCCTGCACAAAAACGGCGACGGGCAAGGCAAGCATTCGGCTGACGCTGTCGTGGTCTTCAAAGAGCATATGTTTCACTTTTGCTTTTCGGCTGCGGCCATGTTCGAAGTGCTGCCGGTTTCATTCAAGCGAGCCGGATGGTTGAAGATGGCCTTATGACCTATCATGTGCTCACCAAAGAACAAGCGGGGAGCTATGGCTATCTTCTATATTGAGGCGCACGGCGGTTCCGGCTGTCCGAGAGTGTCGGGCAGGATTCCAATTGACGCATGCGCGCCGTTTCATGGAGCGGATGCTTCGTTGTTGGGGGGGGGGCTAGAGGCCTGGCGCCATCA
>Ga0307412_10001396_pt1 | contig 13408 bp, 11 predicted proteins | sample DK1Cmetagenome_3_FD_203823 | JGI IMG/M metagenome (GOLD analysis project Ga0307412, IMG submission 203823) | Maize rhizosphere microbial communities from greenhouse at UC Davis, California, United States - DK15-C-1 | ecosystem: Host-associated > Plants > Roots > Rhizosphere > Soil | place: USA...
AACTTCATTTCAACACGGACGCCCGCGCCGCTCTGAAGCGCGGCGTCGACCAGCTCGCCGAGGCGGTCAAGGTGACGCTCGGCCCCAAGGGCCGGAACGTCGTCATCGACAAGAAGTTCGGTGCCCCCACCGTGACCAAGGACGGCGTCACCGTCGCGAAGGAGATCGAGCTCTCCGATGCGCTCGAGAACATGGGCGCCCAGATGGTCAAGGAGGTCGCGACCAAGACCTCCGACCTGGCCGGCGACGGTACGACGACGGCGACCGTGCTCGCCCAGGCGATCTTCCGCGAGGGCCTCAAGAACGTGACGGCCGGCGCGAACCCGATGGCCCTCAAGCGCGGCATCGACAAGGCCGTCGCGAAGGTCGTCGAGGAGCTGAAGGCCATCTCCGTCCCGACCGCCGGTAAGAAGGAGATCGCCCAGGTCGGCGCCATCTCGGCGAACAACGACAGGGAGATCGGCGACCTGATCGCCGAGGCGATGGAGAAGGTCGGCAAGGACGGCGTCATCACGGTCGAGGAGGCGAAGGGCCTCGAGACGACGCTCGAGACGGTGGACGGCATGCAGTTCGACCGCGGCTACCTCTCGCCCTACTTCGTCACCGACCCGGACAAGATGGAGGCCGTCCTCGAGGACGCCCTCATCCTGATCCACGACAAGAAGATCTCCTCGATGAAGGACCTCCTGCCGGTCCTCGAGAAGGTCGCCCAGATGGGCCGCCCGCTGCTCATCATCGCCGAGGACATCGAGGGTGAGGCGCTCGCGACGCTCGTCGTCAACAAGCTGCGCGGCACGCTCCGCGTCGCCGCCGTCAAGGCGCCCGGCTTCGGCGACCGCCGCAAGGCGATGCTGCAGGACGTCGCGGTGCTCACCGGCGGCCAGGTGATCTCCGAGGAGGTCGGCTTCAAGCTCGAGAACGCGGTCGTCACGGACCTCGGCCGCGCCAAGCGGATCGTCGTGGACAAGGACAACACGACGCTCATCGACGGCTCCGGCGAGACCGACAAGATCCAGGGCCGGGTGAAGGAGATCCGCGCCGCGATCGAGAAGAGCACCTCCGACTACGACAAGGAGAAGCTCCAGGAGCGCCTCGCGAAGATCGCCGGCGGCGTGGCGGTGATCAACGTCGGCGCCGCGACCGAGGCCGAGATGAAGGAGAAGAAGGCCCGGGTCGAGGACGCGCTGCACGCGACCCGCGCGGCCGTCGAGGAGGGGATCGTTCCCGGCGGCGGTGTCGCGCTGCTCCGCGCCCAGTCGGTCCTCAAGGAGTTCAAGGCCGGTGACGCGGACGAGCAGATCGGCGTCGAGATCATCCGTCGCGCGATCGAGGAGCCGATCCGCATGATCGTGCAGAACGCCGGCGGCGAGGGCTCGATCATCGTCGCCAAGATCCGCGACAACGAGAGCAACACGTACGGCTACAACGCACTGACCGACAAGTACGAGGACCTCGTGCAGGCCGGCGTCATCGACCCGACCAAGGTCACCCGCACGGCCCTCCAGAACGCCGCCTCGATCGCCGGCCTCCTGCTCACGACGGAAGCGATCGTCGTCGAGAAGAAGGAGGAGAACAGGGCCCCGGCCGCCCCGGGCGGCGGCGGCATGGGCGGCATGTACTAGGAACTGGTTGCTAGTGGCTGGTTTCTAGTCACTGGTAAGAACGAGAAGCCCCCGGGACGCCTTTCGTGGCGTCCCGGGGGCTCGTCGTTGCGAGCAACCAGTGACTAGAAACCAGCCACCGCCCCGGTCTGAAGGGCGTCCACCGCCGACCTGAAGGGCGTCCAGCGCCGACTAGAACAAGGACAACTGCTCTGGCGCCGGCCCGCATCGTGCCAGCCGCGGCGTGAACGGGCCGACGACCCCCTGCTGCGTCGCGACGTGGACCTTGCCGCGGAAGCGCGTGCCGGCCAGCGCGTCCGACACGGTCCGGACGGCGAGCGCGCCGTCGTTGCACGACTCGCTGAGGTGCGCGAGCACGACGTGCTTCAGGTTGAACGAGGCCGCTTCGCGGGCCAGCTTCGCGGCCGCGCCGTTGCTGAGGTGCCCGCGGCGGCTCGCGATGCGGCGCTGCACCGAGGGCGGGTAGGGACCGACCCGCAGCATGGCCTCGTCGTGGTTCGCCTCCAGCACCAACAGGTCCAGCTCGCGCATCGCCACCCGCACCGGGTCCGTGGCGTGCCCCAGGTCGTAGCAGACGCCGACCCGCGCCCCCGAGCGCGCCGAGGTCGCCACCACCGCCACGGGGTCCGAGGCGTCGTGCGGCGTCGGCACGGTGCGGAGCTCGAGCCCGCCGACCGAGAAGCTGGCGCCCGGCTCGAAGGTCCGCGCGTCGGCGGCGAGCAGGGCCGGGCACGCCGCCGCGGTGCCCTCGGTCGCATGCAGCGCCCACCCCCACCGCTCGGCGCCGGCGCACGCCCCCCTGACGTGGTCGGTGTGCTCGTGCGTGATGACGCAGGCGCGAATGGACTGCGGCGGCACGCCGGTCGCGGCCAGCCGCGCCGCCAGCTCGCGCGGCGAGAAGCCGGCGTCGATCAGCACGCGCGTCTCGCCACACTCGATGAGCACGGCGTTGCCGCGGCTGCCGCTCCCCAGCACCCACAGTCTCATCGCGCGCCCGCCCCGTCCCCGGCCGCCGCGGCCGCCATCGCGCGCTCGTGGGCTGCGGTCATCACTCGCCGCATCTCGGCGTCGAGCGGCACCTGGCGGCGCGCCATCGCCCGCTCCGCCACGAGCAGGAACTTGTCCACCGCGAACGTCGCGTAGGGCGTCCCGTCCCCCCACGCGAACGCCGGCACCGACTTCGGCGGCATCGCGCTGCCGTAGACGTTCGCCCCCGCGCCGACGACGGTCCCCGTCGTCAGGCGCAGACCGATCCCCGTCTTCACGTGGTCGCCGAACAGCGTCCCGAGGAACTGCATCCCGGTGTCGCGCACGCCGGCCGGCGTCGCCAGCGCGACCGGGCCGTAAGTGTTCTTCAGGTTGCTCGTCGTCGTGCCGGCGCCGAGGTTCACCCAGCGCCCGAGGTACGAGTGGCCGACGAAGCCGTCGTGCCCTTTGTTCGAGTGACCGAGCACGATGGACGCGCTGATCTCCCCACGCACCTTCGTCGTCTCGCCGATCGAGCACCCCGACACGCGGTCGCCGACGATGGTCGCGTGCTCGCCAATGAAGCACGGCCCGACGAGCCGCGAGAAGGACTGGACCACTGCCCCGCGGCGGACGAGGATCGGCCCCGCCGCGGCGTCGAGCACGACGAGCGGCTCGATCACCGCACCGCGCTCCACGTACACGCCGCGCGTCCCGAGCACGGTCGTCGACGGCGCCCGGTCGCAGTCGAGCGACTCGCCGAGCCGCGGCACGTCGTCGTCCAGCTGCGCCTGGAGGTCGCGCAGGTAGTGCCAGACCTCGTCGGCCCACCACCCTGCGATCTCCGCGCCGCGCCGGGCGTGCGACGAGCCGGCGTCGCCGAGCAGCGCGTCGAGCGTCGCCCGCCCGTCGGCGAGCGCGGCGACGTCGAGCGGTGCCCGGAGTCGCATCGCTGCGACGCGCCCGCCGGCCCGCCAGCTGTCGGCGTCGGGCTCGGCCGCCGCGAGGCGCGGCGAGAAGCGCGCGTTGGCGAGGATGCTCCCCGCGGGCAGCGGGCCGCGCGCGAACGGCGGCGCGTCCGGCTCCGCAAAGCCGTCGAGGTGCGGCGCGCCGACGAAGCCGGCCGCCGCCGCGCCGAGCGCGAGCTCCCAGCGCCGGCGCACGACCTCGGCGCCCGAGCGCAGCTCCGAGGCCGGGCGCGTCAGGGCGAAAGGCTCGAACGCGCGGGCGCGCGCGTCGTCGTAGAGGAAGAGAGGCGCCAGGGCGGGCACGGCGTCAGTCGCGTCCGCGGAAGGCCGGCGGCAGCGTGTCGATGAGGGTCTTCAAGTCGGACGAGCGGTCGACCGTGGTCACGAGTGTGAGGCCGCCACGCGTGACGACGACGAGGTCGGATACCCCGTACAGGACGACCGCGTTCCCCTCGGCGTGGACGACGTTGCCGCTCGCGTGGAGCGCGTGGACGGCGCCACTCGTGGCGTTGCCGCACTCGTCGGCCGGCCGCACGCGGCGCAGCGCGGCCCACGTCCCGACGTCGTCCCACCCGAAGTCGCCGGCCAGCACGAGCACGCGATCGCTGCGCTCCAGTACGCCGACGTCCACCGACACCGACCGCACGGCGGCGAAGAAGCGGCCGATGTCCGCGCCGGCGGCGTCGAGCGCGGGCGCGACTTCCGGCGTGTGCCGGCGCACCTCGTCGAGGAAGTCCCCGACCCGCCACACGAAGATCCCCGAGTTCCAGAGGTAGCCGTCGCGCACCATTCGCTCGGCGGTCGCGCGGTCGGGCTTCTCGACGAACCGCGCCACGCGCCGCGGCGCCGCGGGCCCGGCGCCCGCCCCGCCGCCGACCGGCTCCCCCGGCTGGATGTAGCCGAAGCCCGGATCGGGCCGCGACGGCACGATCCCCACCGTGACGAGCGCCCGATGCGCGGTCGCCGACGCCACCGCCCGGCGCAGCGTCTCGCGAAAGCCGTCCTCGTCCGCGATCGACCAGTCGGCGTGGACGCAGATCATCACCGCCTCGAGGCCGTCGCGGCGCGCGATCTCCGCCGCTGCCCAGGCCAGCGCCGCCGCGGTCCCGGCCGGCCGCGGCTCGGCGATCAGGTTCTCGCGCGGGATCTCGGGGGCGAGCGCGCCGATCGGATCGGTGAGCGAGGCGTTGGTGAGGACGAGCGTCCGCGCCGGCGGGGCGAGCGGCGTGAGGCGGCGGAGCGTGTTGGCGAGCAGCGGCGAGGCGTCGACGAGCGGGAGGAGCTGCTTGGGGCGCTGCGGGGTGCTGAGCGGCCAGAATCGCGAGCCGACCCCGCCCGCGAGCACGACGGCCCACGGGGTCACGCCACCTCCCCGCCCGTCGTCGTCGCCTCGTCCTCGACGAGCCCCGTCAGCTCCGCGGCACGCGCGTAGAGCTTCTTCGGGCTGAACGGCTTCGTCATGAACTCGCTCGCCCCGAGCTCGATCGCCCGCCGGTGCTGCTGCTCCTGCCCGGCCGCCGTGAGGATGATGCACGGCAGCGACTTGAGCCGGTCGTCGGCGCGGATCCGCGCGAGCACGTCCAGCCCGCTCAGCTGCGGCATCATGAGGTCGAGAAGAACGAGCGCGACGTCCGGCTCGCGCGACAGGATGTCGAGCGCCTCGCGCCCGTCGTAGGCGAGCGTCACCCGAAACGGCCCCTGCTCGAGCTTCATCTTGATGATGCGGCCGATGTGCGGCTCGTCGTCGGCGACGACGACGTGCAGCGGGGCGCGGTCGGCGCCGCCCGCCGAGCCGGCGAGGTCGGACTGCAGGGAGGTCATGGGTCAGACTAGGGCGGCGATGTTCGCGCGGTTCCGGCGCAGCTCGAAGAGCAGCGGGCCGACGTCGGCGGAGGGGCGCACGAGCACGAGCAGGACGGCCTCGGGCGAAAGGGCGGAGACGATCGCGATCCCCTGCGGGTGCTCGAGGACGGCGGTCGTGAGCGGCCCGCGGCCGGCCACGGCGCCGAATTCGTCCGCGGCGGTGATGATGGAGGGCACGTGCGCCGCGATGCGCTCCGCGTCGAGCTGCGCTGCCGCCTCGCTGTCGATGAGCAGGCCGTCCCGACCGAGGACGACGGCCGCCTCGACGCCTTCACGCTGGCGAATCGCGCCGACGAGGTCGCGAATGGTGGGCATCGCCGCTCCGGAAAAAGTGAAGCGTACGCTAGACCCGCGGGGGGGTGAAGTCAAGCGAGCCCAATCGCTTGAAGTCCCCCGCGCCGAGCGGTATTCTACGCAGCTTCCTCCCTCCTCTCGCTCCCGCCTCGCATGACGTCGTCCCGCCGCCTCCGGACCCTTCGCCGCATCGCGCCCGCCGCCGCGCTCGCGCTCCTTGCCGGCGCGGCGGCCGCCTGCGGGGACCCCCTGGGGCCGCGCGCCAATTTCGAGACGTTCGCCGCCTCGCTCGTCGTCTACGCGCTCTCCGACGACGACCCGTCGCGGCGCGACTTCCCCACCGCGCTGCTCACGACGGCGCAGGCGAGCGACGCCGGCGGCGGGCTCGTCTTCCAGCCGCGTCTCACGACGCCGAGCGCCGCCGCCGACTTCGACGTCGCCTTCGACATCAACGCGGCGGGGCAGGCCGTCCTCATCCCCCAGCGGCGTCTCGTTCCGGGGTCGGGCGGGCGGTCGGTCGGCATTCTCACGAGCTCGCAGCCGTTCGACGCGCTGACGGAGGCGCCGCGCTCCGGCTACACCTTCGACACGGCCGCCGTCGCCGTGAACGTCGGTCAGACGGTGGTCCTGCAGGCGCAGACGAGCCTCTGCTTCAATGATTCGCGCGGCGCCTCGCCGTTCCTCTTCTCGAAGCTCGTCGTGGACAGCGTCCAGAGCGCCACCCGCTCGATCTTCTTCCGCATCGTCGTCGACCCCAACTGCGGATTCCGCTCGTTCCGGTCCGGCGTCCCGGAGGACTGACCCCGATGCACGACCTGCGGATGGTGCGCGAGCAGATGCCGCTGCTCCGCGACGCCCTGCGCCGCCGCGGCCGTCTGGACGCGCTCGCCGCGACGCTCGACCGTGCCGAGGCGCTCGACCGCGAGCGGCGCGCCGTCATCCAGGTGGTCGAGGAGAAGAAGGCCGAGCGCAACGCGTTGAGCCGGGAGGTCGCTCGCCTCAAGCGCTCGAAGGGGCCGGCCGACGCGCAGATCGAGCGCGGGCGCGTCGTCGGCGAAGAGATCGCGCGCCTCGAGCGCGAGCGCGCCGCGGCCGACGACGCGCTCCAGGCCATCCTGCTCGAGCTGCCGAACGTGGTCCTCTCCGACGTCCCCGACGGCGGCGAGGACGCCAACGTCGTCGTGCGCAGTTGGGGAACGCCCCGAGCGGCCGACGGCGTACGACCGCACTGGGAGGTGGGCGAGGCACTCGGTATCCTCGACCTGCCGCGCGGCGCCAAGATCGCCGGCTCCGGCTTTCCCACCTTCCGCGGCGAGGGGGCGCGTCTCGTCCGCGCCCTCATGAGCTTCATGCTCGACCTCCACACGCGCGAGCACGGGTACGAGGAAGCGTGGGTCCCGTTCGTCGTGAACCGCGCCTCGATGACCGGCACGGCGCAGCTGCCCAAGTTCGAGGACGATCTGTACGTGGTCCGCGAGGACGACGTCTTCCTCATCCCGACCGCCGAGGTGCCGCTCACGAACCTCTACCGCGAGGAGATGCTCGACGCCGCCGACCTCCCGCTCGCCGTCACGGCCTACACGCCGTGCTTCCGTCGCGAGGCGGGCGCCGCCGGCAAAGACACGCGCGGCCTGCTCCGGCTCCACCAATTCGACAAGGTGGAGCTCGTGCGCCTGACCACGCCCGAGCAGTCGGCGGCCGAGCACGAGCGCCTGACGGCGCACGCCGAGGCGGTGCTCCAGCGCCTCGGCCTGCCGTACCGCGTACTGCTCCTGGCGAGCGGCGACACCAGCTTCTCGAGCGCCAAGACGTACGACCTCGAGGTGTGGGCGCCCGGGGTCGGGAAGTGGCTCGAGGTGTCGTCGTCCAGTACCTTCGGCGACTTCCAGGCCCGCCGCGCCAACATCCGCTACCGGCCGGCGGCCGGCGAGAAGCCGCGCTTCGTACACACACTGAACGCGTCCGGGGTGGCCTTCCCGCGAACGATCGCCGCGATCCTCGAGCACTACCAGCGCGAGGACGGGCGCGTCACCGTCCCCGAGGCGCTGCGCCCCTACTTCGGCGCCGACCAGATCGGATAGCCCATGCGCCGCGGCGCGCCGGCCCTGCTCGTCACGCTCGGCCTGGTCGTGCTCCTGGGCTGGTACGTCGCCTACACTCAGCACCTCGTCGCCGAGCTCCGGCGCGAGGCGTCGCGCACCGGCCAGATGTACGCGCGCGTCTACTCCGCGCTCAGCGATCCGACCGACCAGTCCGGCACGGCCGCGCTGCTCGACCTCTCGTCGCACATCGACAGCATGGGCGTCCCCGTCGTCGTCACCGACGCCGAGGGGCGCCCGACGGCGAAAGCCAACCTGCCGTTCGACGAGCCGCTCGACCACCCGCGCACGCGCGAGTACGTGCGCGAGCTCGACGAGCAGAACCCGCCGGTCGTCGAGCCCGGCGTCGGCACGGTGCACTTCGGCAATCCCCCCCTCGTGCGCAGTCTGCGCATCATCCCGATCGCCCAGGCCGCGTCGCTCACCCTGCTCCTGCTCGCCGGCGCCTACGTGATCCGCACTCGGGCGCGGGCGGACCGCGAGCGCGTCTGGGCGGGCATGGCGCGCGAGTCGGCGCACCAGCTCGGCACCCCGCTGTCGAGCCTCAGCGGCTGGGTCGAGCTCCTCGGCGAGCGCGACGGCGACTCGCTGACGGACAACGCGGTGAGCCACATGCGCAGCGACCTCGAACGGCTCGAGCGCGTCGCCCACCGCTTCGAGCGGATCGGGCGCCCGCCGCGGCGCGAGCGCGTGGACGTCGGCGAGCTCGCCGACCGCGTGGCCGCCTACTTCCGGGCGCGCGTCCCGACGCTCGCCCGCGCCGTCACCGTGACGAGCGACCGCCCGGCGCGGCCGCTGGTCGTGGACGGCGACCCGGTGCTCATCGAGTGGGCACTCGAGGTGCTGGTCAAGAACGCGCTCGACGCCCTCGCCGGCCGCGGCGGCCGCGTGGACGTCTCCGCGGCGCCGCTCGCCGACGGGGGGGTGAGAGTCCGCGTCGCCGACGACGGCCCGGGCGTTCCGCGCGAGCTGCGCAGCCGGATCTTCGAGGCCGGGTTCTCGACGAAGGAGCGCGGCTGGGGCATCGGACTGTCGCTCGCCCGGCGCATCGTCGAGGACGGGCACGGCGGACGACTCGTGCTCGCCGCCTCGGACCGCGGCGCCACCTTCGACGTTATCTTTCGCGGATGACGATCACGCAGCAGAGCGGGGGGCCGGAGATGCCCCGCGCGACGGCCGAGCCGCTCGCCGGTCTCAATGCGGCGCAGCGCGAGGCCGTGCTCCACTTCGAGGGACCACTCCTCGTCATCGCCGGTGCCGGCTCGGGCAAGACCCGTGTGCTGACCACTCGCATCGCGCGCCTCGTCGAGCACCACGGTGTGGACCCTCGGCAGATCCTCGCGGTCACCTTCACCAACAAGGCCGCCGGCGAGATGCGCGAGCGCATCGGCCGCCTGCTCGGTCGCGAGCCGTCGGGGATGTGGGTCGGGACGTTCCACGCGATCGGCGCCCGCATGCTCCGCTCCACCGCCCACCTCGTCGGCCGCACGCCGAACTTCACCATCTACGACGAGGACGATGCGCTCGGCGTGGTGAAGCGGATCATGGAGCGCCACAAGATCTCGCCCAAGGAGCGCCCGCCGAAGGCCATCTACGCCTCGATCAGCGACGCGAAGAACGCCCTCGTCTCGCCGCGTGAGTACGAGACGCTCGCCAAGGACCCGCACGCGAAGGCCGTCGCCCTCGTCTACAACGACCTCGAGGGCGTCCTGCGCCAGGCGAACGCCGTCACCTTCGACGACCTGCTCGTGCTGCCCGTGCAGGTCCTGCGCGAGAATCCGCAGGTGTTGGCCTCGTACCGCGAGCGCTTCCGCTGGCTGCTCGTGGACGAGTACCAGGACACGAACGTCGCCCAGTACCAGTTCGTCAAGCTGCTCGGCGGCGAGCGCGGCAACGTGCTCGTGGTGGGGGACGACGATCAGAGCATATACGGATGGCGAGGCGCCGACATCCGCAACATCCTCGACTTCGAGAAGGACTTCCCGTCGGCGCGCGTCGTGCGCCTCGAGGAGAACTACCGCTCGACGCCCGAGATTCTCGACCTCGCCAACGTCGCGATCAGTGCCAACGCCGAGCGGCGCGGCAAGACGCTGCGCGCCACCCGCGCGAGCGGCGAGCGCGTGACCGCCGTCGCCACGCTCGACGAACGCGACGAGGCGGACTTCGTCGCCGACGAGGTGCTCGCGCGCCGCTCCTCGATGCAGCGGCCCCTCCTCCGCCACTTCGCGGTGCTCTACCGCACCAACTCCCAGAGCCGCGCGCTCGAGGAGGCGTTCCGCAAACGCGGGGTGCCGTACCGGCTCATCGGCGCAGTGCGGTTCTATGACCGGCGCGAGATCCGCGACCTGATGGCGTACCTGAAGCTGATCGCCAACCCGGCCGACGACGAGGCGTTCCGGCGTGCGGTGCAGGTACCGAAGCGCGGACTCGGCGAGACGACGATCGACGCGCTGGCCGAGCGCGCCGCCGCGGCGCGCGTGCCGCTGCTCGAGGCGGCGGGGCGTGCCGACCTCGTCGCCGGGCTGCGCCCCGCCGCGCGCGCCGGGCTCGCGGACTTCGCCGCCCTCGTGCACCGCTTCCGGGCCCGCGCCGCGGACGCCGCGGTGGACGAGCTGCTGCGCGAGCTGATCGACGCCATCAAGTACGGTGACTACCTGCGGGCCGACGGCGAGCAGGTCGAGGAACGGCTCGACAACGTGCGCGAGCTCATCACCGGCGCCGCCGAGACGGTCGCCGACGAGGGCGGCGAGGTGGGCCTCACGCCGCTCGACCACTTCCTCCAGCGGGCGACGCTCGTCGCCGGCGTAGACGCGCTCGATCCCAACGCCGACGCGGTCACGATGATGACGCTGCACAACGCCAAGGGGCTCGAGTTCCCGTTCGTCTTCATGACGGGGCTCGAGGAGGGGCTCTTCCCGCTCTCCAAGGCGCTGTACGACGGCGATCCCAAGATGCTGGAGGAGGAGCGCCGGCTGTTCTACGTCGGCATCACGCGCGCCGAGAAGAAGCTCTACCTCACGCACGCCGAGTCTCGGCGCCGCAACGGGGAGACGCTCCCCTCCGTGCCGTCGTCGTTCCTGCGCGACCTGCCGAAGGAGATGCTCGAGTTCCGGAAATCGATCAAGGTCCGGAGTCAGGGCCGCACGTCGTTCGGCGACGCGTCGGGCTTCGGCGGCGCCGGGGGTCGCGGACCGGCGTCGTCTTGGCGGTCGAGCGTACGCTCCGGCGCCTCGGGCGTGACGTCGAGCGACTGGGAGCCGGGCGCCAAGCCGTCGGTCCGCCGCCCGGGCTCGCCCGTCGCGCGCGACGCCGCGGCCAGCGACCCGTCGGAGGAATCGCAGGACGCGCCCCTCTACGTCCCCGGCGCGCGCGTGAAGCACCGCATGTTCGGCTCCGGTACGATCGCCGAGTTGTCGGGCTCCGGGCCGTCGGCCAAGGTGCGCGTGGACTTCGACGACGAGAGCGTCGGCCGCAAGACGCTCGTCGTCGCGCAGGCAAAACTCGAGCGGGGAGACGACTGACGTGGCCGTCACCGAGCAGGACCTCCGACACATCGCCGCGCTCGCGCGCCTCGGCCTCCCGGCGGAGCGCGTCGGGCCGCTCGTCCGCGAGCTGAACGGGATTCTCGAGCACATGGCCGTGCTTCAGAAGGTGGACACCGCGACCGTGGACCCGGCGGTCAGCGTCGGCGCCGTCGCGATGCCGCTGCGCAGCGACGAGGGACCCCAGATTCCGCTGGCGCGGGCCCGCGCCGCCTTCGCGCCGGCGATGACGGACGGCTTCTTCCTCGTGCCGCGGCTCGCCACGCACGCCGCGCTGGGCACGTCCCCCGACGACTCCTCGGTGGACGACGAGCTCGACGCGGACCTTGTGGAGGCGGAATGAGTGCCTCGCTGACGCCCGCCGACGCCCGGTTCCTCGCCATGCCCGCGGCCACGCTGCGCGACGCGATCGCCGCCAACGAGGCGCCCCCCACGGCGGGCGTCGCCGCGTCGCTGCGCCGCGCGGCCGAAGTCGGCGCCGGGCGCGACGGGCTCAATAGCATCCTCTGGTCGGACGCCGACGCCGCGCGCGGGGAGGCCGAGGCGCTCGCCGACCGCCTCGCGCCGGCCGTCGGCGAGCGCGCCGGGCGGGGCACCGGGCGCGAGCTGCTCGGCGTGCCCGTCGCGATCAAGGACAACATCGCCACCCTCCGCCTGCCCACGACCTGCGGCTCGCGGATTCTCGAGGGCTACGTCTCGCCCTACGAGGCGACGGTCGTCGCGCGGCTGCGTGCCGCCGGCGCCGTCGTCGTGGCCAAGACGAACATGGACGAGTTCGCGATGGGCTCGTCCACCGAGAACAGCGCGTACGGGCCCGCGCTCAACCCGGTGGACCGCACGCGCGTCCCGGGCGGCTCGTCCGGCGGCTCGGCGGCGGCCGTCGCCGCCGGCATCGTGCGCATCGCGCTCGGCTCGGAGACCGGGGGCTCGGTGCGCCAGCCGGCGGCCTTCTGCGGCATCGTCGGCGTGAAGCCGACGTACGGCCGCGTCAGCCGCTACGGGCTCGTCGCCTTCGCGTCGTCGCTCGACCAGGTGGGCGTCTTCGGGAAGACGGTGGACGACGCGGCGTTGGCGATGGAGATCATCGCCGGAAGCGACACGCTCGACGCGACGAGCGCCGACCTCGACGTGCCGCCGTACCGTGACGCGGCGCTCGCCGACGTCCCCGTCCGTCCACTCCGCGCCGCCGCGGGCGCGCTCGCCCCCGTCGCGGCGGGCGAGGCGCCGCTCGCCGGCATGGTCGTCGGGCGGCCGAAGGAGTACTTCCCGGAATCGCTCGATCCGCGCGTCCGCGAGAAGTGCGATCGCGCCCTCGAGCGGCTGCGCGCACTGGGCGCCGAGGTGCGCGACGTGTCACTGCCGCACACGGACCTCGCGATCCCCGTGTACTACATCCTCGCGCCCGCCGAGGCGTCGTCGAACCTCGCCCGCTTCGACGGCGTGCGCTACGGGCTGCGGCTCGGCGGCGACGGGCTGAAGGCGATGTACGAAGCCACGCGAAGCCGCGGCTTCGGGCCCGAGGTCACACGCCGCATCCTGCTCGGCACGTACGTACTCTCGGCCGGCTACTACGACGCGTACTACCGCAAGGCGCAGCAGGTCCGCACGCTCGTGACGCAGGACTTCCAGGACGTCTTCGCGAGCGGCGTCCACGTCCTCTTCACGCCGACGACGCCGACGACTGCGTTTCCGCTCGGCGCGAAGAGCGACCCGTACGAGATGTACCTCAGCGACATCTTCACGGCGACCGCGAACCTGGGGGGCGTGCCGGCGCTGTCGCTTCCGATCGGCGCCGTGGATGGCCTGCCCGTCGGCGGGCAGATCATCGCCCCGCACTTCGCGGAGTTCGACATGTTCAAGGCCGCCTTTGCCCTCGAGCGGGCGCTCGGCGGGGAGGCGCGCGCATGAGCGCATCGCCGAGCGACGGGGCGAGCCGGGCCCCCGACCCGACCGCCGACTTCGAGATGGTCGTGGGCCTCGAGGTGCACGTTCAGCTGAGGACTCGCACGAAGGCGTTCTGCAACTGCTCGACCGACTTCGGTGCGCCGCCCAAC
>Ga0307412_10001397_pt1 | contig 13403 bp, 16 predicted proteins | sample DK1Cmetagenome_3_FD_203823 | JGI IMG/M metagenome (GOLD analysis project Ga0307412, IMG submission 203823) | Maize rhizosphere microbial communities from greenhouse at UC Davis, California, United States - DK15-C-1 | ecosystem: Host-associated > Plants > Roots > Rhizosphere > Soil | place: USA...
ACCAACTTATCTAATAGCCCGAAAATTATTTTGAAAGGTTACGTTTCCATTTTTGTGGGTCCTGAGGGATTCGAACCCCCGACCCTCTGGGTGTAAACCAGATGCTCTGAACCAACTGAGCTAAGAACCCTCTTTATCGTTGTTTTCTCGATTAGAGTGGTGCAAATATACGACTTATTCGGAAATCTCCAAATTTTTTTCTAAAAATTCTCCCACTACAAAGTTGCTCCCACCGACAAAAATCATTTCATCGTTTGTACATTCCTCTTTTGCAGAAAGATACGCTTCCTGTACAGAATCAAAAATTTTATAAGAAATTTTTGCGCCAATTAATAAATCTTCATAATCTTCCGGATGCCTTCCCCGATGGATAGCTGGTTTAGCAAAATAAAACTCAGAATTTTCCGGCAAGATTTTCATCACATCATCAATCTTTTTATCGTTCACAAAACCTAAAATGATGTGTTTATGCTTATCAATTGAATTTAATTGTTGAAAAACATATTCCAAACCGGCTTGGTTGTGCGCCGTATCGCAAATCGTCAACGGATTTTTAGAAAATTCAAACCAACGACCGATAAAACCTGTGTTTTTATGAACATGTAGAAGTCCTTTTTCAATGTTTTGATCAGAAATATTAAAGTTTAACCTTTTTAATTCTTCAATTAAAGCTAAAACCACCTTGATATTTTTCTCCTGATAATTTCCTTTTAAGTCAGATTTTAAATCAGTTTTTAATAGAGTGGCGTCAATGAAAGAAGCATTTTCTTTCTCGGCTTTATTTATAATAATATTTTTCACTAATTCATTCTCATCTCCGAAAATAATGGGAATATTATTTTTAATAATTCCCGCTTTTTCGCTTGCAATTTCTTCAATGGTATCACCCAAAATATTCTGATGATCCAGCTGTACATTGGTAATCGCAGCCACCAAAGGTGTAATAATATTTGTTGAGTCCAATCTTCCGCCCAAACCAACTTCAATAATCGCAAAATCTACCCTCTGTTGATAAAAATATTCAAAGGCCATGATCGTTGTAAATTCAAAAAAAGAAGGCTGGATATCTTTCGGAAGTTGTTTAAGTTTTTGAATAAATTGATAGACAAATTCTTTATCACAATTTTTACCGTTTATTTTGATACGTTCCGTAAAATCAATAAGATGCGGTGAGTTATATAAACCTGTTTTGTAACCCGATTCCTGAAGAACCGAAGCCAGCATATTGCTTGAAGATCCCTTCCCGTTTGTTCCTCCAATATGGATGCATTTTATTTTTTCCTGAGGATTCCCGAAAAATTCACAAAGTTTGATAATGTTATCCAATCCCGGTTTGTATGCTTTCTGACCGTCTATCTGGTAATTCGGGGCTTGTACGAAAAGCCAGTCAACAGCCTCCTGATATTGTTCGTTTGTCATAATGCAAAATTCTCAAAAAGTTTGATTAAAAGAAATAAAAACTTGTATTTTTAAATTAAGTTTAAACAATAATTTTTTAAAACTGTAACTTTTCTATATTTGAAACGTCTAATCTTGTAAAATCATTATATGAAAAAAGTTTTGACTATTATTTTGGGATTATCTTGCCTGGCTGTAAATGCCCAGAAAAAGTGGTCTTTGAGAGAATGTGTAGACTATGCCACCAAGCATAATCTTCAGGTAATCCAAAATGAATATTCAAAACAAATGCAGGACCTGAACCTAAAAATAGCGAAGAGAAATTATCTTCCGACTGTTTCTGCAAGTGTAGGGAATAATGTAAGTTTCGGGCAGGCTTCTCTTGGAACGGGAAGTATCAGAAATGACAGATTTAGTAACAGCGCAAACTTAGGAGCAGATATCCTTGTTTATAACAATGGAAGGCTAGAAAAAACCATCAGGAAAACAGAATTTGATGTGGAAGCAAGCCAATATGATATTGAAACGATCAAAAATGATATTTCACTTCAGATTGCCCAGCAATATTTAACAACATTATTAAATAAAGAAATTGTAAAAATCTCTCAGGCTGCTGTTGAAAACGCCCAAAAGCAATTTGACAGGGCAAAAATTACAACACAGGTCGGAACTACAGCCCAAACTATTTTAGCAGAAGCGGAAGCCGGTCTGGCAAGAGAAAAGCAGAATTTGAAAACTGCGGAGATCAATGTTGGAAGAAGTTTGTTTGCATTAGCTCAGCTTTTACAGCTTCAGGAATATAAGGATTTTGATGTTGAAAATGTAGATGTTCCGGATCAGTTGGCACCACAGTTGAAGTCTGTTGATGAGGTTCTTACAACGGCTTATGAAACGCAGCCACAGGTAAAAGCGGCGGAAAGCAGAATAAGATCTGCAGAAGCTCAGACTGAAGTTACCAAAACGGCTTTTTGGCCAACAATTACGGCAAGTGTAGGAATAGGAAGCTTTTATAACAATTTGCTTAATACCAGAACGATAGGAATCGATGAATTAGGGAACCCGATCAATGAGCATAATTTCTTTAATCAATATAAAGATAATTTCGGACAACAGGCCGGAGTTTCCGTTAATATTCCGATTTTTAACAAAGGAATTACAAAACTTCAGGTTGAGCAGTCGAAACTGAGTGAAAGTATTGCTAAAACCACTTTATTGCAACAAAAACAGGTGGTAAAAGAGAATGTTCAAAAGGCTCAGTTTGATGTTGATGCAAATTATGAAATTTATTTATCTGCAGTTCAGGCTGAAAGAAGCACAAAGCTGGCTCTGGATTTTGCTGATAAAAGCTATGCGGCGGGAAGATCCACGATCTATGATGTGAATACTGCTAGAAACAATTATGCAAATGCACAAGGATCTGTGGCTCAGGCTAAATATAACTATCTTTTCAGTCTTAAATTATTGAATTTCTATGCGGGAATTCCGTTAAGTTTATAAAATGTCAATTCAATCATTAGAAAAATACTTACCTCAGAATACATTACAATATTTAAAAATCTGGTTTGCAGATTATTATATTCATATAAAAATTACAAGAAACAGGAATTCCAAATTGGGCGATTACCGGAAGCTTCCGGATCATTCTCATGAAATTACGATTAATTCCACTTTGGTCCCCCAGCTTTTTTTCTTTGTGCTGACCCATGAATTGGCGCATCTCATTGCTTTTGAAAAATACGGAAGAAGGATCTCACCCCACGGAAATGAATGGAAAGAGACTTTCCGGCAGATGCTGCTGCAAAGCCTGGATGTTTATGAAGAAGAACTAAGGCCAAACATCATGAAATTTTCAAAATCTCCGAAAGCAAATTTCATGGCAAGTCCGGATTTGGTTAAATTTTTTCATATTGAGAGACAAGATGATACCTTAGAATTTATTGAAAAATTACAAAAAGGAGATTTATTTATTTATCAAAATGAAAAGTATTTATTAGAGGGTCTGATTAAAAAAAACTATCTTTGTAAGAACCTGGCTACGGGGAGGAAGTATTCCTTCAAGCCTTTGGCAAGGGTACAAAAATGCACTTAAGAATGTCAAAATCAGATAGATATTGCGTGATTATGGCAGGAGGAATCGGAAGTAGATTCTGGCCTATGAGTACGCAGAAATTTCCGAAACAATTTCAGGATATTTTAGGAGTTGGACGCACGATGATTCAGCAGACCTATGACAGAATCAGCAAAATAATTCCTAAAGAAAACATATTTGTAATAACAAACAAAGAGTATATCGAGCTTTCTCATCAGCAATTGCCCGAAATTCCTCAAGAAAATATTGTGGGTGAACCTTTATTGAAAAATACGGCACCCTGCAATCTTTATATGGCCAACAAAATTGCAGAGATCGACCCTGACGCGACGATGATTGTTTTGCCTGCTGATCATTTAATCTTAAAAGAGCAAACTTTTCTGGAAAAAGTAGAACTTGCATTTGATATTGCTGCCAAAAACGAATATCTTGTTACGCTTGGGATTACGCCCACAAGGCCGGATACGGGCTATGGATATATTCAGTTTGTGGATAAGCACGACTCCAGTTATTATAAAGTGAAAACCTTTACGGAAAAGCCTATCCTGGAAATTGCAAAAAGTTTCCTTGAAAGTGGTGATTTCCTTTGGAATGCAGGAATTTTTATCTGGAATGTAAAAAGTATTCATCATGCTTTTGAAATGTACCTTCCCGAAATGACACAACATTTTATGGCCTGTGAATACAATGGAGATACCGAAAAAAGCTGTATTGAGCTGATTTATCCTAAAGTACAGAAAATCTCGATAGACAACGGAATTTTGGAAAAAGCTAAGAATGTTTACGTAATTCCTGCTGATTTGGGATGGAGCGATCTTGGAACATGGACTTCCGTTTATGAAAACACGGAAAAAGACGAAAATCAAAATGCTGTAAAGCTGAAGCATATTTTGACATATAATGCAAAAGGAAATGTTATTCGATTGAAAAACAGTAATAAAGCAGTAATTATTGACGGACTGGAAAATTATATTATTGTAGATACGGATAAAGCGCTACTTATTTGTCCGAGAGAAAATGACCAGCTGATAAAAGACTATGTTATGGACTTGAAAAGTTTAAAGAAGGGGGATAAATACATGTAAATAATTGGCATAATTTCTGCCTCACTTTGAGCTATGAAAAAAAATAATTCTAAATTTATTGTATTCATTTTCTTGCTTTTAGGCGTATTTTCTTTTGCTCAGGAGAAGAAACAGTTTTTAAATATTCAAAATGTATTACAAAAAATAAACCCGAACGGTAAGATAGATTCCTGGTTTTTAATTTACAATACCTACGGAAAAGATAACGTTCTGGTAAGCTCAGGAAAGAAAGATTATACACCCCAAACTTCGGGTTTTGACTTGGTTCCGGATGAAGACAGCTTTTATTATATCGCTTATTCGCAGAACGGGAAAATGAATTATATAACAGATTTTCAGAATCTTAAGTCATTCATTGGAAAAATAGACAATGCAGAAGAAGCAGCAATTATTGCAACAATTGACGGTTATTTTATTGATGAAGAATTCAAAGATGTAGCGGGAAATTATTATGAAGATACTTCCAATTATTATCTGGATCTGGGAAAACTAACCTCAAAAGAATGTCCTTATCAAAAAAAGCATTATACTTTAACGGTAAGTAAGCAAACAGGAATCATTAATTATACAAAGGATAACGGGACTTATATTGAACTTTACAATAAAAAATGCACCAACAATCCAAGGCTTTTAAAAATAGAGAAAAAAGAAGAACCAAAAGATGAGCCTAAAAAACCAACAAAATCCACAAAACGCAGATAAATTCTACGAAACAGAACGATTAATCATTCGCCCAATGGCTTTGGAGGATGCAGAATTTATACTTGATCTTTACAATAGGCCAAAGTTCATTAAATATATTGGCGATCGTAATATTAAAACGGCTGCTGATGCTGAAAATTATATTAAAAATAAGTTTCTCCCACAGCTTGAAAAATTAGGTTATGGGAATTATTTAATGCTGACAAAAGAAGGAAATCATAAAATCGGTGGAGTAGGGATTTTCGAAAGAGAAGGGTTGGATGTTGTGGATATTGGATTTTCGCTTTTGGACGAATTTGAAGGAAAAGGCTACGCCTATGAAGCGGCTTTGAAAGTAAAATCAATCGGAATGGATGATTTTGGTTTAAAAAAAATTTCCGCGATTACCACAAAAGATAACTTTTCTTCTCAGAAATTAATCGAAAAATTAGGCTTAAAATTCCAGAAATACGTTACCATTCCAGGTGATGAGGAGGAGTTGATGTACTACGAAACTGAATAAAACACAAAAACACTAATATTTTACGATTAGCACAAGGTTTGTGTCATTCGTGAAAATATTAGTGTTTTTTGGTTAAAATTAATTCTCCAGAATCTGCTCAGCCGCAGTCTTCGAGGTCACTTTTTCAATTACTCTTGTACAAACACCATTTTCATCAAAAATAAAAGTCGTTCTTACAATTCCCATATAGGTTTTTCCAAAGGTGGTTTTTTGTTGCCAAACCCCGAATTTCTCAATAATATCGTGGCTTTCGTCCGGAATTAAATCATAAGGAAAAGCAAATTTGCTGTGGAAATTTTTCTGTTTCTTCACCGTGTCACCACTTATTCCCAACAATTGAAATCCTGCTTTTTTGAGCTTAGAATAATTGTCGCTCAGGTTACATGCCTCCACAGTGCAGGTCGGAGTGTTTGCTTGTGGATAGAAGAAAACGACTAATTTTTTTCCAATTAAATTTTCAGATGTTACCGTTTTTCCATCTTGATTTGTTCCTTCAAATTCTGGTAATTTGTCTCCGACTTTCAGCATAATAGATTAATTTTGTTCAAATTTAATGGTTAAATGACAAAAAAGCAAAGAGCAGCGCTTATTCAATCAGAATTAGAAAAAATATATCCGGAAGTCCCTATTCCGTTGGTACATACAGATGCTTTTACATTAATGGTTGCTGTGGCACTTTCTGCACAGACTACCGACAAAAAAGTGAATGAGGTAACTCCAAAACTTTTTAAAGTAGCCGGAACACCCGAAAAAATGGCAAAGCTGGAAGTAGAAGAAATAAGGGAATTAATCAAAGAAATCGGACTTTCCAATACAAAAGCAAGAAATCTAAAAAGAATGGCAGAACTCCTGCTGGAAAGGCATAATGGAGTAGTGCCGCAAACATACGAAGAATTGGAAGCCCTTCCTGGGGTTGGTCACAAAACGGCTTCTGTAGTGATGAGTCAGGGCTTCGGATTTCCTGCCTTTCCAGTCGATACACACATTCACAGATTAATGACGCAATGGAAGCTTACTTCCGGTAAAAACGTTGTAGAAACAGAAAAGGACGCCAAAGCAATCTGGCCAGAAAGTGTATGGAATAAACTCCACCTGCAAATCATCTTCTACGGAAGGGAATATTCTCCTGCAAGAGGAAAAGGAGAGAAGGATTTTATCACAAAAATGCTGTTCGAAAAATAAAGGCTCCCAATTACCAGCCGCAAAATTCCCCTCCTCTGGAGGGGTGGCGAAAATTCAAAGAATTTTTGACGGGGTGGTTAAAGAAATAAAGATGAAAAATTAACCTACATCCAACAGTCTCCTGTGATAATTAATCTGCCCCAAATGATAATCCAAGTGTCCAATCAGATGGATCAGAAAATATTCTGTCGTCATTGGATATCCAAAAGGTTCCAGCGGAAATTCTTTTTCCATATCTTCAGCGGACAATTTTTCAAGTGAGGAATTTACAACTTCAATGGTACTTTCAATCTGTTGAATTAACTCTGCTCTTGAAATATCTTTTAAAGAAAATTCAAGATCCCTATTTCTGATGTAGCCAGTATTTCCAAGATGTGCGCCGATAAAATGATTGAGATTTCCAACCAGGTGAAGGCACAAATTTCCTGTAGAATTTAAAATATTTTTATCGATTTTCCAGATTGTTTCTTCGTTTTGATAAGATTCAATTTCTGTTTTTAATTTGTTTAAATCTCTTGTGAAAAGGGATTTCAGGCTTTCAGTTATCATTTAAATTAATTTAAGTTAAATATAAAAATAAAGTCACAAAAATTAATTTGTGACTTTAATTTATTAATGAGGAATTTCTTCCGTTAAAATTAAATTCCCGGTTTTGTCATAATAAGTACATGTGAACTTATCAAGATCAACAAACCATTTCTCAATGCCGGTTTCTGCACAATCCCGGCAAAACGTCATGTAATCTGTTTTGCCCTTCTGATGATTTTTAAGGTAATTGCTGAATTTTTCTTTGTCAGATTGATCGGCGATAACCAAATTTCCATATTTAGGTTCAGAATTGGTTGTAAAATTATTTTCTCCGAAATATTCTGTATGGCTGTCCTTTACCCATGTTTCAAAAGCTTTTACCCCAAGTTTTTTAATTTCCTGGATATAATTTGGAAAATCCGCGCCGGATTGTACCTTGCTGTGAGCATTTTCGATCTGTTCTACTGTAAACATTTTTTTTCGTTGTATTTTTAAGTAAATTATTTCTGTTTTTTCGCCCAAAGCTCCATTTTTCTATTCAAAACATCCAAAGGAAGGCATCCCTGACTCAGAACTTCATCATGGAATTTTGCTAAATTGAATTTATTTCCAAGCTCCTTCTGATATTTTTCTCTCAATTCACGGATTCTCAAAGAACCGATTTTATAACCCAAAGCCTGTCCCGGCATCGCCATGTATCTTTCCACTTCAGCGGTTGCACCGGCTTCATCGTAGGAAATATTGCTTAAAAAGTATTTGATGGCAGCTTCTCTCGACATTTTTCCGGTGTGTAAACCAGTATCAACTACCAATCTTACAGCTCTTAACATCTGATCACTCAGATAACCCATTTTCTGGTAAGGATCTGTATACAATCCGAATTCCGGGCCGAGAGTTTCACAATAATGCGCCCAGCCTTCACCATAAGCCCCAAACCATCCAAATCTCATAAACTTCGGAAGCTTGGTGTTTTCCTGTTGCAGAGAAACCTGATAATGATGTCCAGGAATGGCTTCATGAAGGAAAAGTGATTCCATGCCGGAAGTCACATTAAATTTCGTAGGGTCCGGCAAAGGAATATAGAAAATTCCCGGTCTTTTTCCATCCGGCGTTCCTTGGGTGTATTCTGCACTCGCACTTGCTTCCCTGAATTTTTCCGTCTGCCTGATCTCAAATCCGGTTTTTGGAGTAACGGAAAACATGGTTTTCAATTTCGGGGTAATTTTTGCTAAAATCCCATTGAAGCCGTCCAAAACTTCTTTTGAAGTCTTGTAAGGCATTGCTTTCGGATCTGTTTTTACATAATTGATAAATTCTTCCAATGTTCCGGAAAACCCGACCTGCTGTTTTACTTTTTCCATTTCGGCTCGAAGCATGGCAACTTGCTGAAGTCCTATTTTATTGATTTCCTCAGGAGATTTATCGGTTGTCGTCCAACTTTTTGCATAATAACGGTAAATTTCTTTTCCGTTTGGAAGGCTATTGTAACCGTTTGTTTCTCTTGCTTTTGGAAGGTATTCTTTTTCTAGGAAACCGCCCATTTTTGTATAAGCCGGGATGATTTTATTGATAATTGCATCTTTATAAAGAGCTGTGAATTTCTCTTTTTGTTCTTTTGTGAAATCTTTCGGGAAATTTTTAACAGGACCATAAAAAATATTTTTATCCATATTTGCCGTAGTTATTTCTTCCGCCTTCATTTGAGGAATCATCTTGACAACCAGTTTTTTAGGCAAAACCATTTTATTATTAATTCCTTCACGGAAATTATCGGCCGCCGCATTCATCCAGTCTGGGAATTTTTCCATTCTTTTGAGCCAGTCGGTGTAATCTTTTTCTGTTTTAAATGGCTGGCTTCCCTGCCCGCTCCCATAAAGAGGAAATGTCAACGGCAATCCGCCAAACTGCGTAAAAGGAATATATTCCGGATGATAGGCAGAAGCTTGAATTTTATCTTTTAAACTGTAATCCAACACATCATACACCACTTTATCATCATCGGAAAGGCTTTTGTAATCTACATTTTCTAACTGCTTCTCCACCGAATTGTAAAAAGCAACTTCCCCCGAAATAAAATCCTTATCAATATTGATCGGAAGCTGGTCATTATATCTCAAATCACCTTGTGAAGTAGCTTCCAAAGGATATAGTTTTAAATATTGTTCATAATAATTGGAAGCAATGGAATCAAGGTTGGAAGGGGTAACTTTCGTTAAAGGAGAATCCGATTTTTTGCAGGAAACAAGGCCTATCATTAAGCCCAAGCCAAAAATACTTTTTGATAAAATGTTTTTCATTTTCAGAATATTTGTGAGGCAAATGTAAATATTAAAACGACAGACAGAATTAATAATTGTTGATTTTTTAAAAATAATTTTCAAAAAATTTTACGCAATCAATCTATTTTTTATCTTTGCTGAAAACGTTTAACAATCATATTATTACAGTTCTTTTTTAAGAAATAATGAAAGGGATTTTAAAAATTTACCATCCGGAGGAAACGCTAAAGTACAATATTAGAAATACTTATTGTAAAGCCGTTTACAGCAACCAACAACACCTCTTAGAGGTTGAAATTATCACGGATGACGGCCTGGATCATGTAGATGATGATTCATTACAATATAATTTTCCGCAACTCTCGCTTGAGGTCTTCGATTTCCCTATCGACTCTGCGGAAATAGAAGGAAAAACAATCACAATCACCGATTCTGAGGAGGAAACCTATACGGAAGTGGATCTTTTCGATGATGAAGATGCCTTTATTTATGATAATGAGCTGGTATTCGACAGAAATGAAGAGGGGGAGCTGCAGGTAATTTGGAAAGGAACCATTGATGATTTCTACACCGGATCAGGAAACCCGATTCCTTTCAGACTCAAGTGTGAATTCAAACCAGATACTATTGTGGTAGACGAGGATTAATTCCATCTTCAACCAAATTTTTATACCGGATTTCTTTTCAAATTGTTTTGGAAAGAAATTTGCTGTTTCATGGAAAATAACATATTTTTAAGTTGTTTTTAAGCAATTTTTAAGATATCAATTAATAATATTCCACTACATTTGTCGTTAAAACTTTTATAAAATTCACTTTAATGCTGTTAACGGAACTTACTCAGATTTTATTTGCACAGGTGGCTGCACCTGTAGTCGCTGCTGACGATTTAGAATTTTCATTTTGGAAGATCATGTTTCATGGGGGAGCTTTTGCTAAAATAGTGATGTTTACCGTATTGCTGCTTGGTATATTCTCTGTTTACCTTTTCTTTGAACGTTTTTTCTTTATTAAAAGATTAACTTCAAAAACAGATTCCAATTTCATGGATAACATTGAAGATTTTATCAAAGAAGGTAAAATAGAATCTGCTGCAGATTATTGCAAAAGACAGAATTCTCCGGAAGGCAGAATTTTAGAAAAAGGAATTTCAAGATTGGGACGCCCTGTTTCAGACATTGTAAGCGCAATGGAATCTCAAGCGCAGGTAGAAGTTGCAAATATGGAGAAAAACCTGAACCTTTTGGCTGTTGTACCAAGTATTGCTCCGATGTTGGGACTTTTAGGAACGGTAATCGGGATGATTATTGCGTTTTTTAATTTATCTCATGCAAGCGGTTCTTTCTCTCCAAAAACATTGTCTGAAGGTATTTATACGGCGTTGGGACAAACTGCGGTTGGTCTTGCGGTGGCCATTCCTGCGAACTTTTTCTACAATATTTTATTAACGAGAATTGATAAGTTTGTATTGAAGGCTCAGAATATGTCTGGCGAATTTTTAGATCTTATCAATAAACCTTTATAATTTTTTCTTATGAAAATTCAGAGAAGAAATAAAGCGAATCCGGAATTCAGTTTAGCAGCGATGACAGACGTTATCTTGCTGATGCTGATATTCTTTATGATTACTTCATCGGCAGCCAATCAAAGCGCTATCGAGGTTAATTTACCAAAAGCGGGAGCTGTGGAAGATAACATTCCAAATCCTTTGGTGGTAAGCATAAAGCCGGACGGTTCTTATTTTGTAGACGATAATCCCGTGAATAGAGTGGAACTTGAGCAAATGATTGTGAATAAATTAACCAATCAGACCAACAAATCTTTCACGATAAGAGCGGACGAAAATACAATGCATAAAGATGTGGTTTTTGTGATGGAAATTGCTGAAAAACATAAATTTAATATTGCCATTGCAACGGTTAAAGATAAATAGTACCTCCGGAAATTCCGGGAAAGATCATTTTAAGATGAGAAGCTATATTGTAAACAAAGACGAAGAAAACAGAGACCGGATAAAAAGTGCATTGCTTTCTATCCTGATTTGGTCTGCGATTCTGTTGTTTGTTTTTTTATATAAATTAAAACCGGAAATAGAACAAGAGCCGGAAGTGATAACGACAATGCTTGTCAATTTCGGGGACAACAGAAACGGAAACGGAGCAGAAGAACCGGCCGATCAGCCGGGAAGTTTGGCGGCTGCGACAGAAGAAATTACCACTGAACCCTTAGAAACGGCCGTTCCCGAGACAAAAACGGTAATCAAACCTGAGCCTCAGCCTGAAACAAAAAAGTCTGAAGCCAAGGAAAAAATTATCACAGGAAACAATTCTAAAGTATCAGCTCCAAAAAAAGAAGAATCAAAATCCAATAAAAAGTCTGCTGCAAGTACAAGCGCGACTAAAAATACCAAAAAGTCCGGAGCAACAACTGCCAATTCAAAAACAGGAAACGGTGACGGAAAAGGTACTGCTGCGATCGGGAATTTAATTCGTGGACGAGGCACAAAAGCCGGAAGCCAGGGAGACGGAACAGGAATCGGAAATGCGGGAGATCCTCTGGGCGGCGACGGAAATGGTGACAGTAAAGTGGGAATCGACAGAAGATTGGTCGGATTTATTCCCGGAACGATGGGTAGAGGCGGATCTCAGCCGGCAAACAGCTGTAAGGCGAGTGGAGCCATCACTATTGCCTACACCGTTGATAAAGCTGGAAATGTGGTTTCCGCAAGAAGAGCAGGCGGAACATCGGATCCGTGTATCACCTCAAACGCAATTTCGTGGGTGAAAAAATATGTAAAAGCTGAAAAAGCAAGTACTTCTTCATCAGGAACTTATAAAATTATATTCTAATACAAAAGCACTTTATTCAAGTGCTTTTTTTATTTCGTTGATTCTGTTGATTACAGGAAGCGCAAAAATCCCGCTGGTTTGAAGATACAATTCGTAGAATGTTTTTGATTTATCTAAGAAATCAGAATTGTTGGTTTGTTTTCCTGTGAAATAAAAGAGGTTTCCCAACATTTCGTAATAGTCTTTGTGGTCTCTTTCCTGCCTTTCATTAACGATTGCTATAATTTCTTCTTTTGATTTTGAAGAAATTTCTTTGAAATCAATCTTGAAAATATCTTTCATTAAAGAATCAAAATCCAATTCTTTCTGCATCAAGCTTTCTTCTGGTTTGTCTAAAATCAGTTTTTCTAATGCCTGGGTTAATTGACGGATTAATCTTAATGTGAATTCTTTATCTGTAATCATAGTTTGATTGTTATCTTATTAATTAAAAGTTTAAAAAATCCTCAGTCTCGGTTAATTCACTCCACCTTGCCGAAAGAAATTTAGCATAATGAGCGGATGAAATACCATATGTTCCCAAAGAATGACCATCATTGACCTCCACTAAAAACATCTCTCCATTTTCATTTAAACCAAAATCCAAAGCATACGAATTAGGCTGTGAAGTAAATGAATTTATTGCTGATAAAACGGTCTTTACATCGATTTTTGTATCCCAATCTCCTTTGTATCTTCTTATATCAAGAATTTCTTTATAACGTATAAAACACCTCCATTCTGTTTTAAAATTTACAAGTTCAGAACACCATATTTTTATATCATTCTCCTCATCAATTAATCCTAAAA
>Ga0307412_10001398_pt1 | contig 13400 bp, 21 predicted proteins | sample DK1Cmetagenome_3_FD_203823 | JGI IMG/M metagenome (GOLD analysis project Ga0307412, IMG submission 203823) | Maize rhizosphere microbial communities from greenhouse at UC Davis, California, United States - DK15-C-1 | ecosystem: Host-associated > Plants > Roots > Rhizosphere > Soil | place: USA...
CGGCCTCACCGGGATCCTCGGCAGCGTCGTGCTTGTCAAACAGGAAACCCCGGGCCTGGCCGCTGGCCATCATGTCTCCGAGGTGCGCCAGGAGCACCGCGCGCTGCGTGGTCCGGCGGTCCTCCAACGGGTCGTAGTCGCGCAGGGCATCCAGGTTGACCACCCAGCCGTTCTCGCGTTCGACGGCTTCCTCAAGTTCGGAGCCAGCGGCGACGGTCATATCGGTGAAGTCGTGGTCGAACTCGGGTGTGACGTCGAGCCGCCGTGTCGGGTCGTCGATGTAAAGCGTGTCGCCGAACAGCAGCCCGCCGGAGCGGTCGAAGGCGGTGAGAAAGACGCGGTCGGCGCGGGAGGTGTTCTCGACATGCACGGCGGCCACGGCGTCGTTGGCGAGAAAGTCCGTCTCGCTCAGACGGGCATAGATGCGTGAGCGGGCTTCGTAGCACCACATGATCGACCGGGCCTCGTCGAATCCGCGGAACTCGTCGGAGGGGGGCTGCATATCGACCATCTGATGCTCCTTCACGGGCGTGATCACCTTAGTCCGGCGGGACATCACGATGTACGGAATCGCCGGGCTGTGGTTCCCATCCTGCCACAGGAGTGGAAAAGATTCCACTCAAATACCAAACGCCGGCACGAGGAAGACGTCCGCAGGGTGGTGGGACCCCGCGGCGGGATCAGTCTTGAGCGGAATCAGGGCTCTTGGGCGGGTCGTCGAGCTGTTCGCTCTTGCGCGCCAGCTCCACAATGGCCCGGATGCTGGCCAGTGCGCCGTCGCTGAGCCCGTGCACACGCAGGGCGATGGTGCGCTCCTGCGGGGTCAGCTCCTGCTCGGTGGCGCTGTCTGGCTCGTTCTCCTCCAGGAAGTAGGACAGGGGGACGTCGAAGGCGTCGGCCAGGGCTCGGAGGTGCTGCAGGCGGGGATTGTGGGCCTCCCCCTTGCGCAGTTGCTGCAGGTAGCTGAGCGACATCGAGGAGATGCCGCGCTGCTCCATTCTCTGGACGATTTCCTGCAGGGTGACGGGGCGACCGTGTGGTCCCGCCGTCTCCGCGAACAAGCGTTCTAGTCGCTGGGCGATGGTCACGGAGCTGGATCCTCCTCGTGATTTCAGACATGAAGTCATCGAGGCGAACGGTGCACGCGACGACACCTTCATACTAGTGGAAGATCTTCCAATGCGGTGGCATCGGCACATTTCCCGCTGCGCCGGAGCGGCGGGCAGTCCTAGCCGGCGGTGGGCATGTACGCACTGGCTCCGAGCATCACGGCGGCCGCCAGGCCGGATCCGAGTGCGAGCTCGAGGCGTGTGTGGTGCTTTAGCTTCAGCCGGGCGAAGGCGACCACGGGCAGCAGGGTTGGGAGGGCAAGCAGCCACCAGGGCGAGAGCCGCATCGCCGCGAGGACGACGAGGGAGGTGAAGCAGAACGCGTGCATGGAGACTTTCGGTCCCAGGAGGGTCACTCCCCCGGCAAGGACGAGCCCGGCAACCATCGTCGGCAGGATCCACAGCAGCGTGGGCGGTGCGTCCAGCAGCACCGCCGTTGCCATGCCTCCAAGCACAGACGCCACGCAGACCAGGAAGACCCACCAGCGTTGATCGCGCCGGGTGACGTGTCGGTCGGTGAGCTGCTCGCGCCGCACGGCGACATGGATGGTTGCTGTCGGGATCACTGCGCAGAAAGAGCCGATCAGGATGCCCCATCCGAGACCAACCCATGTATGCGGGTGGCCTGTGACGCCGCAGAGGACGCAGATGAGGAACACGGACACAGCGGGCGCGAACACGTCACTGAGGATCCGGGCGGCCCGGGTCGCAGGATCGCCGGCCGCGGGGATGCGGATATTCGTCCCGTTCCCGGTCATCGCCCGTCCGCCCCATTCATGGCACTCATCGCAACACGGATTTCGTAGAGGCTCTGCACAGAGGCGGCCAGGGTTTCGTCGTCTTTCAGCTTGAGCGTGCGGAGCCGGCTCAGGGCGAGTGTGAACCACCCGAGGCTGGGAACGGCGTTCTCGCCGCTGAGATGGCGCACCAGCCCCGCCGACAGGTGCGGATCCTCGGGGTGCTGCCTGTGCAGGGGTTCCAGTGCGGGGTCGTGGTCCTCGCGGATGAGTCTGAGCGCGTCGTGGGTTTCGATGGTGAGCCTTGAGAGCGTCATCAGCTGATCGAACCCCTGCCTGTCTTCGGGCGGAAGCTTTACGTCGGGGTGAAGAGTGGTGGTCGTTCGCCACAGAGGTACGACGACCTCGTGCGCGAGGCGGAGCGCGAGCCTCACCTGCGTTTCTATGCTGATGCGGCGGATGACCCCTGTTGCGAGTCCCAGGAAGAAGAAGCTGACAACGGTGACGAGGAGTTGTGTCCTCAGTTCAGTTCCGCCGACGACCGGACTGCCAAAGAGGTCCAGGAGTGATGAGCCGATGAACAGGGCAGATCCGATGGCCCCCGTAAAGACGAATGCAACCGGAAGGCGGGCGGAGAAGGGTTGGTTCTTCTGCGTCATGGTCCGCCAACAGCCGACGGCAACTACGGCAGTTGCCGCGGCGAATGCAGAGAGGTACAGGAAGTTGTAGGAGATCAGTGCCCAGGCCTGGCCGCGGGCAAGGGCGGCGTCGATGTCGACCCGGTCGTAGATGGTGCCGTCGGCATGGACGGGGATGAACCACACCAGCACGGCCTCGCCCAGGGCGATGATCCCGGCGAAGAGGTAGATGAACCGGGTTGCACGTCGTGAAAGCGGAGTCGCGCGGAACGTGAGGATGAGCAGCGCCACGGATACCTGGGCGGTCAGGATGGCAAGGCGCTTGAGGAGGTCGACGGCAGGTCCGTCTAAGGGCGGCTCCACGCCACGGCAGACCGTGGCCACGAAGAGGGCGGCACAGGTGACCCTGAGAAGGTTAACCCGGCGTCGGCGTCCTTGATACAGGGCAGAGACGATGATGATCAGGCCCATGGTGATACCGACAATGATGATCTCAGTCATCAGATCTCACCGTCCTCGTTTGATCCGGACAGGAAGGCGAGGACCTCGCTGCGTTCTTCCGATGCCCGCCGCTTCCGGTGCAGAGCATCCATCAGCCGCATGCCGGTGGTCTCGGCGCGCTTCTCCACCGGATCGTCGAACATGCTGCGCAGATGGGTGCAGTCGGTGTCGGCCCGGACGTCGCCGTGCAGGATATGGGCGAACTCGTGGAGGATTGTCTGCTCAATGTTGAGGGGCGGGAGCTCAGGGTCGTAGAAGACGTGGGCCACTCGTCCGATCACAGTAGTGAGGCCGCTGACCTCATGATGGCGCATCTCATCCGGGATGGGCCGTATCACGATCTCGAGTCCGCAAGCTGAGGCGATGGCTTTCCCGAGTGCTTCGAGGCTCAACTCGTTCGGCCAGTCGAAGAGGTCGAGCTGAGCGGGCTTCGGGGTGCAGCTGGTGGGACCGATCTTGGCAGCGCCTTTGCGCATCAGTCGGGCGAACAGGGGGTGACGGGGCTGGCCGTTCCGAGGCGTATCGGCGGTCGCAGCGGATGGAATGAAGGCAGGCATCAGCGTTCCTCTAAATAGCGAGAAGAGCGGACACCGCCTGTCGTTTGTCAACGAAGGGGTACAAGTCCAGTAAAGTTCCGTGTCACAACTTTACAACCTGGGAGGGTAAGAAAAAAATGAGCGACATGGGGAGAACTGCCCTGGTGATCGGTGCAACCCGTGGGATCGGGGCGGCCACGGCTCGAGCCCTGCTCTCCGCCGGCTACCGGACGGCGGGTACGCATCGTACCGGGGGGACCGTGCCCGAGGGGGTGCTCCCCCTCGAGATGGATGTGCGTGACGGTAATTCGATCGCAGCTGGCGTCAAGGCGGCTGCCGCCGACCTGGGTGGTCTGGATGTGCTCGTCGTCGCAGCAGGGATCACCCGCGACAAGCTGCTCATGCGGATGAGCGAGGAGGACCTGAGCGAGGTCATGCAGGTCAATGCGATCGGGCCGATGCTGGCCTGCAAGGCGGCCCTGGGGCCGATGCTGCGGCAGCGCGGCGGATCGATCGTGCTGGTTTCATCCATGTCCGTGAAGTACGGCGTTGTCGGCCAGTGCAATTACACTGCCTCCAAGGGGGCATTGGAAGCGTTTGCACGATCGATGGCCAGGGAGTACGCAGCCCGGAACATCCGGGTGAACGTTGTTGCTCCCGGCGCAACTGATACGGACATGATGGCTGATGTTGCTGAGGAGGCACGGATGGCAATGCTGGAAGGAATCCCGCTGGGTCGGTTCGGGACGGCAGATGAAGTCGCTTCGGCGATCATTCACACCGCGGAGAATACCTACATGTCGGGGGCCACTGTGCAGGTCTCAGGCGGTATTTGATCATGCAGGTCCAGCTGGATGTAGGTTCCTGGGGCCTTTTCTGCGGAAGCGACGGCAAGCAGCTGGTTCTGGTGGACGATAAGCCCTGTGGTCCGGTCTCCGCTCGGAAGCCCACGCGTGCAATTCCCAGGCGTCTTCTACTTGATGAGAACCGCATCGCCCAGGTGATGCGCAGTGGCAATGTAATTTCCGAGACAGTCCCCCATGCGGACGAGCAGTGGGCAGTTGAGGTACGGCCCGTCTTCTCTCCACGTACCTCCACGGTGATCGGTGTCCTCGCCGGCGTGGCCAAAGCGGCTGATCCGCTTCCGGAACTACCGCTGGTCGGTGGCTGGGAATGGGAGATCGAGCGTGACGCCGACGGTCAACCAACACTGCGCCGGCGCACGTACTGGGACCGGAACCTGTTTCGTATCTATGACGTCGACACAAGCGTCGCCCAGCAGCGCAGTGGCTATTGGGAAGCCGGGGAATGGGCGAGCGAGCTCATCGACCAGTCCGACCGGATGCGCGTGAACAGCCTCATCCGCGACGGCATCCAGGACGGGCTGATGGGCGTAACGGGCAAGGTCCGGTGCCTGACCTACAACATCGTCACAGGTTACGGCACGGCTTCACAGGACCGTCGGCACATGCGCCTGGTCGGCGTGATTCCGCCGATCGAGCCCGATCACGACAAGATCTATCTGCAGGGCTTCAGTTACGAGGCCCCGGAGACTTTTCACGATATGGCCTTCGAGCAAGACGCCAATGCGGGGCGCGTGGACGACGTGCTTCGCGGAGTCATGGCCCTGGCCAAGGAACCGATGGCCGTCGTCGACTCTGCAACGCTGGATGTTCTTATGACGTCGCCATCGTGGCGTCGGGAAGACTTCGGGTATGTCGGCGGCCTTGGTGAATTTGCCATTGACGCTTCAGGTGAGTTGCACAGGTTCATCGCGGCTGCGGCGAGGGATACCGCTCGTTCTCAATCGATGGGTCTGGCGCTTCGCCGGGTCGACGGTTCCGTGCAGAATGTGCGCATCACCGCCACCGGAGTCAGGTCTGGGGCTGAAGGGCGGGATGCAGTCATCAGGCTCGACTTTTAGTCGAGTCCACCTGCCCCGCCGTTTCGCAACGGGTTTCGTGCACTGAACACCGCCACGGTACCGATGACGTCGACCTTCACTTGGTCGAAGCTTCGCCGCAGTGCAGCCTCAAGTCCTGCGGCGTCGTCTTCGCGGTTGTGAAAGATGCCCAGGCGGTTGTACAGGGCCATGAAGCCGCGGCCGATGAGGTTGTGGCTCACGCCACTGCCCAGGATGGTACTGCCGAACAGCACACCGTCAGCAGCGAGCCGCTCCCCTAGGTGTTTGAAAGCTACGCCCTTGTCCGCCCAGGAGCCGGGAACGCAGTGGAAGACGTAGTTCGCCGCGATGGAATCGAATTGGCCGAGAGCCTCGGGGATCGGTTCGAGGACGTTCGCGGTCACACCTCTGGTGCTTACGTGGGTGTGGGCGAGTCTGGACGCTGCGTGCTCCACGCTGTTTTCGTTGAGGTCCATGAGTGTGATCTCAGCAGATTCGGGGAGGTCGGCATTGGCGAGGTACCAACCAGTGCCGGGACCGACATCGAGATGGCGGGTGCCGATGCAACGGTTGTACTGGTCTAGCATGAGCTGGCTGGGGCATCGCCAGGCCAGCGAATTGGAGAACTTCACGACGAGCAGGTCGTAGAAGCCCAGCACCGGCTTGCTGTAGATACCTGCGCCGCGGCGCACTTCCTGGTCGTTCATGTGATCGGAGCCTATCGGTCGAGGTCGGCGAAGTGAGGGTGAGCAGGGTGGTTTCACGAAGGAGCAAGGACGGCTGTGCTGGGGTCCGTGTCCACTGGGTAGCTCTGAGATTGCATCCTAGTGGAAGTAGTTCCACTGGTGAAGTCGAGCCGGTGCGGCGTCAGCCGAAGACCAGCTCGCCGTAGCAAGCGGTCTGAAGGATGATGTCAAGGTCTTGGACGCAGCCGAATCCGAGCTGTTCGGACTCGATGGCGGCAGAGCAGCAGAGGTGGTACCCCTTCTGCTTGGCCTTTCGAAAGGCTTCCTTGATTTGGGCGGCCGACAGCTCGTAGTCCTTGGTCTTGGACTCGTCATCAGACTCTGGATCGTCAAGTGTGATGCTCACGTGCAAGCCGTCCTCTGTCAGCTTGCTCCCGTGGTACCAGGGAAGCGCGCCACCGAAGTAGAACTCTTCGACGTCCTGCAGGACTGAAGTTGCTGATTGGGTGAAGATACCGGTGTTGGTCATGTTTCCATTCCTTCGCGATTCCGTGCGATCAGGGCAAAATGACTTCGCGGGAGGCGAGGTCGGAGAGAACGGCCGGATCCGGGACCCGTGCATCGACGCTGTCCTCCTCACAGAGGGCATCGATCAAAGGGTGGCCTTCCAGCGCGCTGCGGGCTTCTGTGGGAGATGCGAAGACGACAGCTGTGCGGGGATGGAACTCCCGGTCGATGAGCACGTAGCCTAGTTCGCCGGGCTCGCGGCGCTGCATGCGCAGCAGGTCGAGATGCAACCGTGCCTGCGCTTCGACGGCGGCGACGTCGATACCAAGATCTGCTGAGAGTCGGTCGTCCACAGTCCTGGGCTTGTCGGACTCCGGGGTCTGCCTCGCGCGTTCAGTGTTGTCGTTGATCATGCTCATCCCCTCTCGTAGGTCTTGTGGAAGCCGACGACTTTGCTGGTGATTTTCCATGCAGCGACGATCCAGGATGATGCGGTCACGGTTCTACCTCTGGTCCGCGATCTAGTCGAGGGGGTTCCTGTCCTCCACGGTCATCTGATCGATCGCAGCCAACCGTCTGGCGATGGTTTGTTCGAAGCCATTGCCGGTAGGACGGTAATACTGTGTGCCGCGGACGGCATCGGGTAGGTATTGCTGCAAGACAACTCCGTGTTCGAAGTCGTGAGGGTAGAAGTAGCCTTCTCCGTGCCCGAGGCCCTTCGCGCCCGGGTAGTGCGCGTCGCGCAGGTGCACTGGCACGCTCCCGGTCCGGCCGCGCCGGACGTCTTCCAGCGCTTGGTCGATGCCGCGGATGACGGCCGGCGACTTGGGGGCCGTGGCGATTGCGACCGTTGCCTGAGCGAGGTTGAGCCGCGCCTCGGGCATACCGATCAGCTGGACGGCCTGGGCGGCGGCCACTGCGATGCCCAGCACCGAGGGGTCGGCCATGCCGACGTCCTCGGAGGCGTGCACCACCAAGCGCCGTGCGATGAACCTCGGGTCCTCCCCCGCCTCGATCATCCGGGCCAGCCAGTGCAGGGCCGCATCCGGGTCGCTGCCTCTCATGCTCTTGATGAATGCGCTGACGACGTCGTAGTGCTGGTCGCCATCGCGGTCGTAACGCTGCAGCGCAGCGCCGGTGACCTGCTCCAGCACCTCGCGGTCGACGACGCTCTTGCCTGCGGCCTGCGCAGTTGCGACAGCGGTCTCCAGCCGGTTCAGCGCCTGGCGGACGTCGCCGCTGGACAGCCCTGCAATGATCTGCAGCGCGGGGTCGGCGAACCCGATCCCGGTGGCTGAGAGGACCGGGTCCTCCTCTAGGGCACGCGAGAGCAGGTTCACGACCTCGCCGTCCTCCACAGGGCGTAGGACCAGCAGGATTGAGCGCGAGACCAGTGCCGAGTTGACCGAGAAGCTCGGGTTCTCGGTGGTCGCGCCGATGAGCGAGATGACCCCGGCCTCCACGGCGGGCAGGAGGACGTCCTGCTGCGCCTTGGAGAAGCGGTGGATCTCGTCAATGAACACGAACGTCTGGAGGTCGTCGTCGAGGGCCTTCTGGGCTCCGGCGAGCGTTTTGCGGACATCGGCTACGCCGGCGCTGGTCGCAGAGAGCTCGACGAAGCGGCGGCTGGTCTGGCGGGCGATCACCGAGGCGATGGTGGTCTTGCCGACGCCGGGCGGACCCCAGAGCAGGACCGAGGTCGCACCCTCGCCCTGGGCGAGCAGCTCGAGCGGCGAGCCGGGAAAGACCAGGTGCTCCTGGCCCACGATCTGGTCGAGGGAGGTGGGCCGCATGCGGGCGGCCAGGGGTTGGATGGCACTCATGGTCTACTCCTTGTTTGGTTCGAGGCGGGCGATCTCGGCCTCGACCCGGGCTTCTTCGCTCTGTGCCGCGGCGGTGCGCGCCCTGGCCTCGGCGAGCCGGGCACGCGCCTCGCGCAGCGCCTGCGCGTCCGACATGGCCTCGACGGCGTGGATCGCTTTGAGCACCGGTGCGGCTGCGTACGAGGGCACCCGGACGCCGATCTGCAAGTAGAAGTCGTCACCGTCAGATGCGTGACCGACGCTGGGCGGCCGGCCGAACGCTGTCGTGCACTCCTCGTTCTTGCGCGTGTGGATCCGGCCGGCGAAGACCTGGGCGGCGGTCACGCTGCAGTCCGCGACGGCGGCGTGGATGGCCCGGAGCACCGGCTCGACGAGCTGGGTGTCGGTGCGCTGCTGTGGATTGACGGTCGGCAGGAGTCCGGGGTCGAGGTGGCTGTCTTCGATGCGGGGGTGCATGATTGCTCCTTTTGCGGCGGGGGTGGCCATCAGCTCTCGATGCGCGTGAACGGGCCGGAGTTGTGGACGAACAAGGCGATGATCGGCGCGTACCGGGCGTCGCGGTGTACGCCGCCGGCGTCGGTCCAGCCGCCTTGGGCGTCGAGCGTCCAGCGGTCGCCCGTTGTGTCGAGGTACTCTCCCGGCTCGGCCGGGAGCCGATGCTGTTTCACCATCCGGCGGAGCTTGCGGTCAATGGCGGCGCGTTTCCTGGCCGGCATGGGCGCGCCTGTAGTCCGTTCAGGGGGATAGGCGTCCCCGGGCAGCATGTTCTGCTGCCTGAAGCGGCGCGGGAACAGTGGCATGGCGGTCCTTTCAATTGACGGTGCTGCGCTCAGGCGGAGACGGCGTCCTCCCGCTCCTTGTGCCGGGCGAGCACCCGGTAGACGGTGCGGTCGGTGACCTCGGCCATGTCGGCGATGGTCCGGGGGTCGATCCCTCTGCCGGCCATCGCGACGATGAGGGTGTCGCGTTCCTGCTTTTGCGCCTGGGCGGCGCTACGGTGTGCCACCGGTGAAGTCTTGATAAGGCGGTCGCGTTCGGCGGTGCTGAGTCCGCCCCAGATGCCGAAGCGCTCGTCGGCGCTCAACGCGTAATCCAGGCACTGTGCGCGCACCCCGCACTGGGCACAGACCTTCTTGGCGTCGGTGGTGTTGCCGCCCTTCTCCGGGAAAAACGCGTCGGGGTCTGTTTCTGCGCACAGGGCATCCCTGCGCCACTTCTCGTCGGGGTCCTCGCCGCTCATGACGGTGCGGCCGGGAGGCGGGTGTTCTGCTGTGCGTGCACCGTGGCTCCTCCTAGAAGTTGTCGTGCGTGTGTCGGTACTTCGTTCTCGGGGTGTGCGGGCACAGAGCCCCGGAGGATCCCATTCCTCCGGGGCTCTGTGCGCGAGGCTTCCGTCCTGTACTCCGGGGCGGCTGCGCCGCGCGCTGCTCCCGCTGTTCCTTTTAGTCACTGAAAAGGTGCGCGAAGTGTTCGTCGCTGAGGTCAATCTCGACACGCTGGCCCCCACGAGAGATCGTGAAGACGCAGCCCTCGTCAGCACTGGGCTGCCATGGTCCGCGCTGGAAGACCTCCCGCCAGACCTTGCTGGCGGCCTCAGCGGGCGATGCAGCATCCTGGTCGATCGTCCATCCGACGAGGTACTCCTCGCTGCCGGTGCCCTCAAACGGGTCGAGCTGATCCCGGGGGAAGACCTGGTCGAGCGCACGCTCGAAGTCTTCCCGGGTGGTGTCGCCGCCGGACACAGCTCCGCGGATGAGGTCGGCAAGGCTGTCGATGTGCAGGCTCATGGGGTTGCTCCCTGGGTTTTGGTTCGGGTGGGGTCTGCTGCGACCAGCGCGGCGATGAGCTCGAGGTCGTCTCCGCTGTCGGGGTCGATGAGGGTCCCGGCGGATCCGATGTCGGCCAGCGGCTGCTCGTGCGTCTTGCCTGCCGTGTCCCGGTAGACGAGCGTCACGCCGGACAGGTCCACGGCCGTGGTGCTTACCGGGGAGGACCCGGAGGCCTCGAACGCCGGCCGGATCGCCTCGATGAGCGCGATGAGGTGCTGTACCTCTGATTTCCGTTCGAGCAGCGCCTTGCGCTGGAGTGCGCGCTGCTCGAACCGGGCCAGGTGCGCGTCGCAGCAGGTGTCGGTCTTGTCGGGCTCGTCCTTGGGATAGGACAGCAGGTAGTGGTCCGTCTCGACGGATTTGTCGACGAGCGTGTCGAGCAGGATGTCGGCCTGCCGGGCGGTGATGCTGAGGCCGAGGCGCTGCTGCGCCGCTGCCATCAGGACGCCGCCTTCCGGTCCTCCGGGACGATGCCCTTGGTGCACAGCCGGACGAGGGCGGTGAGCATGTCCTGGCGGTGCCCGCCCCAGTGGACAGTGCGGCCGGAGGCCAGCTTGACGACGATCACGGGTGCCTGGGCGTATCCGAGGTCTTCGGTGATGTGGCGGTGGTTTTCATCGCCCTGCTCGATGTCGATTTTGGTGTACTGCATCGCGGGCTGCTGCCGATCGAACAGGCTCTTGGCCTTGTCGCAGTTGGGGCACTCCGCCGGCCCGTAGATGGTGATTTTCGGCGCGGTGTGGGCGGTCCGGGGCAGGTCGCCGATCGTGGTGGGGGTCATGGGACTTGGTTTCCTTCTCTCCCCTGCTGGGGTCGTTGTGGTGTGGAGGCCCTGGCTCTCAGACGTCGGGCTCCAGGTCGAACAGCCCGGGCTGGGCCACACGCTCGCGCAGCTGCCGGGCGGGTTCCTCGCCGAGGCGCTCGACGGCCTTGTCCAGGTCGCGGTAGGCCTCGGACTCGCCGAGTCCACCCATGGCCTCGATCTGGAAGTACAGCTCGGCGAGCTCCCGCTCGCTCAGGCGGTGGCCGAGCACTTCGGGGGCAGCGAGGTCGGTGTACGAGGCGCTGTAGCCCAGCTCCCAGTCGGACTCGGTCTGCTGCTCGGCTGTAAAGGCCACGAGGATGCCGTGGTCGGGCACGAGCGCGCCGACGAGCAGGTCCGCCAGCTGGTCCGGTGTCGGGCTCCACGGCTGCGCCTGCTGGAGGACTGCGCGGACCTTGGTCCGCAGCACTGAGTCGGCGTACAGCCCGGGCTTCCCGCACGGGCACCCGCCGCGAGGGGGCCGCGATCGATGGGCACCCAGAGCCCGTGGTCGTGCTCGAGGTGTTGGTCGGCGTCGTGCCGGGCGATGGCTGCTGGTGTCGACATGACCGTGCTGTGCTGCCAGCTGCACCCGGTGCACGCCATGCCGTCTGCGCGCTGCTGGCCGTAGACGTAGACCTCGTGCTTGCCGGGGTGCTTGGCGCGCTTGCCGTCCGGCGTCGCGTCGACCCACCAGTCGGGCAGGGGCGCGTTCACGGCTTCACGTCCTTGGCTGTGCTGTGCATCTCGGCGAGATGGGCGATGGTGCGCCGGCGGAGCCCGTCGTAAAGCGCCCAGAAGGCGTCGTCGCGCGCGGCGAGCTCGTGTATCCAGCTGTTGATCTGTCCGTCCGGGAGCGCTGCGATCTCCGCCGCCTGCTCCGGATCGAGGCCGTGGGCCTCCGGGGCCTCCCGCAGCTCGGCGCGCAGTGACTCTGCGTCGAGCGCGATTCCGGTTGCGGGCCCTCGGTTGTTGTCGGTCATGGGTGGTCTCCTCGGTGTCGCTGCTGGTCGCGGATCGCCTGTCGCTCCCGCTCGCGGCGGGTGCCCTTGCGGGGCTTGGGGGTGTGCCGCTGCGTCGCACTGGACTTGCGGAGTTCCCGCATCCAGTGCGCCTGTTCGGGATTCGCCGACGGCCGGAAGCCCTCGGTGGAGTAGTGCTGCCTGCGCTTTCGGCTCATGGGTTCTTCTCCTCCGCCACGCGGGCGATGTGGCGGGCGCAGCCAGCCGCCCACGTGCGGGCATCGGCGGTCTGCGCGGCGGCCACCGCCTTCGCGGCGCGGTCGGCATCGATGGGCAGCCGATGCCGGATGAGCAGCGCCAGGGTGACGTCGAGCATCACGGTGCGCTCGTGGTCGCTCAGCTCCGTCTGCTCGGAGTGCTCGTGCACCCCACGGCGTTCGTGCAGGGCACGGTCCGCCCGCGAATCGAGCAGGGTCTGCTCGATCTCAGGGACGAGCTCCTCTGCGGTGGTCGTGGTGGTCTGGGGCGTCATGCGGTTCTTTCCGCCGGGCCGCTTGGCCCGGGATCGAGGAGCCCCGTCGCGCCGCCGTCCCACAGGGACCCGGCCGCGGCGAGGCTGCGGTCGTGTGGTCTGGGTCAGTCCTTCGAGCCGTCGCGGAACTGGAGGTACTCCCGCAGGGTCGGCGCGTCCGCGCCGGGAAGCGAGATCCGGTCGAGGGCTCCGTACAGGTCCTCGTCTCCGATCAGCTCGCCCTCGTGGGCGACGACGGCTTGCGCCAGGCGGACCAGCAGGACCTTCATCTCCTCGGCGCGCTCCTCGTCGGCGGTCCGCAGGCGCTTGATGTCGATGAGGCGCTTCTCGCAGAGGCTCTTGAGGTAGAGCGCGCCCTTGCGCCACTCGAGGAACTCGATCAGCTGTGTGCTGTGATCCAGCGGGGACAGCCGCCAGATCTCGGCGTCGTCCTGGCGGAATGAGAGCTGCTGGTCGATGCTTGAGGCGGTGGTCTTCAGCCAGTGCTCGGTTTGGTTGAGGCCGGCCGGCGTGGTGGTGACCTCGGCCCAGACTGCGTCATCGCGCAGGCAGCTGCGCATCACGGCGTCGAGCGGGTCCTGCAGGCGTGGAGGTGCGGGGCAGGCGGTGGTCGTCATGGTCATGGCGGATGTCCTCGTCGGTCGTGTCGTTGATGGTCTGCGGAGCGTCGGCCCCGACAGCGCGCCCGTGGCGCTGGTTGTGGAATTAGGTCTCAGTTCCTGGTGCCGAAGCGCAGGTCGGGCCAGATGGGCTCGACCGAGACGCCCAGCAGCTGGATACGGGGGTCGCGGTCCTTGGCGCGTTTCCAGGCGCGGCGAACGGCTGCGGCCTTGTT
>Ga0307412_10001399_pt1 | contig 13400 bp, 11 predicted proteins | sample DK1Cmetagenome_3_FD_203823 | JGI IMG/M metagenome (GOLD analysis project Ga0307412, IMG submission 203823) | Maize rhizosphere microbial communities from greenhouse at UC Davis, California, United States - DK15-C-1 | ecosystem: Host-associated > Plants > Roots > Rhizosphere > Soil | place: USA...
GATTGGGCAGACCGGCAAGGAGCCGCCGATCACGTGGAGCCGGCCGATGCTGCTCGTGACACTCTCCTACGGGCTGTTCGGTTTCGGCTATGTCATCACCGCCACCTTCCTCGTCACCATCGCCCGCATGGCGGCATCAGGTGCCGTGGTCGAGTTCCTCTGCTGGTTGATCGCCGGACTGACGTCTGCCGTCGCGCTGTTTGCGTGGAAGCCTTTCGTGCGGCCGCTTGGGCTCGGCTGGATCTATGTGGCGGCCCTTCTGGTCGAAGCGCTCGGCGTGCTCGCGACCGTCATGCTGCCGCCATCGGTGGCGCCGCTGATCGGCGGGGCGCTATTCGGCGCGACCTTCCTTGCCATTACCGCCTACGGTCTGCAGATCGGCCGCAAGCTGGTACCATCAAGCCCGCGCCGGGCTTTCGCGATGATGACGGCGGCCTTCGGCTTCGGCCAGATCGTCGGTCCGATCGTCGCCGGCGCGCTTGCCGAGCGCACGGGAAGCTTCGTCGCGCCCACCTATGTGGCGGCAGTCGCGCTCGTCGTCTGCGCCGTCATGGTCATGCCTGTGATCAAGAAGCTCTCCTAAGCGGTTACAATTGCGTAACAATGGCGTCAGGCCATTGCCGCTTTCCGCGAACTGCCTTAATTTCCGGCGCAATCGCTCGTATAGAGCTTGCGAAGACACTCGTTCAGGAAAGCAATCCCACCCGTGTTTCTATCCTACTTCCCGAAGCCGAAACTCTTCTTCACATCGGCCGTCGTCTGGGCGCTCATCGGCGTTCTCCTTTGGTATTTCGGAGGCTCGAGCCTCGGCGCCGCGATCGGCCTGCCGCCGCTGGCTGCCGGGCAGGATGCGCCGATCGGCGTGTCTGTGTTCTGGTCGACGCCGTTCCTGTGGTTCTACATCTACTACGTCGTCTTCGTCGCCATCTTCGCCGGCTTCTGGTTCACCTACAGCCCGCATCGCTGGCAGATGTGGTCGGTGCTCGGCTCGGCGCTGATCATCTTCAACACCTATTTCTCGGTGCAGGTCAGCGTCGCCATCAATGCCTGGTACGGTCCGTTCTACGACCTGATCCAGCAGGCGCTGGCAAAGACGGCGCCGGTCACCGCCTCGCAGCTTTATCTCGGCATGCTCGGCTTTGCCGGCATCGCCTTCGTGGCGATCACCGTCGGCGTGCTCAACCTGTTCTTCGTCAGCCACTGGATCTTCCGCTGGCGGACCGCGATGAACGAATACTACATGGCCCACTGGCCGAAGCTGCGCCATATCGAAGGCGCCTCGCAGCGTGTGCAGGAAGATACGATGCGCTTCTCGTCGACGGTCGAAAGCCTCGGCGTCAGCCTGGTGAGCTCTGTCATGACGCTGATCGCCTTCCTGCCGGTTCTTTTCAAGATCGGCGCCAGCATCACCGAACTGCCGCTGATCGGCGACGTGCCGCATGCGCTCGTCTGGGCGGCGATCTTCTGGTCGGTGTTCGGCACGGTGTTCCTCGGCCTCGTCGGCATCAAGCTACCCGGCCTCGAATTCCGCAACCAGCGCGTCGAGGCCTCCTACCGCAAGGAACTCGTCTACGGCGAAGACCACGCCGACCGCGCCACGCCGCCGACGGTGGCCGAGCTCTTCGCCAATGTGCGCCGCAACTATTTCCGGCTCTATTTCCACTACATGTACTTCAACGTCGCCCGCATCTTCTACCTGCAGGCCGACAACCTGTTCAGCCTGATCGTGCTGGTCCCGTCGATCGTCGCCGGCAAGCTGACGCTTGGCCTGCTCACGCAGATCAACAACGTCTTCGACCAGGTGCGCGGCTCGTTCCAGTACCTCGTCAATTCGTGGACGACGATCGTCGAGCTGCTCTCCATCTACAAGCGCCTGCGCACCTTCGAATCCGCCATCGACGGCGAGCCGCTGCCGGATATCGATCAGCGCTATCTGGAGCGCGAGCAGGGGGTTATTCACGCCGACGGCTAGTTCGCGGGCGGAATGGATTTTGGGAGACGCCGCGTGTCTTGGATGCGCGGCGTTTTTTGTTTGTGTGGGGTAAAAGACCCTCTCTGCCTGCCGGCATCTCCCCCACAAGGGGGGAGAACGCTGGGGGCGACCGCTCGCTCTACGTTTGCTGTCTGGGCGAGTGATAGCCGCGAGTCTTCTCCCCCCTTGTGGGGGAGATGGCCGGCAGGCCAGAGAGGGCATGACCCGGCAAAGCGCCAAACTTATCCCACCCACCACGCACACCAAAACCGCGCGCGAAGCAAAACCTCGCGACGGTCGGCGTCATAAGACGGGAAGGGCAGGCGGGTTGTTGTCGGTGGTACTGGTTGTCAGGCTTTCCGCCTGCCCGATCACCTCGGTTTCCGGTTCGCCCGACCCGACAGGAGCGTCTCTCGGATCGGTCTTGCCGGTGGATCATCGGCCCTGACGGCGTCATATCCTCTTGGCAACCATCACCACACGCCGGATTTCGAGCGGCTGAGCATCCGGTTCGCGACCCGGCTCCCAGTGCGGTGACGAGGGGAGTATGTGCGGGGTGGTGTGGGGTGGGGATGAGAAAAGTGGGGTGACGGGGTTAGGGTGTTGAGCGGGTTGAGGGATTTGTTTTGTGGGGTGGGTGATTGTGCCCGGGAGGTGGGGTGGTGGTATGGGGGGCTGATGTTGTGCCTCGAATGCCCTCTCTGGCCTGCCGGCCATCTCCCCCACAAGGGGGGAGAAGACTCGAGGCTATCGCTCGCCCGGACAGCAAAAGTGGAGCGAGCGGCTGCCCCCAGCGTTCTCCCCCCTTGTGGGGGAGATGCCGGCAGGCAGAGAGGGCGTTACACGGTAAAGCGCTGACCTAGACCCTCACAACCCCGAAGCCGGCGTCCCCTGCAGCTTGCCGCGTGCCTTGATCACCGGGATCGCCTCCGAATAGCTCACACAGGCCACATCCTCCCGATGGCAGACATCGCTCACCAGACGGTCGAGCGCTCGCCAATAGGCGCCGCCGTTCATCTCGACGAAGTGGAAGCCGAGCTGCAGCGGAATGCGGTCGCCTGCGTATTGCTTGTCGAAGGCGCTTTTGAACGCTCTGTAGGCGCGGTCTTCGAATTCCTTGCTGTCGGCCTTGTCTTCCTCGCCCTTGGAGTGGCGGACGAAGAGGTTGTAGTCCATGCCGACGATCGGGCGGTCGCGCGGGCCCTCGGGGATCAAGGGAAGGCCGAAGCGGATGATGCCGCCTTCCTCGACTGGCATGGCCGGACCCTTGGTGACGAGGCTGGCGTCATAGGTGAAGCCGGCCTTCTTTTCGGCGGCGATCATGTCCGAGCCAGCGGTCGCCGACAGATAAGGGGCGCGAAAACCGTGGATGCCGTGGTCGACAAGGTCCTGCCAGCCCTTCGGCTCTTCCAGATTGACGCCCTTCCAGGCGTTCTTCAGCGTCCGGTAAAAGGTGGCATATTCGTCCGACCAGTCGGCCTCGCTCCACTGGCGGCCGTCGAAATGGCCGCAGGCGTGGCTGGAGATGTCGTGGCCCTCGAGATGGGCGTGCCAGATGTTGCCGAGGCGCTCGCGGATCTCGTCGTCGCTTTGGGCGAAGCCGATGTTGGAGCGGCCGGGCTTCTGGTGCGGCGCCTGGTAGGCCTTCTTCATCTCCTTGTTCATCAGGAAGGTGCAGGAGAGGAAATAGGTGAAATGCGCGCCGTTCTTCGCCGCCATCTCGCGGCTCTTTTGCCACAGCGCGTTGTCGTGGGCGCCGTCGAAGGAGATCATCACCAGCTGCTTCGGCTTTGCCGCCGGGTTGGCGTTTGTGGCGCCGTCGGCTGTCTGGGCGAGCGCCGGGGTAATGGACGGCGCCAGCAGCGAGAGCGCGAGCGAAAGGGAAAGACAGGAACGAGAGATAAAACCAGACATCAAAGTAGACATGGGCACCGCGACAATTTGTTTCGGGCTTTTCTGTTACAGAATTGAGGCGAAGCTGCGGTGCCGCTGGCATTTTCCTGCACACGACGATAAGCCTGTCTCATAGTCAAAACAGGAATTTAGCGATGCAGCTTCTCATCTTGAGCCTCATCCTCTTTATCGGCCTTCACCTGATCCGCGTCATCGTTCCGGATTTCCGCCGGTCGATGATCGACAAGCTCGGCAAGCCTTTATGGGGCGCCGTCCACGGCATCCTCAGCATCGTGACGTTGCTGTTCCTCGCCTACGCCTTCGATCAGGCGCGCGGCATGTATGGCACGCTCTACAATCCGCCGATCTGGATGGCGCACATCACGCTGACCCTGATGCTGATCGCGATGATCTGTCTGGTGGCGGGCTTCCTGCCCGCCGGGCATATCCGCGCCAAGCTGAAGTTTCCGCTTCTGGTGGCGATCAAGATCTGGGCGCTCTCGCATCTTCTCGCCAATGGCGAGCCGGAGGCGATCGTGCTGTTCGTGGCGTTTCTTGCCTGGGCGGTGCTGCTCAGGATCTCGATGAAGCAGCGGCTGCGCAATGGGGAAATCACGCTGCCGGTGTTCGTCTCCGCCAAGTATGATCTCTACGCTGTCATCATCGGCGCGGTGCTCTGGGCGGTCATCCTGTTCAAGCTGCACGAACTGGTGATCGGCGTTTCTCCGCTTGTGATGTAACGATTCTTTCACATCCCCCTTACAACGGATGCAAAATGGGGTAGAAGGCCCGACAATGTGCGTGCAACCCGCATGATTTTGCATATCCGCTGCCGGAGACGAGAATGGCATTCAACGACGATAGCTTCATTCGTGAGGTCAATGAGGAACTGCGTTCGGACCAGATGAAGGGTGCGTGGCAGCGTTTCGGCCGCTACCTCATCGTGCTGGCCGTCCTCATCGTTCTCGGCACGGTCGGCTACAAGGTGTTCCAGTATTGGGATAACAACCAGTCGTCGGGCACCGGCGACCAGTTCATCGCCGCCATGAAGCTTGCCGACGAGAACAAGAGCGACGAGGCGCTGACGGCACTCGAGAAGCTCGAGAAGGAAGGTCACGGCGACTATCCGATCCTGGCCCGTCTGCGCGCCGCCTCCGTGCTTGCCCAGAAGGGTGACGCCACGGGCGCCATCGCCGCCTTCGACGTGATCGGCAAGGACGCCAAGGCGCCGGCGCCGATCCGCGATGCCGCCAAGATGCGCGCTGCATGGCTCCTGATCGAAAACGGCACCTACGAGCAGGTCTCGGCCCAGGTCGAGGAAATGGCTGTTCCGACCAATGCATTCCGCCACTCCGCTCGCGAAGCGCTCGGCCTTGCCGCCTACAAGGCCGGCAATATGGCTCAGGCCCGCCAGTGGTACCAGGCGATCGCCGACGATGCGCAGTCACCGCGCAATGTTGCCAATCGCGCCCAGATGATGCTTGATAACATCACCGCATCCGGCAAGGCGCCCGCCGCACAGGGCTGAGTTTAGGGTATTTCAATGAGCTTTACGGTCGCGATCGTCGGTCGCCCGAATGTCGGCAAGTCGACGCTTTTCAACCGGCTGGTCGGAAAGAAGCTGGCGCTTGTCGACGACACGCCCGGCGTCACCCGCGACCGCCGCCCCGGCGACGCGCGCCTGATGGGGCTGACCTTCACCATCATCGATACCGCCGGTCTGGAAAAGGCCGAGGCCGAGAGCCTGCAGGGCCGCATGCGCGCCCAGACGGAAGCGGCGATCGACGAGGCCGACATCTCGCTCTTCGTGGTCGACGCCAAGTTCGGCCTGACGCCGGTCGACAAGGAACTGGCCGAGATGCTGCGCCGTCGCGGCAAGCCTGTCGTGCTCGTCGCCAACAAGTCGGAAGCCAAGGGCTCTGACGGCGGCTTCTACGATGCCTATACGCTCGGCCTCGGCGAGCCGGTGCCGATCTCTGCCGAACACGGGCAGGGCATGCTCGACCTGCGCGACGCGATCGTCGAAGCGGTCGGCGAGGATCGCGCCTATCCGCCGAAGGAAGATATCGCCGAGACCAACGTCAACCTTCCCCACGAGATGGAAGAGGACGAGGATTACGAGCCCGAATACGACGACACCAAGCCGCTGCGCGTGGCGATCATCGGCCGCCCGAATGCCGGCAAGTCGACGCTGATCAACCGCTTCCTCGGCGAGGACCGCTTGCTCACCGGCCCCGAGGCCGGCATTACCCGCGACAGCATTTCCGTCGAGTGGGACTGGAACGGCCGCACCATCAAGATGTTCGACACGGCGGGCATGCGCCGCAAAGCACGCGTCACCGAGAAGCTTGAGAAACTGTCGGTCGCCGATTCCTTGCGCTCCATCCGCTTCGCCGAAACCGTGGTCATCGTCTTCGACGCGACCATTCCCTTCGAGAAGCAGGACCTGCAGCTGGTCGACCTCGTGGTTCGCGAGGGACGCGCCGCCGTTCTCGCCTTCAACAAGTGGGACCTGATCGACGAGCCGCAGGCGCTTCTGGCGGACCTGCGTGAAAAGACCGAGCGGCTGTTGCCGCAGGCGCGCGGTATCCGCGCCGTGCCGATCTCCGGCCAGACCGGCCGCGGCCTCGACAAGCTGATGCAGTCGATCATCGATACGGACATGACGTGGAATCGCCGCATCTCGACCGCCAAGCTCAACCGCTGGCTGGATTCGATCACGACGCAGCATCCGCCGCCGGCCGTCTCCGGTCGCCGCCTGAAGCTGAAGTACATGACCCAGGTGAAGGCACGCCCGCCGGCTTTCATGATCTCGTGCACCCGCGCAGACGCGCTGCCGGAATCCTACACGCGCTATCTGGTCAACAGCCTGCGCACGGATTTCAACATGCCCGGCGTGCCGATCCGGATCATGTATCGCGAGAAGGACAATCCGTACGAATCCAAGAGCGGCGGACGCCGCAAGCCGCAGCCTGCCAAGTAGCAGCTTGGCCCAGTGACATGTCGGGTGCCGCCTGAAGCGCGGCGCCCGCATTCCGCTTCTTTAGCGATGAAGATGAGCTGTCTCAGCCGTCGAAGTAATAAATCGGCTCGCGCGTCAATTCGCCGTTGCCGACGTGGCCGTAGACGTCCTTTCCAAGAATCCAGAAGCTTATCGCCTGGGTCTCCATGGAAAAGATGTAGTCTCCGGATATCCAATGCTCGGCTTTACTTCCGGATAGCGAAAACAGGTGTTCGCCGGCCTGGTACATGACCGCCTTGTGCGACTTCGAATCATATAGATAACGTTCGTCAGCCATGTTGCGCCCTGATTCTACATGCAAAGAATCTCACGCTGACCTGCGTTTGTCTAATAATCCTGATTTAATATGTATGACTATTTTTGGTATAAAGGCCGTCGTGGCTGCCCGCCGGAAGGGCAATTCTTGAAAATTATGTGACAGGCTGTCGGATGCGGCTGCTGTCGGACGTCTTGATGGGGAGGGCATGGATCGCCTTTTATAGGGCATCCGCGCCGGATCGGTTCGCACAGGGAGGTGCACGATGATGAGCCATTCGCATCAGGGGTCCTATCGGTGGGTGATCGTGGCGGCCGGGGCGCTGATGACCTGCGTCGCGCTCGGGGCGATGTTTTCGCTGGCGATCTTCCAGGAGCCGATCGCGCTGGACACCGGCTGGTCGCATATCGGCATCGCCAGTGCGATGACGCTCAATTTCATCGTCATGGGGATCGGCGGCTTCGTCTGGGGCGCTGCAAGCGACCGGTTCGGGCCGCGCGCCGTGGTGCTGGTGGGCGCAGCATTGCTCGGGCTGGCGCTGGTGCTTTCCAGCCGGGCGGTGACGCTCCTGCAATTCCAGCTGACCTATGGCATCCTCGTCGGCATCGCCGCCAGCACCTTCTTCGCGCCGATGATCGCGGCGACCACCGCATGGTTCGACGAACATCGCGGCCTTGCCGTCTCGCTGGTCTCGGCCGGCATGGGCGTGGCGCCGATGACCATCTCGCCCTTCGCCCGCTTCCTGATTTCGGCCTATGACTGGCGCACCGCGATGCTGATCATCGGCATCGGCACCTGGGTGCTGCTGGTTCCGGCCGCACTGCTGGTGCGACGCGCGCCAGAGAGTGCCGAGGATGAGGCTGGCGCAGCGCCGGTTGGTGGCGCGACGGCCATGGGCTCAACGCCGGCGGAGCGCGGGAACGCGCGGCTCTCCGACGTGTTCCGGTCGCCGCAGTTCATCGTGCTCGGGCTCACCTTCTTCGCCTGCTGCGCGGCGCATTCGGGACCGATCTTCCATATGGTGAGCTACGCGACGATCTGCGGCGTGGCGCCGATGGCGGCCGTCAGCATCTACAGCGTCGAGGGACTGGCGGGGCTGGGCGGCCGGTTGATCTACGGTTCGCTTGCCGATCGCGTCGGCGTCAAGCCTGTGATCGTCGGCGGGCTGCTGATCCAGGCAATTGCGCTGATGGGTTATCTCTTCGTCAGCCGGCTCGGAGAATTCTACGCGCTGGCGATGATCTTCGGCAGCGCCTATGGCGGCGTCATGCCGCTCTATGCGGTGCTGGCGCGCGAATATTTCGGGCAGAAGATCATCGGCACCGTCTTTGGCGCCGCCACCATGCTCTCCAGCCTCGGCATGGCCTTCGGCCCGCTGATCGGCGGCTGGATCTTCGATCACTTCGCCAATTACTCCTGGCTGTTCATCGGCTCGGCGCTGGTGGGGCTGGGTGCTGCCGCGATCGCGCTGGCGTTTCCGCCGCTGCCGGGTGAGCGGGGGAGACAGGTGGTGGGGGCTGCGGAGTAGGGGGAGTTTGGCGAGGTGTGGCGCTTGGGGCTGATGGGTGTAGCGTGGCGATAGAGCCGCAAACCCATTCGTCCGTCATGCTCTGCTCTATCTCGCTTCTTGCTCCGGCCGCCAACCTCTCCACCCTCATCCCTGTGCTTGTCACAGGGATCCAGCCACGGCGCGTCCGCGCCGTGAATAACCTGCTGCGGTATTGCGTAGAAGAAGGGTCCCTTCGCCGCGCGGACGCGCGTCGGCTGGATCCCCGCCACGAGGGCGAGGATGAGGGAGTTTGAGGCAGGCGTCGCGCCTGACCAAGACCGATGCGTATGGGGTGGTCGTCGTGCCGAGGCCGCCGTATCCAGCGCAGTGAGCATCCCTAAGGCCTAAGGAAACACTTCACACCATCGTTGCCGCATCCCCATCGCCAAGGCGCTTGTTGCGCGGCAGGGACTTGGCGTATTGCCATGCCTTCTTCCACTTCGGGGTGATCACCCCGTTGGCGGCGCGGATGTTGGTGATGAACTGCAGCGTTGCCGCTTCCCAGGAATATTGGACGGCGAGTTCGCGGGCCTTTTGCCGCGAGGCGGAAAGCGCCGCGAGGCAGGCGATGCGCAGATCGTCGTCGAGCGCGCCGACATCGCTATCCTCGCCGATGATATCGAGCGGGCCGGTGACCGGATAGGCGGCGACGGGGACGCCCGAAGCGAGCGCCTCAAGGATGGTGTTGCCGAAGGTGTCGGTCAGCGACGGGAAGACGAAGACATCGGCCTGGGCATAGATCGCCGCCAGTTCCGGCCCGACCTTGAGGCCGGTGAAATGCACATCCGGATAGCGCTTCTCGAGCTCGGCGCGGGCCGGGCCATCGCCGACGACGACCTTGGAGCCGGGCAGATCAAGATCGAGAAAGGCCGGCAGGTTCTTTTCAAGCGCCACGCGGCCGACCGTCATGAAGATCGGGCGGGAGAGGCCGAAGGGCTTTTCCTCGAGCTCGGCGGGGTGGAACTGGTTGGCGTCGATGCCGCGGCTCCAGGGCATCAGGTTGCGGATGCCCTTTTCGGAGAGTTCGCGCGCCAAAGAGGGCGTCGCCACCATGCAGCCGGCGCCGGAATTGTGGAACCACTTGACGAAGGCGTAGAGCCAGCCCTTCGGAATGGGGAGCCGTGCGGCGACATATTCGGGAAAGCGGGTGTGATAGCTGGTGGAGAACGGCATGCGGTTCTTCAGGCACCAGCGCCGCGCCGTCAGCCCCAGCGGGCCTTCGGTCGCGATATGGACATAGGACGGCTTGTGCCTGGCGATTTCGCGGGCGACGCTGCGGTAGCGGGCGATCGACAGGCGAATTTCGGGATAGGTGGGGCAGGGAATGTTGCGGAACCCCTGCGGCGTCACCATCGCCACCTCGACGCCGATCTTGGCGAGCTCGCGGTTGGTGTTTTCGATCGAGCGGACGACGCCGTTGACCTGCGGATGCCAGGCATCCGTGACGATGACCAGCCGCTCCGGCTTGCCCATCGGCAAGGCGGTCGCGTTATCGCCATCGCTGGCATTTTGCAGGCGTTGCAACATGATCCGACTTCCATCCGCGCCATCGGCGCACCGCTCCGGGCGGGCGCCGGATAATCGATTCCCGCGCTCATATTCTCGCTGCTGTCGATGATGGAAATATTACAGGGTGGACGGTACAGCCTGATGCAACCGGGGTGGTGATCTTGGGTTGTGTGCGGTTTGTTGTTTGCAATCGGCAATGTGCTATCCCTAGCTGCAGTTAGGGGAACAATCCATGTTGAAACGATTGCGGGTGCTGGCGTTGCTGGCGGCCACGGCTTTGGCCGGCTGCGCCAGTGTGGATGCGACTGATATTCAGAAGTTTGGCGTGGCTACGGCGGCGGTCGCGCAGGCGGCGCGGGATGCCGGTACGCTCAACGACGACATGACGTACACGATCCGGCTCGAGGATCACGCAGGGCGATTTGCGAGGGGCGGACTGCGTTACGCATTTCCTCCTCCTCACAGGGATAGATCGCGCATCTCGACCGCTTGGGACGTTCAGGTTGCATACGCCAATGCACTTGTCGCATATGCCGATGCGCTGACCAAGGCGGCAGCCGGTGTCAGCGGTACCGACATCGGCACTGCGGTAGACAATCTGAAGAGCGCGGCCGCAAAGGCTGCTCCAACCGCTTTTGCGCATCCGGTGTCATCGCAGGTCGCGAACGCTTCGGTGATCATTGCAAAGCAGGCGATAAGTTGGGCCGCATGGCAGCAAATCCGCGCGGCAATGCAACGTGCACAGCCGGCAATCGTGCAAGGCAATGCCCTGCTTGCCACCGACTTCGGGAAAATGGGCCACGCCATCGACGAGCGCTACAAAGACTGGCTCATGATGAAGCAACGCGTACTTGACTCGATCCGGGCGAATGGGAGCGCTAGGGAGCGTTATGATGCGTACCGCGCATTCGCTTCAGAGCAACAAACCCTGGCCAAATCGCTGGCCCTTCTGACGTCGGTGCAGGGCGGTGACGAGCCTGGTTACGTCGCAGTTCTGAACAAGATGGCGGCTGCCCACAAGGCATTGGCGGAAGGGCAGCAAGATGCATCGACACTTGCCGAATTCCTTGCCGCCGCGCAGCAATTTCAAGCCCTTGCACAGATTTTCGCAGCTAACGGAGACACGTGATGACGACAAATCAGGATGCTTACGATCGGATACGGGCGGGAAAGGTTGCCGCCAATCTTGGCTATTCCCAGGCGCAGACGGTCTCTGACGCCAACAGGTTTCTCGATCTCTACTACGTCTATGACGACGAGCTCGACAAGCTGGTGGCAGACGAGCTCATGAAATCGTCGGGCCAATACAAGGTACTGACACAATCCTTGAAGGGCGCGAAGAAGGATCTGGAGGATATCATCGACAACATCCAGAAAATCGTGCAGACGACCGAGGCAGCACTCAAGATCGCGACGATCTTCAGCAAGATCATCGCAATCATCTGACCGCTCGACAGCTCCTCAAACCCCAAGCTTATCCTTCGCCACCAGCGCCCCATGCTCGCTCACAACCCGCGCCGCGACCTTGGCGGCGAAGCGGGCGGATGCGGAGGCGTCCCGGGTTTCGAGATAGTGGGCGATGAAGGCGCCGTTGAAGCTGTCGCCGGCGCTTGTCGTGTCGACGACCTGCTCGACCCGCTGCGAGGGCACGAAGGTCTCTTCGCCGTCGAAATCGAGCGTTATGCCGTCGGCGCCGTTCTTGACGACGACGTCGCGGACGCCGAGCGCGCGGTAGCGGTGGATGGTCGCCTCGATCGAGACGTCGCCGAAGTGCAGGGCCTCGTCCTCGAAGCTCGGCAGCACCATCGATGCGGCGCGCGCGCCTTCGCTGATGGTGGCGTGCATCTCGTCATAGCCCGACCACAGGCGCGGGCGGATGTTGGGGTCGAAGGCGACGAGCTTGCCGGAGGCCTTGGCGCGGCGTGCTTCGGAGAGCAGCGTGTCGGCGTCGTCGCGCGAGAGGATCGCGAGCGTGATGCCGGAGAAATAGACGACGTCGGCGCCTTCGATCGCCTGGCGCAGGAAATCGGCATCGGCGGCAAGCTGGCGGGCGGCGGAGTTGTCGCGCCAGTAGCTGAAGGATCGTTCGCCATCCTTCAGGCTGATCATGTAGAGGCCGGGTGCCTTGCCCTTGATGCGGCGAATGCTTTCCGTGCCGATGCCGGCTTCAGCGAAGAAGGCGACCATTTCGTCGGACATGGCGTCGTCGCCGAGCGCGGTGCAGTAATCGACCGACCAATCCTGATCAAGGCAGGCGCGGGCGTACCAGGCGGTGTTCAGCGTATCGCCGGCAAAGCCCTTGCGCAGCAGCCCGGCGCCGGCCTGCGACAGCTCCACCATGCACTCACCGATCGATAGAAAACGTCCGCCCACTGCCAGCCTCCCAGATGTTGCGTGTTCGCTGATACGCGCCGCGCGCCGCACTTACAAGCGCGGATTGGCCGGATATCGCGATGTGCGGCTCGCGGGGCTGGCCGGTGTCTTTGCAACTGGCGCGCAAAAAGACGTGAGCGCGGTTGTCTTTTACTTTCTGCGCTTTAGTCTCGGATGGACAGGAACAACGGTAGGGATCGGCGACAGATGGTGGTTCGGACGGGCGGGAATGCGGACTGGTGGCGGGGTGCTGTTGTCTATCAGGTCTATCCGAGATCGTTTCAGGATACGAATGGCGACGGGCTCGGCGATCTCAAGGGGATCACGAGGCGTCTGCCCTATATCGCCAGCCTCGGCGTCGACGCGATCTGGCTCTCGCCCTTCTTCAAGTCGCCGATGGCCGACATGGGCTACGACGTCTCCGATTATTGCGACGTCGACCCGATTTTCGGGACGATCGCCGATTTCGACGAGATGATGGTGGCCGCGCATGCGCTGGGGCTGAAGGTGATCATCGACCAGGTGATTTCGCATACCGCCGATGTCCACCCATGGTTCGTCGAAAGCCGCTCCAGCCGCACCAACGACAAGGCGGACTGGTATGTCTGGGCCGACCCGAAGCCGGATGGAACCGCACCCAACAACTGGCTGTCGATCTTCGGCGGGCCGGGCTGGGAATGGGACGGTGTGCGCCGGCAGTATTACCAGCACAATTTCCTCACCTCGCAGCCGGATCTGAACTTCCACAACGCGGATGTTCAGGACGCGCTTCTGAAGACGGTGAAATTCTGGCTCGACCGCGGCGTCGACGGCTTCCGGCTGGATA
>Ga0307412_10001401_pt1 | contig 13396 bp, 12 predicted proteins | sample DK1Cmetagenome_3_FD_203823 | JGI IMG/M metagenome (GOLD analysis project Ga0307412, IMG submission 203823) | Maize rhizosphere microbial communities from greenhouse at UC Davis, California, United States - DK15-C-1 | ecosystem: Host-associated > Plants > Roots > Rhizosphere > Soil | place: USA...
CGGGGAAAGGAGATCACGCCGCTCGCGGCGGCGTTGCCCTGCACCTTGATCCGGAGCTGCGCCGCGGCCTTCGATGCTCCCGCCTGGGCCCATGCCCCGTCCGGCGTGAGCGCGATCCCCGCCAGCGCGAGCGAGGCCGCGAGCCTCCGTACCGTCCACCGTGCCATCGTCGTGTCTCCCGCGTCGAATCCTCCTCCTCCTGGTCGCCTCCGCCCGGCGTCGGACGTTTGCAATTTCTAACATGAGGCCGTCAAACGTTCCCCGGAAGGGGGCGTTCGGACCGCCGGTCCGAGTGCCATACCGCCGCCCCGTACCGCCGACTAAGGTTGAACGGACTCACCCCACGGCCCGCCCGAACCCCACCCGGAGCTCCCGCTGTCCTCCCAGAGCGATCCGATCGGCGTCGCCGTCGTCGGCGCCGGCATCCTCGGCGCACGCCACGCCCGCGTCCTCCACGAGCGCGCCGAGTCGCGCCTCGTCGCCGTCGCCGACACCGACGACGGGCGCGCGCGCGAGGTCGCGACGCGTCACGACGCCCGCCCGTTCGCCGACTACGAGCAGATGCTCCGCGAGCTCGGCCCGGGCGGCTCCGGGGAGCTCGCCGCGGTCTCGGTGGCGACGCCCGACTTCCTGCACGTCGCGCCGGTACGCGCGGCGCTCGAGGCGGGGCTCGACGTCTTCGTCGAGAAGCCGCTCGCGATGACGCTCGACGAGGCGCGCGCGCTCGCCGACCTGGCGCGCGAGCGCGGGCGGGTGCTCGTCGTCAACTACAGCCAGCGCTGGCTCCCGGAGCACCGCCGAGTCGAGTCGCTCGTCCGCTCGGGCGCGCTCGGCCGCGTCGCCTTCGTCGAGTCGCACCGCTGGGACGCGGCGTGGGTCCCCGAGCGGATGATCACGTGGGCGAGCCGCACGACGCCGATCCAGTTCATGTCGAGCCACGACATCGACCTCGTCCTGCACTGGCTCGGCGACCGGGTCGAGACCGTGCACGCGGTGGCGCACCACGGCGCGCTCGGGGCGCGGGGGCTCAGCGGGGTGGTGGACGGCTACGCAGTGATCCTCCGCTTCCGCTCGGGCACGGTGGCGAGCTTCCACTCGTCGTGGGTCCTGCCGGACACGTTTCCGGCGGCGGCCGACGCGCACCTGGAGATGATCGGCGCGTCGGGCGCGCTCTGGTTGGAGGGGAACGCGCGCGAGATGAAGCTCTACACGGGCGACTGGAGCGAGCGCCTCACCTTCGGCGGGCCGGTCACGGCGACCGAGGTGAACGGGCGCCTCGAGGGCGCGTTCACCGAGTCGCTGCGCGCCTTCCTCGAGGCGTCGCGGGAGCGGGACCTCGAGACGCCGACCGCGGCGTCCAAGACGCTGCACGTCGTCGAGGTGCAGGAGGCGATCGTCCACGCCGCCGCCTCGGGCGGCACGGTGCGGCTCTACGAGCGGGGCGGGGGCGCATGATGATGCGAGCGGGGGACGTCGCGCTGGTGACGGGTGCGGGGCGGGGGATCGGGCGCGCCGTGGCGCTGGCGCTCGGCGGCGCGGGGGCGCGCGTCGCGCTCGTCTCGCGCACGGCGGGCGACGTCGAGAGCGCCGCGGCGGCGATCCGCGAGGCGGGAGGCGAGGCGGTCGCGCTCCGCTGCGACGTCGCCGACGCCGAGCAGGTGCGCGACGCGGTGGCGCGCGTGCACACCGCGCTGGGGCCGGTGGACCTCCTCGTCAACAACGCCGGCGTGGGAACCGTCGCGCCGTCCGAGGTGGCGGACTACGAGGTCGCCGAGTGGGACCGCATCGTCAACGTGAACCTGCGCGGCGCCTTCCTCTGCTGCCGCGCGGTCCTGCCGGCGATGCGCGAGCGGCGGCGCGGCACGGTGATCAACGTCGGCTCGATCAGCGGCCACCGCTCGGCGCCGCTCGTCTCGCCGTACGGCGTGAGCAAGTTCGGGCTCGTCGGGCTCACGGAGGCGCTGATCGCCGAGAACCACAGGCACGGCGTCCGCGTCTGCATGGTGAGCCCGGGCCCCACCGACAGCACGATCTGGGACAAGAAGCGCGTCCCCATCCCGGCCGAGGTGCGGGGGGCGATGATGCGTCCCGAGGAAGTGGCCGACGTCGTTATGTTCCTCGCGCGCCTCCCCGACAACGTGCGCATCGACGACGTCGTCGTGCTCCCGAACCAGTTCCCGCTCAAGCTGTGGGACTACCGAGTGGAGTGAGGCACGCGGGGCACGAGACGCATGGTGTACGGTTCGCGGTTCGCGGTTGGCGGGCGACGGTCCACGGTCACCATCTACAGTGAACCCGGAGCCGGGCACCGTTCACCGCAGTCGCCGAGAGCCGAGGGCCGCGCCATCACCCGCGCAGCGCCGGCACCGCGAACCAGTAGGACACCGCCCAGACGAGCGCGATCATCACGACGTCGAGGACGAGTCCGGCGCGGACCATCTCGGGGATCGTGATCCGGCCGGCGCCGAAGACGATGGCGTTCGGCGGCGTGCCGACGGGGAGCATGAAGCCGCAGCTCGCCGCGAGCGCGGTCGGCACGGTGAGGAGGAGCGGGTCGGCGCCGACGCCGACGGCGAGCGACGAGACGAGCGGCAGCAGGGCCGCGGCCGACGCCGTGTTGCTCGTCAGCTCTCCGGAGAAGACGACGACCGCGATGACGAGCAGCACGACGAGCGGCAGCGGCAAGGTGCCGAGCGCGCCGAGCGCGCCACCGATCCAGGCCGCGAGGCCGCTCCGCTGGATCGCCGCGGCGAGCGAGAGGCCGCCGCCGAACAGCACGAGCACTCCCCACGGCAGCCCCTCGGCCGTGCGCCAGTCGAGCGCAGCGCGCCCGCCGCCGATCGGGACGACGAACAGCAGCAGCGCGGCGGCAACCGCGATCCCGGCGTCCGAGACGCCCGGCACGAGCCGCTCGAGCAATGGCTGGAACACCCACGAGAGCGCGGTGAGCCCGGCGACCGCGCCGACGAGCAGCTCGCCGCGTGATGGCGGCCCGAGGGCGCGTCGCTGCGCCGCCACGCTCTCCGCCACGCCCGGCACCGCCGCCCGCCCGACGCGGAAGCTGACCCTCGTCAGCAGCAGCCAGGTGATCGGGACCGAGACGACGGCGAGCGGCACACCGATCAGCATCCAGCGGCCGAAGCCGATCCGCATGCCGTGGGCCTCGGCCATGAAGCCGGCCAGCAGCGCGTTGGGTGGCGTCCCGATGAGCGTGCCGAGACCGCCCAGGCTCGCGCCGTAGGCGAGCGAGAGGAGGAGCGGCACCTCGAACGCCGGCTCCGCCGCGCCGTCGCCGCGGCCGCGCGCCGTCACCAGCGCCACGACCGGCGCGGCGAGCGGGAGCAGCATGACGACCGTCGCCGTGTTGCTCACCCACATGCTGATCGCCGCCGCGGTCGTCAGGAAGCCGAGGACGAGGCGGTCCGGGCGGGTGCCGACGGCGGCGATGAGGGCGAGCGCGAGCCGGCGGTGGAGACCGGCGCGTTGCAGGGCGCCGGCGATGAGGAAGCCGCCGAGGAAGAGGAAGACGACCGGGTTCGCGTAGGGCGCCGCCGCGTCGCCGATCGCCGCGACGCCGAGCAGCGGGAAGAGGACGAGCGGAACGAGCGCCGTGGCGGCGATCGGGATCGCCTCCGTCACCCACCAGACGGCCATCAGCGCCGCGACGGCGGCGGTGCGCCAGGCCGGCCCGCTCATGCCGGCCGGCGGCGCGAGCAGCAGCATGACCGCGCCGGCGACCACGCCGAGCGCGAGGCCGACGCGGCGGACGCGGCCCCCCGACGGTCCGGGCGGGGCGGCGTCCTCCGGCGAGGCGTTCGACTGCTCGGGCGTCGGCTGTCGCATGCGCGCGGCGGCGTGCGTGGGCGTGGAGGCGGCGGCGAGCGGCAAAGCTAGGTGCGTCGCCGCGTCGCGGCCAGCCAGCGCCGGCGCTGTGGCGTCGCCGTCGTCGTCGCGGACGCGGTAGGGCGGGGGTAACTTCCGCCCGTGCCTCGACCTCTCCGCGACCGGCTCCACGACCTGCTCTTTCAGCACGACTCGCCCGCCGAGCGGTCGGTGGACGCCGGGCTGATCGTCGTCATCCTGCTCAGCGTCGCCGTCGTCATGCTCGACAGCGTGGCGTCCGTCGGCGCGCGGTACGGCCGGTTGCTGCGCGCCGCCGAGTGGTCGTTCACCGTGCTGTTCACGGTGGAGTACGTTCTGCGGCTCTGGACGTCCCGCCGGCCGCTGCGCTACGCGACGAGCTTCTACGGGCTCGTGGACCTCCTCGCGGTCCTCCCGTCGTACCTTGCCATCCTCTACCCGGCGGGGCGCTACTTCGTTGCCTTCCGCGTGCTGCGCGTGCTGCGCGTCTTCCGCATCCTCAAGCTCGCGCACTACGTGCAGGAGGCCGCCGTGCTGAGCGCCGCGATGCGCGCCAGCCGGCAGAAGATCACGGTGTTCGTGACGACGGTGCTGACGACGGTCGTCGTCGTCGGCTCGCTGATGTACCTCATCGAGGGCGCCGACGCCGGATTCACGAGCATCCCGACGAGCATCTACTGGGCGATCGTCACGCTGACGACGGTCGGCTACGGCGACATCGCGCCGCAGACGGCGCTCGGCAAGCTGCTCGCCTCGGCGCTGATGGTGCTCGGCTACGGCATCATCGCGGTCCCGACCGGGATCGTGACGTTGGAGCTGGACCGTGCCGCGCGCCGGCGCGACGACGCGCGCCTCTGCCCGGGGTGCGGCGTACAGGGGCACGAGCCCGACGCGCGCTACTGCCGCTACTGCGGGACCGAGCTCTGAGCCGGCCGGCATCCTGAAACGCCGGAGCCGGCGGCGGGCTCGATCGCTCGAGTCCACCACCGGCTCCGCTGCCCCCCTCAGGGCGAATTCGACGCGCGTTCGGCGCGACCTGCGTTGTTGCGACCTGGGTTGTTCGTGGTGTGCGCTACCTCGTGGTCCTGCCGGTGGCGATCACGTAGCCGGAGAAGTGCGGGATGTCCCAGCGCACCTTGTTGCCGGTGGCGATCGCGGTCGGGAATACCTCGCTGATGTTCGCCGAGCGGCGGCTGACGTCGAGGTCGGCGTCGCTCGGGAAGTACCCGGCCGCGAGGAGCTCATTGCCGCCGACGTCGTAGGTCGTGAACGAGAGGTCCTGAGTCGCGATGAGCGGCTTGAGGAACTTCATGCCGTGCGGGCCGAACTTGTAGGCGATCACGTCGCCGGCGACCGCGGTCACGGTGAACCGCACCGGCTTCTTGCCCGTGAAGGCGCCCGCGGGGACGCGGATCTGCAGGCCGGCCTCGGGGATGTTGATCGTGCCGCCGTTGCCGGTGATGTCGACGCTGTAGCTGACGTCGCGGAGCAGCGGCTGCGCGCGGGTGAGCAGGGGCACCGAGGCGGTCGCGTCCGTCGCGACGACGCGGGCCTCGCGGAGGGTCGGAGCGGCGGCGCCGGTCGCGCTCTCGCCGTTGCACGCCGCCGCGGCGAGGGCGAGGGCGACGGCCACCACCGGCGGGAGGGCGCGGCGCGGAGCGTTGCGCTTGATACGGGAAGGCATCGGAGTGGTCTCGTGGAGGAGGGCGGGTTTAGTAGGCTTCGACGACGGTACGGCCCGACACGATGTTGTAGCCGCTGAAGTGCTTGATGCGGCGGTAGAGCATCAGGTTCTTGTTGTCGGTGTACGTCTTGAGCTCGGGGTCGGCGAGCGACTCGTCCACGCACGTCGTGCCTCCCGACGCGCAGTAGAGGATCACGTAGTTCCCGCCGCTCTCCACCGCCGCGCGGTCGAACATCGCCAGCGTCACCGGCCGCGAGTCGTCCGGCGTGAAGCGCAGATCCGGGGAGAAGCGCACGTAGGGGTGCCCGGCCGCGTCGACGCCGGAGAGCGCCGTGATCGTGAGGTCGCTGCGGATCGGGTGGCAGGATGTCTCCCAGAGCGTCGGCCCGTAGCCCGACGTCGCCGGGTCGCAGATCGCGTTGGCGGCGACGTCGAGCCGATGCCCGCCGTTGATCGTGAACCGCCCGGAGCGGTTCGGCTTCACGACGAAGGTGGTGAGCTTCTCCCCCTCGATCGTCTTCCCGGAGGTCCCTCCGGTTCCCGTTCCTTTCGCGAAGCGCTGTGTCGGCGCCGCGTCGCCGGGCGAGGCTACCCGGTCGCTGCCGCAGGCGGCGGTGCCGAGCATGAGCGCCACGGTCAGCCCGCGGGCGACCATTTGCTGTCGAGTCATCGTGCCTCCAGAGGCGTTCGGTGTTCGCAAATCGCGTTGACTTGCAGCACCCTGCAAGGCAACGCCGATGCCAGAGGCAAGTGGTTGCAAATCAGCGACTTACGAAAACAGCGAGCGGGACTTTTCGTCCGCGACGGTCAGGAGGGCCGGGCGTTTCGTCCGCCCACGCCGAGCGGGCCGCCAGCGTCGTGTCGCCGGCGGCCCGCTGCGAATCGTTCGCTCGCCGGAGGGCGTCGTCCCCTCCCGGCAGGGATCAGTCGTCGTGGTAGAAGGCGCGGATTGCCAGCCGGCCGGCGATTTCCCGCTGGTGGTCCCAGTCGAGCGCCGGCTCGCCGCCCCGCTCGGGCCGGATCACCGCGTCGAGCGCCTTGAGCACTTCGGCGACGGGAATGCCCCTCGCCCGCGCGTGATGGGCGAGCGCACGGAGCGCGTCGGCGAGCGCCGGCAACTCCGGCTCGCACCGCTCGCGCGCCTCGGCCCAGGCGTCGCGCACGCGCTCGAAAGGCGTGCCCTCCAGTCCCGGCGCCAATATGTGGTGCTGGCCGTGCTGCGCCGGCGCTGCTCCTTCGCGTCGCTCGTCGCCGGCCGCGTCGCCGGCGCCCCCGGAAGCCGTCTCGAAATCCTCCACGCTGTCCCTGTGCTGGTGTGGCGGCCATCGTTCGCAAGGACAGGGCCGGCCCGCACCGACTCACGCATCCAGGGCGAGCAGTGCGAACGTCGCGAGCCAGTGCTCGCCCATGTAGTCGCCGGCGACGTGCGGCAGGCTCGCCTCGAGGTGACGCTCGGCGGCCTCCGCGGCGAGCGCGCGCCGTGGGTCGTCGGCGCCGAGCGTGGCGGCGAGCGAGCGCCAGCACCAGGCGCGGCTGAGGTTGAGGCCGTCCAGGTGCGCGATCTTGCCGTCGGTCCGGTCGCTCACCGTGGCCGGCCGGAAGAGGCTGGCCGGCTTGCCGGAGGCGAGGCGCGGCAGGAAGCGGTGCAGCCAGGGGAGGAAGCGGCCCGGCGGGAGCGCGCGCCGCATGCACTCGGCCTCGACCAGCGCCGGTGAGAGGAAGTCGTCGCCGCCCGGCTCCCAGGCCTGGCAGTCCACGTCCTCGCCGTACCAGCCCTCGGCCTTGCGGCGGAGCAGCTCCGCGAAGTCCCCGTCGCGCGCCGCCGCCGCGTAGTCGAGCGCCAGCGCCAGCGCGAACGCGGTGTTGTAGTGCGTGCCGGCGCGGATCGGGTAGGTCGCCTTCGGCAGGAACGTCGCGAACCGCTCGACGAAGGCGGCGGCGAGCGGCGCCAGGGTGCCCGACCAGCGGCGCCCCTCGTCGCTCGTGTGGCGCGCCAGCTCCCCGGCGAGCATGAGGAGCCACGCCCAGCCGTAGGGTCGCTCGAACGTCGCGCGCAGCGGCTGCTCGAGGTACGCGCGCTCGGCGGCCACGTTGGCGTCGGTGATCTGCGCGTCGAGCAGCTGGCGGACGCGCGCCGCCTCGGGGAGCGTGGGATGCGCGCGGAGGATGCGGGCGAGCAGCCAGTAGCCGTGGACGCACGAGTGCCAGTCGAAGCTCCCGAAGAACAGCGGGTGCAGCTCGCGCGGCGGCCGCAAGTCGTGCGGGCCGTTCAGCACGTGGTCCAGCTTGTTCGGGTACTCTCGCGTCACGTGCGCGAGCACGAGCCCGGCGAAGCGCGACGCGAGCGCCGGCGTCAGCGAGGCGTCCATCAGAAGCGGAAGACGAGCGTGTACATCAGCGTCGTGTTGGCGAGCAGGAGGAGCAGGGCGCTCGGCAGCTGCACCCGGATGACCGAGTACTCGCTCGGCAGCTCGAGCAGCGCCGCCGGCACGATGTTGAAGTTCGCCGCCATCGGCGTCATCAGCGTGCCGCAGAATCCGGAGAGCATCCCGACCGCCGACATGATCGCCGGGTCGCCGCCGAAGCGCTGCACGATGAGCGGCAGGCCGATGCCGGCCGTCATGACGGGGAAGGCGGCGAAGGCGTTCCCCATGATCATCGTGAACAGCGCCATGCCCAGCGTGTAGGTGGCGACCGCGGCGAGCGGGCTGTCGAGCGGGATCCAGCGGCCGGCGAGCGAGGAGATGACGCGGCCGACGCCGGCGAGCGCGAACAGCGCGCCGAGCGCGGCCAGCATCTGCGGCAGCACGGCCGCCCACCCGACGGCGTCGAGCAGCCGCCGCGCCTCCCGCAGCGGGGCGAGCGCGGGCGGGCGCAGCATCGCCATCCCGACGGCGAGCGCGACGATCGTCGCGATTGCGAGCGAGACGAGCGTCACCTGGGCCGGGTCCACGATCGGCGCACCGCCGACGCGCACCCGCTTGAGGGTGAGCGTGCCGAGCAGCGTGAGGGCGGGGATGACGAGGGCCGGGATGAAGAGCCGGTTCCCCCACCGCCGCGCGCTCGCCTCGCGCGCCTCACGCCCGCCGCCGTCGGTCTTCCCCTGCCCGAGGCCGCCGAAGCTCGCGACGAGCACCATCGCGATGACGAGAATCCCGTTCGCGAAGTCGGGGAGGCGCGAGCCGCCGAGGAAGGTGACGGCGTAGATCCCCCAGAAGAGGGCGTTGCGGAGCCGCTTCGGATTGTCGCGCGTGAGCAGATTGACGAGCGCGACCCCGCCGACGAGGAGCCCCATCAGGACGTAGAGAAACTCGAGCGAGATCACGCCGCGCCCTCGCCGCTCGCGCCGCCCAACTCGCGCCGCAGCCGGCGGTCGAGGAGGAGCAGCCGCGTGCCGTGGACGAGGAAGGCGGCGATCGCCGTCGGGATCGCCCACACCGCGAGGTGGATCGGCTCGATGCGGATCCCGTTCTGCTCGAGGAAGCCCTTGATGAGCAGGATGGAGCCGATGGCGATGAAGATGTCCTCGCCGAAGAAGAGGCCGACGTTGTCCGCCGCCGCCGAGTGCGCGCGCACGAGGTCGCGCGTGACCTTCGGGAGTTCGCCGAAGCGGCTCTCCGCCGCGCCTTCGGCCATCGGCGCGATGAGCGGCCGCACCATCTGCGCGTGCCCGCCGAGCGACGTGAGGCCGAGCGCGGCGGCGACCTGGCGGATGGCGAGGTAGGCGAGCAGCACGCGCCCCGTCGTCGCGACGCGGATGCCGGCGATCAGCTCGCGCGCCCGCTCCTTGAGCCCGCTGCGCTCGAGGAGGCCGATCACCGGGAGCACGAACCAGACGATCGCGACGTAGCGGCTCTCGACGAACGACCGACCGAGCGCGGCGACGACGGCGGTGAGGTCGAGCCCCGCCGCGATCCCCGTCGCGATGCCGGCGCAGGTGACGACGAGGAGCGGGTTGAGCCGGAGGACGAATCCGACGACGACGATCAGGACGCCGATGAGGGTGAGCATGGGCGAGAGTGTACCGAGGTCGCGGGCAGGGCGCTATCGGTGGCTCTCGGCCCTCGGCCCTCGGCTCTCGGCTACTGCCTTGGCCGAGAGCCGAGAGCCGAGAGCCGTCAGCCGTCAGCCGTCAGCGGCCCCGCTTCACCGCCCGATCGCGACGCCCAACGCCAGCGCCGCGGCGACGAGGGCGGCGGCGCCGAGTCCGAGGGCGAGGAGGGCCGTGGCCCGCCAGCGCGCCTCGGCGGCCTGCATCGCGGCCACGAGCTGGTTGTCGTCGGCGGGTGTGGTCGCGAGGCGCGTCTCGTCGCTGAACAGCGACTGCTGCATGATCCCCTTCGCCGCCGCGACCTCCTCCATCGCCCGCACGAAGTGGCGCTGGTGGATCCGCTTCCCCATGTCGGGGCCCGGCTCGGCGGCCGCCGCCGTCGCCGCCTTGAGCACGGCGTTCTTGATGTCGCCCCCGCTCCCCGGGAAGCGCTCGGCCAGCACGGCGAAGTCCACGTCGTCGGCGAGCGGCGTCTTGTCGGGGTGGACCTGCACCTGCCAGATGCGCTCGCGCTCCTCGACGCCGGGCATCTCGAACAGCACGTGGGTGCGGATGCGGCGCTCGAAGGCGGGGTCGAAGTTCGCCGCGAGGTTGGTGGCGAAGATGACGACGCCGTTGAACGCCTCCAGCTCGCGCAGCAGCACGTTGACGACGGTGTTCGACTCGCGCTGGTACGGCTGGCTCCCGCCGACCGAGCGGCGCGCGGCGATCGCGTCGGCCTCGTCGAAGAACAGGACGGCGCCCTGCTCGCGTGCCAGCCGGAAGACCGTCGCCACGTTCTTCGGCGTCTCCCCCGCCCACATGGACTCCATCTCCGCGTAGCGGACCACGAACAGCTTCCGGCCGAGCGCGTGGGCGATCGCCTCGGCGCAGATCGTCTTCCCCGTGCCCGGCGGGCCGGCGAAGTTGAAGGCGAGCCCGAGCCCCGAGGCGTGGCGCTCGCCCAGCCCCCAGCGGCCGAAGATGAGCCCGTGGCTGCGCACCTGATGCAGCGCCTCGTCGAGCTGACGGCGCGTCGCCGGCGGGAGGATGACGTCGGCGAAGGTGCGCTGGGGCGCGACCGTCTCGACCGTGCGGCGGCCGCCGCGTCCGGCGAGGAGGTCGAGCAGGGGAGACGGCATCGGGGTAGGGAAAGGGAAGACGGGCGCCACCGTCCGCCTGTCGCGGCGGAGGAACCGGGCGCCCGCGCCTCCCGTTCTTGCAACGGCGGTGCCGTGCGCCGGCGGGGTGGCGGCCGCGCCGCGGGCGCGATACCGTTGCGTCCCGCCGCGGCCCGCCGGAAACAACGTCCCCGGTCGCCCCGCGCCCGTCGGCGCCCATTCCGCAGGCGACCCCCGACCGCATGAGCTCCGACTCCCCTCGCACGGCGAACGAGACACCCCCGCTCTCGCCGGCCCCGCCGCACGGCGGGGCCGCGGCGATCGGGCGCGCGCTGTTCGAGCAGTCGCCGCTCAGCACCGTCGTCTACGACCCCGCGGGGCGCATCACGAGCGCCAACGCGGCGTTCGAGCGGCTGTTCGGCCTCCGCGTCGCCGACATCGTGGACTCGTACTCGATCCTCGAGGACGCGCAGCTCGCCGAGCTCGGGCTGCAGCCGGCGATCCGCCGCGCGTTCGCCGGCGAGGCGGTCGTCCTCCCGCCGATCCGCTACGACGCGACGCGCGTCACCGGCGGGGCGACGACGACGTGGACGCAGGGATACTTCTATCCGGTGCACGACGCCGACGGTGCGGTCTCGTCGGTCGTCCTCGTGCACGTGGATCTCACGGCGAGCCGCGCCGCGGAGGACGCGCTGCGGCGGCAGTCGGCCGAGCTGGAGGCGCAGCGCGAGGCGCTGGAGGAGCAGATCGAGGAGGCACACGCGCTCGCCGAGGAGCTGCGGCAGGCCAACGACGCCCTGCTCGCCGCGACCGAGCAGGCGGCGGCGGAGCGCGCGGCCGCCGAGCGCGCGGCGCGCGACGTCGGCGCGATCCTCGAGAGCATCGGCGACCCGTTCGTCGTACACGACGCCGAGTGGCGCTTCCGCTACATCAACCGCCCCGCCGCCGAGGTCTTCGGCGCCTCGTTCAATACGCCGGCCGAGCACCTGCTCGGCCGCGTGCTCTGGGACGTGTACCCCGACATCGTCGGGACGAAGATGGAGCACGAGATGCGGCGCGCCGCCGCAGGGCGCGAACTCGTGATCAGCGAGGTGTACTACCCGCGTCACGGGAACTGGTCGGAGATCCACTGCCACCCGATGCCCGACGGCGGCGTGGCGACGTCGTGGACCGACATCACCGCCCGCAAGCGCGCCGAGGAGGCCGAGCACTACCTCGCCCAGGCGACGGCGATCCTCGCCTCGTCGCTCGACTACGAGGTGACGCTCGCCGCCCTCGCCCGGCTCGTCGTGCCGGCCCTCGCCGACTGGTGCACGGTGACCGTCGTCGGCGCCGGCGGCGCGCTGCAGCAGCTCGCCGTCGCCCACGTCGACCCGACGAAGGTGGACTGGGCGCACGAGGTGCAGCGCCGCTACCCCGGAAACCCCGACTCGCCGTCGGGCGTCGCGGGCGTCATTCGCACCGGGAAGGCAGAGCTGATCTCCGACATCACGCCCGAGATGCTGGAGGCGGAGATCCGGGACCCGGAGTACCTGCGGCTGATCCGCGGCCTCGGGCTGCGCTCGGTGATCATCGTGCCGCTCGTCGCGCACGACCGCGTCCTCGGGGCGCTCTCGCTGATCGCCGCCGAGTCGGGGCGCCGCTACGGGGAGGCCGACCTCGCGCTCGCGACCGAGCTCGCCCGGCGCGCCGCACTCGCCGTGGACAATGCGCGGCTTCACCGCGAGGCGGTGCAGGCGCGCGCGGTGGCCGAGTCGGCGAACCGCGCCAAGGCGGACTTCCTCGCCGTGATGAGCCACGAGCTTCGAACCCCGCTCAACGCCATCGGCGGCTACGCGCAGCTCATCGAGATGGGCGTTCGCGGACCGGTGAACGACGAGCAGCGCGAGGACCTCGAGCGGATTCAGCGCAGCCAGCGCCACCTGCTCGGCCTGATCAACGACGTCCTCAACTACGCCAAGCTCGAGGCGGCGCGGGTCGAGTTCCGTGCCGAGCGGGTGCCCGTGAGGCCGCTGCTCGACGGCCTCGAGGACCTCGTCGCGCCGCAGGTAGCGGCGAAGGGGCTGCACTACGACTGTTGCGACGCCGACCCCGACGTCGCGCTGCTCGGGGACGAGGAGAAGGTACGCCAGATCCTCCTCAACCTCCTCTCCAACGCGATCAAGTTCACGCCGGCCGGCGGCACCATCCGCGTCTCGGCCGACGCCGACGGCGACGTCGTTCGCCTCCGCGTCGCCGATACCGGCGTCGGGATCCCGGACGACCAGCTCGAGCGCATCTTCGAGCCCTTCGTGCAGCTCGCCCGCGGCCTCTCCACGGGCCACGAGGGGACGGGACTCGGGCTGGCGATCAGTCGCGACCTGGCGCGCGCGATGGGCGGCGACCTCGCCGCCGAGAGTGGGCCCGGACAGGGATCGACCTTTACGCTCACGCTGCCCCGCGTCCGTTAACGACGCGCCGCGAGCGGCGTCCGACGACCAGCGCATCGCGCCCCGCCGGCCAATCGGCGCCGCGGGACCGCGGCGCGACCCGTGCATTGAGAGGGCGCGGCGGCCGAACGTTTCGGCGCCGCGCCGCGTGTAGCTGTCGGGGCCGCGTGCCGGCCGCTCCGGCGCCGCCCCGCAGACGGTGCCGCAACCCATCACGACCCGTCATGAAGCCAGCGTCGCTGCTCGTCGCCCTCGTCCTCGCCGCCCGGCC
>Ga0307412_10001404_pt1 | contig 13394 bp, 12 predicted proteins | sample DK1Cmetagenome_3_FD_203823 | JGI IMG/M metagenome (GOLD analysis project Ga0307412, IMG submission 203823) | Maize rhizosphere microbial communities from greenhouse at UC Davis, California, United States - DK15-C-1 | ecosystem: Host-associated > Plants > Roots > Rhizosphere > Soil | place: USA...
GAAGGCGAGAAAGCCACGCGGCAACGGCTTGCCGCGAAGGCTGCTCTGGATCGCGAGCATCACCGCCAGATCGGCCGCCGGCTCGCTGATGCGGACGCCGCCGACTGCGTTGACGAACACGTCCTGGTCGGACGCCGCAATGCCGGCATGCCGGTGCAGCACCGCCAGCATCATCGCGAGCCGATCTCGTTCGATGCCGACCGACAGGCGACGCGGACTGGGGCCCCCGCTGTCGACCAGCGCCTGCACTTCGACGAGCAGCGGCCGCGTGCCTTCGAGCGTGACCAGCACGCACGAGCCGGCGACCGGGTCGCCGTGCGTCGACAGGAAGATCGCGCTCGGGTTGGCGACGCCCTTCAGGCCCTTCTCGGTCATCGCGAAGACGCCGATCTCGTTGACGGCGCCGAAGCGGTTCTTGATCGCCCTCACGAGGCGGAAGCTCGAATGGGTGTCGCCTTCGAAATAGAGCACGGTGTCGACGATGTGCTCGAGGACGCGCGGGCCGGCCAGCGCGCCGTCCTTCGTCACGTGGCCGACCAGGATGATCGTCGTGCCGGTGCTCTTCGCGATGCGCGTCAGCTGCGCCGCGCATTCGCGCACCTGCGCGACCGAGCCGGGCGCCGAGGTCAGCGCGTCACTGTAGACCGTCTGGATCGAGTCGACGACGCAGACCGCCGGCTGCTCGGCATCGATCGCCGCGGCAATCTTCTCGAGCTGGATTTCGGCCAGCACGCGCACCGCACTCGCGCCGAGGCCGAGCCGACGCGAGCGCAGCGCGACCTGCGCGCCGCTTTCCTCGCCGGTCACATAGAGCGTCTTCAGCGTGCGCGACAGCGCGTCGAGCGCCTGCAGCAGCAAGGTCGACTTTCCGATCCCCGGATCGCCGCCGATCAGCACGACGCCGCCGGCGACGATGCCGCCGCCGAGCACCCGATCGAGCTCGTCGACGCCGGTCGGCTGGCGGTCGACCTCCGAGGCCTCGATCTCCGACAGGGTCGCGACCGCCTGCGTCGCGATCAGGCCCTTCGCCGAAGTCTGGTAGCGATTGCGCGCCGGGCCCTCGGCGACCGACTCGACCAGCGTGTTCCAGGCGCCGCAGCTCGGGCACTTGCCGAGCCACTTCGGGCTGATGCCGCCGCACTCGGTGCAGGTGTAGATCGACTTGTCCTTGGCCATGGCGAATTGTCGGCGAGCACGTACCCTCGTCGTCTGCGGCTGACCGTATCGGCTACTCCCGGACCTTGCCGCGACCGGCCTTGACTTCCGCGCGCTGGCTCTTGCCTTCGAGGCGACGCTGTTTCGACGCGAAGGTCGGCCGGGTCGGCTTGCGGACGCGCGGCGGCTTGGCGACGCGCGTCACCAGATCCTGCAGGCGGCGCAGCGCCTCGGCGCGGTTCATGTCCTGGCTGCGCGTGGTCTGCGCCTTGATCACGACGACGCCGTCGGCGGTGATGCGCTGGTCGCGCAGCGCGAGCAGGCGCTCCTTGATCGCGTCGGGCAGCGACGACGCGCGGATGTCGAAGCGCAGGTGCACCGCGCTCGAGACCTTGTTGACGTTCTGCCCGCCGGCGCCCTGCGCACGCACGGCGGTCAGCTCGACCTCTGACTCTTCGATGGCGACCGGCACCGGCGCGTGCACTGCGGGCAGGACCATTGGAGCAGCGACCCGCGAGACGCCGCGTCAGTCGACGACCGGGACGCGCGCGGCGAGCGCGCACATCAGCTCGTAGCCGATGGTGCCCGCCGAACGCGCGACCTCGTCGATCGGCAGCACCGCGCCGTTCGATGCGAAACCCCAGAGGGTCGCGACGCTGCCGACGCGGGCCCTCGGCACCGGCGTCAGGTCGACCGTGACCATGTCCATCGAGACGCGGCCGACCAGCGTGGTGCGGACGCCATCGACCAGCACCGGTGTGCCGGTCGGCGCGACGCGCGGATAGCCGTCGGCATAGCCGCACGCGACCACGCCGATCCGCATCGGCCGCGACGCCCGAAAGCTGCTGCCGTAGCCGACGCTGTCACCGGGTACGAGGTCCTGCAGCGCGATGACCTCGGCGCTCAACGTCATCGCGGGCCGCAGTTGCCAGTCGTCGATCGAATGGTGCGGGAAGTCGGGCGACGAGCCGTACAGCAGGATGCCCGGCCGGACCCAGTCGCCGCGCACGTCGGCCGCGCCGCCGTGGCGCAAGGTCGCCGCACTGTTGCACAGCGATCGCTCGCCGGGCAGGTCGCTCGTCGCTTCGTCGAAGCGCGCCTGCTGCTCGGCGATGCCGGGCGACGCAGCCGGATCGGCGTCGGCGTCGGCCCAATGCGTCATCAGCGTGATCGCGTCGACCTGGGTCAGGCCGCTGAGGCGTTGCCACGCCGACCGGAACGCGGCCGGGCGGAAGCCGAGCCGGTTCATGCCGCTGTTCATCTTCAGGTAGACATGGTGCGGCCGGTCGGTCTTGTGCGCGGCCAGCATGTCGATCTGCGCCGCGTGGTGCACGGTGTGCCACAGGTTCAGGCGCGAGCACGTTTCCAGGTCGCGCGGCCCGAAGCAGCCTTCGAGCAGCAGCACCGGCCCGCGCCAGCCGAGCGCGCGCACCTGTTCGGCTTCGGCCAGATCGAGCAGCGCGAAGCCGTCGGCGCCCTTCAGGCCGGGGAACGCGCGCGCGATGCCATGCCCATAGGCGTTCGCCTTGACGACCGCCCAGACGCGTGCGCCAGGCGCCGCCCGACGCGCTCGCGCGAGGTTGTGAGCGAGCGCTTCGACGTCGATCCGGGCGCGTATCGGACGGGGCATCGATCGATTTTGCCAGTGGCATGCCAGGGCATTCGGCCTTCGGCGCTCGGCCGGGCTGCCAAAAAAGTCGCGTGCTATAACGCCGCCGCACAGACACATGCGGGCAGAAGACCCCGCCGCTGGCCGCGCCGAATGAAAAAGGGCTTCTACACCATCATGTCGGCGCAGTTCTTCAGCTCGCTGGCTGACAACGCGCTGTTGGTGGCGGCCATCGAACTGCTGAAGACCTCGGGCGCGCCGTCCTGGAACATCCCGGCGCTGACGCCGATGTTCGCGCTCTTCTACGTGATCCTCGCGCCGTTCGTCGGTGCCTTCGCGGACGCGATCCCGAAGGGCACGGTGATGTTCATTTCGAACGCGATCAAGGTCGTCGGCTGCCTGATCATGCTGTTCGGCGGGCATCCGCTGATCGCCTACGCGATCGTCGGCCTCGGTGCGGCGGCCTACTCGCCGGCCAAGTACGGCATCCTGACCGAGCTGTTGCCGCCGTCGCAGCTCGTCAAGGCGAACGGCTGGATCGAAGGGCTGACGATCCTGTCGATCATCCTCGGCGTGTTGCTCGGCGGCCAGCTCGTCGGCCACGTGGTCTCGCGCCAGCTGCTGTCGTTCGACCTGCCGATCCTCGACACCGGTATCCAATCCGCGCCCGAGGCGGCGATCTCGGTGATCGTGCTGCTGTACGCGGTCGCGGCGCTCTTCAACCTGCGCATTCCGCGCACCGATGCGCCGCTGCAGCCGCTCGCCCACAGCGTGCGCCTGCTGGTGCGCGACTTCTCGAACTGCAACGCGCGGCTCTGGAACGACAAGCTCGGCCAGATCTCGCTGGCGACGACGACGCTGTTCTGGGGCGTCTCGGGCAACCTGCGCGTGATCGTGTTCGCCTGGGCCGCGGCGGCGCTCGGCTACTCGACGACGCAGGCATCGGCGTTGGTCGGCGTGGTCGCGATCGGCACCGCGGCCGGCGCGATCATCGCCTCGTTGTGGATGCGGCTCGACCAGGCCACGAAGGTGATCCCGTTCGGCATCGCGATGGGGGTGCTGATCATCGGCCTCAACTTCATCACCAACGCGTGGGCTGCGGCGCCGTTCCTGATCTTTCTCGGCCTGATCGGCGGCTATCTGGTGGTGCCGATGAACGCGCTGCTGCAGCACCGCGGCGCGAACCTGATGGGCGCCGGGCGTTCGATCGCGGTGCAGAACTTCAACGAGCAGGCCTGCATCCTCGGCCTCGGCGCGTTCTACACCGGGATGACGCGCTACGGCCTGTCGGCATTCACGGCGATCGCGATCTTCGGCGTGCTGATCGCCGGCACGATGTGGATGATCCGCCGCTGGCACATCTCGAACTGCGCGCGCCACCCCGACGAGATCGCCCACCTGCTCGCGATTGCGCGCAGCGACAAGCACTAGGCGCCCGAGCGTGGCTGCCGGTCGCGCGACGCGATCGGACAATCGACCGATGGCCTTCGTCTCCTCCTCCGCGGCCTCGAGCAGGCCGCGCTACCTGCCCGTCGCCGCGCTCGTCTTCAACGCGTTCGTCTGGGGCACGTCGTGGTGGGCGTTCCGGCGCCTCGAGTCGCACGGGCTCCATCCGCTCTGGGCCACCGCGATGATCTTCGTGCTGGCCGCACTTGTCATCGTCGTGCTGCGACCGAGGGCCGTCGGCCAGGTGCTGCGCACGCCGGCGCTCTGGGTGCTGATCGCCGCCTCGGGAACGACGAATGCGGCGTTCAACTGGGGAGTCGTGATCGGCGACGTGGTCCGCGTCGTGCTGCTGTTCTACCTGATGCCGCTCTGGACCGTGCTGCTCGCCCGCTTGCTGCTCGGCGAACGCTTCTCGGCGCGCGCGCTGCTGCGCGTGGTGCTCGGCCTGACCGGCGCGGCGATCGTGCTGTGGCCGTCCGGCGCGGTCGGCCTCGCCGCTCTGCCCCTGCCGCGCACGCTCGCCGACGGCCTCGGGCTGCTCGGCGGCTTCACGTTCGCGCTCAACAACGTGATGCTGCGGCGCGAGGCGGCACGTCCGGAGGAAGGCCGCGCGCTGGCGATGTTCGTGGGCGGCGCGCTGGTCGCCGGCACGCTCGCGAGCGTGCTCGGCGCGCATGGCAAGGTGGCATGGCCGCCGGCGCTCTCGACGTCATGGATCGGGCTCGCGCTCGGGCTCGCGGCGTTCTTCCTGATCGGCAACCTCGCGCTCCAATACGGCGCCGCGCGGCTGCCGGCGAACCGGACCGCGGTGGTGATGCTGACCGAGGTGCTGTTCGCCGCCGCGTCCGCGGTCGCCTTCGGCGGCGAGGTGTTGACCGCGCCGCTGCTGTTCGGTGGCGCGCTGATCGCCATTGCCGCCTCGCTCGCGACACCGTCGGCAGCAACGAAGGCAGCCCGCATCGCGACGACGCCGCAGACCCGCCCCAGCGCCTGAGCCCGCCGGAAGCGCGGCGCTACCATGCCGGGTCCCTTTCGACCGGCGAGGCCCCCATGGCACAAGACGCAACCAGCATCTACGACTTCGAAGCGCTGTCGATCGACGGCAAGCCGGCGCACCTGTCGACGCAGCGCGGCAAGGTCCTGCTGATCGTGAACACTGCGAGCGCGTGCGGCTTCACCCCGCAGTTCGCGGGCCTCGAGAGCCTGTGGAAGGACTACGGCGAGCGCGGTCTCGTCGTCGTCGGCTTTCCGAGCAACCAGTTCGGTGCCCAGGACCCAGGCTCGAACGACTCGATCGCGTCGTTCTGCCAGCTCAACTACGGTGTGTCGTTCCCGATGATGGCGAAGGTCGACGTCAACGGGGCCTCAGCCCATCCGCTGTGGAAATGGCTGACCCGCGAAGCCCCGGGTTTGCTTGGCACGCAATCGGTGAAGTGGAATTTCACGAAGTTCCTGGTCGGGCGCGACGGCCGCGTCGTCAAGCGCTTCGCGCCGACCGACACGCCCGACTCGATCCGGCCCGCCATCGAAGCGGCGCTCGCCGCCTGACCCGGAGAAGCAGCGATGTTCCAGCACGTCGAGCCGTTCGCCGGCGACCCGATCCTGAGCCTGAACGACGACTTCCAGAAGGATCCGCGGCCCGGCAAGATCAACCTCAGCATCGGCATCTACTTCGACGATGCCGGCCGCATCCCGGTGCTCGACTCGGTGCGGCGCGCCGAGCAGCAGGTCTGCGCGGCGAGCGGGCCGAAGCCCTACCTGCCGATCGAAGGCGCCGCGAACTTCCGCAACGCGGTGCAGTCGCTGCTGTTCGGGTCCGAGCACGAAGCGATGCGCTCGGGCCGCGTCGTCACGATCCAGGCGGTCGGCTCGAGCGGCGGCCTGAAGGTCGGTGCCGACTTCCTCGCGCGCTGGTTTCCGCGCAGCGAGGTCTGGGTCAGCGACCCCACGTGGGACAACCATCGCTCGATGTTCGAAGGCGCCGGCCTCGCGGTCCACACCTACCCATACTACGACCCGGCCACCGGCGGCCTGGCGTTCGATGCGATGCTGGATGCGCTGCGCCGCGTTCCGGCGCGCAGCGTCGTGCTGCTGCATGCGTGCTGCCACAACCCGACCGGCGTCGACCTGACACGCGCGCAATGGGACGCGCTGATTCCGCTGCTGTGCGAGCGCCGGCTCGTGCCGTACCTCGACCTCGCGTACCAGGGCTTCGGCGACGGCATCGAGGCCGACGCCTACGCGGTGCGCGCGCTCGCCGCGGCCCGCCTCGCCGACGGCAGCCCGCTCAGCTTCTTCGTCGCGAACTCGTTCTCGAAGAGCATGAGCCTGTACGGCGAGCGCTGCGGCGCGCTGAGCGTGGTCTGCCCCGACGCGGCGCAAGCGACCAACGTGCTCGGCCAGCTGAAGTTCACGATCCGGCGCAACTACTCGAGCCCACCGATCCACGGCGGCCAGATCGTCGCGACGGTGTTGACCGATCCGGCGCTGCGCAGCGCGTGGACCGCCGAGCTCGATGCGATGCGGCAACGCATCCAGTCGATGCGGAAGAGTCTGCACGCCGTTTTGCGCGCGAAGGTGCCGGGTCGCGACTTCGACTACTTCCTGACGCAGCGCGGCATGTTCAGCTACACCGGGCTGTCGCCGGCGCAGGTCGACCGGCTGCGTGAGCAGCACGGCGTCTACGTGATCCGCTCGGGCCGACTCTGCGTGGCCGGTCTCAACACCCGGAACGTCGAGCCGACCGCGCTGGCAATGGCGGCGGTGCTCTAGGCGCCGCGCCGCGTTCGCGACGGTACAGAGGGGAGCCCGCGCGAACGCGTCAGATCGGCACGCCGTGCAGCCGACGCGCGTGCAAGCCGAGGCCGGTCGCGACGCTCGCGAAGCGATCGCCGCGTACCACGTCGGCTGATGGAAACGCCGCAGCGAGCCGGTCGGTCAGCAGGCGCAGCCCGGTCGAGCCGCCGGTGAAATAGAGCGCGTCGATCGCGCCGGCGGCGAGCCCGGCCTGCCGGATCGTGTCGCGCGCCGCGTCGACGATGCGGTCGGCATCCGCATCCAGCGCCTGGCCGGCGATGCCGGGGCTCAGTTCGACCGCGAGATCGGGCTCGACTCGTGAGAGATCGATCTGGGCCGCGCCGCCATCGGAGACCTCGATCTTGGCCGCTTCGGCACGCGCCATCAGGTCGTGGCCGAGCCGCTCGGCAAGCACGCGCAGCAGGCGCGCGTGGTGCTTCGGCTCGGCGTAGAAGCCGCGCATCTGGCGCAGCTCGGCAACCCGCAGCGGGTTGTAGACCGTGTTGATCAGGTGCCAGGTCGCGAGGTCGAAGTAAATCGCGCTCGGCACCTCGCGCGCCGGAACACCGGGCGCCGCCGGACCGTATGCGCCGTAGCCGAGCTCGGGCAGGATGCTCGCGAGCTCGATCCGCCGGTCGAAGTCGGTGCCGGCGATGTGGACGCCGTGGTTGGCGAGGATGTCGGCCTTGCGATCGAGCACCGACGCGCGGCCCGGTCCGACGCGCACGACCGAGAAGTCGGACGTGCCGCCGCCGATGTCGGCGACCAGCACGACCTGCTCGGTCGTGACCCGACGCTCGTAGTCGAACGCCGCCGCGATCGGCTCGTACTGGAAGCGGACGTCGATGAAGCCGGCCTGGCGGGCGGCCGCTTCGAGCGCACGCTGCGCCGCCGCGTCGCGCGCCGGGTCGTCGTCGACGAAGAAGACCGGCCGGCCGAGCACGGCCTGCGTGATCGGCGCGCCGGCGGCCGCCTCGGCACAGGCCTTCAGGCGCTGCAGGTAGCCGGTGACGACGTCGAGGTATTTGACGGCGCGCCCGCCGCCGATGTCCGTCGTCTGCTCGATCAAGGTGCTGCCGAGGATGCTCTTCATGGACCGCATCAGCCGGCCCTCGACGCCGTCGACGTAGGCGGCCACCGCGGCGCGCCCGAACTCGCGCATCGGCTGCGCGGCGGCCCCTTCGACCGCGTAGAACACCGCCGTCGGCATCGTCGGAAAGCCGGGCTCGAGCTCGACCAGGCGCATGCCGGTCTTGCCGTCGGGTATGCAGACAGCGGAATTGGAGGTGCCGAAATCGATCGCGCAGTACATCGCAGGAAGCCGGGCCGCCGCGGGCAGCCCGTTGTCGGAGGGGGCGCGATTCTACGCAGCCGCGCACGCCAGGCGGTTCGGGTGCAACTTCGCGCTGGGCGAGCGACCAGCTTGGAAAGCGCGGCGACGGCGCGGACAATCGGCCGATCCCCTTCGCATCGGGAGAACGGACATGAAGTCGGCCTTCTCAGGACTCCTGGTCTCGACGGCGCTGATCGTCGGCACCCCGCCCGCGCCAGCCGCCGACACGGCACCCAGCCGCGCCACGACGCCCGACAAGCTGAGCGGCGTGCGCGCGAGCATCGCCGACAACAAGTGGCAAGCCGCGATCGACGAGCTGAAGGCCGTCAACGACGCCGGCAGCGCCGACTGGAACAACCTGATGGGCTACAGCCTGCGCAAGCAGGCGACGCCCGACTACACCGCAGCGGAAAAGTTCTATGCCGAGGCGTTGCGGATCGATCCGAAGCACCGCGGCGCGCTCGAGTACTCGGGCGAGCTGTACCTGATGACCGGCAACCTGCCGAAGGCCGAGGAACGCCTCGCCGCACTCGACAAGGCCTGCCTGTTCTCGTGCGAGGAATACCGCGACCTGAAGCGCGCGGTCGAGCGCTACAAGGCCGCCGGCAACAAGTACGTCCCCTCGCCCTGAGCGACGGATCCTGGCGCGTTACAAGCGCGCCGGCGAATCCGGAAGTTCTGCCGCATCGCCGCCCTTTTCGAGCGATCGCCACGCGGTCGCTGGCCGCACACTGGCCAGCCACTCCCCGACAGGCCCGGAGCGATGAAGCTTCTCTTCGACACGGCATGGTTCACCGCGCTGACACGCTGGCGGGCGGAGCGCCGCGTCGACCCGGACGCCGGCGACATGGGCACCGCGTTCGGTCTCGACTCGATCACGGTCGTCGACTTCGAGGCGAGCGTCGGGCCGAGCGAGTTCGGCCATTCGACGCTGACCGACTGGCAGCGTCGCGTCGCGCGTCGCTCGGGGCTCTGACCTCTCGACGTCACGATTCACCTGAACGTCGACCCCGTCCGGGGACCGCCCGGCCGGCCCTCATCGCTGTTCACCGTCCACTGACCGCCGGTCAGACCTCGAGGATCAGGAACGGCTGGTGCTCTTGGGCTTCACCCTTGCGCGCGTGGCCGCGCGCGTTGCAGACCACGCGTGTCTCGCCACCCGCGTGGGCAACCTGGTAGTCGTGCGTGCAGTGCAGATGACCGTGGATCCAGAGCTGCGCATGCGGCAGCAGGTCGTCGTCGGCGTTGCAGAAGCTCGCGGTCCCGCTCTGCTGCCCGTAGCGCGGGTCCGCGCTGCGCAGGCTCGGTGCGAAGTGCGTGACGACCACGGTCGCATCCCAATCGCCGACCGGTTGCGCGAGCTCGCGCTCGAGCCAGGCCCGGCAGCGCAGCGCGTCGTCTCGCATGGCCGCGGCGTCGTACGGTGCCCCGGCCTGCGTCGAACGCATCAGCTGCATGAAGTAGCCCGCGGCGCGCATCGCCTTGTCGCGGCGTGTCGGGCCGAAGCAGTCGAAGTCCGACCAGCGGGTGGTGCCGACGAAGCGGATCCGGCGCCCGTCCGCACCCTCACGGACCACGGTCTCGCACTCGAGCAGCGTGATCGACAGCTCGTCGCAACGCCGGCGCAGCGCCGGCCACGCCTCGGTCAGGTCACGGCCGTCGAACTCGTGGTTGCCGGCGACCAGCAGCATCGGCTGCGGCCAGCCGCGAAACAGGTCGAACGACGCCCAGGTGCTGTCGATGTCGCCGGCGAGAACGAGCAGCTCGGCGCCCGGCGCCGGCTCGGGCCGATACGTCTCGGTCTCGAGGTGCAGATCGGACAGCAGCTGGATACGCATCGACGGGTCGAGCCGCAGCTCTCAGCGGACGGGAGCGAAAGGCGGCGAGGCGATCAGCCTGCGCCGTGGCACTGCTTGAACTTCTTGCCGCTGCCGCACGGGCACGGATCGTTGCGGCCGACCTTCGGCGCCTCGCGCCGCACGGTGTCGACCTTGTAGCGCATGTCGCGGGTCAGGTCGTAGAGGTCGGCGACCGTTGCGACCATGTCCTCGATCGCCTCGTCGAGGTCGGTCAGCGGCTGTTCGCGGTCGAGCAGCGCGACCAGCTCCTTTTCCTCGTCGGTCTCGGCCGGCAGGTGGCGATAGAGGCGGGCCAGCGCCGCCATCACGCCGTCGTCCTCGACCTCCTCGAGGTCCGGGAAGCAACCGGCGGCGTGCTGGAAGCCGGCGACCCACGGCATCAGTGCGCGCGAGATCGGCGGCAGGTCGGCGGCGGGATCGCCATCGGCGGCGGCCGCATCGGCCTTACCGGACGCCGCGTCGCCTTCGGCGGGCGCCTCGTCGGCTTCGAGCACCAGCGGATCGAACCAACCGTCCTCGGCCAGCGCCCGGTTCAACGCCGCGTGGCGGCGTGAGATCAGTGCGGTGGTGCGCTGCTGCCACCCGGCATCGACGGCGTCCGGCAGCGGGCGGCCCTCGAAATCGAAGACATGGGCGAGCCAGGTCGCGGTCTCGAGCACCACCGGCTGCACGATCACGCCGCACAGGTAGCCGTCGAGCATCACCGCATCGAGCGGTTCGAGCGGCTCGGGCGTCGACGTCAGCAGCTCGTCCAGCTCGGCGAACTCGGCGTCGGTCAGGTCACGCGCCGGCGCGGGGGTCGGCGGACGGGTCGTCGTCACCATCGCCGATCATCCTTGGTCAAGCACGAACGGGCACGCGACGGTGCGCGGCCGGCCTCGTCAGACACCGAAGCGCGTGGCGATGCGGGACTTCGTCGCCGCGATCTCGCCCGGCAGGTGGTAGGCAAGCTGCTTGAAAAGACCGTCGTGGAGATCGAGCTCGGTCTTCCAGGCGTCCTTGTCGATGCTCGTGACCTGTTCGTACTGGGCGCGGCTGAAGTCGAGGCCGTTCCAGTTGAGGTCGTCGTAGCGCGGCGTCGTGCCGAACGGGTTCTCGGCGCCCTGCGCATTGCCCCGCACGCGCTCGACGATCCACTGCAGCACGCGCATGTTCTCGCCGTAGCCGGGCCACACGAACCGACCGTCGGCGCCCTTGCGGAACCAGTTGACGCAGAAGATCTTCGGCAGCTTCGCGCCGTCCGCCTCGAGCTTGCGGCCGGTGTCGAGCCAGTGCTGGAAGTAGTCGCTCATGTTGTAGCCGGCGAACGGCAACATCGCGAACGGATCGCGCCGGACGACGCCCTGCGCGCCGGCCGCGGCCGCGGTCGTCTCCGAACCCATCGTCGCGGCCATGTAGACGCCCTCGAGCCAGTCGCGCGCCTCGGTCACCAGCGGCACCGTCGTGGAACGACGGCCACCGAAGACGAACGCATCGATCGGCACGCCGGCCGGGTTGTCCCAGTCGTCGTCGAGCGCCGGGTTGTTGGTCGCGGCGACGGTGAAGCGTGCGTTCGGATGGGCCGCCTTCGCGCCGGTCTCCTTCGCGAGGGCCGGTGTCCAGTCCTTGCCCTGCCAGTCGATCAGGTGCGCCGGCGGGGTATCGGTCATGCCCTCCCACCAGACGTCGCCATCGTCGGTCAGCGCGACGTTCGTGAAGATCACGTCGCGCTGCAGGCTCGCCATGCAGTTGTGGTTGGTCTGGTGGTTGGTGCCAGGCGCCACGCCGAAATAGCCGGCCTCCGGGTTGATCGCATAGAGGCGGCCGTCGTCATGCGGCTTGATCCACGCGATGTCGTCGCCGATCGTCGTGACCTTCCAGCCTTCCATGCCGGGCGGCGGGATCAGCATCGCGAAGTTGGTCTTGCCGCATGCACTCGGGAACGCGGCGGCGACGTAGTGCTTCCGGCCCTCGGGCGAGGTCACGCCGAGGATCAGCATGTGCTCGGCGAACCAGCCCTGGTCGCGGCCCATCGTCGACGCGATGCGCAACGCGAAGCACTTCTTACCGAGCAGCGCATTGCCGCCGTAGCCCGACCCGTAGCTCCAGATCTCCTGCGTCTCCGGATAGTGGACGATGTACTTGGTCGGGTTGCACGGCCAGGAGACGTCCCTCTGCCCGGGTTCGAGCGGCGCGCCGACGGTGTGCATGCACGGCACGAAGTGGCCGTCCGTGCCGAGCACGTCGAGCACCGCCCGCCCCATCCGGGTCATGATCTTCATGTTGACCGCGACATAGGCGCTGTCGGAGAGCTCGACGCCGATGTGGGCGATCGGCGAGCCGAGCGGTCCCATCGAAAACGGCACGACGTACATCGTGCGGCCGCGCATCGCGCCGCGGAACAGGCCGGGCTGGCCGTCCTTGCCGGTCTCGAGCAGCGCACGCATCTCGGCCGGCTCGATCCAGTTGTTGGTCGGCCCGGCGTCCTCGCGACGCGCCGAACAGATGAACGTGCGGTCTTCGACGCGGGCGACGTCGCTCGGGCTGCTGCAGGCCAGGTAGCTGTTCGGCCGCAGATCGGGATTCAGCCGCTTGAACGTGCCGGCGGCGACGAGCTGCGCGCAGAGGCGGTCGTATTCGGCCTGGCTGCCATCGCACCAGTAGACATCCTTGGCCTCGGTCAGCGCCGCCATGTCGGCGACCCATGCAATCAGCTTGGCGTGGCGCACGTAGGACGGCACGTGGCCGTGCACGCCTGCCATCAGGGGACGGTTCATCGAAGGTATCCGATCGGAAGTGAGAATTCGGTTCGGCCGGGACGTGCACCGGGTCGGCTCATCCGGAGCCTCGGGATCGGCCCGAGGTGACCCATCCTGGGCATGATGCCGACCCATCGGCAGCTCGATAAGCCCCCAGTCAGGCGTCGGTGGGCGAGTGTAGAGGCGGAGCAAACGGCGCTCCCACGGACGTTATGCAAAACCGGAATGCCGCCATGCGTACGGTGTTCGCGCCGTTTGCGTGCTGTTTTCGGGAACTTCGCCGATGTTGAGCCGGTAACTGGGCCAGCCGACTTGCAGCGGATCGAATAATCGCGGCCATGCTGCGTCGCATCCTCCTCCTCGGCCTCCTCGCCGCCAGCACGCCGGTCGCCGCCCAAACCCGGGCAGCGCGAGCAGCGGGCGGACCGTTGCGAGTGGGCGCAGACTCCGCGCTCGTC
>Ga0307412_10001405_pt1 | contig 13392 bp, 9 predicted proteins | sample DK1Cmetagenome_3_FD_203823 | JGI IMG/M metagenome (GOLD analysis project Ga0307412, IMG submission 203823) | Maize rhizosphere microbial communities from greenhouse at UC Davis, California, United States - DK15-C-1 | ecosystem: Host-associated > Plants > Roots > Rhizosphere > Soil | place: USA...
GTCCTCTTTTGGTAATAATATTGATTACGCCGCCGATGGCTTGCGAGCCGTAAAGAGTTCCACCGGCGCCTCGGAGGACTTCGATGCGCTCGATGCTTTCGGTCGTGAGATTGGCGAAATCGTAAGCACCGGTGGTTGTGCTGTTGATTTCAACGCCGTCGACCAAAACCAACACCTGATTCGACGTCGAGCCACGAATAAAGACCGAAGTGGCCGCTCCCATGGAGCCTGTTTGGATGACATTGATGCCAGCGACATCGCGCAAGACCTCCGATACGAGTTCCGATTGCCGCTCGCGAAGTTCCTCATTCGTGATCACCGTCAAGGATGTTGTGAGCTGATTGAGAGGAACTTCCGTGCGTGTGGCCGTCACAACGACTGGAGGCAGAGTAGCCTCGGGCGACTGTGCGCCTGCCAGTTCAGTGAATCCAAGTACAAGTAGCAACAGAAAAGTAAAACAGACTTTCATTGAAACCCTCCTTCTCCCGCGAAAGGGGAAACGTTTTGGCTGAGCGGACAGGTCTCCTGGCTCGAGCGTCGAACCTAGTCGCTGCGTCTTCCCACCCAGCAGTTTTGGATTAGAGCGTTGACTTTGGCTGGCAGCCAAAGTCATTTCTAATATTCAAAACTGACCCGAGCAGTGACTCAATTGCAGCTTTCGTAGCTCTTACAGTTGCGGGGCAGCAGAGGCATTCTGCGCAAAGTTTGAAGATCCGATAAACGTGAGGGTTGATTTATCCTTCCGTCTCTTTCATTCATTCTTTTTGCAGTCACCTCTTTCCCTAATTTCGCTCTGCGGTTGATAAGACTGGTTCGATGGCCTCCTTATGGCTTGGCATTCGACAATTGGAAATCGATCGGTACTTTAATCCAGGTTTCAATGGGTTTACCGCCGGCGTGCGCTGGGACAAAACGCCACTTCTTGATCGCTTCGCTTGCGGCTCGGTCGAGCAGGTCATGACCGGAGCTGGTGTTGACCTCGATGGTCTTGGTTCGACCTTCTTCGTCAACGAGCACGCGCAAAAGCACCCGGCCTTCTTTGCCTTCACGCCTAGCACTGCTGGGATATTGGGGCCGAGGGGTTTCATGATAGCGGGCTTTTGTGAGAGTCGCTCCAGCTTGTCCCGCTCCAGCACCATTGCCGTTGCCGGCGCCGCTGCCGGCGCTAATAATTCCTGACGCCGAATTACTTTCACCTCCTTCGCTGCCAGTAGAGAAACCGTTCCCGGTTCCCATCGCGATTCCAACTGTCGACAATTCTGCGATTGCCGTTTCGCCGTTATCAGCGACACCGAATGGTCTTTCGAGGGAGACTTTTTCTAAAGCTGTCGCAGTGGGCGGCGGTGTTGAATCGCCACGGCGCCCGTTGAGGTGGGATTTGGCGAACTTCCCTGTTGCGCTTTGTTTCCCCGGAGCGCGCCGGTCGCCCGAGCCGCCGTTCTCTTCGACTAAGGATTCCAGGGGCAGGACCGTTACTGTGATTGTTGGAGCCGTTGTCCACCCGTTGAGTGAAATGGGAACTAGGAACGCTGTCGAATGGACGATGACCGATAATAGAAAAAAAAGTGTCAGCTTCATCCGAGCTCACTTACTGGCTTCTCGAAAATGACGGGAAAGATCGCGAAACCTTTCTCTCTTCTCCGGAGAGGCCGGTCGAATCGCTCTAGGTAGGTCTCCTGGCTTAGGCTTGATTCTACTCGCCGCGCCTTCCCGTTCGATTGGAACAGTGGCTATCTGCGGCTTTCGTCGCCGTCACAGTGGCGGGACCGCGCCGGATTTACACCGGTCTTCCCTTTGAACCTAGGGCTAAGAACTAACGTAGCGGAAACTATAACGCAGCGATTGGGCTGTCAAGTGAATCACTGAGCGGCTAAAGAATCAGCCAGAAAACCAACGGTATGGTCACAACGGACAGCAATGTACTGATGACCACGATCGAAGCGGCGAGCGCGGGATCCTGACGATATTTCTCGGTCAAGATAAAATTGATCACCGCGGCAGGAAGGGCGCCATAGAGTAATAAGACTTGGCGGTTGATGCCGGCTGCACCCGTGACCAAGACGGCGATGTGAGCAGCGGCGAAACCGCCGACAATGCGCACGAGGGCGCCGCCGAGCGCATGACCCCATTGGAGCGACTCAACCTCGTGCAAGCGGTAGCCCAGGCTGATGAGCATGATTGGGATCGTCGCTTGGCCCAACATGGCAACCGGTTGGAGCAGGATTTCCGGGATTTTTACCTCGGTGAGATTGATCACCAGCCCAGCCACGGCGGCGTAGATTAGCGGTAATCGAAAACTTTCACGCCAATTGCCGCGGCCGTTTAGTATGTAAATGCCTAATGAGTACTGCAGAAATGTGATGATTACGAACATCAACGTGGCGCGTTGCATGCCGGCTTGGCCAAACGCGAAGAACGCCAGCGGAATTCCCATATTGCCGGCGTTCATGAATAGCGCCGGCAAGGCGAAGCCGCGCGAGAAAAAACCAAACAACCGGAAGTAGCCGCGGATCAGCAGGCCCACGCCGGCGAAGATCACCAGAACGCCCGAGAACAGGACCACGATGTCGCCGGCGAACAGCGGTTTACTTGCGAGCGAGCTGAAAACCAGCGATGGGGTGCCCAGATAGACGATGATTTCGGTTACCGACGCCAAACTGATTTTTTTCCAGTGAGCAAAAATAATTCCGGCGGAGATCAGCATGAAAACCGGAATGACCGGAGATAGCGGTTTGAAGATTTCCATTAGGCGGGTCGGTGGCTCCTGTGTTCTAGACAACAGCCAAAAACACCAAGGTCAATGCTTCGCCCAGATCGGTGACCGCGCCAAGATTATCGAGCGTGAGGATCGCATGACGACGGTGGAGCAAGGCGCGGCTCAGCAGCGCCAAGACCGACAGCGCCAGACCGATCCACAATGCTTCACGGCCGAGCAGGTAAGTCGCCAGACTCAACGTGAAAAGCGTTGTAGCACCAAGATGCCATAGCCTGGTATGCTCGGCGATTAAACGCATCGTCTGGTCACAACGGTCGTGATAGCCGTAGAGCAGCACCACTAAAGCCCAACGCGCCAGCACCGGCGTGACAAAAACGTTGGCAGCAACTTTGTCGTCCATGATGTTGATCGATTGAACTTTTAACAACGTGACAATCACCACAGCGGCAAAACCGAAAACCTCGCCGCCGTGAGCACTTGCTGCGATGGTTGGTGGCTCGAACGAGTCGAACGTAAACTTGGTTCCCGCCAATGGCTTGGCTCCGCTGGCAACGAGTAAAAGCGCAACGATCATCACGCTAAGAATCGCCGAATCAATGTATAAGACGAGCGCGTAGTTGGTCGCCGCCAAGATTAGCCCGATAAGTAAGCCAATCAACGGAAACCATAACGGCATGTTGCGGAACTCCGCGGCATCGCTGGCTGGCGCGCGCCAGACTCCTAAAATCGTTAAATAGTTGCCTGCTGTAATAAGACTGCGCACGGCGTCAGTTGTGGCTTAGTAGCCGGGTAGAGTCAATCACTGCGAATACGCAAAAACTTGTCAACCCAGGGCAAATTCCACCGTACCGGAAAAAAACCCAAATATCGCTGGAAATTCACTGATTTACAGCCTCGACGGTGCTTTACTTTCAGGCGGCGTTCCAGTACTATTCCTGTAGCGTAAATTCTGCCTAACCCCAGAATTTTTCTCACTAAATTTAAAGTCCGGCGATAGGTGAAAATGGCTGACGTAAAAAATCCACCAGTGGCGGAATATGGCGCCGACAACATTAAAGTTTTGGAGGGTCTGGAGGCCGTGCGCAAGCGTCCTGGTATGTATATCGGCGACACCAGTGAGCGCGGTTTACATCATCTCGTTTATGAGGTTGTCGATAATTCCATCGACGAAGCGCTCGCTGGTCATTGCAACAGCATCCAGGTCCAAATCCACATCGATAACAGTGTTACCGTCATCGACAATGGGCGCGGTATACCTGTCGACAATCATCCCACGGAAAAAATTTCGGCGGCCGAAGTAGTGCTCACCAAGCTCCACGCTGGCGGCAAATTCGATAAAAATTCCTACAAAGTGTCCGGTGGATTGCACGGGGTCGGCATCTCCGTGGTCAACGCCCTTTCGGAAACGCTGGAAATTGAAATTAAGCGCGACGGCAAGGTTTACCAGCAGAGTTACCGGCGCGGCGATCCGCAGGGGCCTTTGAAGGAGGTCGGCAAGTCCAAAGAGCGCGGCACGCGGGTGACCTTCAAACCGGATACGCAGATCTTCGAAGTGAGCGAATTTAGCTTCGATATTTTGTCGCAGCGATTGCGCGAATTAGCTTTCCTTAATCGCGGCTTAAAAATCACCATTGAAGACGAGCGCACACAAAAAAATCACGAGTTTTTCTATGAAGGCGGGCTTTTATCTTTCGTGCAACATCTTAATCGTGCCAAGAGCGCGATTCATTCAAAGGTTGTTCACTGCGAAGGGGAGAAGGAAGGCGTCGGCGTCGAGATCGCAATGCAATGGAACGATAGCTACGCCGAAAATGTTTTTTCCTTCGCCAACAACATCAACACGATAGAGGGCGGGACGCACCTGATCGGTTTTCGTTCAGCGCTGACGCGCTCGATCAACAACTATGCAATCAGCAGCGGCCAACTTAAGAAGGATGACGAGAATCTCCAGGGCGATGACGTGCGCGAGGGTTTGACCGCTGTCATCAGCGTCAAAGTTCCCGAGCCACAGTTCGAAGGCCAGACCAAGACTAAGTTAGGCAACAGTGAAGTCAAAGGCATCGTCGAGGCTTTGGTCAACGAAAAGCTGGGCAATTATCTGAGCGAGCATCCCGCGGACGCGAAAAAGATCGTCGCCAAAGGCGTCGAAGCGGCGCGGGTGCGCGAAGCGACTCGCAAGGCCAAGGATCTGGCGCGTCGCAAGGGGGCACTCGATTCGGGTTCTCTGCCTGGCAAGCTCGCCGACTGCCAAGAGCGCGATCCGGCGCTGAGCGAACTCTACCTGGTCGAGGGTGATTCCGCCGGCGGTTCGGCCAAGCAGGGGCGCGATCGCCGCAATCAAGCGATCCTGCCGCTCAAAGGCAAAATCCTCAATGTCGAAAAGGCACGCTTTGATAAGATGCTGTCGTCTCAAGAAATTCGCCTGATGATCACCGCTTTGGGCACTGGCGTTAAAGAGGACTACGACCAAGCCAAGCTGCGCTACCATTCGATCATCATAATGACCGACGCCGATGTTGACGGTTCGCATATCCGCACGCTGTTGCTGACGTTCTTCTATCGGCAGATGCCCGAGCTAGTCGAAAAGGGCTATCTCTTCATCGCACAGCCGCCGCTGTATAAGATCAAGAAGGGCAAACAGGAGCGCTATCTTAAAGACGAGGCGATGCTCGAGGATCACCTGATCGAACTCGGCACGGAGAACGTGCGCCTGCGCGCCGCCCAAAATGGCAACGCCAATGGTAACGGTTTGGCCGGGCAGCCTTTGCAAGGTTTCGTCAAGAAGGTTGCGCGCTGGGAAAAGTTGTTAATCTCCCTCGGCCGCAAACGGAAAAACCGGACCGTGGTCGAAGCGTTGTTGTTGGAAGACGGGTTCGGCGAGGAGATGTTAAAAGATCGCGAGGCGTTGCTACGGCTGGAGGGCCGCTTGGCGACATATGTCGGACTGACCGCACCCGAGCAGTCGCCCGTGTCCTGCGCTCTCGAAGAGGATGCGGAGCATAATTGCTTCAAGCTGGTCGTTACCACGCGCGCCAACGGCACCGGTTATCAGACCGTCATTGATCGCGAGTTTCTCACCACTCCGGAATTTAGAGAAATTAAGAAGCTGTTCGGCGAAATGGCCGGCATCGGAATGCCGCCTTATTCGATCGAAGATGGCGACGACAAAGCGCACCTGAAATCATTAGGTGCGATTCTTTCTTACGTCATGGCGGGCGGCAAGAAGGGGCAGTATATTCAGCGCTACAAGGGATTGGGCGAAATGAATCCGGAACAACTGTGGGAGACCACCATGAATCCCGATACGCGCGTGCTCTTGCAGGTGCGTATCGAGGACGCTGTGGAAGCCGACCAGATCTTCTCGACTTTGATGGGCGATGAAGTCGAGCCGCGACGCAAGTTTATCGAAGATAACGCCCTGACGGTGCGAAATTTAGATATCTAACGCGCTGTCTGCAGCGTTTCTTGATCGGCATTCTAAAAAAAAATTAAGCAGTTAAGTTAGCGAGCAACTCATGGAAGCTACCATCAAGCCGCAAAAGGTTCCGGTCTACATCGAAGAAGAGATGCGCGAGTCGTTCATGGCCTATGCCATGAGCGTCATCATTAGCCGCGCTCTGCCGGACGTGCGCGACGGGCTCAAACCGGTGCATCGCCGCGTGCTTTATGCCATGTACGACGCCAGCAACACCTCGGATAAGCCGTACAAAAAATCCGCCCGTCTGGTCGGCGATATCATGGGTAAGTATCATCCCCATGGGGACACGGCGATTTACGATACCGTGGTGCGCATGGCGCAGGACTTCAACCTGCGCTATCCACTGGTGGATGGCCAGGGCAACTTTGGTTCCATCGACGGCGATAATCCCGCGGCCATGCGTTACACCGAGATTCGCATGACACTGTTGGCCGAGGAGATGCTCGCCGACATCGAAAAAGAAACTGTCGATTTTGTTCCCAATTACGATGATTCGCTCAAGGAACCGGCGGTTCTACCGTCGCGGATTCCTAATTTACTGATCAATGGTTCTGCCGGTATTGCGGTCGGCATGGCGACCAATATCCCGCCGCATAATCTCAACGAAGTGATTGATGCGCTGGTCGCGCTGGTGGACAGCCCAGACATGACAATCAAGCAGTTGATGCGCCATATTCCCGGACCGGATTTTCCCACCGGTGGATTCATTCACGGTCGTGACCCTATCATCCGCGCATACCATGAAGGCAAGGGCATCATTCAGATGCGCGGTAAGGCGTTCACCGAAACTGTCAAGCGCACGGGCAAGGAACAGATCATCATCCGGGAAATTCCCTATCAGGTCAACAAAAAGCGCCTGATTGAGCAGATCGCTGAGCTGGTCAACGAAAAAAAGATTGAAGGTATTGGCGATCTGCGGGACGAGTCGGACCGCGAAGGCATGCGCATCGTTATTGAGCTCAAACGCGACGCCGTAGCCGAGATTATCATCAATCAGCTGCATAAACATACCCAGCTGCAAGAGTCATTCGGTATGAATATGCTCGCCATCGTCGACGGCAAGCCCAAGTTGCTGACGCTCAAAGAAGCGCTCAAGTGTTTCCTTGATCACCGTAAGGAAGTCGTGACCCGGCGCACGGCTTACGATCTGCGTAAAGCCGAAGAGCGGTTGCATATTTTAGAAGGCTATCGTATCGCGCTCGACAACCTCGATGCGGTGATCTCGCTGATTCGTAACTCCGCGGACGGCAAAGCCGCTAAAGAGGGCTTGATGACCCAATTCGCCTTGAGCGAGTTGCAAGCTCAAGCGATCCTCGACCTGCGCTTGCAGCGTTTGACCGGTTTGGAGCGCGACAAGATCATGGAGGAGCATCGCGAGACCCTCGACCTTATTGCGAAGCTGCGCGCGATCCTCGCCGATGAGAAAGAAATATTCAAAATCATCGTCGGCGAACTCAAAGACATAAAGAAAAAGTATGGCGATGAGCGGCGCACCCAGATCGTCGACCACTCGGAAGATATTTCCATCGAAGATATGATCGTCGATGAGGATATGGCGGTGACGATCTCGCACGAGGGTTACATCAAGCGTAATCCGGTGACGCTCTACCGGGCGCAGCGGCGCGGCGGCAAAGGCAAGATCGGCACCACGACCAAGGAAGAGGACTTTGTCGAGTCGTTGTTCATTGCGTCGATGCACTCCTATATTCTGTTTTTCACTACTGTCGGTAAGGTGTATTGGATCAAAGTCCATGAACTGCCGCAGGCGAGCCGGGCGGCGCGCGGCAAGCCGATTGTCAATCTGCTCAATCTTGAACCCGGAGAAAAGGTCTCGGCATTTCTCTCGGTGCGCGAGTTTCAAGAGGGGCGCTTTATTATTTTTGCCACGAAGAACGGTTTGATCAAGAAAACCGAGCTGATGGCCTATGCCCATCCCCGGCCGAGCGGGATTCGCGCCATCGGTTTGGAAGATCACGACGAAGTCATCGGCGTGCGTTTGACCGACGGCCAGCAGGAGCTGATTCTTTCTACCGCCGAGGGGCAATCGATCCGTTTCAAAGAGGAGCAGGTGCGCGCGACGGGACGTGGCACCTTTGGTGTGGTCGGCATGCGCCTGGATGAAGGGGATCACGTCGTCAGTATGGAGATCCTGACGCGCGGCTTCGGCGTCTTGACGGTCGCCGACGGCGGGTACGGAAAGCGCACCGAGATGGAGGAATACCGGCTGCAATCGCGCGGTGGTAAGGGCATCATCACGATGAAGACCAGTGACCGCACCGGCCGCGTCATCGGTGTGCAACAAGTAAATGAGGAAGATCAGCTCATGCTGGTCACCAACATCGGCAAGATTATTCGTCTGCGCATCAAAGACATTCGAATCATCGGCCGCAACACCCAAGGCGTGCGATTGATCGATCTCGAGGAAGGCGAACGCGTAGTATCACTAGCGCGGGTGGCGGAAAAAGAAGAAGAGGACGATGGAGCGGGCGACGCCTAAGTTCATCGTGGCAAAGCGCAGTAATTCAGAACTCTAAGATTGGCCGCGTACAACGAAAAATTCAAGCGCCGCGAGCAGATTCGCTGATGATTCCATATCCCGGCAAGATTTCCCGCATACTGTAAGCGTTCTGCTCTGCAAAGGCTGTTTGAACTCCTAACTGCTGTTAATCGATTATGGCCAGAGCGATTGGAGTAGTTGGCGCCGGCGGGTGGGGCACGGCGCTGGCCAAAGTGCTCGCCGATAAGGGCGAACAAGTGACGCTTTGGTGCCATGGCCTGGCCAGTTTCAACGAACTGGCCGAAAGCCGGCAAAACCGAACCTACCTCCCCGGCATTTCGCTGCCCGAAAGTGTCGCGGTCACGCGGACGTTAACCGACGCAGTAGCAGGTAAAAAGTTACTGATCTGCGCTGTCCCTTCCCACGCGGTGCGCGAAGTTTTTGCCGGCGCAGCTGCCGATATCGACCCTGGCTCAATTTTGCTGTGTGGCACCAAAGGGCTGGAAGAATCGACGCTGCAGACCATGGCGGAACTCTTTGTGGAAATCTTCGGAGCATGGGGCAAAGAGCGGCACGGATTCCTTTCCGGACCAACTTTTGCCATCGAAGTTGCGTGTGGCCTGCCTACCGCAGTGACGGTTGGCGCTTATTCAGAAACTGTCGCCCGCGAGATTCAGGAAATTTTGAGTACCTCCAGTCTCCGGGTGTATACCTCGCTCGATGTCGTTGGCGTGCAAATTGGTGGCGTGGTGAAAAATGTCATCGCCATCGCCGCCGGCATCAGCGATGGTTTGGGACTTGGACAAAATGCCAGAGCAGCATTGATTACCCGCGGCTTGGCGGAGATTACCCGGTTGGCGACGCGCATGGGCGCCGATTCGATGACTTTGGCGGGCTTGCCGGGATTGGGCGACTTGGTACTTACTTGTGCCGGTGACCTGAGCCGTAACCGTGCAGTGGGTTTGCAGATTGCTGCCGGCAAGACTTTGCAGGAGATAATCGGTTCGACTCGCACCGTCGCCGAGGGGGTGCGCAATGCTCGCGCGTTGCACGATTTGGCGCAGCGGTTGGCTGTCGAAATGCCCATCGTCGAACAGATGTACCACGTGCTCTATCACGGCAAAAAGCCGGCCGACGCAGTGCGCGATTTGATGCAGCGATCATTGAAATCCGAGGTCGGTTAAAATTGACTTCGCTGGAACGGTATGATTGATATAGTCACTTGGCCGCATCGGCGGTCTGAGAGGGAAGTATTCATATATGAGTAAAAGAACCTATCAACCGAGCAATATTCGAAGAAAGCGCACCCATGGCTTTCTCGCTCGCATGGCGACGCCCGGAGGGCGCAACGTGATCAAACGGCGTCGCGCCAAGGGGCGCAAGAAGCTGACGGTCTCGGTGCCGCCCAAGCGGGCACGAACATAGCTGCGAGGGGAAGGTCCTGAAGGGTACACAAGCGTTTCCGAAAGCGGCCCGCCTGAGAAAACGACCCGAATTCTTGCGATTATCGCGATCCGGTTTTAAGTTTCATTCCGAAAATTTCGTCGTTATTAGCAAGCCCAACGATTATGCCGAGTCCCGCGTGGGTATCACCGTTAGCGGCAAGGTTGGCAATTCAGTGATCCGCAATCGGATCAAACGGCAAGTGAGGGAATTTTTTCGGCGTCGCCGCGCGGCGTTGCCGTACGGCGTAGATTTCCTGGTCATTGCACGGAACAGCGCGGTGAACCTGGCGTCCACTGTGCTCGAGGACGAATTGGCCAAGAGTTTCTCGCCACCGCACCCGCGCCGCCAGGGATGATCGCGTGAGCCGCTGGCTGCTAATATTGCCGATTCGCGTTTATAGGCTGACGATCTCGCCATGGCTGCCGCCCGCTTGTCGGTTTTACCCCACCTGCTCGGATTATGCTCAAACCGCAATTAGTCGTCACGGCGCACTCAAAGGACTGGTTTTTTCTCTACGGCGTTTCTGCCGCTGCCATCCTTGGAGCGCCGGTGGTTACGACCCCGTCCGATGAATGTGATCAAATAAATTAATGGATAAACGCGCACTCATAGGCATAGCTCTGTCGGTCCTGGTGTTGGTCGGTTACCAGGAGTTTATTAGTCGTTATTATGGTCCCGCGCCGGTTAGCCAAGCGCCGGTCGTCGAAAAAAAAGCAACCGCTTCGCAAGAGGGGACCGCGGCGCCAACCCCTAGCGTCCCTGCCTCCGCAAGCGCCCGGGTAGCGCCACCGAGCGCACCGTCTGGCCAGGTGGAAAAGCAAATTATCGTTGAAACCGATAACTACATCGCCGTATTCACCACCCAGGGTGCGCGGCTCAGAAGTTTTCAGCTAAAGCACTATCGCGCCAGCGCTGAGCCCAACAGTCCGCCCTTCGAAATGATCGCGGCGGCGAAAGATATGCCGTTGCCCCTCGGAGTGCACTGGCAAACGCCGGCGCCATTCGACGATGCGGCACTGATTTATTCGGTCCAGGGCACCGATGTTAAACTCACCGGCGCTGCCAAGACCACATTGGTTTTTGAGGGCCAGACCGCTGAGGGCGTGACGATTACCAAGTCACTGACGTTTACCGGCAGTCTTTATCCGATTCAGTTCGATGTTGCGGTGCAATCGCCGACGGGAAATGCGCCTGTTCCCGAGGTGATGCTGACGGAAAAAAGCGATCATACGGTCGCTAATCCGGACGCGCCGTTTGAGGGTTTTATTGCTTTAGTCGATAACAAGATCAAGCGTGAGCCTTCGGCGGAAGCGGTGAAGGGACATGAATTTACCGGTGACGTTGCTTGGGCCGGTTTCGGATACACTTATTTCTTCTTTTCTTTGATACCGGACAATGGCAGTGGCCACAAAACTTCAGTGCGGCAAAATGGTGCCGCGCTCATTGCGTCGCTGAGCGGACCAAGTTCGACTGATCACTATCGTCTTTTTATCGGACCTAAAGAGCTCGAACTTCTGAAGTCGGTCGGCAAGGACCTTGACCGCGCGATAGATCACGGCTACTTCGGGTTTGTTTCCGTGCCCCTGCTCTATGTTCTCCATTTCTTCCATCGCTTCACCGGCAGCTACGGGCTGGATATCATCATATTGACGGTGCTCATCAAAATAATCATGTGGCCGTTGACGCATAAGAGCTTTACCTCGATGAAGGCGATGCAGAAGCTCGGGCCGCAGATGGAGAAGCTTAAAGAGCGCTACGCCAACGACAAAGAGAAACTCAACAAAGAAATAATGGATCTCTACAAGCGCAACGGCGTCAATCCGCTGGGCGGTTGCCTGCCAATGGCGATGCAGTTCCCGGTCTTCATAGGTCTCTACAATGCCCTCAGCACGCCCATCGAGTTGCGTCATGCGCCTTTCATGTGGATCCCAGATTTGTCGCGGCCGGATTGGCAGGCGCTGCCCTTCATGTTTAACGGTTGGCATTTAGGTATTCCGATTCTCACGATCATCATGGGTGCCACGATGTTCATCCAACAATGGATGACGCCCTCGGCGGGCGATCCCAATCAGAGGAAAATGATGATGTTGATGCCGCTCATGTTTACATTCATGTTCGTGTCATTTCCCGCCGGCTTGACCGTTTACTGGCTGGTGAATAACGTTCTAGGTATCGCCCAGCAGTACTGGATCAACCGCAGCGATAAGTAGCCAAGGAAGATCAGCTATGGATTTCGTCGAAACCGAAGGCGATAACATCGATGCCGCCATTCAGAACGCGCTCAAAGCGCTCGGTGTGGGGCGCGAAAAGATAACGATCGATATCATTTCTGAAGGGCGCAAAGGGATTCTTGGATTTGGCGCGCAGAAAGCAAAGATCCGCGCTTCGTTGCGTAAACTGACTGTCGAAGCGGATGTAGCGCCAGCCAAACCACAGGCTATGGAAGCTTCGGTACATGCACCGGACCTTAGACCACGTGCGCCGGAGCGGCGTGCCCCCGAGACGCGCCGGCCGGAGCCGCCAAGGGGTGAGCCGAGAGCTAAAGCGCCCGAACCAAGACCGCGAACACCCGATCGTCCACGGACAGAACCACGTTCGGATAGCGTCCCGCGTCCAGCTACAGCACTGCGGCCGCAGTCGGAAACGCGGCCAGAAGCACCGCCCCCGCTGACCGCCGCGGAAATTGCGTCCATGGTCGAAAAGGCCAAGAGCGCGCTGGCGGAAATTCTCAACCTGATGGGTATGAACGCGTCGGTAGAAACAAAAGCCGGGAGCGATGCCGATGAGACAATCCTTGAAATCAAAAGCGAAAACAGCGGCTTGATCATCGGCCGCAAAGGTCAGACCCTTGAAGCTTTGCAATACCTGGTCAGCCGAATCGCCGGTGAGCGGCCGGGTAATGAAGCGCCGCATATCGTCATCGATATTGAGAACTACCACGAACGGCGCCGCCAGACCTTGCAAGATATGGCGCTCCGATTGGGCGAAAAGGCCAAACGCCAGCGCAAGACCGTGACTGTCGACGCGCTCAGCGCCGCCGACCGAAAGATCGTGCACGCCGCTCTGCAAGACGATCCATGGCTGACGACGCGCAGCCTGGGCCAGGGTGCCTATCGTCGGCTGTTAATCATTCCCGAAGGCGACCGAAGAATCAGAGACGAAAACCTTGCGGGTCAAGAGCGTGAAGGCGGCCGGCCGCAGCGCGGCGGTCGGCCTAACCCGCCGACGCCCGAAGAAGATGACAGCTAACCGTTA